>Ga0207684_10000695_pt1 | contig 39753 bp, 40 predicted proteins | sample KBSK5501metaG_FD_184342 | JGI IMG/M metagenome (GOLD analysis project Ga0207684, IMG submission 184342) | Corn, switchgrass and miscanthus rhizosphere microbial communities from Kellogg Biological Station, Michigan, USA - KBS K5-50-1 metaG... | ecosystem: Host-associated > Plants > Roots >... | reverse complement strand
CCGGTGTCCGCGTCCAGCTCGACCAGCACGCCGGCGTCGCACGCACAGAACAGGCGACGGCGGACCACGTCGATGTCGAGTCCGTGCGGTCCGGCGTGCGGGACGGCGACGACGCGGCGGATGCGGGCGGGATCACCGGCGTCGACGACGATGATCTGCGGCGGATCGGCGATGTTCACATGAAAGGCGTCGGCGACGGGGTCGTAGACGGTCCAGCGCGTGCGCCCGGCGACGGCGACGTCGGCGACGCGCTTTCGCGCGCGCACGTCCACGACCGAGACGCTGCACGAGCCGGGGATCGTCGGCTCGCCGACGTGCGCGGCGAGCAACCGCGCGCGCCGCGGATCGTAGGCGAGCCCGTTGGGGCGAATCCCCACGGGGATCTTCTCCACGCGCGCGTCGGTCACGGTGAACACACCGACCGTGTTCTCGCCCCGGTTGGAGGTGAAGACCCGATCGGGCTCGGCGACGAGCGCCCCGGCGACGCCCGGCAGCCCGACAATCACGTCGACGTGCCGGCGCGCGTCGGTATCGATCACGTCGACGGCGTCGTTGGCGGTATGCGCGACGTAGATCCGGCCGGTCGGCTCGTGGACGGCGGCGTGATCGAAGCCCCCGGCTTTCGCGTGCGCAGGCAGATCGACGAACCCGAGATGCCGGAGGCTCACGTCAGCGTCCGCCCGCCAGCTCGGCCACCAGACGCTCGACATTGGCCACGATGCGGTCACGCGCGGCTGCGTAGCCGTCGCTCACCGCGGGAACGTCCCACTGGTCCACGCGCTGGCCGCGCGTGGGCACCACGGTGCAGCCGAAGCTCACGACGCGGGTGGCGGTGTCGAGATCGTAGAGCGTGACGGGGCGGGGGCGGCTCGGCGCCGGCTCCACGCCGTCGCCGGCGAGCCCCTTCACCGCGCCGGGCGCCAGCTCGGCGTCGGGTTCCGTTCCCGCCGCCACCGCGCCGATGGCCAGCCCGCGCGCCGCGGCGAGGCGACGGAAGTGTGCGGCGGCGACGACACTCTTGGCCGCGCCGTGCAGGCACACGAACAGCACCCGCGACGGAGGCGGCATCGAGGCGGCCTGGGTGGAGCAGTACGCGTAGAGCGCGTCGTACATCGGGAACTGCCGCGCCATGTTGTCGAAGTCGTCGCGGCTGATCGCCTGGAAGCCGGTGGCGGCGGCATAGAGGCCGGCCGACTCGGGCGTGAGGCCTCGATCGTCGGTGTCCGCGCCGCGGACGATGGTGGCGAGCGTCGCCAGTCCGGTATCCGCGAGCTCATAGCGCTCGATGAACGCGTCGAACGAGCAGCGCGGCCCGCGGTGGCCGAGCTCGACGTCCGGAATGTCATAGGGGATGGCGTTCTCGCGCCGGCTCGCCGCGAGCACCTCGCGCGCGGGGACGAATAGCAGCTCCGGCTTGGGATCGATGAAGCGCGTGATGAGCCACGGGCACGCGATGCGGTCGACGCGCGCGCGCTCACGGGTGATCCACTTCATGTTGGCCTCCTATCGTAGGGCGAAGATGACGAGACCGGCGGCGGCGCCGGCCGCGATGAGCACGGGCTCGGGGATTTTGAAGCGCCAGGCCACCACGAGGGCGGTGGCGCCCATGACGAGCGTGGGGACGTCGACGATCGCGCGCCGCGCCAGCACGAAGCAGGCGCCGGCGATGGTGCCGGAGGCGGCCGCGGTGACCCCGGCCACGAAGCCCTTCACGCGCGTATTGCCGCTGATGCGATCGAACCAGGGAAACGGGATCACCACGAACAGGTAGACGGGCAGGAACACGCCGATGGCGGCGGCCAGCGCACCGGGAAACGCCGCCACCAGGTAACCGATGAACGCCACCGTGATCACGATGGGCCCCGGCGTGAGCATCGCCACCGCGACGGCGTCGAGAAACTGCTTGTCGTTCAGCCAGCCATACTCCTGCACCACGCCGCCGTAGAGGAACGGCACGATGGCGAGCCCGCTGCCGAAGACGAAGGCGCCGGCCTTGGCGAAGAACCAGAGAATCTGCGCGAGCAGCTCGGGCGTGACGACGACGGCCAGGCAGGCGGGCGCCGAGCGCTTGAGCCACGCGGGCGGCGCCTGCGCGACCATCGCGACCACCCCGCACAGCACGAAGAGCCACAGGATCTCGGATTCGGTCCATGCGGTGACGACCGCCATCACGGCGAAGATCAGCCACTGCAGCCGGTCCTTCGCCATCGTGAGCTTCGCGAGCTTGTAGGCGGCGATCGTGATGATGCCGATGACCACGGCGCCGACCCCGTAGAACGCCGCCTGCATCCACGAGAGGCCGCCGAAGCGGACGTACAGCCAGCTGATCGCGACCGTCATGACGAACGACGGCAGGACGAAGGCGAGGGCCACCAGCGTGGCGCCGCGGACGCGCGAGTGCACGTAGCCGAGGCAGATCGCGAGCTGCGCGGCGAGCGGCCCGGGGGCCAGCTGCGAGAGCGCCAGCGACTTCATGTACTCCTCTTTCGTGAACCAGCCGCGTCGCTCGACGAGATCGCGCTGCATGTAGCCGACGAGCGCCACCGGGCCGCCGAACCCGAGGCTTCCCAGATAGAGGAAGTACTTCAGCAGCTCGACCATCGTGGGGCGAGTCACGACGCCCTCAGTCATCGAGGCTCACCTTCGTGCCGCGCCCGGTGGCGCACGCCTTCTCGTACACGGCGATCGCGGCGGCCACGTCTTGCAGGGCCGTGCCGCTGCTGTCGAAGATCGTGATTTCCTCGCTTCGTGTTCGGCCCGGCCAGCGGCCCGTCACGACGTCGGCCAGCTCGGCGTGAACGTCCTCGCGCGTCATCAGCCCGGCGGCGAGGGCATGCTGCAGCTCGCCGATCTCCGCGCACTGCTCGAGTACGTCGACGACGAGCGTGGCGCTCGCGAGCAGTGTCGGATCGAGCTCCTGCTTGCCCCGATTGTCGGCGCCGACGGCGGCGATGAACGTGCCCGGCGCGACGTCGGCGGCCATCACAAACGCGTGTCGTGATGGCGTGCAGGTCACGCACACGTCGCTATGGCGAAGGGCGACGCGGAGCTCCTTCGTGGCCTCGACGCGGATGCCGAGACGCGTGGCGGCCGTGGCGGCGAGGGCCTCCGCGCGCGTGTGATCGGCGTCGACGACCCACGCGCGCTCCAGCGGAAGCACGGCGGCGAGCGCCGCCAGCTGAATCTCGCCCTGCACGCCACAGCCCACCACGGTCGCCGCTCGCGCCTCACGACGCGCGAGGAACTTCGCGGCCACCGCGGTGGCCGCGCCCGTGCGCAGCGCCGTCACGCTGCCGGAGTCGATCACCGCCAGCGGCTCGCCGTGGTCGGCGTCCGCGAGGACCACGGTGCCCTGGATCGTGGGCCGTTCGAACCGCCGCGGGTTGTCGGGGAAGTTCGCATTCGTCTTGGCCGCGAAGTAGCTCCGCTCTGCGCGCAGCCCCGCGGCCTTCACGTGGAAGCTGCCGCCGGATGCCGACACGCTCAGCACCGCGGGGCCCAGCGTGCGTCGCTCGCCGTGGGCGCGGAACGCGCGCTCCACCGCGTCGATGCACTCCGGCAGCGTGAGGAGCTCGAGCACGTCGCGTCGCGAGAGCACCAGCATCAGCCCCTCCGTGGCGTCGTCGCGTACAGGCCTTCGAACACGGCCATGCCTTGCGTCAGCACCTGATGGTCGTCGGGCGACGCCGCGAGCAATGCGCGGATCGCGATGTCGATCCCGCGCGCCTCCTCGTGCGCAAACTTGCCGTCTCTGAGGTCCGCCTCGTGAACGACTTCGGCGAGGCGGGTGAGCCGGCGGTCGCGGAGGCGCGCGCGCTTGATCAGCGTCTCGAACGTACAGTCCTCGCCGCGATGGCTGAGCTCGACGCCCGGCGCGTCGAACGCGATGGCGTCCTTCGGAAACTCCGCCGGCGGCGCGAACACGAACACCGCGTCGGGATCGATGAAGCGCTTGATCAGCCACGCCGACGCGACGCGATCGACGTGGGGCCGCGGGCGCGTGACCCAGCGCCGGCCGCGGAGCTTGGTGAGGTCGAGGGTGGGGATGGGCTCGGAGCGGGCGGATTCCGGACGTCGGGTGCGCATGGCGATCGCCTCCTCGAGCCGCCTCACCTCGGCCCCGCCGGGGGCGCCGAAGAAGTCGATCTCGCGGATCCGTTGATGGTCTTTCGACAGCCGCGCGAGCTCGTCGTGCACGCGGGTGCTCGTCGCCGCCGTCTTGCGGTCGAGGCTTTGAAGCAATTTGCGGTAGCGCGTGGCGAGGTGCTTGTAGTCCTGGTCGCGCGGCTCGTGAAAGAGCTGGAGCACGTCGGCCGGGCTCACGTTCTCGATCTGCTGGACGCGGACGAGCGTGGCGTCGCCGCCGTCGCGCTGGACCTCCTGCGCGAGCCACTGGAAGTCCTCGTAGCGCTCCGGCGTGTCCGGCAGCAGGTAGGCGGAGCGCTTGAGCGGCACGGCGCCGAGGGAGCGGAGCCGGCGCCACACGCGCACGCGCAGGCTCGACGGCGTCGGCGGCACCCCCACGAGGAGCAGAAGAAGTTGTTGCTGGCTCACGGATACGAATGAAACAATAGTTTCATCGCGCTGTCAAGCGACAGATCGAGGCCCTGGTCGTGCGCGGACGGGCCGGAGGCTAGAGGAGCGACCCGGCTTTGCCGGGGCGCTCGGACGGTTGGGGTACGTCCAGGGTCGTCACCCGCCGAAGCTCGCGACGGTGCCTGGCGTCCTCGAACGGCGTCGCGCGGTGCATCGTGCAGCGGTTGTCCCAGATGACGAGGTCGTCGACGCGCCAGGTGTGGCGGTACACGAACTCGCGCTGCGTGGCGTGCTCGATGAGGTCGCGCAGCAACAGGCGGCCTTCGGGCACGGGCCAGTCGACGATTCGCGAGGCGTGCGACGCGAGGTAGAGCGCCTGCCGCCCGGAACGCGGCAGGGTCCGCACGAGCGGATGGATGGCGCCCTTGAGGATCTCCTCCTCGTCCTTCGAGAAATCGAAGCCGAGCGTCTGTCGCGAGTAGGCGATCGAGTGGTGCACCGAGAGCCCGTCGAGCTGCGCCTTCGTCGTCGCCGGCAGCGCGTCGTACGCCGCGCGCATGTCGGCGTATTCGGTGTCCGCGCCGACCGGCGGAATGACCTTGGCATGCAGCATCGAGTAACGACCGGGCGGATCCTGGAACGAGGCGTCGGTGTGCCACAGCCGATTGCCGAGGCTGTACGCGCGACGGCGATCGCCGGGCTGGAGAATCTCGCCGTCGGCGCCGAGGTTCGAGATGTCACCGAGCGCCTCGTTGCCGAAGCGGTTCTTCTGGATCGCGGCGGAGCCGAGCTTCGTGTGCAGGGCGCCGTCCAGCCGCTCGGCGAAGGCGAGGTGCTCGTCGTCGGTGAAGGCCTGGTCGTGGAAGACGAGCACGGCGTACCGATCCATCGCGTCGCGGATGGCCGCCAGCGCCGCCGCATCGTGGATGCGCCGCAGCTCGATCGGGCCCGCCTCGCCGGCGAAGAGCGGATGCAGCTTCGTGAACGTCGGCTTCATGGCTGCGAGCGTATCACTGCTCGGCGAGCTTCGCCCACAGCGCGGAGAGGCGCGTGAGCGCGTCGTCCGAGAGCGGCCCCTTGGCCACCGCGGTGGCGGCGTCTTCGAGATGCTCGAGGCTGGAATAGCCGAGCAGTACCGTCGACACCGCGGGACTCGTGAGCGCGAAGCGCAGCGAGGCTTCGACGAGAGACGACGCATGCCCTTCTTTCACCAGGGCCTCGAGCAGCCGCGCGCGGCGCACGTCGACGGCATAGTCCGGGGCCGAGCCGATCGGGTCGACGGTGGGCACCGCGATCGGATGGCGCGCCTCGGTGCCGCTGAGGGCGCCGGCCGCGAGCACGCGGATGACGATCACCCCCGTGCGGCTCGTGGCGGCATGGTCGAGCAGCCGCCCGAAATCGTGGGCCGGGAAGCGCGGCGGCAGCGCGCGCGCTGCGCTCGGATTGAGCAGGTTGAAACAGACTTGCGCGGTCTGCACCATGGCCGCGTCGAGCACGTCGTGCAGCGCGGTCGTCTCGCCGAGCGCGGTCATTCCATAGAAGCCGATCTTGCCCGCCTCGACGAGGCGCGCCAGCGTCGGCACGATCGCGTCGCGCATGTCCTTGACCGATACGCTCCGCCCGTCGCGCTCACGTGTGACGAGGTTGTGGCATTGCAGCAGATCGACGCGCTCGAGGCCGAGGCGTTTGAGGCTTGCCTCCAGCGAGCTCACGACCGCGCCCGGCAGCTCGGCCGCCGGCACGTCCGGCACGCGGAACTTCGTGCCGACGTACAGCTGCGGCTTGAGCGTGCGGAGCACGTGGCCGAGGTTCGTCTCGGACTGGCCGTCGCCGTAGAGCGGCGCCGTGTCGAAATAATTGACGCCGAGCTCGAGCGCGCGCGCGACGGCGCGCTCCCGGTCGGCGGGGGTGCCGCGGATGAGCAGACCGCCCACGTTGCCGCAGCCGAAGCCGAGAACACCGACACGGAGTCCCGTCCGTCCCAGCGTGCGATAGTCCATGCGCGCGCCACCTCCGGGGAAGGATCATATAATGACGGCGATGGGCACGCGCTCGAAGTCCGGGTACGATCTCGATCCGCTGGCGGCGCCGGAGCGCGAGCGCTTGGCGCGCCGACTCTCCGCCGAAGAGCGCCGGGTGCTGCTCGATCACGGAACGGAGCCGCCGTTCTGCGGGGGACTGCTGGATAACAAGGAGGCGGGCGTGTACGCCTGCCGGCTCTGCGGGCTGCCGCTGTTTCGATCGACGACGAAGTTCGAGTCGGGCACCGGCTGGCCATCGTTCTCCGAATCATTCGATGCCGACCACATCACCCATCTGCGCGACCGCTCCTATGGCATGGAGCGGGTCGAGATCCGCTGCCGCCGCTGCGACGGCCATCTCGGCCACGTATTCCCCGACGGTCCGCCGCCGACCGGGCAGCGTTACTGCCTCAATTCCGCGTCGCTCGAGTTCGTCGCAGGTGAGCCGCCCGCGCCCGACGCGTCGCGCAAGTAACTCCTACACCGTGTTACGCGTAGTCGACTGGCTGGCCTGATGTCTGCAATACGCAGGCGCTCGGAGGGCGCCATCATGACCAGCCTCAGACTCTCGACCGATCGCCGGCGTTTGCCGATGTTCGTTGCGGGGCTCGCATTCGTGCTCGCGATGTTCGGGGTGGCGAATCTCGCGGCTGCGCACGTGGTGCAGGTGACCACCGCGATTGACATCGCCAACATCAAGTCCCCGCATGACTTCGAGCGCGCGGTCCAGGACGCGGTGGAGGTGGCTGCCAACGAGGCGATCGCCTTCGAGCCTGCCGTCGTCGCCCTGACGGGCATGCGGGTCATCGGCGATCGTGTGCTGGTCGGCGTGCTCTTCGCCGACGAAGCCGGCAAGCAGATGCTCGAGGCGCTCGGCCAGGGCCAGGGCACCGACGAGAAGGACGCCCCCGACGACGATCAGATGGTGAAGCCGAGCCGGATCGAGATCTGACGACCCTCCGCCGCCCCGGTTGACACCGGCCGCGGGCGGCGCCGATACTCGCGCGCACACGGGAGGAGCCCATGGCACACCGGCGCGTGAGTCGACGGCATTTTCTCATCGGAGCAACGACGACGGGCGCGGCGCTCGCCCTGGGCGCGCGTGAGGCGCCCGCTCAGAAGAAGGCGGCCAACCTCCGCCTCTGGATCCTCAAGACCTACGTCGAGCCGACCAACAAGGCCGTCGAGGCCAGCGCTCAGCGCTGGGCGGCCAAGCACGGCGGCACCGTCACCGTCGAGTACTTCACGTTCGAGGACATGCAGACGAAGTACGTGGCGGCGATCGAGAACAAGAACACACCCGACGTCGGTCAGCTCGAGACGAGCGCGCCGGCCCGCTTCGCGGGGATGGGCCAGCTGCTCGACCTGAGCGGCTTCGCCAAGCAGATCGAGAGCCAGGTCGGCAAGCCGCCGGCCAACGTAGCGCCCGTCAACATCGTGGACGGCAAGACGTGGGCGATTCCGTGGTACATCATGGCGCCCTTCTGGTACGTCTGGCGCGACGAGTTCGAGAAGAAGAAGGTCAAGCTTCCCACGACGTTCGAAGAGGCCAAGCAGGCCGCGCACGCGCTGAACCGCCCGAAGGACAACTTCTATGGCCTCGGCCAGTCGTGGAACCGCACCGCCGACGGCTACGGCGTCATGCAGAGCCTCATGTACTCGTACGGCGCCAGCTGGGTGACGAAGGAAGGCAAGTATCGCTCGATCAAGACGCCCGCCATGCAGACGGCGATGCGCTGGGCCACGGACATCTACAAGGAAGGCATCCAGCCCGCCGATACGCTCACGTGGACGGGCTCGGGCAACAACGAGAATTTCATCGCGCGCAACATCGCGCAGACCTCCAACGGTCCAAGCATCACGTTCGCGATGGAGAACGCGGTGGCCAAGGCCACCGACGCCGCGGATCGGAAGAAGAAGGAGGAGGCGCTGGCCAATCACCTGGCGCTGCCACATCCCTCCGGGCCGGACGGCCGTCGCATGTGGGCGATCGCGATGAGCTTCGGCATCTTCAAGAACAGCAAGGATCCCGAGGCGGCCATGAGCCTCGTCGCGCACCTGCTGTCGCCCGAAGAAACGCTCGGCGTCATGAAGGATTCGTACGGCCAGTTCGCGCCCGTCCTCGACAAGGGGCGCGCCGCTTCGAAGGACTACTTCAACAAGAACGAAAACTACCGCACGTTCGGCAAAGCCGCGGAGTGGTTCGTGCCCACGGGGTGGCCGGGGCCCGTCACGGCGGCCGCTGCCGAGGTGCAGGCGAGCAACGTTCTCACCGATGCGCCCGCCAAGGTCATCGTCGACAAATGGTCGGTCGATCAGGCGATCGAGTGGGAGGACAAGAAGATCAAGGAGATTTACGGCACCCTCTAATGTGACGGCCACTTACGAGACGCCGCGGGGCAGTTGTGGCGCGGAGTGGCGTTTTGGGGCGGGTTTCGGGTGGTAGAGAGACACGGCGGGCCGGGTGGAGATCCCCGGCCCGCTCGTGTGTTCGGCTGGCGGCCGTGTTCAGGACTTCGCGGGTGGTTTCTTACTCGAGCCTTTCGGCCGGCCGCCGAGCCTACCGATCGCGCGGAGCTGCTCTTTCGTGAGCCACGCCGCGCGCGCCTTGCCGCCGCGCTTACCCAGCGCGACAGCGTGAGGATTCTTCCTAGGCTTGGTCGCCGAGGGCCCATGTCGAGCTATAGGCTCGGAACCCCGCGGCCGTGACTTCCGCGATCCTCCGCCGGGCCGCGGGCGCCCGGCGGTAGGTTTCCTGGTCACGTCAACGAATGCGAACCCATGGAAGGCCGGCATGGGGCTGTCGGCGTGGATTGATCGAAAACCGTGCATCAACCGCTGAGAGAAGAAGGGCTACGTTCTCGTCGAGGCGACCCAGGCAATCAAGAACAAGGCGCGCGCGGACGCGCGCAACGAAGAGATCCGAAGCCGGACCACGTCGATCGATGAGTAAACTCGCAATGGTCGTGAGCACCTCCGCGCATCGCCGAATCCAGCGAAGGAAGCGGGGCGCCAGCTAGACGATCTCCTGACTGACGACCCGCCACTGTTGGTGCTTCCCCTCAAGCGTCGCGTGCGTCGCATAGGCGCGTCCCGAGGTACCTGCGTACTGAACCGCAACGGCGATCGTCGTGAGGCCCGGCGGAGGCTCATTCGCGCCGTTCTCCGCCCCCGTGTCGACGACGAAGACGCGGGCGCCACCGGGGAAGAGCACGCGCATGGCCGTCGACCCCTCCGTCGCAATCTCTTGCCCCTCGTGCGAGATCGTCACGGTCCAGGTGATCCCTACGGCGGGCACCGCCCCGTGATTGGTCATTTCGAACCGTGCGCGGTAATGATCGGCTCGAACAAAGAAGGCGTGCTCGAGCGTCACTTCGATGTACGGGCGGTGCGCCGCCTCGACGACCTGACGGCTCACCTCCACCTGGCGCTGAGTCTCGCGCGCGATGTTCGCCGTGAGATCGGCTTGACGGTGGGCGGCTCGGGCGAAGCGGCGCGTGAGGCGAGCGTAGACGGCAGCCACGATCACCGCCGCGAGACCGACGAGCACGCCGGCGATGGTCGCGAGGGCGCTCACCGCCGTCGCGTTGCCCCCAGTGGTCAGCCATCGCCAAATCGCGTTCACTGGCGGATTAGACGCCAGCGAGACCCCGCCGGCAAGCGGCTGACTCCCTCACGTCGAGTAGAATTTTGCCGCGAGGAGGGCGCCTATGGATCGGTGGGAGATCGTCGACGACGTGATCGACATCTTGAAGATTGGCGGCGCGCTGACCCAGGATCCCTATCGCAAAGAACTCTTCAGCCTTTGCCGCGCTGCGCATGAGGCCGGTCCGACTGAGGGTAGCCCCAGTCTCGCCGCGGATGGGCTCATCGCTGCCATCAAGGCTCGGTGGCCGGAAGCAGACAAGTACACGCAGCTCCACGATCTGAACATCATGTGGCGCGCGTGGCTCTACGCGTTCGGGCGTCTCCTTGCCCCGTGACTCGTCGGGCGCTAGCATCCCGCCAGCGATGAACCGCCGCGCCTTCGTCACTGGCCTGGGAGCAGTTCTCGCCGCGCCGCTCGGCGTCGAGGCGCAGCAGGCAGGGAAGGTCTATCAGCTAGCGGTTCTCTCGAACGTCCCGCCGCCGACTCCGTCCCTCGCAGCCGAGATAGTGAGTCACAAGCCCGATCTCATCGTCGCACTACCAAACGCTGGAGTTGCTACCGCCAAGCAAGCAACCAGCACGATCCCCATCGTTATGGTTTATGTCTTCGACCCCATAAGGGTTGGGCTTGTCGCCAGCCTCGCACGCCCTGGCGGCAACGTCACGGGGCTCACGTTCGACGTCGGCCCGGAGATGGTAGGTAAATATCTAGAGCTGCTTAAGGAGGTCCTCCCCAACATCTCCTTCGTGGGCGTTGCGGGGAATCCGGAGTTGTGCCGGGCGCGCTGGCGGCCGCACAGCTCCTGGGAATGAAGCTTCACCGCTGGGAGTTGCGAAGTGCCGACGAGCTTGAGGGCACCTTCGCAATGATGATCAAGGAACGTCCCGACGCCCTTCTCGTCCTGCCGTACCCCCGGACCTACGCTCACGCAAGGCGGATCGTGCAGCTTGCCGAAGAGCACCAACTGCCCGCGGTGTACCCATTCAGAGAGGCTGTCGAAGCGGGGGGACTCATGGGCTATGGGCCGAATGCCCCGGACATGTTCCGCCGCGCCGGCATTCGAGCAGCCCACCAAGTTCGAGTTCGTCGTCAATCTCAAGACCGCCAAGGCCCTCGGCCTCACCATCCCGCCCTCGCTGCTGCTGCGGGCGGATCAGGCGATCGAATAGTCGACTCGCGAGAATCGCCGTAGCCAGAACCACCGGGGCGGTCAGTATTGTCGAGGACGTCTTTCGCGTCGGGATCGGCCCTTCTAGCTGCCGCCGAAATGCCTCAAACCGCCCCCATGTGCCGGGCAAGATACCCGAAGCTGGGAAAGTCCAGTTTTCCTAAGCTCGTGGTTTCCCGTCGACCACGGTCGGCACGATATATGCCGACCGGCCACGGCATGGCGTCGCGTGTCGCCGGCAGACATCCAGCTTCTCGAATGCAGGCGACAGTGCTCAGTCCGCGAAGAGACCGGGTGTGGGACTCGGCGACCCGCCGTACCTGGGAGGTTCCTACGCGGGAGGGTTCGCGACAAGGTCGTACCTCCTTCGATGACGTCTACGACGTCGTAGCCGTCGTCTGTCTCCTTGCCCTCATCGGGTTAGTCGTCTTCGGCGGCGCGCTGATGTTCCTCTCTCGGGTCACCGCGGTCCTGCCGGTGAGCCCGCGCATTGCCTGCGCCGAGCTCGACGGCTGCGTGGTAACGGGGACGGACGAGAATGAGGCTGCCTTGGTCGACGATCATCGGACTGACGGGCCGAAGTTGACGCGATAACGGCTGACTGGGAACGAGGCTTGGCACCGACGACGCCTGTCTCATCGCCTGGTCGGGAACCTATTCGCAGATGCTGAACGCCACCAGGTCGCGCGAGATCGAAAAGGCGAAGACGCCGTTCTAGGGCGTCTACCAGCGAGCTGATGCAAGGGCGCCTGCGCGATCCAATGTTGCGCGCGCGCTCGTCGACACCTGGCGCGGGATCGGCGATGTTGTCGCCGGCATGGCGCGCCAGGATTTCGACCTCGAAGTATTCAGGTAACTTGCCCAGCAAGTAGTTGCGGGGCGGCGGGTGTTGGACTCGCCGCCTCTTTTCCCGCAGCCCTCAGGCAACGATGACGTGCTGTACGCCTCTCGTGGTCAGCCACGCGCGCACACGATCCCAGGAGTCTGGATCGTCTTTGTTCCAGCGCGCGACGGCATTTTGTGAGATGGCCACGACACGACGAGGGCGCTGATGGAGCCCCGTCACCAGCTTCGCTAAGTCTGTCGGGCTTCCTCGGAGTGCGCATAGTAGCTCCTCCGTCTCCTGGTTCATCGTCGGCTCGGAGATCGCGTGTCTCACAGAGGAGCCCCCTTCGGTGCGCGGGGGGCAGCGCAGCGGTGACGGCTTACGACGCCGTCGAAACGTTATGATGTGATCGGCCGGCGGCGCACTCGCAACTTCGCTAGTCAGTCCACTAAGTATCTCCTACGTCGGAAACGCTTCCATTTCGCCATTAACTGGGCGCCGACAGGTCCTGACAGCATTCCGTATGCCAAAGCAGCAGATCGCGCGTTTACGGCGACTCGGTCTCCGTGAAGCGTAAGATTCGCCGACACGTGAGGGCCGAGACATCAGCGAAGCTGGGCGCCTGGGAGGGGGTTGTAGCTCCGTCGATGGTCGAGTGTCGGCAAAGTTTACGCGCTGAGAAGGCGCGCAGAGGTGGTTTGGGGGCGCCCCGCGGCGCGGCCGTCTCGGCGATTGTCTTCTCGTCGGACATGGAGCACGCGCTACAGGGTCGCGTGGGGCTCTGAAGCCCGGCTGGAAGATCGAGGTAGCGTCGCTGAAGTCACATACAGCGAGCTGATGCAGAGGCGGCTGCGGCGGTGCTCAGAGAGATTCATCCGGCCCGGTGACGATCGACCCAGCGCCGCGCGTAGACGGCCGCGCGTTCCTCCGCTGCCTTTGCGGTCGGCTTCCGACACGTGACGACCTCGATGTGGGGCTGCATGTCCGAGAACGCGTGGCGGACACGGATGTTCGCATCCCAGGCGCCGTCAACGCGAACTGCGGTGACCTCGATCCGGTAGCTGCGGTCGTCGGGCTCGATCAACAATCGTTCCCTGGCGGCGCCGCGGGCAGCATCGCGCACTCGGGACAGAGCTTGTCGCGCTTGGTCTCCGACTCATCAGGCGGCGCGACGATGACGAATGCGCGCCCGCACAGGCCGCAGACGTGATGGCAAGGGAGCGTCACGACTCGATCACCTGATCCGCCCGCAGCAGCGTGGCGCTTTACGAACCAGCGCCGCGATAGCCTCACTTTGATCGAGCGCCACGTCCACGACATTCTGACTCCCACAGGCCCATGCAACCGAGGTGCATGTGGATCAGGTCCTGGCCATAGTGCATCTCGTAGTGGACCTCGGCCGAGTGGATGGTCTCGTCGCAAGCATCGCAGCGGCGTTCGCGTGCATAGTTCGCGTACATTGTGGTCGGCGCTTCGACTGAAAGGGCGCCCTCGTCCAGTTTGTCGAGAATCCTCTGGAGCTCCAGGGGTAGGAGTGGCATCGTGGCCTCCTCATTTGATCGGCTCCGGGTGACTAAAACCAAACACCGGAAGTCCCGACGCCCTGAGGCTGGCGTCAACCCTGGGGGCTGTAGTGGTGGTGCGCAGACTGTAGCACGTCCGGCGAGCCGTCGCCGACGTGGGCCTCGCACGCCGTCGCGGGCCCTCTCGCGCCCTGCGGACTATCGTCGCGTGCCCGGCAGATCCATCGGCAGGACGAGCGACCCGCGCGGCTGGCGCGGTCATCGTGACGCCAGGGCGAGCTCGACCACGCGGACCAGGTGGTCCAGGTTGAATGGCTTCGTGACGTAATCGAATGCGCAGCGCCTCAGCGTATCGCGTGCGAGATCTTCGTCGGCGCCCGTGACCACGATGAGGGGAACATCGGGCTGCACTTGGTGCAGGCGGTCGAGCGTTGATGTTCCTGACGAGTCGGGCAGATTAATGTCCAAGAGAATCACATCGGGTCGATCCATCGCTACAATCGCCAACGCATCGCCGGCCGTCACTGCGACGCTGACGTTGTGGCGCAACGGAGTTAATACATCAGCGATGACTTCTGCGACGCTGAGTTCGTCCTCAACTATGAGGATGAGCGACATTTGCCGTTCAACTAACGTCGCGCGAGCGATGCAATCGTCGAAGCGAGTTCCTCCAAATCGACGGGCTTCCTCACGAGCGCATCAAACGCTTGCCGACTCGGATGGTCCGCGTAGCGGCTGCTGAGGGCGACAATTGGCAGTCTGTTCCGTATCGGATTACGTCGGAGCCTCTTTGCGAGTTCGACTCCATCAATCCCCGGCATCGCGATGTCGGCAACCACCGCATCGAGCTTCCGCGCCCTCATCAACGTGGGCAAGCGCGCCCGCGACGGTCACTTCTGCGAGGACAGTTGCTCCACACGCCCTCAGGAAGCTGGCGAGGATTTGGATGGTATCGATGTCATCATCGACAAGGAGCAGGGTCATGCCGGCGAGGTTGGGAGGCGGCGGAGGAGCGGACATTTGGGATCGTGCGTAACTCTACGGGTGTGCCGGAACAGGTCAAGACGATTGCACCGATGGCGGAAGACTGGATCGGCCTATGGGAAGCGGGGCGACGGCGATGGCGGCTGAATCAGCTTACGCGGGCGCGTCGTTCGTGCTTGTTCAGTCGCGTGGCGCAGTTTCGCCAGCGCGAAGCTTGTAGAGTGCATCACCGGACGCGCGCTGCACCGCTTCCCATGGGCTCCGCGCCCATGCGTGGCCAGCATGCGACGTCAGCGAGTGCTCGAAGCCGCTCGGGAAGAACATCGCGCGCCAGCCACGCCCGTTGAACCGTCGTAGCTCGAGGTCGAAGTCCTGCCGCGCCATCCCGGCGACGACGTCGCCGATCCCGCGCCAGGTATCGAAGCACCGGTGAAGTAGTTGAAGCTCCGCGGCGCGGAGGAGGCGGGCGCGCGCGTCGATGATGCCGAGGTTCAAGGCGACGGCCTGAACGATGCGACGATTTCCCGGTTTGTCTGGCGCCAGTGTGCTGTCGTCCCGGCGACGATCGCGCGGTTGATCCGCAGGCCCACCGATGTCCTCTCGGGCTCTTTACTCTCCTATCAGCGTGATCTCGACCAGCCACTGATGCGCGTCGGTGATTTGCCCGGGAGTGGTTGTGCGACTTAAAGCGACGGCGGTTGCCGGCCCTTCCTGAAAGGTCTCAATGCCTTGAGTCGCTGCGCGGACCTCCCACTGCTGGCTGTCGCCTGTGCAGGCGATGCGCGTGCGGCCCTCTGCCTCAGCGCCCGTTGTCCTCTGGGTCACCGTGACCTGCAGATACCCGCGCTCGCCCGCAGTGCACGTAATCGGTCCCGTGACAACGAGGTGACGGCCTTCGTCGGTCACGATGGCGACGGAATCGACAGTGTTGAGCACGGTCCTCGCCGAGGCTGGGCTCGTAATGAGTATCGCCACAAGGATCACGACCATCGCGGCTGACACGAGGCGGGTCGCACGTCTGCGGGCGAGTTGAAGAACCATGCTGAAAGCTCCTTTCCCCGTCGGACTGGCAGCCGCCAGGCGGCGCCAACAGGGTCGCGCCCATGGGGCACAGTTTGTCGCGTTCGCGCTGGGCCTCTTCGGGGGCAGGACGATCGCGTAGGCGCGACCGCAGAGAGAAGGCAGACTCGGCGCTGAGCGAGCGGCACTACTCTATTACCTGGTCCGCGCGCAGCAGCAGCGACGGCGGGATGGTGAGGCCGAGGGCCTTGGCGGTCTTGAGGTTGATCAGAAAGTCATACTTCGTTGGCTGTTCAATCGGAATGTCTCCAGGCCGGGCCCCCTTCAGAATCCGGTCGACGTAGTTTGCCGCCCGACGGGCCAAATCCGCGGTGTTCGGCCAGTACGATGCGAGGCAACCGGCCTCAGCCATCTCGCTTATCGATCCCATCGCCGGGAGACGACGCTTCATTGACCATCGCGATGCCCTGTAACGCAGTGGGGTGCCATGGATTCGTCGGATTCGACAAGATCGCGACCCGCGTAAGGTGGGAAACGAGAGCCTTAAGCAATTCGAATTGCTTCCCGCTAAGATCGGCGCTGAGTGTCGTCAGCCCCGTGATATTCCCGCCGGGGTGCGCAAGGCTGCCGACGAGGCCTGCCGATCGGTACTCGATGACAAGATTTTGACCTTCGAGCCAACCCAAAGCCCGCATACTCTGCCGAAACGCATCTGAGGGATGAGGTGCCCCGGTATCGGAAATGCCAGACAGATAGCCGACCCGATACACCTTCTCCGCCTGCTGTGCGCCCACAGCCATCGCCGCGGCGAGCACGACTCCCAGGCCAGTGACGAAAGCACGGCGGTTCATCGGTGGCGCGATGCTAGCGCGCGGTGACGCGAGGAGCAAGGTCGCCAAGCTGCCATCGCATCAACGACCGAGGTTCGGTACTATCCCGCCGTGCTCCCGTTCCTCCTGCCCTGACCGATCAACCACCCCGCGGCTCGTACCAAAGGACGTGCGACCGGGTCGAATGGGGCTGCAAAACGCTAGGCGCGTGGTGCAAGCCTAGGCAAGGTCCTGAACATTTCTCGCAGCTCGGTGATACCGGGCAATGCGTGGGAGACATCGCGAACATGGACGGCGAGCTTCACTGCAGCAAGGGCGCTTCCCCGCCCAATGGCTCGTACGCGGAGTCGTGCCGCGACATCTGGGTCCAGGGCGGCGTCCTTCGAAGCCAGCCGCCGCGCAGGCGCCGCCTCCACGTCCTCCGCGTCCGCCTCGCGTCGCTTCCCGTCGCGTCCGGTGTGTCAGTCGATCATCACGCGACACCCTTCTGGTCCGAACCGCGCCGCTGAAGCTCCGATAGCCATATTCCAAAGCACGCGCTATGAAGCCGGTACGTGTGAATGGTCACGCCGTACGTGAGTTCGTATTCCATTTGAACCGAAGTAATCGGCTGCTCGCAGCCGTCACAGCATCGGCCGTTTCCAGGGCCCGCCCATGTTTGGCGGGGGGTGGTTAAGGGCAGGAGATTCGCATCGATGTTGCGACGAATAGTGTCCGCGACTGAGTTCGTCACGAGGTGCTCCCTATCGGAAGATGCGCTGAAGGCTATAACGACGATACGGTCTCCACTAGTACAGTGATGCCAATCGCGTCCTAAAATTAAGTGTTTATGCGCAAGATAGTGAACAAGCCGGTCCCGTCGCTTCCCGGCAAGTACCTCGACCTAGCGTCGGCGCCGCACGCGCGTTATAAAGGAGAACGCGTGACTACCGAGACTGTCTGGCAGCGGCCGAACTTCTCCGGTCTCAGCATCCTCGTCGTGGACGACGACAAGGACAGCCGCACGTTCCTAAGCGAAGTCCTGCGCGCGTGCGACGCGATCGTCCTCGAAGCCGACAACATTGCCACGGCGAAGGCATACGTCAGCACGCATAAGCTCAACCTGGTCGTGACCGACCTCGCGCTTCCCGGCGAGGACGGCGCCACGTTCCTCAAGTGGCTGCGCCAGGAGCCGCGCGAGCGAGGTGGCCGGATTCCTGCCGTCGTTGTGACTGGCTTCTACGAGGATTACCCGCTGGCCGAGGTCCCCGGCTGGGCGGCATATTTCCAGAAGCCGGTGGATATGAATCAGTTCGTGGAGACCCTAGCAACGATCCTCAAGGTGCCGCGCGGCCCGGGGCTCAGCCTCTAGAAGCGGCCAAGATGCTGAAGGCCTAGCGAACTAGCCCGCCACGGCCCGAACGAAGCGCTCCACCTCGGACTCGTCGTTGTAGTAGTGCACGCTGGCGCGGACGAGCGCGTCGACGCCGCGCGCGGGGAGGTCGACCCGCGACAAGCGGGCCTCGTGTGCGTTGATGTTCATCGCGCGCAGGCGGTCGCGCGTGCCGGCCGGCGCTTCGCCGTCCTTCAGAAAGGCGACGATCCCGCACAGCTCCCCTGCGCGATCGTGCACGCTCACGCCGGGTCGCTTCGCGAGCTCGCGCCGCAGCAGTGTCGCGAGCGCTTTGACCCGCGCTTCGATCGCGTCGATGCCCACCCGCATCGCGTAACGGGCGGCGACGCCCAGGCCGATCTGGCCGGCGATGAATCGCTCCCAGTTTTCGAAGCGGCGCGCGTCGTCACGCACGACGTAGGTGTCGGTGTCGGTCCACGACGCGGCGTGGAGATCGATGAACGGCGGCTCGAGCCTCTCGATGGTGTCGCGCCGCACGTAGAGGAAGCCGGTGCCGCGGGGCCCGCGCAAATACTTGCGGCCCGTGGCCGAGAGCATGTGGCAGCCGATCTGCCGCACATCGACCGCGAGCTGGCCGACCGACTGGCAGGCGTCGAGTAGATAGAGGATGCCGTGGCGCGCGGCGATGCGGCCGACCTCGGCCGCCGGATGGACGAGCCCGCCTCTGCCGGGCACGTGCGTGATCGCAATCAGCTTCGTGCGCGGACCGATCGCGCGCTCGAGCGCAGCGAGGTCGAGCTGTCCGGATGCGTCGCTGTCGACCACGTCGATCTCGATCCCCGCGCGCGCTCTCATGTGTAGAAATCCGAGGTAGTTCGACAGGTACTCGCCCCGCGTGGTGAGGACGCGGTCGCCCGCCCGGAACGGCACCGCGTAGAACGCCATGTCCCAGGCGCGTGTGGCGTTTTCCACGACCGCGATCTCGTCCGGGCGCGCGCCGATCAGCGTGGCCACGGCGTCGTAGACGTCCGCGATGCGCTCGGCCGCTTCGGCCGCAGCCTCGTAGCCGCCGATGGCGGCCTCGCGCGCCAGGTGGCTCATCACCGCGTCGAGGACCGCACGCGGCGGCAAGGCCGAGCCCGCGTTGTTGAAGTGGAGGACGTTGGCCACGCCGGGCGTGTCCGATCTGAGCAACGGCACGTCGAGCGTCATGACGGCCTCCTCCCAAGCTCGTGGCGGCAATGATGCCACGGGTCGAGTAGACTTCGCGGGGACTATGAGGCTTCCTCGCGACACCGGCGCCGCGTTCCTCTTTCTGTCGCCGCTCCTGCTGCTCGTGGTCGGCCTGATCGCGTACCCCTTCGCGCGGGCGATCTGGCTGTCATTGACCGACAAGCTCGTCGGCTACCCGGAGCGGTTCGTCGGCCTCCGCAACTACGCCTATCTGCTCGACGACGACACGTTCCACGAGGTCGTCAAGAACACGCTCGTCTTCACCGTCGGCTCGCTCGTGCTCAAGGTGCTCACCGGACTGGCCATGGCGCTCGTGCTCAATGCCGTCTGGCGCTGGCGCACCTTCTTCCGCGGCCTCTTCTTGCTGCCGTGGATCACGTCGACGGTGATCATCGCGCTCACCTGGCGCTGGATGTTCGACGCCTTTCCCGGGCGCGGCTTTTTCAACAGCGTGTTGCTGGACGCCGGGCTGCTGCGCCGTCCGATCGCCTTCATGGCCACGCCGGCCGGCGCCATGGCCGCCGTCATCGTCGCCAACTGGTGGCGCGCGTTCCCGTTTTTCGGGGTTTCGTATCTGGCGGCCATGCAGGCGATCCCGCGCGAGCTCTACGACGCGGCCTCCGTCGACGGCGCCGGCGCGTGGCCCCGCTTTCGCCACGTGACGCTGCCCGGACTCCGGCACGTCCTCATCGTCACGATCGTGCTGTCGTTCATCCTCACCATCAACGACTTCAACATCGTGTACGTGATGACCCGCGGAGGACCGGGCACCGCGACCCAGGTCTTCGCGACCTACTCGTACGAGGTCGCGTTCAACCAGCTGCGCTGGGGCCGCGGCGTCACGATCTCGATCTTCATGGTTCCCGCGCTCATCGTCGCCATCGCCCTCGTGAGCCGCTATCTTCTGCGGGAGCGGGAATGACGGCGACTGCCCGCGCCCTCACCATCGCCGGCATCGTCGTCTTTCTGCTGATCGTCCTCGTGCCGTTCTGGTGGATCGCCAGCATGTCGTTCAAGACCTACGAGCAGGTGCAGTTCGCGACCAGCATCTACGTGCCGCGCCCGTTCACCTGGGAGAACTACACGGTGCTGTGGACGGCCACGCGCTTTCCGCTCTGGCTGCGCAACAGCCTGGTGACCGCCGTCCTCGTCACGCTGGTCACCACGATCGTGGCGAGCCTGGCCGGCTACGCCGTCGCGCGGCTGCGCTTTCCCGGGCGCGAGTCCTTCGCCACCCTTATCCTCGTCCTCTACCTGGTGCCGCCCGCGCTGCTGTTCATCCCGCTCTATCGCGTGCTGGCCGAGCTGGGGGCGACCAACAGCCTGGCCGCGCTCGTGCTGTCGTATCCGACGTTCACGGTTCCGTTCTGCACGTGGCTCTTGATTGGCTTCTTCAAGGCGTTACCGCGCGAGCTGGAGGAAGCCGCGTTCGTGGATGGGGCCACGCGCGCGGCGACGCTGACGCGTGTGCTGCTGCCGCTGGCCGCGCCGGGGCTCGTGGCCTCGGCGGTCTTCGCCTTCACGCTGTCGTGGAACGAGTTCCTCTACGCGCTCGTGTTCATCCAGGACGAGACCGCCATCACCGTGCCGGTGGGACTGAACTTGTTGATCTACGGCGACGTGTTCTCGTGGGGCCAGCTCATGGCCGCCTCGGTGATCACGACGCTGCCCGTCGTCGCGCTCTACATGTTCATCCACCGCTGGATGGTGGAGGGGCTGGCCGCCGGGTCGGTCAAGGGTTGAACGTTCGCGCGCCCGAGCGGCGCGCGGCGCCAGCGGAGCGGGCGGACCCCGTTCGACCACGCAAATCGACAGTGCGTTGCGCCTGCCGACGTGCACCGATTCCGAGCCGGGTCCGACGCAATGCCCGAAACACGGGTCTCACGGGGTCCACTCACCCCGCCGGCGCCTACTCCGTTCGACCACCTGAACTCGCGAAGCGTTTGTAAGCGTCCGGGAGGTCGAGCCCGAATTTCTCGCAGAGCGCCAGAACGTCGTGGTAGTCGTTCGCGTCGAGCGGGTAGCCTGAATGAAATCTCACCATCCACTCTGGCGTAATGGTCTTCACCGCGTAGCCGTTGATCCAGCCAGCACCAGCGAGAGATTCGATTGGATAGTCGACGCCGTGGACATTTCTGCCGTCGGCGTCGAACGTGTACGAGTGAACGTCGACCTCATGGCCCTGGTCGTCGCCCAGGACGAAGTTGCAATCCCTCGTGTCAGGACGCGGTACGTCGCTGTAGCCCTTCGCTCCGAGTAACGCCCTGAGCATCGGAACGTCTCGATGCTGAATGGCGATGTCCAGATCGCCGTGACGGCGAGTGTGCCTGCCCAGCAGGGCGTCGACGCCCCAGCCGCCGTCGACGTATGCGTCGATCCCGTTCGTCTCGAGCAGGCGCAACAGGGCGACCACGTCGTTCGCAGTCATCTCCGGCGGCGGCGTCCTGTGGCCGGCTTGCATCACCGTCTGACGATCTACGTTTGTGCGGCGTCGCGCTGCAGCTCGTAGATCGAGGTGTAGCCGCGACTGAAGTCCGGCGGCATCGGCATGTCGCCCGCGGTGCGGCGCGCGACGGATGGGTAGGTGCCGCGCACGAGCTGTCCGTAGCGCGGCGAGCCCGTCGGATCCGCCGCGAGGGGGACCGCGTCGGCCGCCGCATAGGCGTTGATGAGCAGACGGCGGTCGGCGGGGGACGTGTTGGGCGCCGACCAGTGCACGAGCCGATAGTGATGGATATGGATGCTGCCCGCCGGCAGCGCGAGCAGCACCGCGTTCCGCCGGTCCAGCCGCGCGATGTCCTCGGCACGCATGCCGCCGACGAAGCGTCCCTGCGCGTCGTAGTGCGTGTAGATCGGCCCGTGATGGCTGCCGGGCAGGACCGACATCGCGCCGTTTTCCGCGGTCGCGTCGTCCAGCAGCAGGCCGACCGCGAGCACGTCGTCGTTGGAGTGCGGATAGAACGCCGCGTCCTGGTGGACCTCCACGGGCGCGCCGACGTGGCCGCCCTTGAGGTTCAGCTTGCTGTGGTGAAACCGGATCGAGGGGCCGAGCAGCTCGGCGACGATGTCGAGGATCGGCGATTCCAGCGCCACCCAGGCGTAGAGCGGATCGTGATCGGCGGGATTCTTGATTCGCCTCACGATCGGCGCCGCCGCCGTGTGACGCGGATCGAGGTCGAAGACGGCGTCGCTGCCGTCGAGGCCGCGTGAGCGCTCGACGAACGCCTCGGTCAACCGTCGCAGCGTCTGCACGCGCTCGGCATCGATGACGCACGGCACGGCGAGATAGCCGTCGCGGCGGTAGCTCGCGATCTGCCCGTCGGTGAGATGGCGCTGCGTGGTCGTCGTCGTCATGGCCGTCCTCCGGCCGTCAGGGTATCAAGGGTTGAACCACCGGGCGACAGCGCGCTCGAGGGTCGCCGGGTCGGCGTATTCCCGTTCCGCCTCGGCGATGAAGCCCGCCGCTTCCTCATCGCTCGGCACCAGATCGAGCGTCGGGATCCGAAAATCGTACGCCGATACGCCGCCCGCCGGCAGCCGCTCGTCGAGCCGCAGCGCTTCCACGTGGCGGCGCGCGAGCAGCCGCTCGTAGACCGCCCGGTAGACGTCGGGATCGTAGTCGGCGTCGTCGGCCACGCGTGCGATGCCGAGCGCCGTCGCGACGCCGGCGAGCTCGCGCCAGACACCGCGCAGGACGTCGGGCGGCGCGTCCTCACGCTCGCGCACGTGCACGGGCGTCGTGGCGCGGCGGGCACGCTCGCGTTCCAGATGACGGCGAAGCGACACCGAGGGCACGGGAATCACGAAGCGCGTCCTCGGCGACGTCAGAACGGGCTCGGCCGCATCGTTGGCGGGCCGCGCGAGATCGATGAAGCGATGGCCGACGAACGGCGTCTCGCCGACGAGTAGCGCACGAGGCGGCTGCGCGGCATCCCAGCGTGCGATCGCCGGACGCCCCCAGCGTCCGACCGCGATGCGGATGAGCGCGTGCGTGATGCCGCGGTCTTGGGGATAGCGCCGCCCCGCGGCGCTCGCCTCGAAGGCCGGGCGCGCGACGTCCCATTGCAGCAGATGGACCTGCCGTCCGGCCGCGGACGCGAGGTGTGCGAGCTGGTGGATCAGCAGGCTCTTGCCGGTGCCCGGTAAGCCCGCGAAGAAGACGCAGCGCGCATCGCGCGCCAGCCGCTGCAGCGATGCGAGCAGCGGCGAGCCTTGGCTCAGCAGGACGCCTTCGGGTAAGCTCACGGCGCCCGATCTTACGGGATGTGCTCCGACGCGGGCTGGAGGCGAGCAATGGGCGTGCTGCTGCGAGGCGGACAGGTCATGGATCCCGGCGCCGGCCTCACGGGCGCCCTCGACGTGCGCGTGCGCGACGGCCTCGTGAGCGAGGTGCGTGCGGGGCTCGCCCCCGATGGCGACACCGTGCTCGACGTGAGCGGACGGCTGGTGTTGCCGGGGCTCATCGACCTGCATGCGCACTGCTTCGCCGGCGCCGCCGACTTCGGCCCGCGCACCGATGACGTCGCGCGCGCGACCGGCGTCACGACGTGGGTGGACGGCGGCAGCACCGGCGCCGGCAATTTCGAGGGCATGCGCGAGTGGGTGATGTCGCGCTCACGCGTGCGCATGTTCGCGTTCCTGAACATCTCGGCGATCGGGCTCACGTATCTGAAGATCGGCGAGCTGAACCATCTCGCCTACGCCGACGTGGACGCGGCCGTCGGCGCCGCGCGCGATCACGCCGACCTGATCCTCGGCATCAAGGTCCGTAACCAGATCGAGGTGGTCGGCGAGGCGGGCCTCGAGCCGCTCAAGCGCGCCGTGCGCGCCGCCGACGCCATCGGCGGCCGCGTGATGCTGCACTGCACCAACCCGCCGCGGCCGCTCGCGGAGCTCCTGGCCCTGATGCGGCCCGGCGACATCGTGAGCCACTTCCTGCATGGCCGTGGCCACGGCATCCTCGATGCGCAGGGCAAAGTGTCGAAGGACATTCGCGCCGCGCGCGAGCGCGGCATCGTCTTCGACGTGGCCCACGGCCGCATGCACGTGAACTTTCCGGTGGTGCGCGCGGCGTTCGCCGAGGGGTTCTATCCCGACACGATCTCGTCGGACCTCACGAGCGGCGGCGCCGCCGGCTGCGTCAAGGACCTGCCGACGACGATGGGCAAGTTCCTCAGCCTCGGGATGCCGCTGCCGGACGTCGTCCGCGCGGTGACGACGAATCCCGCGAAGGCGATTGGTCGCGACGGACGGCTGGGCACGCTGAAGCCCGGAGCGGTCGCCGACGTCGCGGTCTTCGACCTCGAGGAAGGCGCGTTCGACTACGAGGACGCACACGGCCAGCACATTACCGGCCGTCACCGGTTCGCGCCGGCGCTCACGCTGCGCGCGGGCGAGATCTGGTGGCGCCGGCCCGCCGCCCTGGCCTGAGCGCCACGCCGTCGCGCGCGCGCACCGCGCTGGCCGTCGGCGCCGCGGCGCTCGCCATGCTCATCTACGCCAGCCAGTTCGTGCTGTCGCGCTGGAGCATGCAGCGCACGCTCTCGCTCTGGGATCTCGCGGCCCTGCGTTTCACCGTGGCCGGCGTGCTGAGCCTGCCGATCGTCATCCGGCATCGTCCCGACGGTGCGCTCGCATGGCGGCGGATCGCCGTGCTGTCCATCGCCGCCGGCGCGCCGTACACGCTGATCATGTATGCCGGCTTGACGCGGGCGCCGGCGTCGCACGGCGCCGTGATCATCACCGGAGCGATGCCGGTCTTCTCCGCCCTGCTCGCGTGGCTCTGGCTCGGCGAACGCCCATCACCGTCGAAAGCGCTGGGCCTCGCGGTGATCCTGATCGGACTGACGCTCGTCGGCTGGCCCGCGCTCGCCGCCGGCGGCTCCGCCTGGCTCGGCGACGGGCTCTTCATCGTCGCCGCCGTGTTGTGGGCGCTGTTCACGGTTGGCGTGCGCCGATGGCGCATCGACCCGCTGCCGGGGACGGCCGCGGTGTGGGTGCTCGCGCTGCCGTACGTTCCCGTCTACGCGGTGGTGGCGGGACGCCGCGTGCTGGACGCGCCACGCGGCGAGGTCGTCTTCCAGGCGCTGTTCCAGGGCCTCGGCGTGGCCATCGTCGCGCTGGCGCTCTACGCGTGGGCGATTCGCGTGCTCGGCGATGGACTGGCCTCGCTGTTCATGCCGTTCGTCCCGGTGTTCGCCGTGCTGCTCGGCGTCGTGGTGCTCGGCGAGGTGCCGGCGGCCGTGCAGCTCGTCGGAATCATCGGCGTCACGCTCGGCATGGTGTGGGCCGCCCGTCGTGCCTAGGCCGCGGCCTGTGAGGTCGGCATCCGACGTTTGACCACGCGGCTGGGCGCGGGTAGGGTGGTCGCACTTCCGGGCAGGCAAGGAGGTCAAACACGATGAAAGCCGCTGTGCTCTACAAGGCGAACATGGGGCTCGAGGTCGTGGACGTCGAGCAGCAGGGACCGAAGGCCGGCGAGGCGCGCGTGAAGGTCAAGGCGGCCGGCGTCTGCCACAGCGACTGGCACATCATGAACGGCGACTGGCCGCTGCCGCTGCCGATGGTGCTGGGCCACGAGGCCGCGGGCATCGTCGAAGAGGTCGCGGGGGGCGTGACGAACGTCAAGCCCGGCGATCACGTGATCTTTTCGTTCCGCCCGCACTGCGGGCGCTGCCTCTACTGCTCGATCGGCCGCTCGATCCTGTGCGACGGCCACAACGACACCCCGCGCTGGGTGCTGTTCGACGGGACGCATCGGCTCACGCGCAACGGCGACGAGATCAAGCAGATGGCGCGCATCGGGACGTTCGCCGAGCAGGTCGTCTGCCCCGCCGAGCAGCTGGTGCCGATCCGCAAGGAGATGCCGTGGCCCCAGGCGGCGCTGCTGGGCTGCTGCGTGCCGACCGGCGTCGGCGCCGTCACGCGCTGCGCCGAGGTCGAGCCCGGCGCGTCCGTCATGATCGTCGGCTGCGGCGGCGTCGGATTGAACGTGGTGCAGGGCGCGCGGCTCGCGGGCGCCGGCATCATCGTGGCCGTGGACCTGCTCGACAACAAGCTCGAGTTCGCGAAGCAGTTCGGCGCCACCCACACCGTGAACGCGTCGAAGAGCAACGCGGTGGAGTTCGTGCGCGGTCTCACCGCGGGCCGTGGCGTCGACTATGCGTTCGACGCGATCGGCGGCGAGGCCACGACGCTGCAGATCCTGGACGCGATCCGGCCGGGCGGGACCGCCGTCATCGTGGGCATGGCGGCGATGAACGTTCGCGCGCCGATCACGCCCTACATGATGGCGCTGCAGGAGAAGTGCATCAAAGGAACGATGTACGGCTCCGTGCGGCCGAACCTCGACTTCCCGTGGCTCGTCGACCAGTACCTTGCCGGCCATCTCAAGATCGACGAGCTGGTGAGCCGCACCTACCGGCTCGAGGAGATCAACGACGGCTTCGCGGCGCTCCGCTCCGGGCAGGTGGCGCGCGGCGTCGTGGTGTTCTAACCGCATGGGCCGGATCGTCTACGCGGCAGCGATGTCGCACGTACTCCACCCGCCGTACTACGAAAAGAACGTCGGCCCGCACGGCAAGCGGATGGTGGAGGAGCTCATCGGCGTCGTGGGCGAGATGGGTCGCGAGCTCGCGGCGCGGCGGCCCGACGCGCTGGTCGTCATCGCCGACGACCATCTCAACGTCTTCTCCTTCGACGCGGTGCCGGCGATGTGCGTGCGCATCGGCCGCTCGGTGTCGCGGATGGCGCAGGAGGGCGCCATCGAGTTCGATCGGGCGCTCGACGGTCTGGCCGATCGCTACCCGCTGCACGAGGACCTCGCCAATCGCATCCTCGAGGAAGGGCTCGACGCCGGCTTCGACTTCGCCGCCTCGTGGTCGGCGCCGCTCGATCACGCGTTCCTGTCGCCTCTGAGCGCGCTGCACGGTGACCGGCCGATGACGCCGCTCGTGCCCTTCTGGGTGAACTGCTTCGTGGCGCCGCTGCCGGCCGCGCGCCGGTGCTTCGCGGCGGGCCAGCACATCGGGCGCGTCGTGGCCAACGGCCCGTGGAACGTCGGCGTCATCGCCACCGGCGGCCTCTCGCATTTCCCGGAGCTCTCGCTGGCGCGGGTGGGGGAGTCCGACCCCGAGTTCGATCGACGCGTGCTCGGCTGGATGGAGCGCGGCGATCACGCGAGCCTCACCGCGCTCACCACCAAGGAGCTGCACGCGACGGGCTCGCACGAGCTGCTCAACTGGATGGTGCTGCTCGGTGCCGTCGCGCCGGCGCCGGCGCGCGTGCGCTTCTTCGGCGAGATGGGACGCATCGACCTCGCCGCGGTGGAGTGGGACGTCGACCTCAGCGCCTCCAGCTCGCGGGCGCGCCCGTGAGTCGTTACGACGTCAACGTGCTGCTGTATCGGCTCAAGAAGGACGGCGCCTTCCGAGAGCGCTTCCGTCGCGATCCCGCCGGCGCGCTGCGTGCGGCCGAGCTGACCGACGCCGAGCGCGACGCGTTCGTGCGGTGGAATCCGCGGCGGCTCAATGAGCTCGGCGGCTCGCTGCATCTGGTGTTGTCGATTCCGGATCTCGGCGCGCACTGAGCCTTGAAGCTTCGCTCGCATCTGTTGATCCTCGTGCTCGGCGCCGTGCTGCCGGTGCTCGCGTTCTCGGCGGTCATGGCGGTCATGTTCTGGCGGCAGCAACGCGACGCGTTCGAGAAGCGCTACCTCGAGCGCGTCCGTGCGATGAGCATCGCGCTGGACCGCGAGCTCCAAGGGCACATCCGGATGCTGCAGGTCCTGAGCCAGTCCGACTACCTGGCGGCGGGAGACATGCGCGGATTCTACGAGCAAGCGCGGCGGGTCCAAGCGCAGCAGTCGGACTGGAGCACGGTGGCCCTGATGGATGTCACCGGTGTCCCGGTGTTCAATCTGCGCCGGCCGTTCGGCGCGCCGCTGCCGGTCTCGGCGCTCGACGCCGCTCTCCTCGCGCGGGTGGCCACGAGCGGCCGCCCGGCCGTGAGTCCGCTGGTCAAGGGCAGCGTGACCGGGGTGTACACCGCCGTCATCGTGCCGGTCACAACACGCGGCGCGAGCCGGCTCCTCCTCGTAGCCATCGACTCTGTGACCTGGTTCCGCTTCCTGTCCAGCATCCCGGTCATCTCCGGCGCCACGATGACGCTGCTCGACCAGAACGGCATCGTCATCGCCCGAACGCTCAATCCCGATCGGTGGGTCGGGCAGCGGGCGTCACCGCTGCTCTACGCGAAATCGCGCGAGACGCCCGAAGCCGCCTACCGGAACATCGGGCTGGAAGGCCAGTGGTTCTACACGGCCCATAGCCGCTCGGCAATCTCGGGCTGGACCGTGGCCACCGGCGTGCCCGTGGCCGACGTCGAGCGCGAGCTGCGAGGCTCCACGATCGCCATGACCACCGGCGCGGCGCTCATGGCGCTCCTCGCGGTCGCGCTCGCGCTCGTCTTCGGACGGCGTATCGCGCGGCCGGTCTCGGCGCTTGCCGGCGCGGCGGCGGCCCTGGAACGCGGCGAGCCGCCGCCGCCCTCCACCACGTCGGCGATCGCCGAGGTGGCCGACGTGACGCACGCGTTCGACGCTGCCGCGCAGCGCCTGCGCGCCCGCGAGACTGCGCTGCGCGCGAGCGAGGCGGAATCCGCGCGCCTGGCCGCAGAGCGCGCGCGACTGCTGAACAACGAGCGGGCGGCCCGCGAGGACGCCGAGATGGCGAACCGTCTCAAGGACGAGTTTCTCGCGACACTCTCGCACGAGCTGCGCACGCCGCTCACCGCGGTGCTGGGCTGGGCGCGGATGTTGCGCTCGGGCCACGGGGACGAGAAGTCGCTGGAGCGCGGTCTGGCCTCGATCGAGCGAAACGCGACGGCCCAGGCCCGGCTCGTCGACGACCTGCTCGATGTCTCGCGCATCGTGAGCGGCAAGATGCGCCTCGACATTCGCGTCGTCGATCTGCCGGCGGTCGTCGAGAGTGCCGTCGAGGCGGTGCGGCCGGCCGCGAGCGCCAAGCAGATCCGGTTGCAGACGAGCCTGGATCCACTCGCGGGACCCGTGGTCGGCGACCCCGACCGACTGCAGCAGATCGTCTGGAATCTCGTCTCGAACTCGGTGAAGTTCACGCCGCGCGAGGGGCAGGTTCAGGTCCGACTGGCGCGCAGCGACGCGCACGTCGACATCGTCGTGAGTGACAGCGGCCAGGGGATGGCGCCCGACGTCGTGCCGCACGTCTTCGAGCGATTCCGGCAAGCCGACAGCAGCAGCACCCGTGCGCATGGTGGTCTCGGCCTCGGCCTGGCGCTGGTGAAGCATCTCGTCGAGCTGCACGGCGGCAGCGTCGCCGCGCAGAGCGCGGGGCCGGGACAGGGCGCCACGTTCGCGGTTCGCCTGCCGATTCGCGTCGACGCGAAGAGGACACCCGCCGCGGACGTGCCGCGCCGCGACGGAGAGGCCACGGCCGCGACCGTCTCGCCGAACGGCTCGCTCGAGGACGTCCGGTTGCTCTTCGTGGATGACGAGGTCGACACCCTCGAGTTGTTCACGCAGATTCTCGCCGACACCGGCGCCGCGATCTTCACGGCGACGTCCGTCGCGGAGGCGATGGTGCAGTTCGAGCAGCGGCGGCCCGACGTGCTCATCTGCGACATCGAGATGCCCGGCGAGGATGGCTATTCGCTCGTGCGTCGCGTACGCGGCCTCGCCGCCGACGACGGCGGCGCCGTCCCCGCCGTGGCCGTCACCGCGTATGGTCGCGCCGAGGATCGTCTCCGCCTGCTCGCCGCCGGCTACGACCGCTACATCGCCAAGCCGGTCGAGCCCAGCGAGCTGGTCGCCGTGATCGTCGCGCTGGCCAAACGCTCACCACGTGATGGAGGGCACCCGTGAAGCGCAGCACAGACCGATTCCTGACGACGCATACCGGTAGCCTGCCGCGGCCGACGGATTTGATCCGGATGATGTTCGCGCGCGAAGAAGGCGTCCCCGTCGACGCGGCGGCGCTGGCGGCCCGCGTCAGCGCGGCGGTGGACGACGTGGTGCGCAGGCAGGTGGAGTGCGGGCTGGACGTCGTCAACGACGGCGAGATGAGCAAGCCGAGCTATGCGACCTATATCAAGGACCGCCTGCGCGGCTTCGGCGGTGAGAGCCACGCGCTCGTGTACCAGGATCTCGCCGACTTCCCCGAGCTCGCCCGGCGCGTGTTCGGCGATCCCGGCCGGTCGCGCCGCCGGACACCCGCGTGCACCGGACCGATCAGCCTGCGTGATCCGCAGGCCGCGCAGACCGACGCGGAGGTCGTCACCGCCGCGCTCGCGCGCGCGAAGGCGGGCGAGGGATTTCTCTCCGCCGCATCGCCCGGCGTGATCTCGCTGTTCTTCCGCAACGATCATTACGCGAGCCACGAGGCGTACCTGGCGGCCATCGCCGAGGCCATGCGGCACGAGTACGAGACGATCGCGCGCGCCGGCCTCATCGTGCAGATCGACTGCCCCGACCTCGCCATGGGTCGCCACATCCAGTACGCTCGGCTGAGTCTGAGCGAGTTCCGCAAGGCGGCGCGCCTGCACGTCGAGGCGCTCAACCACGCCACCGCCAACATCCCGCGCGAGCAGCTGCGCATGCACGTGTGCTGGGGCAACTACGAGGGTCCGCATCACTACGACGTCGCGCTGGCCGACATCATCGACGTCGTGTTCGCCGCGCGGCCCGCCGCCATCTCGTTCGAGGCGGCCAATCCCCGCCACGGTCACGAGTGGACGGTGTTCGAGCGCGTGAAGCTGCCGGAGGACAAGATCCTCATCCCCGGCGTCATCGAGTCGAAGACCAATTACATCGAGCACCCCGAGCTCGTCGCGCAGCGCATCGCCCGCTACGCGACGCTGGTCGGCCGCGAGCGCGTCATCGCGGGCACGGACTGCGGCTTCGGCACGTGGGTCGGCCAGGCCGCGGTGGATCCCGGCGTCGCGTGGGCGAAGATGCGAAGCCTCGCCGACGGCGCACGGCTGGCGTCAGGCGCGTTTTGGGGCGAGCGTCAGGGACGCTGACCGGAGGAGGCGCGCGTAATTGCGGTGCGCGCGGAGCTGCGTCACCAGGCCAGCCGGCGGATAGTAGGGCCCCGCGCCGTTCTGCGGCTCGCGGGGCAGCGGCGCGCCGTGGAGCAATCGATCCAGGACCTCCACGAAGCCCTCCGACGCTTCGCGCTGCAGCCGGCGCAGGTAGCGCGGCAGGGACGGGTCGTCGTGCACGGGAACGCGCCGGCGGAGCACGACGTCGCCGCCGTCCACGCGCTCGCCGACGACGTGGATCGAATAGCCGGCGCTCTCGGGACGCTCGAGGGCGAAGGCCCAGCGCGGACAGTCCGATCCGCGGAAATCCGGCAACACTCCCAGGTGGCGATTCAGGGCCGCGCGACGCGCGAGACCGTAGAAGCACTCCTTTAGAATCGGGCACCCGGCGAGCAGGATGTAATCCGGGCCGAACGCGCGCACGAACTCGAGCACCTCCGGCGCGTGCGGGTCCGTGCAATCGATGTGCGGGTGCCGCGCGCGAATGTCTTCGATCAGCCCCGCGTCGACTTCGGGAAACGCGCCGGAGCCGGGCGGTGTCATGCGTCGAACGATGGGCACCATCACCACGTCCGTCAGCCGTGCGAGCAGGAGATCGGCGAGGTAGAGGACGCCGCGCGTTCGACGCAGTCGACCCAGCGCCCGAAGGTAGCTGCCCGCGGGACGGGCAACGTTCACGATCGCGAAGCGCTGCGACCGCATCGCGAGAGAGAGCGTGAGGAAATATGCTTCGGGAAGATTGGCCGAGGTCACGATCAGGAACTTGAAGTTCGCCATGCGCTCAGTGCGAGCAACAAGCTCGCCACGCCCGCCGCCTCACATCTTCCGCGCTTCGCGCGCGGAGACCGCATCGACGTCGCCAGACTGCGCAACGCGATGACAGCTCGGGGATGCGCGCTCGACCTGGACTTAAGGCGGGGACTCGCTCCGTCTTCTGTGCCGTCAGCGGCCGCGCGCGACATAGCCGAGCGCACGATCGCGAGCGATCCGCTGCTTGCTGCGCTGGCGGCGCGGGCCATAGCCGCCGCCGCCCGGCGTGCGCACGAGCACGCGGTCGCCGCGCTCGAGCACATGCTGCCTGCGGTTGTCGATGCGCCGGCCGTTGATCTGCACGTCGCCCAACCCGCCGGCGGCGCCGCCGGCGAGACCGGGGGCGGGGAACGCCGTGCGCTCGGCCATGACGCTCAGCACGATGGGGCGCGGCGAGCGGCTCTCGATCAAGATGTCCTGGCCGAGACCGCCGCGGAAGCGGCCGGCGCCGCCCGAGCCCGGTCGCAGACGCTTGTAGTGGAAGAAGAGCGGGCTCTGACGCTCGGCGACCTCCACCGGCGTCGCCGAGATGTTGCTCGGCCACGACAGCACATTCTCGCCGTCTTTGATCGGCGTGGCGCCCATGCCGCCGTTGAAGAAGAGGACCGTCGTGTAGGGCTTGCCGTCGGCCCGGGTGCTCGATTGGCTGAGCGCCCAGAGCGGCGAGCCCACGCCCGCCATCACGCGATCGGGGATCACGCGATGGAGAGCGCCCAGCACGAGCGCGGGCACGTAGTGGCCCGTCGTCGCGCGGCTCACCACGGCCGCGGGGAAGCGCGGGTTGAGGATCGAGCCTTCCGGGGCCTCGACGGTGATGGGCCGGTACATGCCCTCGTTGTTCGGCAGCCCGGGCAGCAGCACGCAGCGCACGGCGTAGGCGGTCATCGCGTACGTGTAGGCCATCACGCAGTTGATCGCGCGCGGCTGCTGCGGCGAGCTGCCCGTGTAGTCGGCGACGATCTCATCGCCCTTCACGGTCAGCGCGATCTTGAACTCGAACGGCGCGCCCGTGCCGTCGGTGCGAAAGGCGTACCGGTAGGTTCCGCTGGGTACGGCGCGAATCGCCTCGCGCATCGCGCGCTCCGAACGGGTGAACAGCTCGTCCCCCAGCGTCTCGAGCGTGTCGAGACCATAGTCGTTCATCAGCGCGCGCACGCGCCGCTCCATCAGCTCGTTGGCGCTGACCTGAGCCCAGATATCGCCCATGGTCTGATCGGGCGTACGGACGTTGGCGCGGATGAGGGCGACCATCGTGTCGTCCACGCGGCCGTCGCGCACGAGCCGCGCGAGCGGGATATGCAGGCCCTCCTCGAAGATCTCGCGCGCCTCGATGGCCCGGATGCGGCCGCCGATGTCGGGCATGTGCGAGGTCGTCGCCGAGAATGCGACCAGACGGTCGCGATGGAAGATCGGCTTGAGCACCGAGACGTCGCTCATGTGGCCCGTGCCCATCCAGGCGTCGTTCGTGATGAGCACGTCGCCCGGCTTCATCGACGCAGCGCCGAGCTCGCGGATGAAGTGGCGCACCGTCGCCGGCAGCGTGCCGATGAACGACGGAATCGAACCGCTGTTCTGGGCCAGCGCGCGGCCCCGCGCGTCGGTGAGCACGCACGCGAAGTCGTTCGCCTCGTTGGACAGCGTGGAGAACGACGTGCGCACGATCGCCTTGGCCGCCTCGTCGACGACCGAGATGACGCGCGTCCACAGCACCTCCAGCGTGACCGCGTCCAGCCGCCCGCTCGTCGTCATGGCGCCGACCCCGGCTCCGGCAGCGTCAATATCAGATTTCCGCTCGGCGCCACGCGCGCGGTGCCGCCCGGGCCGATCACCAGCGTCGAGCCCTCTTCCTCCACGACGGCGGGGCCCCGCACCTCGTCGCCCGGCCCCAGCCGATCCCGCTGATACACCGTGGCTTCGACGAAGCCGCGGCCTTCGGCAAAGTACGCCGGGCGTGCGCCTTTCACGGCGTTGCCCGTGTCGGCGGCGTCGCCGTGCACGGTCATCTCGGCGCCGGCGACCGGCGCCCGGACGGCGACGCGGATGTTGATGAACTCGATCGGCACGTCGGGCGGCGTGAGCGCGAACTTCTCGCGGTACGCCGTCTCGAATGCGCCGGCGAGCCGACGCCGACTTTCTGCGCCGTCGGCATACGGTCCCGGCGGCAGATCGACGACGAGATCGAAGCCCTGACCGAGAAAGCGCCCGTCGGCGAGACGGGTGACCGTCGCGGTCTCCAGCTTCAGTCCCGTGTCGGCCATCACCGCCCGCGCCTCGTCCTCCAATTGGCGGAAGGCCTCTTCCAGCGTCACGGGACTGTCGCGGTCGAGCCGGATGCCGACGGTGGCCACGCGATCCACGCGCGCCGGCGCGACGAGCAGGCCGAGCGCGGACGCGACGCCCGCGGCCGGAGGGCAAATGATGTGTCGCAGTCCGAGCTTTCGCGCGACGCCCCAGGCGTGCACCGGGCCTGCACCCCCCGTGCACAGCAGTGCGTACTCGCGCGGGTCGCGACCGCGCTCGGCGATGTGCACGCGCGCGGCGGAGGCCATGTTCTCGTTGACGACGTCGTGGATCCCCCACGCGACGTCGGTGGGCGCCAGGCCGACACGCTTGGCGAGGCCATCGACGGCTCGGCGCGCCGCCGCGACGTCCACGCGCACCTCGCCGCCGGCGAAGTACTCGGGATTGAGGTAGCCGAGCAGGAAGTCGGCGTCGGTCACCGTCGGCTCGAGGCCGCCGAGGCCGTAGGACGCCGGGCCGGGATGCGAGCCCGCGCTCCGCGGGCCGACCTTGAGCAGGCCGATCTCGTCGACGGAAGCGATCGAGCCCCCGCCGGCCCCGATCTCGATCAGCTCGATCGTGGAGATCCGGATCGGCAGGCCGCTGCCCTCCATGAAGCGTTTCTGCCGCGCGGCCTCGAAGGCGTAGGCGGTGAGCGGCTCGCCGCCGTCCACCAGCGAGAGCTTCGCGGTCGTCCCCCCCATGTCGAAGGCGAGCAGGTTGCCGCGGCTGTCGTCGCGGCCGAAGAACGCGGCGGCGAGCGCGCCGGCGGCGGGGCCCGACTCGAGCATCTGCACGGGCGTGCGCTCGGCTTCGGCCACGTGCGTGAGGCCGCCGCTCGAGAGCATCAGGAGCAGCGGCGCCGGAATGCCGAGGCCAGCCACGCGTCGGGCCATGGCCTCGAGATACTGATGGGCCAGGGGCTTGATATACGCGTTGGCGACCGTCGTCGACGCGCGCTCGTATTCGCGGATCTCGGGAGCCACCTCGTGCGACGTCGTCACCGACACGCCGGGGTGGCGGCGGGCGATGACGCGCGCCGCCTCGGCCTCGTGGCGCGGATTCGCATACGCGTGCAGGAACACGATCGCGATGGAGCTCACGCCGGCGGCGACGAGCGCCGTCGCGCGCGCCGCCACCTCGCGCACGTCCAGCCGCCGCTCGACCGAGCCGTCGGCTCTCAGACGCTCGCGCACCTCCCGCCTCAGATTGCGCGGCACCAGCGGCTCGGGCTTGACGATGTTGAGGTCGTAGAGCTCGAACTTCCGCTCGCGGCCGATCTCCAGCGTGTCGCCGAAGCCCGCGGTGGTGATGAGCCCCGTCACCGCGCCGCGGCGCTCGATCAGCGCGTTGGTGAACAGCGTGGTGGCGTGCACCACCCGCGTGAAGTCTCGAGCGGGCAGGCGATGCCGGCTCAACAGCCCCGCGACGCCGGCGGCCACGGCGCGCGCGGGATCGTCGTGCGTGGTGAGAAGCTTGCGGTTGAATTGCCGCCCGCGCGCGTGATCGTAGACGACGATGTCGGTGAACGTGCCGCCGATGTCGATGCCGAGGGAGAGGCTCACTTCTTGACTTTCAGATCCTCGAAGGGCGCCGAGTAGGGGAAGCCCGGAATCGCGTTGGCCCCGCTCACCTCGACGCGCGGCCCGACGGCCCAGATGAACGCGAGCTCGTAGATGGGAACGTTGAGCACGTGCTCGGTCATGGTCTTCTGCATCTGCTGCACGAGGGCCTCGCGCTTCTTGAGGTCGACCTCCTTGGCCTGACGGAAGAAGAGGTCGTCGATCTCCGGCAGCGAGCCGTAGGCGTAGATGCCCTGCTTGGTCGCGTACGGCTCCAGGCGCGTGGCGGCGTTGCCCATGACCGAGGTGATGGCGAGGATGATGCCGCGCAGCTTCTTCTCGCGCCACGCCGTGAAGTACGCCGCCCGCTCCATCGCGCGCAGGCGGCTCTTGATGCCGACGGCCTGCAGATACCCCTGGATCGCCTCCGCCATCGAGTTGTACGGCGGGAACGGGTTGAAATCGCCGGCGTCAAAGCCGTTGGGATAGCCCGCCTCGGCCAAGAGCTTCTTCGCGCGCGCCGGGTCGTACGCCGGCGGCCCGACCGGCACCACGAACTGGAAGATGTGCGGCACGATCGTGCCGGTGAGCCGCGAGTATCCGAGCGTCTCGGCCTGATTGATCGCGGCGCGATCGAGCGCGTGGCTGGCGGCCAGGCGGACGCGGCGGTCGTGCCAGGGCGATTTCGGATCCCACTGCTCGGTCAGCTCGAGCCAGAAGGCGCCGGTCAGCAGCGGCGCCTCGAGCCGGACGCCGGGCGTGCGTTTCAGCTCTTCGGCCACGGGTCCGGCGAAGAGGTACGCGAGGTCGACCTCGTTGCGCTTGACCGCGGCCGCGCGCGTGCTCTCCTCGGTCATCGTGCGCATCACCAGCCTCTTGATGCTCGGCGCTTTTCGCCAGTAACCGTCGAAGGCCTCGAGCACCAGCTCGACGCCGGGTGTGAACGAGACGACCTTGTACGGCCCCGCGCCGACCGGCGCCCGCTTGAAGCCGTCCTCGCCGACCTTCTCGACGTAATGCTTGGGCACGATCCAGCCGGCGCCCGACGCGGTGGTGCCATAGAACAGCATGAAGTCCGGCCACGGCTCGCGCAGCACGAAGCGGACCTGCGTGGGCGAGAGGACCTGGATCTCCCGTACTTTCTCCTTGAGCAGGGTCGCCGAGGCGCCCTTGTAACGCTCGAAGGAGAACTTGACGTCGTCTGCGGTGACCGGTGAGCCGTCGTGGAACCTCGCGTTCTTGCGCAGCGTGAACGTATAGGTCAGGTGATCCTTGGACTCGCTCCACGACTCCGCGAGGCTCGGCGTGGTCATGCCCGCCGGCATCGGCTTCACCATGGCATCGTGGATGGCGTAGAGCACCATGAACGGCGTGCTGAACGCCTCCGTGTCGCCCGGATCGAGCCACCGCGCCGCGAGGGTGACGTGCAGGCCCCAGCGCATCTCGCCTTCGGCGGCGAACGCCGGGGCCGACGCTGACGACAGGACGACGAGCGCCACGCACAGCAGTCTGACGAGGCTCATGGGGTCGCCACCTTCTTGCTCACCCGTCCCCCTTGAATGTGGTTGTTCACGTAGCCCTTCGACTGATTGCGGCCGGGGTCGCCGGCGACGAGGAGGCCGATCTTCTCCGGCTGCACGAACACGGGCACGGCGCGCTCGGGATCGCTCGACGTCGCGTACGCGGCGGGCAGCACGCCGGCCTTCACGTGCGCCTCCAGCGTGTAGGACGTCGCGCCGACCTGCAGCGCGTACGTCTCGGCCTGACGCGCGGTGATGGTCACGTGCTCGTGCAGATAGCGGCGCAGATCGTCCTTCGACCAGCCGTCGTCGGCGATCACGCGCGCGATGGACGGGCCGAGCACCAGCAGCGGCTCCCACCGCGCGTACTTCATGCCGATCGACGACCAGTACCCGCACGCGCCGCCGAACACCTCGGCCAGGATGCGCGCGTGCTCCAGCGCGCGCGTGCCCGCCGAGTAGATCGGCGGGCTGACGCTCACCACGCTCTGCACGGTGACGACGCTGTCGTCGCGGGTGAAGCCCTGATCCGCGCCAAAGGTCGGCCATCCCAGCGCGGCGGCGGCGTCTTCGTCCTCGGCGAGCGCCACGTTGAACGAGCCTGCGATGCTCCCCTTGTCGCCCGCGCCGGGCGGAATGCGCAGCCCGGCGACATTACGGAGATAGAGCCGCACGAAGCGGCCGAGACTGGTGTTGGCCTGGCGGCCCACACGCATCACGCCCTGACCGTGATTGAGGTCGAGACGCCTGGCGATCGGGCCGCTCACGATCACGAGCGGCTCCCAGCCCGGCGTCGAGCCCGCGTCCTCGACGCGGAAGATGGGCTCGGCGATGGCCTCGACGATCGCCACCAGCAGCGGCATGTACTCGGGCCGGCAGCCGGCCATCACACCATTCACCGCGATGCTCCAGACGGTGGCGGCGCGGTTCTCCGGCAGCAGTCGGCCGATGACCTCGTCGGGCCGGCGGCGTGTCTGGGAGAGAAAGCGCTCGACGCGCTCCACCGTCGGCGGAATCACCGGCAGGCCGTCGCTCCAGAGATTGCGGTGATAGAGCTCCTGGATCTCGTCGAGCGTGCCGCGAGCCACGACGTCGCGCGGCCCAGGCTCCGCGACCGCGGCGCGCGCGACGTCGCGGGCGCCGGCGAGCCCCGCCACGATCTGCGGCAGCAGCGCCTCGATCTTTCGCGTCACGGCGTCCGAGCCGTCGGTCATCGGCACGCCGGGATATTCAGCGATGGGCAGCGACGGCAAGCCGACCCCCTTGGACACGACGGCGGCCTGCTGCATGAACGGCGTCGTGACGATGGAGACGCTCGGCACTCCGGCACGCTCGGCGATCGCGGCGGCCCGCAGCACGGCGGGCGTGCACGATCCTCAGGCGCCGACGGCCGAGATCACCGCATCGCAGCCGTGCTGGCGCAGCAGCCCGGGCAGCGTCGCGGCGAGCTCCTTCTCGTCGCGGCCGTGGGTCGAGCCGAACACCTCGAACTCGACGAAGCGGATGCCGGGATAGCGCGCCTCGAGGGCCTTCCGGATGAGGGGAAAGATCTCCTCGCCCTTGAAGAGGTAGTCCCACAGCTCGCCGACGGTTTTGCCGCGCAGGTCATCGGAGCGCGCGGCGAGCGATCCGGCCGGCGCGGCGGAAGGGGCGAGCGGCCACACGACGTCGTAGACGGGCTCAGCAGGTGTCATGGCCCCGACTCTATACCACCGTCGGGCTCCGACGCGCCGTCACTTCGATCTCGATACGCATGCGCGGATCGGCCAAGCCGGCGGAGATCATGGTGGCCGCCGGCCGCACATCGCCGAAGTATTTTCTGAGCACGGGCCAGCAGGCGGGGAAGTCGCTCGCCTGAGGGAGAATGTAGGTGACGCGTACGACGTCCGCGAAGCTTGCGCCGCCCTGCTCGAGGGCGGACTTGATATTCCGCAAGCACTGCTCCGTCTGCTCGAGCAAGTTGTCCGAGATCGTCATCGACTGGTAATCGAAGCCGGTCGTCCCCGAGACGAAGATCCAGTCTCCGTCGACGACCGCGCGGGAATAGCCGATCTCTCGTTCGTACGTCGAGCCAGAGCTGATGAGCTGACGATTCACGTGTTTCTCCTTTCTAAGTGCGGTGCGTGGCCGTTCGGCGGACCAGGGCCGCGACACCGGGAGCGACGAACGCCACCACGGCCGCCGCCAGCATCACCGCCGCAGGGCCGGACGCCCACAAGCCGCTGATCTCGCCGCGCGCGATCGTGAGCGCCTGCAAGAGCGAGCGCTCGAGCACCGGACCGAGCACGAGGCCGAGCACGAGCGGCGCGGGACCGAAATCGAGCGCGCGCATCGCCCAGCCGGCGATGCCCGCGACCACCATGACCCACACGTCGAAGATGTT
>Ga0207684_10000694_pt1 | contig 39772 bp, 35 predicted proteins | sample KBSK5501metaG_FD_184342 | JGI IMG/M metagenome (GOLD analysis project Ga0207684, IMG submission 184342) | Corn, switchgrass and miscanthus rhizosphere microbial communities from Kellogg Biological Station, Michigan, USA - KBS K5-50-1 metaG... | ecosystem: Host-associated > Plants > Roots >... | reverse complement strand
TGTTGGGGGGAACCCAATCGACGCCGACACTCCGATACGCCGACACGATCCCTCAGTCTTCTCGCTCCGGCCTCGACCTTTCCCAGCCTGAAACTTGCTCGATCTCCGCCAAGTCCTGGTCTGACAGCTTTAAAGTTGACGCACCCATGGAATCTCCTAGCTGATCGAGGTTATTCGCTCCAATGATCGGCGCAGTCACGAACGGCTGAGCCAACTGCCAGGCCAGTGCGACCCGCGTTGGGGTTGAATTGTGCCGCCCGGCAATCTCAATCAATTTCTCCAGGATATCGAAGTTCTTGTCGGTCATCCGTCGTGCATTATCTCCCGTCCTCACGCTTTCAGGAAGCGGTTGGTTTCGACGATATTTGCCGGTTAGAAACCCGCCGGCTAAGGGGCTGTAGGGTATCACGCCAACACCGTACGCCAAACAGACTTTAGCAATTTCGCGTTCGAAATCCGCACGAGTAGGGCTGATCAGACTGTACTCTGGCTGGATCGAGACGATCGATTCGAACCCATGCTTGTCTGCCGCCCAAAGAGCTTGCATCAAGCGCCAGGCGCTGAAATTCGAGCACCCGATATACCGGACATATCCTTTTCGGACCAGATCGGTAAAGGCGGACAAAGTTTCTTCGATCGGAGTTAGCGGATCAATCCAGTGTGCCTGATACAAATCGATATAGTCGACCTGCAGGCGCCTGAGGCTGTCTTCGCATGCGCGCAGAATCCAACGCCTAGACAAGCCTTCGCGCTGTAGGGGATGATCCCTGCCTTCGGAAAAGCCTTGTCCCATCGCTGCACGAACCTTGGTAGCGACCAGTACGCGATCGCGATTCTTCCGGGAAACCAGCCATCGTCCAATGATTTCTTCCGAAACGCCTCCCGAATTATTGGGAGCCCAAGCACTGTAACAATCCGCCGTATCAATCAGGTTGCCGCCTTGATCAACATAGGCGTCCAAGATTCTATGCGACGTCGACTCATCCGCGCTCCAGCCGAATTGCATCGTGCCCAGGGCGATTGGCGAGACAAAGAGACCACTCCGGCCGAGCCTGCGGTATTTTGGGATATTAGTCATAATGTAGAACTCCGGACTTTGAACTCGGGATCCTGAATCTCGAATCTAGGAGGAGGAGCGCCCTCCTTCCCGTGAACAAACTCATCGTATCAGGACATAACTCGCTGTTTTCGATCCAGAGCAACTTTTCCAGGTCCTCCTTCGAGATTCGAGATTCGAAATTCGAGATTCAGAGTCCCAATTTATTTCTTCATCCGGATCACGATTTCAACCCGGCGATTCAATTGTTGCTCTTCAACAGATCGATCGCCCGGCACCAGGAGGTGCGATTTTCCGTATCCTTGCGTTTGGATTCGGCTCGGATCGATTGCCATGTTTTCAACCAACCAAACTTTTACGCTCTCGGCGCGGCGCTGGCTCAGGTAAAGGTTGTATTCTTCACTTCCAAAAGAATCTGTGTGCCCCTCTACCTTGAAGTTTGCTTGTGGATTCCTTTCGATGAGTTTGCCTAGTTTTTGGAGGCTTCCGGTCGCGCCTGGACGCAGAGTCGCAGAATCGTAGTCGAACAATAAATCCGTCGGCATCAAGATCGGCGCTGTACCATTGCCAACCTGTCCCGAGCCAGCCAGCAACGAATCGAGATTACTGAATCCTGCCGGAACGCCAACGCCTCCGGCGATATTGGAGTCGCCGGCATCCTCGTTATCGGTTTTCCCGGGATTGTGCTTGTTCCCGGCCGCGATCTTAGGCCGCGTCGGAACATCAGGTTTATCGGTCAATAACTGTTGGCGAACCTGGCTCAACTCTTTGTCGATAGCGATAGCGCTTTCCGCCTTAGCTCTGGCTGCGGCAGTCATCGCAGACTGGGTATCGACGCTTGGCTTTTCCTTCAACTCGGGGATCTCCAGTGAATTAACGCCGGGCGTAGCACGAATCTCCTTCATCTCCTTTTCGAAGGAGCCATCGAACTGGCTCAGATTCTTTACGCTCCCGAGATCGGCGATCGGTTTACCCTGTTGCGTGTTCGGCTTGGAATCGGATTGCAAAAGCTGCTCATTGACCTGCAGCCGGCTCACATTGAACGCCCGAGGGACAAGCCGGGGCGTATCTGCCGCGGCGAATCGATCCAATGTTTTCTTGCTAAACAGGTAGAGAAGTCCGCAATGAAGCGCGAACGAGAGAAGCAGCGCAGGAATGATCCAGTGCCTCAATGACACAGAACTATCCGCAATTGGATCCTCGGAGTAGTGAGCCATTTTAGGACGGGAGCATAACTTTGAACTGGTAAGGTAGCAAATTTGCAACGCCGCCATCGCCGCCATCGCCGACAGCGCCGTCACCGCCGGGAATGAAAAACGCCGGGATCGCCGAGAACTGAAGACTGGCTGATCGCCGTTCCCTGCGTTGTTGGCATTGACGGCGATGCCGGCGTTGTCGGCGTTGAGAATCACGCTATCTTACCTGCTCCTATGACCGAGCAGAAAGGCGGAACCGAACGGATGGAGAAGATTGTCAGCCTATGTAAAAGGCGCGGTTTTATTTTCCAATCCAGTGAGATCTATGGTGGCTTGAATGGCTGCTGGGATTATGGGCCTCTCGGGACAGAGCTAAAGCGCAACGTCAAAGACTTCTGGTGGCGCCGAATGGTCCGTGAGCGCGACGATATCGTCGGTATGGATGGATCCATCTTGATGAATCGCCAAGTCTGGGTCGCAAGCGGCCATGAGTCTACCTTCAGCGATCCGATGGTTGATTGCCGGAATTGTAAGGCCAGGCTCCGCGCAGACCATTTAGTCGAGAAAAACGGAAAAAAACAATGTCCGGTCTGTGGTAGCACCGATCTCACCGAGCCCCGGGCATTCAACCTGATGTTCAAAACTTATGTCGGCGCGACAGAGGACGAATCGTCGATTACCTATCTTCGCCCGGAGACAGCACAGGCGATTTTTGTGCAGTTCCGTAACATCCTTGAAGTGTCGCGCAAGAAGTTGCCGTTCGGAATTGCGCAAATTGGTAAGGCATTCCGGAATGAAATCAATCCTCGCAACTATACATTTCGTTCGAGGGAGTTTGAACAAATGGAGTTGGAATATTTCTGTCAGCCGGAAGACGGGTTCAAACTGTTGGAATACTGGCTGCAAGAGCGCTTGAAGTTTTACGACGACATCGGCATTCCCAAAGAGCTGATTCATGTGCATCGGATTCCTCCGGAAGAGTGTGCTCACTATTCCAAAGGTACCTACGATATCGAATTTCAGTTTCCATTCGGAGTCCAGGAACTCGAAGGTGTTGCTTACCGGACCGATTACGATCTCACTCAGCACCAGAACGCGAGCGGCAAGCCTTTGGATTACTACGACGAAGAAACCAAACGCCGCTTCGTCCCGCACGTGGTCGAACCGAGCGCCGGTGTTGATCGAACAGTGCTCGCATTGATCTGTGCGGCGTTTGCCGAGGAAACGGTCGCCGTCGATAACGGCAAAGCTGAAGTTAGAACTGTCCTCCGATTCCATCCGAGGATGGCTCCGATCAAATGCGGCGTTTTTCCGCTTCTCAAGAACAATTCCCAGCTGGTCCAGAAAAGCCGCGAGATCGCCGATTCCCTCAAACCGTACATGATGGTTTTCTATGATGAATCCGGTGCGATCGGCCGGCGGTACCGCCGGCAAGACGAGGCGGGAACTCCTTTCGGTGTGACCGTCGATTTCGATACACTCGGCGAAAACGGCTCGGAAAAGCGCGACACCGTTACATTACGGGACCGCGATACCATGCAACAGGAACGCGTTTCGATTGCGGAGCTGAAAGACCTGCTTTTGGACAGGATTCGATAGTCGCCAGGGTGTAGGCAGGCTTCGCCGAGCCTCGGACTCTCGTCCGCCGGGGCCAAAACCAGCGCAAAAGGAAATTCCTTGTCATAGGGTGCACCGGTTGGAACAGTGCCGAGGGTTGGCTGGCAAATCGAGGTCACTCTTGTATGGCAAATTCTACCCCGAAACCGTTGCAAAATCGGCCAAGCAGACGCCCGGCGAAAACCGCTTCCCAGGGGTCTTGTTCCTGGTCGGCTTGCTCTTCTTCCTTTTTGCTGCGGTACTTTTCGCCACCGTATTGATCGTCAGCCGGTCTTTCCAAAAGCGTCTCAGGAATACGCGCCTTTGCCGGTTCCGACAGAACCGGCGGTTCAGGCGACGCCTGAGAGTACACCATCGCTCTTGGGAACGCCGGCTGAAGCCCAGGAGTCACCCTCTCCGATTGAAAGATCACCCTCGCTCGAGGAATCACCAGCTGTTTCCAGTACGCCGCTGCCGCCTTCGCCCGCTGCGACACCCGAGCCTTCGGCTGTGCCTAGGCAGGACGAAGCCAAGGCGGGTGGTCATTTGAATGTGCTGCCCGATGCGGAAGCTACTCCACCTCCAGTCGTCGCAAACCGGCAGGAGGAAGACGCAACCCGGAAGGAAGTGCTGGCCCGGATAGACATGATGAGAAACCTGACCCAGAAGGAGAAAGATGAACTTTATGCGCAAGTCGAACGGGCACGCGGCTTCACCAAGCTGGCCATCGTACCTTTTGGAGCAGGACAAACAGCTCCCAACGCATTTCAGACGAAATATTTAATTGAGTCACTGGCGCGTCCGGAAATCGCAAAGATTTTTGACGATCCTACGGTCGTGCTGGTTCTCGCCGGCTACGCTGACTTGAAAGGGAAACGAAACAAAGAATCTGGAAATCTCTCGTCTGCGCGCCGAAAATCTGGTGAAGCTTCTTCAGAGCCGTACCAAGATCAGTAATTTGATGCGCGCCGTCGGTCTGGGCGGATCCGACATCTTTGATAAGACAAACCCGGATAAGAATAGGGCGGTAGAGATCTGGGTGGTTAGGCCATAAGAGATGGCAAGCGCACGAGGCTGAGCTGAAGCTCAGCCCTACCGACGATAGAGCGGGAACCCATGATCGGTAGGGCTGAGCTTCAGCTCAGCCTCGTGCGCTTGCCACCCCAAAAACGGTTAGTTGTCAGCCACGGCACAGCAAAAATCGTAAACAAAAGCGCGCCGAAGGGCTGTACTGACATCGAGTGCACGCCCTTCTTCAAATGGAGAAAGCTGTTCGCGATGAGAGCCGAAAGAAGGACAACAAAACTAGCTAACAAAAGAAAACGCATCCATAGTGGCACCCCTTGTTGGGAAGCTTGCACCATCGCTAGCACAATCGCGGGCGCGAGCACGACATAAGTCGCTGACTCTGTAGAAGGGCCGAATAGCAGCATCCAACAGCTAGCGAGTGTTAGTAAACAGACAAGTCGCCGATTTTCCGGCCAGTCGCGACCCAACCAACAAACGATAGCAACCAGTCCACCCGCCAGTACTTGAAGAAGGAGGAACACGCGCGCACTCAAATAGACGTGGAACATTTGCAAAAGCATGGCGAAATCGCGTGGAGCGATATTCATGTTCCTTCTGCGATTGTCTGCTGCTCGTGAACTGATCCAGCGTTGATACTGCTCCAGGACATAGGAGGGGCGCTGCAGAACGAACGAAAGTGCTCCCAGCAACACAATGACGATAATCAGTCGCCATGCTAATTGGCGCGGATACAGGAGTGTCAGCAACAGCCCGACGCAAAGCGGGTAGATCTTGAAGTAAGCGGCGATACCGACGCAGATAGCGCAAAGCATCCAGTGGTCGTGATAAGCCGCAAGAATGGAGAAGATAAGTAACGCAATGATCAAAGGGTTTACTTGTCCATTGTTCAAATTGCCGATCGCTAACGGTAACACCAGCAAAAAGACCAGGGAGAAGAGCCCTTCTGAGATGCGGTCGTGAATCCCCGACTTCAGCCAGCAAAAAATCGCGCCGGCAAATACACTAGCATTCAGGAGTCGCCAGAGGATCGCACTGACAGAATGAGGCACCAGCGAAAGAGGTACAAAGAAACCTGCGATCAGAGGGCTATAGATGAAGCCACTCGACGTCGAATAGAGTGGAAGACCGTGTAACCACCGTGCTCCGGCGTCCGCGTAGGTTGCTACCAGGTCGTTGCGCGACGAAGCGAAAAGAATCCGTAGACTGACAGCAGAGACCGTGACGACCCACCCAGCAAACACAATCCGATCGAACAAGACATTCGTCGTACCTTTAGCGGACGCCGCTTCCGTAGACATGGAGCCCCCTATCTTGCCACCTCATGTCTCTCGGTCAACGCCCGGTAACATAAAGACCTCAGCCGTTGTTGCCGCCATCCCAAGCCCCAACGAAGACGGAAGACCGAAAACTGAAAACCGAAAACCGCAGCCCGTACAGGCTGCGCTAGGGTTGCGCAAGCAACTGGGCGATTCGTTTAACCCGGGCAACGTTGAATTTGATCCGCCTCATAAAAATATTGTCGCCCGTCGAATCGTCCAACAGCCGGTAGATGCCCTTCCAGTCATTGTCCAGGATCGGTATCACATAGTTGTAAAAGAACTTTTCCGTGTCCTGCAAGAGATCCAGCAAACTGTTGTAAGCTGCAAAGCTGCCTTCACGAATCTTGGAAAAGCTAGAGGCTTCTCGAAACTCCAGGTATAGACTCGGCAAGCGCTCTGGATACTCCTCTGCCGCGAGCTGTCCAATCATGTCCCCGGTGGCAACGATCGCGCCGATCAGCCACTCGCGCGCGTCTCGAAATGGAAGTTGATTTATATTAGTCGAAATCGCTGTCGCGCAGATGGCATTCTGGATCTGGCGAAGCTCATCGCTAGAGAACCCGAACTCGGGCAGTAAATCCCAAGCGAAGAAACAACTGCGTCCAACGTGAATTGTTGAATACTTTGCGCCGGAGCCGTTCAAGTCGTCTTTGCATTTCAGGTATCCGGTATCGTGAAAAATAATTGCCGCGATAGCGAGCTCCCAGTCACGTGGGCTGAGCCTGATATCTTTGATGTCAACATCCTGGACAGTGCGCTCTCCGCGCTGTCCGATGGCGCCAGCTCGTTGCGCTAACAACAATCTCAGTACGACCGCAGTCGCCTCCATCGTATGGTCGAAATCGTGGAATGCAGTGTCGCAAGCTTGCAAGTGGGGATGTTGCCCATGGAAAAGGCCGAACGCGAAATCGACAAGCGAGCGCACAAGCGGTTGTGGTTTTTCAGCAAACGTTTCATCACACAGTTGTGTGAGCGCCCGGTAGCTCCTGGGGTAGAACATCTGGCAGAATCGTTCCACCTTGGCGCTCATTAGAGCAACTCAAAAAAGTAGAGGTGGCGGCCGCACGGGGTCACGATCAGTCGCGGTCCTACCGATCCTGCGCGGTGATCTCACACCCTCCATAAAAATCTTCTTTTAACAAAAAATCGTTTGATGGAACGGCGCGACGATACTAGTGTGTTTGTTACCAGCTCGATTGGCCCCCAGAACGAGTTCCCCCTCTGATCGAGCTGGTTTTTCTTTTGTCTGATTGCGCAGTTTTTTGCCGGTCGGTTTAAGATTTTACGGCACGGCTGCACCCGTTTCTTCTAAGAACAGACGGTGAAGCAGGCGTGTCGCCTCTTCCGCCTTTGCGCGTTCCACCAACCAGGTCGTTCGAAAGGAGGATGTAGCAATATTCGCAAAACCGATTCCTGCGGCTTGCAAAGCGTGCAACCCGCGCAGCGTATGATGGTTCGAAGCGTTGATTCCCGCACCAATGATACTCACGGCCGCAAGTGTATCGTCCCAATGGCCGATCTCATCGATCGCTCTCCGGAATTTTGCTTCCTGGTGTAGATTTTCTTTCGATACCACAAGCGTTACTCTATTTTCACCCTCTTCGGAGCTGGTAAAATGAAGTTGTTTGCCGGGCACTCCGGCCTCGTCCATCAGGATGAGAAGGCGATTGGTGTCGTCACTTTGAATCATCACAACCTCTTTTTCGCTCGCAACTCCGATGACCGAACCAGGCATTCTGGGGGAGTGTTTTCGTACAATCGTCCCGTCATTGGATGGATCATTCTTCGGCAACGGGCTTGTTGTCGATCTCGCGTAAATCGCGATTCCTTTCTCCTTCGCAAACTCGACTGCTTGGGCGTTCAGCACGCGCGCACCCGACTCAGCTAGTTCTTGAGTTTCCTCATAGGAAAGGATTGGAATCCGTTTCGCGCCCTGGACGACCCTCGGATCCGCGGAATAAACACCGTCCACATCGGAGCAAATCTCACACCATTCAGCTCCAAGAGCCGCGGCCATCGCGACCGCCGTCGTATCGCTGCCGCCCCGGCCAAGGGTCGTCACTTCTTTGCGGTAGGAGACACCTTGATATCCAGCGATGACGACCACTTTTCCCCGGCTAAGTTCATCCTGCACCCTGAAAGGGCGGACCTCGATGATTCTCGCATCGACGTGACGATCGTTTGTGATGATCCCAGATTGGCTGCCGGTGAAACTGATCGCGTTACCTCCCAGTTCGCGAATCGCCATTGAAAGGAGCGCCATAGAAATTCGTTCCCCAGCCGAAAGCAGCATGTCTAGCTCCCGTCGATCGGGGTTAGTCGAAATCTGCTTGGCCAGCCCCAATAGATCATCAGTAGTGTCGCCCATCGCAGAAACGACCACGACGACATCGTGTCCGAGCTTCTTCGTCTCCATCACCCGTGACGCAACCTGCTTCAGCTTCTGCGCATCAGCCACGCTGCTTCCGCCATATTTCTGGACAACGATCGACATATTTACTCTCTGCGTATTTTGCCATTTGGAGTCCGTGGCAAACGATCGACTACGCGAAAAATTCGCGGCACCTTTCTGGCATCAAATTGCTCGAGAAGCAATCTCTCCAGCCGGTCTGTCTTATCCACTGGACCAACAACCTCTGCAGCAAGTTTTCTGGAATCGGGATCAACGAAAACGCGACTCTCTCTGATTCCAGGAAGTGTGTTAAGGGCAGTCTCAACCTCTTCGCAGAAGAACTGCAAACCATCGACTTGCAGGCGGTTTTTGCCGCGGCCCAGCAAATAGAGATAGCCATCTTTGTCCTGGCGAGCAAAGTCGCCTGTCGGAAATCCGTTGTCTCGGACAAGGGCGCGAAGCGGTCGCCAAGGAGCAAGGTAAGCGTCGAATAGTCCTGGCCCCGACACATGCAGTTCTCCCGTTTCACCGGTTTCCACAACCCGTCCATCCTCTCCAACCAGAGTCACTTTGTAAGCGGGCATCGCGGCTCCGACCGAGCCGCTCTTGTGTGCATCTGTGTTCAGCGTCAGCAAGCCGACTTCGATGATGCCAAGAGCGGGATTGAGGTTCTTTCTGAACCGAACGCTAAAATCGGTAGCGGTCTGCGGCAAAAGCGGTGCAGTCGTAGAGATAGCGAGTCGCACCGAATCGAGGGATTCGACATCTGACCTTGTCAATTCCTGGTAGTAGTCTGGAGCTCCGTAAAGAATGGTTGGTTGCCCTAGCCGGGCAGTTGTTTCCCAACCCGTTGAGCTCTCCGAAATGACGACCGTTGCGCCGCGAGAAAGGTACAGAAGAATCGACACGACAAAGTGGTCGGCCATTGGAAGTGCGAACCAGATCTTGTCCTTCGGTGTAATCCTCAGAACTTCATTTGCTGCGTTCAACCGATTGAGGATCGTTTGGTGTCCAAGTAGAACCCCTTTGCGGCGGCCGGTACTGCCAGAGGTGAAACGAACGTACGCAGGACTGCATCCTCGAAATGCTTTGTCGTCTGCGTCGTCGACTGCGGTTGCAAAAGGCATACGAATCAGCCGCTGGTTCGCTTCCAACAGCCAATGGAGGCCAGCCGCCTTGATCGCGTAATCTTTCTCCTCCTCTGGAAGAAATGTGCCCATCGGGGCGATACAGAGGCCAGACGCCAGGATCCCAAGCGCAGAAACCAGAAATTCTTTTGGATTCGCTACGATCAGTCCGCAGCGCTCCTCCGGTCGGCATCCGCGCTCGAACAGCTGGGTCGAGCAATTCTCCGCTCGGCGCACCAGCTCAGAGTAGGTGAGCGTTTCGTCGGAATCTTCGATCCGGAGGGCCGGTTGGTGGGGTTGTTCTTTGGCTCTTTGACGAATGAGGGAGACGATATCCACGGGCTAATATGACAATGCCAACAATGCCATCAACGCCGATAATATGAATGCCAACAATGCCATCATCGCCGACAATGCCAACAACGAAGAGAGCTGGGAAGGAGGAAACGTTGTTGGCATTGACGGCGTTGACGGCGCTGCTGGCATTCATATTATCGGCGTTGCTGACTAAAATCTCATGTCCGAAAAGCGCAAAAGGATCGTTATCAAGTTCGGAACCGGAATTCTGACTAAGCACCACAGCAATTCACTGGACACAAACCAATTTCGCCGCTTGACCACTGAGGTGGCAGAGCTGGCGCGTCTTGGCCATCAGATCCTTCTCGTCAGTAGTGGCGCGGTTGGCGCCGGCCTGATGTTGCTCAAGATGCGCAATCGACCGAAGGAGCTTTCGCTGGTTCAAGCTTGCGCTGCTGTCGGGCAATCCCGCTTGATGCGAATGTACGAGACCTTTTTTTTCCGGCACGGCTTCCATGTCGCCCAGCTTTTGCTGAGCCACCAAGATATCGACAGCCGCAGACGGTATGTGAACGCTCGTAATACCTTGGAGCGTCTTCTTGAGTTCAAGAACGTGATTCCCGTGATCAATGAGAATGATTCCGTTGCTGTCGAAGAACTGAAGCTGGGCGATAACGATCGCCTTTCCGCGGAAGTCGCAATCCTCGCACATGCCGATCTGCTCGTCATTTTGACCAGCGTGCCTGGTCTGTTGGACGGAGATAGGCGTTTGATCAGAAGGGTCAGCGACATCGATTCTGTTGCGCACTTGGCGAACAAAGAAACCGGTATCTATTCTACCGGCGGCATGGTTACAAAGCTTCAATCTGTTGGAATGGCGGTGAAAGCAGGTATCCCGGGGGTGATCGGCAGCGGTTTGGAGCCAGGCGTATTATCCTCCGTACTTACCTCAAAACCGCGGGGAACATTCTTTGAAGTGTGAGTGAGAAAGATCCAGTATAGTCCTGTCTCGCACTAACACTAGCACTCACACTCATGGACCTCGCTCAAACTATCGACCAGATCGGGCGCAATGCCCAAGCGGCGAGCCGTGTCCTCGCAAGGCTGGACGCTGCGCAGAAGAATCAAGCGCTGCTGAGTGCTGCAGACCAGATCGAGCGAGAGACCGACGAAATACTTTCTGCCAATTCGGCCGACCTCGATGCCGCCAGAAGTCTGGACGCCGCGATGCGAGATCGGCTTCAGCTCGATCGCGATAGACTCAACAAGATCGCACAGAGCGTTCGCGCCATCGCTGAGCTGAAGGACCCGGTTGGAGAGATCCTCAAGGAGTGGGAGCGTCCAAACGGACTCAAGATCGCCAAAGTCCGGGTACCGATTGGAGTCATCGGTATTATCTACGAGTCGCGACCCAATGTTACGATCGACGCAGCTTCGCTCTGCTTGAAAACTGGGAACGCGGTGATCTTGCGTGGCGGCTCTGAGGCTGTCAGATCTAACGCGGCGCTCGCAGCCGCGTTTCGGGGTGGATACGTCTCCGCCGGATTGGCGGAATACGCAGTGCAGCTGGTACCGGGTACCGATCGCGCCGCAATTCCCCTCTTGGCCCAGATGGATCGGTATCTTCACCTTATCATTCCACGAGGCGGAAAAGCGCTAATCGAAACGGTCGCGGCGTCGGCCCGTGTACCGGTGATTAAGCATTTTGACGGTGTCTGTCACCTTTACATCGATGACGCAGCCGATCTCAGGATGGCTGAAGATGTTGTTCTGAACGCCAAGTGCCAGCGCCCTGGCGTATGCAACGCCGTGGAAACGCTGTTGGTGCACGCAGGGATCGCCTCGGATTTCTTGCCAGCGTGCGCAGAAAGCCTGTGGAAAAAGGGTGTCGAGTTGCGCGGCGACGAAGCAACCCAAAAGGTTCTTGGCTCAGGAGTCAAGCCGGCAGCTGAAGCGGATTGGTTTACCGAATACCTCGACCTCATCCTTTCCATTCGGGTTGTTGCTAGCTTGGACGAGGCAGTAGAGCACATTGAGACCTACGGCTCTCACCATAGCGATGGCATTGTTACTTCGAACCCGGAGACAGCAGAGAAATTTCTCCGATCGGTCGATTCGGCGGCCGTATTCTGGAATGCATCAACCCGATTCAACGATGGCGGCGAGTTCGGTTTCGGAGCTGAGATCGGTATCAGCACCGATCGCCTGCACGCGCGCGGCCCCATGGGCCTGGAAGAGCTGACAAGCTACAAATACGTTGTGCGGGGATCCGGACAGACGAGGTAGTCACGGCGACGCCGACGGAGCGCCGCCCTCCATTTGCGCTTCGGTTCGTCTTATTGGCCCATCCGTCCTATTGGTCCTATTGGTCCCATAGGTCCTATCCGCCCAATTCGAAGTCAGCCGTAAAAAACCTGCATTTTCTCACCGAATTTCATTGACGCTCGAGGCGCATAATGGGTAGAAGTGGAGCGAAGTGGTGTAAAATGGTTCAGAAGACCATGCTAACCCTATGGATGCGCCCCAGACTGTTCAGCCGATCTTTGCCGGTGAATTCCGGCATGCGATGGACGCGAAGAATCGCGTTACCATCCCGTCTCGGTGGCGTACGAGCGATGTAGACGAGTTCTTTGCAATCCCAAATCTTGAGGCCGGTTTTTTGATGGTAATGCCGCCACTGGAGTTCAGGCGAGTGGCGGAGAAGGTCGAGAATGACGAGAGCCTGGCCCCGGCGGAGCGGCGACGTTTTATCCGCCAATTTTCTTCCAAGGCGCAGCATCTTACCAGCGATAAGCAAGGGCGCATGGTTCTGCCGGAGGAACAATGCAAGCTGCTGAAGCTCCAGCGGGAAGTCGTCCTGGTTGGCAACTACTCCCGTTTTGAAATTTGGAATCCGGACAATTGGCGGAAGACGACTGAGAACGACGATCCCGGTTTTAACTATGTGCTAGAGCGAGCAGGCATATGATTACGGCGTTTCGAGTTTCTGGTTCCGTGTTCCGAGTTCCGAGCGATCTTTGGTCGCTCGTGCTCTGGAACTCCGAACGCCAGGCTCGGAACCCGGACCTCGAAACCCGGAGCTCGGAACGCCTTGTAATGGCTGATTCAGATTTTCATGTGCCGGTCCTGCTGGATGAGATTGTTTCGGCGCTGGAGCCTGCGCCGGGCAAGCTCATTCTGGATGGCACAGTTGGTGGAGGCGGACATGCTTTAGCCCTACTCGCTCGGGGTGCATCGATCATCGCATGCGATCAAGACCCAGACGCTCTGGCTGCGGCGGCCAAGCGTTTGGATCGCTATAAAGATCGCATGCGATGGATCGAATCCAATTTCGCCGCGGTTTCGGACCGATTGCGTGAAATGAACATCACTGAGCTGGACGGTGTGCTTCTCGATTTAGGTGTTTCGTCGTATCAACTCGACACGGCGAGTCGCGGATTCAGTTTTCAGATGAATGGTCCGCTCGACATGCGGATGAACCCGCATGCCGGGCGGACAGCAGCTGAAATCGTCAATACTGCGTCCGAGGCGGAGCTGGCCGACATTTTTCACACTTTCGGGGAGGAGCGGGCGGCCAGAAGGATCGCGGCGCGCTTGATCAAGGAACGCGCACGTTCACCCATCAGGACAACTCAATCACTGGCAGCCATCGTCGAGTCAGTTGTTCCCAGACGGGGCAAGAAACACCCTGCGACGCGAGTATTTCAAGCGCTCCGGATCGCCGTAAACAACGAGTTAGCAGTTCTACAAGTGGCTCTGCGGACGCTTACCGGCTTGGTGAAGACTGGTGGCCGGGTGGCGATCATTACGTTCCATTCGTTGGAGGACCGGATCGTAAAGAGCTATTTCCGCGAGGTCACACGGGAATGGATTGACCGGCCGGAATGGCCGGCGCCGCGAAAGAACCCAGCATGGAATTTTCGGCTCATAACGAGCCGTCCGATCGAACCGAGCCGGGAGGAGATCGATCGGAACCCAAGGGCCCGCAGCGCAAAGCTTCGGGTCATAGAACGGATCAGCCCATGAATCGCAACCGCAAAAAGATTACTTATTCCATCAAGATTGCCTCAATTTTCAAAGTAGTACTCGCTACGGCTATCCTGGCGGTTTCCGGATTGTCGTACGTGTATTTGAAGAATCAGCTCCATCAGTACGGAGAGATTCAACGTCGATTGGAACGCGAGCTGACGGAGCTCCGAGCGAATAACGAAGTGGTTCGTGCGCAGATTGCTCAGCTTAGCTCTCGAGTTGTTCTCGAGAAGAAGCTGGCCAAAGATTCGCTCGGCCTGGTGCCGATCGCTAATGACCAAATCGTTCGCCTTAACCAGCGTCACGATACCGTCGGAGATGCGTTGCGAGTTGTTTCCAATCGCGGTTTTAATCAATGAGGTGGAATGCACAAGCGCGCGCCGTCACAGTCTCTTTTGGATTGGTCGGTGTATTCAGTGTCTTCTCGTTTCGGCTTATCGATCTGCAGATCGCGAAGCACGAGGAGTACACTGCGCTTGCGGCAGAAAAGCACGTTCACAAACAGGTGATCTATGCTAGGCGCGGAATCATCCGGGACTTCCATAACGAACCGCTCGCAGAAAATGTACCGGTCAAGACAGTCGTTGCCGATGCGTCGCACATGCGGGATCCGGTCGCTGTGGCAAAGGCAATCGCAGATCAGCTTAAAATGGATCCGCAAGAGCTCGCGGACAAGCTGAAGACTGGACGCAGGTACATCGTTCTCAAACGAGATGTTTCAGAGGCGGCGGCGAACCAGATCAAAGAAGCTCTTCGAATCGCCAACCTGGGCGGGATTTTTTTTGAACAAGATTTCGTCAGGACTTATCCGAACGGTCCGTTGCTTTCGCAGGTAGTTGGATTTGTAGATCACGAGCACAAGGGCGCATTGGGAATCGAGCGGACGATGCAGGACTTTCTACAAGGTGCCAACGGCTTCCGCTACATTGAACAAGATCGAACGGGAAAAGAGCTGGTCCCCTATCGTGGCCTGGAGAGCGCAGCGAAGGATGGGTGCGATGTGACCCTCACAATCGACTTGGGTTTGCAAAATATTGTCGAGAATGAACTGGACCGGGCGATGGCCGAATACAAACCGAAGGGCGCCATTGCAATCATGGTTCGACCTCAGACCGGTGAAATCATGGCGATGGCAAGCAGGCCAACCTTTGACCTGAACGATCCGGGCGAAGCAGATCCCGACCAGACTAAAAACCGCGCAGTGGTTTACATGGTAGAGCCCGGTTCGGTCTTCAAGATCGTTCCGGTTTCCGCGGCGTTAAATGAGAAACTGGTGACGCCGGAGACGACGATCTTTTGTGAGAACGGTCATTTTATGTACGGGGGGCGCCTGCTGCGTGATGCTGAGCCGCAGGGAGTTCTGACAGTTCACGGTGTCTTGCAGCATTCGAGCAATATCGGCGCGGCCAAATTAGGTCTTCAACTCGGCGAAAATCGGCTGTATGACTACGCGCGACGTTTTGGGTTCGGTCAGAAAACCGGGATTGCTTTGACAGGTGAAATTTCGGGGTTATTGAGCCCTCCCCAGCACTGGAGTAAGTTGGAGATCACTCGTATTCCCATGGGACAATCAGTTGCGGTCACGCCATTGCAAATGGTGATGGCGATGGCGTGCGTCGCCAACAACGGCAAGCTGATGAAGCCGATGATCGTTTCCCAAATCACTGACCCAACCGGCCGAGTGGTGGCAACCTTTTCTCCCGAAGTAGAGCGTCAGGTGGTCACGCCCGAGACCTGCCGAAAAGTTATTCCTGCGCTGCAAGACGTGGTTGCTGCTGGCACAGCAAAAAGCGCTGTGGTACCCGGTTTCAAGGTTGCCGGCAAAACAGGGACAGCTCAAAAAATCGATCCGAAGGGAGGATACATGTCCGGGCACTACGTTTCGTCTTTTATCGGGTTTTTGCCGGCTGATGATCCCAAGTTTGTCCTGCTCGTTACACTAGACGATCCGACGGTGAAGGGGGAGCTTGCGTTTGGCGGGAGGACTGCGGCGCCAGTTTTTTCACAAATCGCTGTCCGAGCAGTGAATTATATGGACCTGCGGCCAACGGAGCAGGTGCCGCCTCCTGCCGGTATCAAAAAGGTTGCGCTGGTTCCGCATGGTCGTCATTAGGTGTAATGCTTTTTATGAGATGTTTTTGGACAGGGCGGATGGTGCGCGCACGAGGTCGGACTGAAGCGCGACCTCATGCGCCCTCCAACTCCCATACCACCGATTTCACCACGCCGCATGCAATTAGCCGATCTCATACAACCACTTGAGGTCATCTCCGTGAGCGGCCCGCTCGATCGAGAGATAACCGGAATCAGCTACGATTCGCGCCGGGTCGCACCGGGCAATCTTTTTGTCGCGGTCAAAGGCGATCAATTCGACGGTCATGCATTCGTCGAACAAGCGATCGATAAAGGTGCAATTGCAGTCGTTTGCGAGAAAGCCGGCCTTTCCCAACGGGCAACGACAGTTGTCACGAAGAACTCACGCGGCGCGCTGGCCAGGCTGGCCGCCGGTTTTTACCGGCATCCGTCGCGGAAGCTGAAAATCATTGGAGTCACCGGAACGAATGGGAAAACCACGACGACTTTTCTTCTGAAGCATTTGCTGCAGAGGGCAGGCCAGCCAACCGGTTTAATAGGGACTGTCCGTTACGAGATCGGTGAGCGGATTTTGCCGGCTCAGCGAACAACACCTGAGTCGCTCGATCTGCAAGAGCTGCTGCATCAATGCCTGGAATCGGGCTGCAAGAACGTGGTGATGGAAGTTTCTTCGATCGCGCTTAGCCAATCCCGCGCGGATGAGATCGCTTTTGATACCGCGATTTTTACCAACCTGACCCAGGATCACCTCGATTTCCACGGCGGGATGAAGGGCTATTTCAACGCCAAGGCGCAGCTTTTTGAAAACCTGCATCGCAGCGGCAAACGGGATCATACCGCAGTTATCAACATCGATGATCCCTATGGCCAGCAGCTCGCCGCGCGTTTCAGTAAAGATATTCCGACTATTACCTACGGAATGAGCGCTCGAGCGGAATTTCGCGCGAGCAATTTCAAGGTGGAGCTGAGCGGTACCTCCTATCAGCTGGACGCGAAAGAGCGAAGCTACCTTGTTCGCCTGCCACTGATTGGCCGGTTCAATATTTACAATTCGTTAGCCGCTTTAGCCGGTGCGTATTCCATCGGTGCCGACATTCGCGGTTGCGTTCAAGCTCTCGCCAAAGCACCTCAAGTTCCGGGCAGGCTGGAGGTTGTGCCGGTCAAAAGACAGTTCCAGGTCTTCGTGGATTATGCGCACACGGATGATGCGTTGCTCAGTGTGTTAAAGACCTGCCGCGATCTGAATCCAAATCGTCTGATTGTTGTTTTTGGTTGCGGCGGCAATCGGGATAGAGCGAAACGGCCCCTAATGGGAAGAGTGGTGGAGCAATTTGCGGACTACGCAATTGTGACCTCGGACAATCCGCGGAAAGAAGATCCTGAGGCGATCATTCGCGATATCGAGAAAGGCTTTCGCAACAAGAACTATGAGAAGAATGTCGATCGCAAGCAGGCGATCGATCATGCTATTCGGATTGCAGCGCCGCGCGACATCATCCTGATCGCTGGGAAAGGCCACGAGAAATACCAGGAGTTCAGTGATCACACAATCCCGTTTGATGACGTCGAGGTTGCGGCGCGCGCGCTGGAAGCACACCCGGTGGAGCTCAATGGATCCTAGAACGGTTGAACAGATCGCACAGTGGGTGGGTGGCAAACTCCACGGGGCCGGTACCGGCAGGGTAACTCGGATTGCGACCGATTCGCGAACAATCAAGCCTGGCGAATTTTTCGTTGCGCTCCACGGCGACCGCTTCGACGGACACCAGTTTTTACCAGCGGTCCAGCAAACGGGCGCGAGCGGCGCCTTGGTCAGTAAATATAATCCAAAGGTAGCGACATTACCTCAGGTCGAGGTTGAGGACACTCTGACCGGCTTGCAGCAGCTTGCTGACCGGTATCGCGACCAGCTCAGGCTCAAGGCGATTTGCGTCACCGGTAGCAACGGCAAAACGAGCACCAAAGAGATGATTGCGGCGGTTGCAGGCGTCCGATATCGGCTGGTGAAGACAGTCGGTAATCTTAATAACCACATTGGACTCCCTCTGACGATTCTGAGCGCGAAGCCATCCGACCCGGTAGGAGTATTTGAGATTGGAATGAATCACGCAGGCGAGGTCGCACCGTTGGCGGCCATTGCGAGACCGGATATCGCGGTGATCACGAACATCGGTGTTGCTCACATCGGATTTCTTGGATCGCGAGAAGCGATTGCCGCCGAGAAAGCGACGCTGGCTCAAGCTGTGCCGGAGGTCGGCTGTGTTGTGCTGAATTCAGCCGATGATTTCACGGACTGGATCGCGAGCAGGTGCAGGGCGCGGATCATTCGCGCAGGGATCGAGCGCGGCGATCTCTACGCGTGTGATATCGAGCATTCGGAGAACGGCGAGAATTTCACACTGATTCGCGGCTCGGATAAAGTCCGGGTTCATCTTCCCGTTTTGGGCGAACACATGGTAACGAACGCTGCTCTAGCGGCGGCGGCTGGCATAGCAATTGGACTGACGCTGGAAGAGTGCGCTACCGGTTTGGCCACTACAGCTATCCCGGGAAACCGTTTGAAACTTCAGAGACTGGGAGAGTTCCTCGTCCTTAACGACGCTTACAATGCAAACCCGGACTCGATGGTGGCCGCTTTGCGAACCGCCGCCGCCATACCGGTCAAGCGGCGCCGCGCGGCGGCCTTAGGAAAGATGGGAGAATTAGGTGAGCAATCGACGGCTGGACACGAAAGCGTTGGCCGGGCGGTAGCCGACCTCGGATTTGATTTTCTAGTAACGGTCGGTGAGGAAGCAGAAGTAATCGCCGAGGCGGCATCTGCTGCCGGATTGAAAACGGCGATTCGAGCCAAAACGCATGCACATGCCGTGGATCTGTTGCTCGATTATTTGAAGCCGGGCGATCTTTTATTAGTCAAAGGCAGTCTAAGCGCCGCCATGGATCAGGTGGTGATTGGATTGAAAGCGGCGATCGAAGGAGGGGGGTAAAGCTGGATCATGACGATAGGATGGGTGCATCGATCTTTCTCAAAGGGTTACGATTGGATGGAGGTGGATAGTCGTGGGTCCAGGTCGCGCGGGAGCGCGAACCCTACCAATAATCGAAGCCGGATGCGTGGTAGGGTTCGCGCTCCTGCGCGACCTGGACCCAGCGTTTCATTTTCTGATTGCCGCAAAACCGTATGATGTTCTACCTCTATTACCTCAGCCAAAGCCCAAGGTTCGTTTGGACCGGATTCAACGTCTTTCAGTATGTCTCGTTTCGCGCTGTTTGTTCGGCCATCACAGCCTTTCTGTTGTGTCTTGTATTTGGAAGCTGGGTGATTCGTAAACTGACTTCCCTGAAATTCGGTCAACCGATTCGAACGGAGGACGAGGTACATCGCCTATACGAGCTTCATGGAGCAAAGAAAGGTACTCCCACCATGGGCGGCGTTTTGTTGATGGGGTCGGTAGTCGTTTCTACTTTGGTATGGTCCCGCCCGGATAACGCATTTGTCTGGTTATGCATCTTTACAATCGTCTTCACCGCCGGACTCGGCTTTGTCGATGACTATCTGAAAGTCCGTAAAAAGAAATCGGATGGAATCCCTGGCCGGATCAAACTGGCGTGCCAGTTCTTTCTGGCCCTGATAGTAACTGCGTTCTTTCTGCTGAACCCGGCCCTTGAGGTACAAGCTCGCGAGCTCTACATCCCGTTCTTCAAAGAGCCGATCATTGCGAACCTTGGTTGGTTTACTCTGATTTTCTTTGCGCTGGTTATCACTGGAGCTTCCAACGCCGTGAATCTGACGGATGGATTAGATGGTCTGGCGACCGGGTGCACCGTGACAGCCGCCTCCGCCTTTGCCATTCTCGCTTACGCGGCAGGGACCGTTTCTGTTGCGACCTATCTCGATCTTCCGTTTTATCGTGGAAGCGAGGAGTTGACCATTCTTTGCACCGCGCTGGTCGGCGCCGGGCTCGGTTTTCTCTGGTTCAATTGCCATCCCGCCCGAGTTTTTATGGGCGATACCGGATCGCTTTCAATCGGCAGTACCTTGGCGGTCGTCGCGATCTGCTGCAAACAGGAGCTCCTCTTGGTTGTTGTCGGCGGGATCTTCGTGATCGAGGCGCTTTCGGTCATTCTCCAGGTCTTGAGTTTCAAGCTAACGGGCAAGCGAGTGCTGCTGATGTCGCCGCTGCATCATCATTTCGAGCTTAAAGGTTGGCAGGAGAACACTGTCATCGTTCGGTTTTGGATCATGTCGTTAATGTTCGCGTTTCTTGGACTGGCGACTCTGAAACTCAGATGAAACGGAGCGGCACAAGAGCAGCGGTTTTGGGCCTAGGCTCCAGCGGGGAAGCGGCAGCCCGCCTTCTCCAGATGCAGGGTGCTGACGTGACTGTTTTTGACAGTGGCACTCCGGACCCTGAGAAGGTTGATTCCCTGCGAAAGCGCGGCATCACGACGGTGGTCGGCCCGGCCGCCAATCAAGCTCCAGCAGGATATGATATAACGATCCTCAGCCCCGGCATCGATCCAGCCGTTCCATTAGTCCAAAACTTTCGCCGGCAGGGAGCGAGTCTGACTGCGGAGATCGAGCTGGCTTTCCAAAGCTGTACTCGACCGGTGATCGCCGTTACCGGCACCAACGGCAAAACAACAACCACCCAACTCATCGAAGCGATGTTGAATGGCGCAGGAATTCGTACCTTGGCTTGCGGTAACATTGGGATGCCATTCTCGGATGCAATCCAGGCGCAGGACGGGTTCGATGTTTTCGCTGTAGAAGTAAGTTCATTCCAACTGGAAGCCATTTCGACTTTTCGGCCGAAAATCGCTGTCTGGCTGAATATCGCGCCCGATCACCTCGATCGTTATGCGTCGTTCGAAGAATATCGTCAGGCAAAGCTAAGAATTTTCGAGAACCAACAAGCAGACGATTTCGCGGTAGTGAACTGGAATAGCGAGCTACCAAATCTCGCCGCTCAAACAATCAGCTTCAGCGCAACCGACCGTCAACCTGTCCGACGTAGCCTTGGCGAAGTCGGAACGCGAAACGCCGATCTCAACCTCGACTCCAATACGATTCTTTTCCGAGGTGAGCCGGTCTTGAACCTGACCGAAACGCACCTTCCTGGAATCCATCAGGCGGAGAATCTCATGGCTTCTTTGGCGTCAGCGTTCGCTTTAAAGATCCCCTGGTCAGAAGCACGAAAGGGATTATGCCAATACCGCGCCCTACCGCACCGATGCGAACCTGTCGGAAAAATTGATGGTGTCCGCTACATCAATGATTCTAAGGCGACCAACGTCGACGCATTGGCGAAAGCGCTCGCTTCGCAAAACGCCCCGATTGTCCTGATCGCCGGCGGCAAGGACAAAGGTCTCAAATTCGAGCAGATCACCGATTTAGTTAGAAGCAAAGTTAAGCATGCCGTGCTGATTGGAGAGATCGCCGGAGACTTGCTGTGGGAGTGGTCGGCCCACGTGCCGTGTTCGATGTCGGCGACGCTCGCCGGTGCTGTGGCTGCAGCTCAGCGAGTAGCGCAACCGGGAGATGTAGTACTCCTTTCTCCCGGAACGTCCTCTTACGACATGTTCAAAGACTACGCCGACCGCGGAGACCAATTTCGTGAAATCGTCAAGGAGTTAAAAAAGTGAAAATATTCAAAAAACAATTCATCAGAAATCCCAAAAAGAAGCTGCGCGCAGCAACTCAGCGGTCGGCACCGAAATACGCGGAGGATGAATACGGTTCCGATGAACCGAATGTGAAACTGTCTAGAGCGTTCGTCGTAGTGTTATTACTGCATGTGGTTGCGGTGGGAGGAATCTTCGCGTTCAGCGCGTTGAAAGACCGGCAGATGACCCCGAAGACCGCAAAGATTCCAGCTCAGGAGACTAATCCTTTGTTTGCCGGAACAACCCAGCCAGTATCAAACGACCAAACATCCGCTGCTCATAAAATAAAGACCGCAGACACGATCAGCAAGCCGGTTCCATTGGACGTTCAAAAGCTGATCGATTCGCCTCGGGTCACCTCTGCTAAATCGCAGACTAACGTTACACAAGAGACAGTTCCGGATGGTGCAAAAACGTACGTGGTACAGAGAGGTGACAATCCAGCGGGCATCGCCAAGAAATTCAAAGTGAACTATACCGAGCTGCTCAAAGCAAACGGCATCGACGACCCTAGAAAGCTTCAGATCGGCCAAAGATTAACGATACCCAAGTAGCGTTTGGCGTTTCGCGTTTGGCGTTCCGCGTTCGGCGGGGTGCTCGCGAAACGCCAAACGCTAAACGCCAAACGCCAAACGCAAATGCACAAGCAAAGCGCATATTTATTAGTATTGGCTGTAGCGACACTGATCACGATTGGGCTGATCATGCTCTACAGCACGGGCGCGTTTGCACCGGATAATCATGGCGACCAGTTCGGCTTCTTGAAAAAACAAGGGTTCTGGTTAGCTGTCGGGTTTCTGTTTAGTATCGTATTCGCGGTATTCGACTACCATTGGCTGCAGCGGTCCTGGTATTTCTTATTGCCGGCAGCAGCGGTTCTACTGGCTTTCTGCTTTGTCCGTCCGATCGGAATGCGCATCAATGGTTCTTGGCGATGGATCCATATTGGCGTGTTCACATTGCAGCCGTCGGAGCTGGCCAAGCTCGCCTCGATAATTTTTATCGCCTGGTGGTATTCGAAGTACGAAGAGAAATCAAAAGGCCTGGTGATGGGTCTGATTGTCCCTGTCGCAGTAGTAGCGCTTCTGCTTCTACTTATCATCGCCGAAACCGACCTGGGGACCACATTACTAATCAGCGGCGCTGTATTTCTGATGATGTTTGTCGCTGGCGCCAGTCCCAAATACCTGGGTCCTTTGGTCTTGATTGGTATCGTTTCGATCTTTCTCGTTGCCTGGCATATCTCCGAGCGTCAAAGCCGCCTTCTCGCATTTATTCATCCAGAGCAATACCAGGAGAGAGAGGGACATCAGCAGTGGATGGGTTTGATTGCTTTCGGTTCAGGAGGCGTTGATGGACTAGGCCTCGGAAATGGACGGCAAAAAATGCTCTACCTGCCGTACGCTCACACCGATTTTATTTTTCCCGTGATTGGCGAAGAACTCGGTCTGCGAGTGACGCTGTTGGTCGTGTTCTGCTATCTGCTGGTTGTGACCTCCGGCACATTGATCGCGCTGAACGCCAAAGATCGATTTGGAATTCTGTTGGGGTTCGGGTGTACTGCGATACTCGGCTTGCAAGCCGCTATTAATATTGGCGTGACCACGTCATTGCTACCAAACAAGGGGCTTCCCCTGCCGTTTATCAGCTATGGTGGTTCGAATCTCTTCTTCTGCATGGTCTGTGTCGGGATACTGATAAATATCTACCGCCAAGGCAAAGTAGAGAAACCGGTCTCTAATACCCAAATGGCGGTGCGAGTAAGGCATACGGTGAGGCTCTAAAGAGTGTGAGTGTGAGTGCGAGTGTGAGTTGGGATGTCGAGAAAACGATACGCTTTATTCACATTCTTACTCACACTCACACTCGCACTCTCGCTCTCTAATGAACGTTGTAATTGCATGCGGTGGAACAGGGGGACACTTATTTCCCGGGCTAGCTGTCGCTGAGGTTCTGAAGAGCCGTGGCCATGAGATCCTTTTGCTCATATCGGAGAAGCAGATCGATGCGGTAGCGGTGCGTGATCGGCCGGAGTTTCGAGTCGAGAAAATACCGTCAATTGGAATGCCGCGGCTATTCTCCACGAAGACAATTCCGTTTCTAGGCAAGTTTGTACAAGGCCTCGACGCGTGCCGGCGTATCTTTAGATCGTTTATGCCCGGGGCCGTACTTGGGATGGGCGGATTCACCTCTACCGGACCGATCTTGGCCGGCCGGATGGCTGGCGCGCAGACGTTCATTCACGAGTCGAATTCGATTCCTGGTAAAGCGAATCGTTTGAATGCGCGCATAGCGGACAAAGTATTGGTCGGATTCGAGGAATGCGCTGCGCATTTTCCACAGTCGACGGTGGAAATCACCGGCACACCGATTCGGAAAAGTCTGCAGACGGCGGTGGATCGGAATCGCGCATTAGAGGGCTTTGGGCTGAAACCTGACCTTCGAACAATCCTCGTTATGGGCGGTAGTCAGGGAGCGCATGGAATTAATCAAGTTGTTACCGCGGCGTTACCGCGATTCGTGTCAAAGCCCGTTCAGTTCATTCATCTTAGCGGACAACAAGACGAAGCGCCGGTTGCCGAATCGTACCGAACCGCTGGTGTCCCGGCGTTTGTTCGCGCGTTTTATCATCGAATGGAAGAGGCGTATGCGATTGCGGATCTCGCCGTAGCGCGATCCGGCGCGGCCAGCCTGACGGAGATTTCGTATTTCGGTCTTCCCGCGATCCTTATTCCTTATCCGCACGCTGCAGAAAATCATCAGCTGTTTAATGCAGAAATATTTGCGAGAATGGGCGCAGCTGAAGTATTACAGGAATCGCAAGGCGATTTACTCGGGTCTTTGATAGATCAACTCGTCAATGATGAAGCCAGGCGGCGCGAGATGTCCAAGCGTTTGCGTGCGCTCGCTCCTGAGAATGCTGCGGCGAGGATCGCTGAACTGATCGAAAGATCGAGACCATGACGTCTGAAGTACCAACGAAACTCACCGAATTCTTAGTTGAAGGCCCAAAGCAGATTCATCTGATCGGTGTTGCCGGCAGCGGAATGAGCGGGATCGCAGGCTTGTTGCTCGCGTTGGGTCACCGAGTGAGCGGATGCGACCGAGTTAGCACGCTGGAAACCCAGCGCTTAGAAAGGCTCGGCCTCAAATTTCATCTGCCACAGACCGCCGAGGCTGCACATGGCGCCGAGTTGGTGATTTACTCCTCCGCAATCAAAGGCGGAAACCCTTCCTACGATGAAGCCGTGCGCCTCGGTCTCCCGATGGTGCGAAGGGCAGAAGCATTGGCAGCGCTGATGCACTTAAAACAAGGAATTGTCGTAGCAGGGATGCACGGAAAGACCACTACCTCTGCAATGGCAGCGCACGTTCTCCGGGCTGGCGGTCTCGACCCGTCTCACTATGTTGGAGCCGAAATACCGATTCTTGGCACCAATGCGCATTGGGAAAAGAATGGACGGTATTTTGTTGTGGAAGGCGATGAGAGCGACGGAACGCTGCGGCTTTATCGGTCCCGGCACGCCATCATTCTTAACGTCGAAGAGGAGCATCTCGATTTTTATGCTGACCTCGCGGCGATCGACGAAGTGTTCAATCGGTTCATGGACCAGGTCTCCGGCGCTATCTTTTATTGCGCCGACGATCCGAATGCAGCTCGGCTGTGTCGGAAACGCGGAAATGCAATTGCCTATGGAGAAAGAGCTGATGCCGACTACCAGTACCGCAACGTTAGAGCCGATAAAACCGAGTCTCGGTTCGAAGTTTGGAAAAAGGGTCAGCTTCTGGGAGAGGTGACCGTTGGCGTGCCGGGGAGACATAACGCCTCAAATGCATTGGCGGTAGTTGCGCTCGCCACTGAGTTGGGGATGCCGTTTAAGAAAACTTCGCAGGCGCTCAAATCGTTTCGAGGCGCTCGGCGCCGGTTCGAAGTGAAGCTGCGAAATGCCTCGTATACAGTGATCGATGACTATGGTCACCACCCCACTGAGATCAAAGCGACGTTAGCGACAGCAAAAACTTTGGGCGCAAAACGGTTGATCGTAATGTTTCAGCCGCATCGTTATACGCGCACGGCGGCGCTAGCCAAAGAGTTTGGAGAAGCGTTTCGCGGAGCCGATCTTGTCTTTATCACTGATATTTACGCTGCGAGCGAACCGCCAATCGAAGGCGTATCGGGACAAACTATTGTTTCGGAAATCGAAGCGTGCCGGTCCGCGCCCACTGTTTACGTTCCTCGGCGTAATCGTCTCCATCGCAGGGTTGCCCGGATCATTGAACCTGGCGACCTGGTGCTGAGCCTCGGGGCAGGGGATATCCACGAAGAGGCGGCAAAGCTTGTTCAAGATTTGGAGCTGGCTGATCAGCTGCGAACTGTAATGGGAGCGGGCGAAGTCCGTTTATACGAACAGCTGTCGAAGCATACTACGCTTCGCGTCGGCGGCCCGGCCCAATTCTGGATCGAGCCCGAGACCCGTGGCGGACTGGCGAATGTTTTGGAGTTTTCTACCGCTCACCGCTTGCCAATCATATTGGTTGGACGAGGCTCTAACCTTTTGGTCCGGGACGGCGGAATCCCGGGTGTAGTCGTTCATTTGGCGCGAGGGGACTTCCTTGAGCTGAAAGCGGAAGGCTTGGAGATCCATGCAGGCGCCGGAGTGAAGTTGAAACAGATTGCGACTGCGGCCCGCAACGCGGGCATCGGCGGTTTTGAGTGGATGGAAGGCATCCCCGGAGGTGTTGGGGGAAGCCTGAGAATGAACGCGGGCGCGATGGGCGCCGAAATGTTTCAAAGAGTTGTCAGTGTTGACGTGGTCAATGCGCGCGGGGAGTTCGCCACACTTCTGCCTGAGGAAATGCAGGTCGAATATCGCCACGTGCCTACGCTTCGGGACTGCTACGCGGTATCAGCAGTTTTCCGCGGTGAGCCTGCCAGCATTGAAGGAATCGACCGGTTACTGGCCGAATCCAATCGCAAACGGAAGACGACTCAACCGATCGCCGCGAGCGCTGGCTGCATTTTCAAAAATCCGCGCGAATGCCCTGCTGGAAAACTCGTCGAAGCGTTAGGTCTGAAGAACAAAAAAATTGGCGCGGCGCGGGTATCAGAGATTCACGGAAATTTCATGATCAATGAAGGAGGCGCCAAAGCGCATGATATCTTGCAGCTGATTAGCGAGGTTCAGGCTGCTGCCAAACAAAAGCGCGGGATCGACCTGCAAACGGAAGTACAAATCGTAGGAGTAGAGGATGAGTAGTGTCCAGTATTCGTATGAGAACGAATCATCTCACGCCGAGGGCGCTGTGGAACGCGGGGGAAACAAAATTCCAAAAAATCTCAGCGTTCCCCTGCGACCTCTGCGTGATAATTTGCGAAGTCTGATTGTTCCGCGAAACGCCATATGCAACGCCTAGATCTTTCCAAAAAGAAAATCGTAGTCCTCTGTGGTGGTCCGAGTTCCGAACGAGAGGTCTCGCTCCGTTCCGGAGCCGCTGTCAGTCGCGCACTGCAGGCACTCGGAGCGGACACGACCTTAGTGGATCCCGAAAAAGGTGAAGTCCGTTTGCCCGAGCGCGTTGATTTTATATTCAACGCTTTGCATGGCACGTTTGGGGAGGATGGTACCGTTCAAGCTGTTCTCGATCAGACCGGCGTTCCGTACACGGGCGAAGGCGCAGATGGTAGCAGAACCGCTTTTGATAAAATCGAGAGTAAGAAACGGTTCATTAAAGTCGGTGTTCCGACTGCGCCGTATGTGACTCTACGCAAAGGCGAAAAACCTGAGCTCAGTCTTCCGGTCGTGGTCAAAGTGCCGTGCCAGGGATCAAGTGTCGGCGTCTATATCGTTAAGGAACCGGGCGAACTTGAGGCGGCGTTAGCAAGCGCCTTTTCACAGACCGAGACAGTCCTGGTAGAAACGTTTATCGCCGGCCGAGAACTGACCGTAGGCGTGCTTGGCGATGAAGCATTGCCAATTATCGAGATCCGTCCCAAGGGTGGCTTTTACAGCTACGAGAATAAGTATACCTGGACCAACCGCGGCGGAGCTGCGGAGCACGAATGTCCCGCGCACCTGCCGAATGGAGAAACCAAGCTGGTTCAGGAAGCTGCGTTAGCAGCTCATCGCGCTCTCGATCTGCAGGTTTATTCGCGAGTCGATGTTATCTTGGACGAAAATCGTCAACCTCAGGTCTTGGAAGTTAACACAATTCCTGGTATGACTGAAACAAGCTTGTTGCCCGAAGCGGCCGCAGCCGCTGGCATTTCGATGCCGAAACTGTGTGAAAGAATTCTGCAACTGTCCCTGGAAAGGAGAGTGGCGAGCAAGCGGTGATCATTGAGAAGAGAATTAAGAAACAGAACCGGCGAGCGTCCACTTCCAAGCAGCGCAAGCATCAACATCTCCTTGATGTAAAGGTTCGCGCGAAAAAAGTCGCAGCTAAGCGGACGCAGAGGGTCTTCTTTTCTCTCTGTGCGTTAATCCTCGTCGCAGCGGCCTTGGGCGCAGTTGCGTTCGGGGCTAAGGGCGCGCTGAATACCCTGTTTTTTTCCAATCCCGATTATTCTCTCAAAACCGTCGATGTGTCGGTAGATGGGAACTTGAACCGGGAGACTGTTCTGCGGACTGGCCAGGTTGCTCTTGGTCAGAACATTTTTTCGATCGATCTGCCGAAATTGCAGGACCGGCTGGCAACACTTCCTCAAGTCGAAGAGAGTCACGTCCAGCGGATACTGCCCGATAAGCTTGTAATCTCGATCCAGGAACGTCGTCCCGTTGCTTGGGTCGTTCCTCCGGACACGAACACTGGGTCGTTCAACTTCGAAAATGCCTATTTGGTTGACCGGCGCGGTATCCTTCTAAAAACCAAATCGCTCGCCCCGGAGTACCTGGGACTGCCGCTGATCGTCGGAGTGGACACCTCTAATGTCCAGCCAGGACAACCGTTAGAGTCAGATGAAGTGAAGGCTGCTCTTGATCTGATTCGAGCTGATTCGGAGATTCTGAAGGGCCGACTCCAAATCCAGAGTATCGATGTATCGAAAGGGTACGCCCTGGTGGTTACCGACCGGCAGCATGCCAGCGTCACGTTTGGCCCGGATGATATCGAGTGGCAGCTCAAGCGCTTGGAAACAATCATGAGTTTCTGCGACCAGAATAATCGGGAATTGCAAACCGTGAATTTGATGGTCCAGAGAAATGTCCCGGTAACATTTGTGCCTCCGACCGCTGCCGGGCCTGAAGTAAAGCCTGCGGAGAGAGCACCGGAAACCGCTCCTCCGCCTAATAGCGCGGTTACGCCGGTCCCGAGGGCTGAGCTCAATGTTCAAAACGGACCACGATCAAAAGCGAAAAAGAAAAAGTCCGGACTGTTAAAGCCGTTCCAGGAGCAAAAAGACGTGCCCGTTCGGCGAGCATTACCGGTTTCCCATACACAATTGAATGGCTAGAGATAATATCTTTGTAGGTCTTGAAATCGGCACGTCCAAGATCTGTGTAGTTGTGGCGGAAGCCCGCCATGATGGAACCTTGAAAGTTGTTGGGGTGGGCAGCGTTCCTGCCCGTGGCGTCCGCAAAGGCGAGATAGTTGATTTTGAGACGGCTAAACGTTGCGTTCACGACGCCATCGTTGATGCCGAAGAAAAAAGCGATGTTGAGATCAGCGAGATCTATCTCGGCATCACTGGCAGCCATATCCGAAGTTTTAACAACCGCGGGGTCATTGTTCTCGAAGAAGGACGCGAGGAAATCGATGAACAGGACCTCGACGATGTCCGGACCAATGCGCGCGAGGTAAGCCTGCCGATGGAGGATTGTATCCTTCACACCATCATCCAGCACTATTATGTAGATGGACAGGATGGGGTGTTGAATCCAGTTGGTTTGCTCGGGAAAAAACTGGAAGCAGATTTTCACATCGTTTACGGCATCCGCACCAGGATCCAGAACGCAATCCGATGCGCAAAAGAGCTCGAGCTGGAACCGGCTGATGTTGTGATCAATTCTTTTGCCACTGCGCAAGCCGTTCTGGAAAAACATCAGAAACAACTCGGCGCCATCGTGATCGATATTGGCGGTGGGACGACCGATTTCGTTGTTTATGTCGATGGCGCCGTGAAACAAAGCGGCGTGATCGCCGTCGGCGGCGATCATGTGACAAACGACATCTCTATCGGACTCAAAATTCCGACTGCCCGCGCGGAAAAATTGAAAACCGATGAAGGCAGCGTCACCCTTGGAACTGCATTCCCGGGTGAGACCATTGTTCTCAAGGATGAAACTGGATTTGCCGGCAGAGAAGTCGAACGCGAGCTCCTGAATCAAATCATCCACTCGCGTTTGTCCGAGACCCTTCATATCCTGAAACGCCAGATCGACGCCGAACAGAACCTGCATTACGTCGGAGCCGGCGTCTTCATCACGGGCGGCTGCAGCCAGATTCGCGGGTTGGAGGACTTGGCCGCTGAAATCTTTGGGATGCCAGTCACAATGGCGCACGCCCTACCGATGGCCGGCGTGACGGCCGCATTCGAGAATCCGCAATTTTCTACGGCGCTAGGGTTAGTGAAATACGCCCATCTGGTCCAAACCGATCGGCCGGAATCGCGAGGGATCTTTACACGGGCGTTCAAGAAATTCACCGGAATATTCCGAAACTGAAAATGAGTGTGAGTACTAGTGCGAGTGTGAGTTCGGCCGTGCTCACATCAGCACTCACACTCGCACTCCGCTCACACTCTTATGACCCCGATTAATCGCCAATACGATCGTGAACCTCACGAAGCGTTAAATCTCAAGGTTGTCGGAATCGGTGGCGCAGGATCCAACATCCTGGATCGTGTGATGCTGGATGGTATAGAGTCCGCCGATCTTGTGGCCGTCAACACCGACGTCCAATCGCTGACGGCGTCGGTGGCTGCCCTCAAGGTGCAGCTGGGCCGTAATCTGACTCGCGGCCTTGGTTCTGGGGGTGATCCTGAAGTCGGTCTGGCAGCGGCGGAGGAAGCGGTCGACGAGATCCGATCTGTCGTTCAGGGCGGTGCGGTCGTCTTCATCTGTACTGGATTGGGTGGGGGAACAGGCTCAGGCGCCGCCCCGATCGTTGCCCAGCTCGCGAAGGAAGAGAATGCGTTGGTGCTTGTCTTTGCCGCCTTGCCATTCAGTTTCGAGGGCCGGCGGAGATGTGCGCAGGCGGAGGAAAGCCTTGAACGATTGCGTTCGACGGCCGACGCCGTGGTCTGTTTCGAGAACGATCGAATGGCCGAAATTACGCTGCCGCGAATGGGCATCCACGAAGCGTTTGGCGCCGCTGATTTGACTATTTCGCAAAGCATTCGCTCTGTCGGTGCGCTACTTCAGCGCCCAGGGCTTCTCCATATCGGCTTTGATGATATTTGCTCGGTTTTGCGCCATGGCGATGCTCGCGGCCTTTTTGGCTACGGCGATGCGGACGGTGAAAACCGTGCACACGACGCCTTAGCCAGAGCACTCAAGAATCCCCTGATGAATCGGGGCGCGCTGTTGGAAGAAGCGTTCAACGCGATTGTCCACATTTGCGGAGGGCCGAACATGACGCTCGGAGAAGTTCAGATCATCATGGAAGAATTGAATCGGCATGTGAACGATCGGACTCAGCTTTTCATGGGAATCGGCGTTGACCCGCGCATGGGCAACCGTCTTTCCGTGTCGATCTTGAGCGCGCTGGGCGAGGAAACAAAGCGGTCGAATGCGCGGCCGCGGCCGGCTCCGCGAAGGTCCGATGATCTGCTCGAGCAGGTTTCGGAGCCTGAACCGGTCAGGTCCCGCCAAGGCGCGTTTGTTGAGCCGGTCCCAGCGCAGGAACGTGTCGTTGAAGCGCCACCCCCAAAAGTTGTTGCGCCCACCCCGGCTCAAGCCGTCGAGCAACCGATCGAACAAGTGTTTGCCCAGGAACAAGAGCACACCAACCGACGAGCTCCGAAGCCTGATCCCAAGCCGAAGCCACCGCCACACGCCAAAAAACCGGAAGCGAAGCAGGAGACGCTGCAATTTGAACCTGTATCACGCGGCAGATTCGAAAAAAGCGAACCGACCATCATCGACGGTCAGGACCTGGATGTGCCGACATTTCTCCGCAAAGGGGTACCGAAGAATAGGTAGGGAGACAGGATACAGGAGACGGGAGACAGGAGCGCTGAAGCCGTCGATCGGAGTCCCGCTGGTCTTTTAATGCGGCGCGGTTACGGTTTCGTGAAATCTGCGCAATCTGTGAAATCTGTGGTTTTCTCGTCTTATCTACCGTCTCCTGTCTCCTGTATCCTGTCTCCTTCATATTTCACATATCCGGCAACAAACTTCTCCCGAAACTGCCCGAAGGTTCCCGCCGCAATCGCATCCCGAATCCGTTGCATCAGGTTCAAGTAAAAATGCAAATTGTGGATCGTGATCAGGCGAAGTCCCAAGATTTCCTCTGCTTTGATCAGGTGACGGATGTAGCCCCGGGTGAACGTCTGACATGTGTCACATGCGCAACCCTCTTCAATTGGTCTCGGGTCCAGACGGTACGGGTTGTTCTTCAAATTCATTGTGCCAGTTTCAGTGAACGCGGTTCCATTTCGCGCTAACCTCGTAGGCAACACGCAATCGAACATGTCAATCCCGCGAGCTACCATCTCAACGATCTGCGGAGGCGTGCCCAGGCCCATCGCGTAACGCGGTTTTTCAGCAGGAAGGAACGGTTCGCTGCTTTCGATTGCTTGCATCATTTCCGTTTCCGGCTCTCCCACACTGACTCCGCCAATCGCGTAACCATCGAAATCCATTCGAACTAATTCGCGCGCGCTCGTCTCGCGCAGCTCAGGATAAGTGGCGCCTTGAACGATGCCGAATGCGAGTGGCGGTTGCCTCGATTGCTTTGCCACCCAAGTTCGGCAACGGTCAGCCCAACGCAATGTTCGATCCAGGCTCGAACTGGCATACTCTAAGTCGCACGGGTAAGGCGGGCATTCGTCTAAAACCATGGCGATGTCCGATCCGAAATCCGCCTGGATCTGCATCGCGCTTTCCGGACTGAGAAAACAGGGAGAACCGTCAATATGATTGTTAAACCAGACGCCCTCTTCAGTGATCTTGCGGAGTTTTGCCAGCGAGAAAACCTGGAACCCGCCGCTATCGGTTAAAATTGGCCCATCCCATTTCATAAATGAGTGCAGGCCTCCGAAGTGGCCGATGACGTCCAGGCCTGGGCGCAAAAACAAGTGATAGGTGTTTCCCAGAATGATTTGGGCACGGAGCGTTCTCAGTTCATCCGGATGTACTCCTTTCACCGTGCCTTGTGTCCCGACTGGCATAAACACCGGAGTTTCGATGTTTCCGTGGCGAGTCGTAAGCCGGCCTCGCCGCGCATTTGAATCCGGATCGGTGTGGATGAGCTGAAAAGACATTTTGGTAGCCGGGATATGGCACGCCCCGGTGCGCAGCGCAAATACTCCCCTTGCACATTTGCCGCGAGGTCTAACCAGAAATCGAGGACGAGGACGAGGTCGAGAACGAGGACAAGATCCCTGTGCGCGCGAAACGCCAAACGCCAAAACCTTTCGCGCTGTAGCCTTGGCGAAGGCGGACGCCAAACGCCAAACGCTATTTGCCCAGCACCGTGCTCAAAAGACCCCAGACGCCAACGCTTAATGCGGCCAGCGAATCTCCGGCAATCAGGCCGCCGCCGACAAGGGAAGTCGTACTCATATCCGAAGGCAAATCTCCTTCGGCGGATCTCGCGTTGCGCGATTTCACGAATACATCGTAGAGCGTTCCGCCGACACCCCCTGCCGTCCACCAGAGAACTGCAGGAAGTTCTACAAATCCGCCGAACGAAGAAGCATAAGGACTGCATAGAAAAACTGCATCCACGAGAAAATCGGTCGCATAACCGGTACGCGAGGTGGCGACCCAGTTCTTGTAGCCAGTATTTCTCCTAATCGTTTTGCGGAGGATCTCGATGATCAGCCCAAGAACGATCCCAAGTTGCAAAGCTTTCATGACCTGCGGTTGGGCGGAGGTGATTCCTTTGAGCGCGCCCACAAATTTGTAGGTCATCGCGGATTGCCATTTTTCCGCTCCCGGCAAATGCGGGTTGGCAAATTGGTCCTGGGTCAAGATCGGATAGGCGCTCATAAACAGTTTCGCCAGGACTACTGCCAGGATGGCACCCATGAAAATGCCGATCACCTGGTATCGGAATTGGATCACTCGGTTCGTGCCGAGACGCCAACCGGTTGAGCGGTCCTGCTGCATATCCCCTCCGACGCTACACGCAATCAGCACGATCGCCGCGCAGAGCAAGCCAATCACCGGGCTTCGCAATCCCAGGGCGGCTAGAATGAAAACGGTCAGCACGAATGCGCTGGAAATCGGGTTCCAATCGGAAATTCCCAGCGAGATGCCGTTAACCAATAGGAAAAGAAAACAGAGTCCGACGGCGATCGCGACGTAAAGAATGGGTTGATGAAGCACTTGGCTGCCGAACAAGACAATCCCGGCTCCCCAGCAAATCACCCAGCCCCAAAGCTTCACTATGTTCACCCGCTTCCAATCCGGAGCAGCCTCTGCGGGTTCCGATTTTTCCATCAAACGTTTCACGGCTTGTACGAGGATTAATGTGATATCGATAATGGCCGCGCCCAGAATTGTGCCGAGCGAAATGATGAACCCGATTTTTCGAAATGGGTCACCTGGGTTGAGCCATCCGATGCTGATCAGATGCGGCGTCTGCCATACGCCGATCAGGCCAACAACTAGGGCCGGAATTGCGATACGCGCTCCCACAATCATTCCCGCACCGAAGGTCGATGCCGAAACGCCGAGACGCGATAGAGAGGTAACATTCAAGGAGAGTACTCCAACCAGGTAGCCGACGCCCATGCCGCCGCCGAGTTTGGCGATTGATCGTTTGAGCAGCACCGGATCGGTGAGCGCGCGGAGAATATTTGCGACTGCGAATCCGGATGGGAACGGCAACTGCATCCGATCGACTACGATCGGTGTATAGAGCATTCCGATTCCGATGCCAAACATACCGACACAGGTGAAGAAGGCGACGAGCTGCCAAACCGGCGGTTCAGGCAGTCCTAACCAGGCCATCGCTTGGACCAATACCGCCATCCCGCACAGGCCGGCGACAGAGGCCGCCATCGTCTGGATATAGTTCGCTCCGTGTTTGCCCTCGGGCCCATAACCGAGCGTCACCGCGCTGCCCAGTATGCCGGCCAGCACTTGGCCACCGATAAAAAACCCGATCGAGAAATTCATGAATGCGGCTGAAATGCCGCCAAGGGGCCCAAGAATAAAAATCGCGACAGCGCCCAACAGAAGGTGATAACCGGGAGATCCGATCGGTGGCAAAAAACCTTTCCTTCGTGTTTCCGGTTGCTGCTCAACCGGATGAATAGTTGCTGGATTGCTCATTTGGTGCTGGGGGATAGAGAATGATACGGATCGGGTTCAGCTTGAGAAGACAAATCATCTGAATGAATTGTTCATTGCTATCGGGTGTGTGGAGGGCGGTCCTGCGGCCGAGCATGTGCGTCAACTTAAGGATCTTAATAAGGTTGCAATCACGCGCTGGATGATCTTCTAGATCGACCTTCACCGCCTTAAGTTGACGCGCATGCGTCGCGGCGGGAGCGCCTTCCAGCCCTCAATGGTGATGATGGGCATGCGTATGCTTCGGTTGCCGAACATAGAGAAACGCGAGCCACACCGACCACGCAATGGCGGCGAAGTCTAGAAATGTTGTGTAATTCCAGCTGAAATTCGCTTCGGCCACAGCGTTTGTGGGCCGTGGACCGGTCGGAACCAGGTGCAGAGCCGTGAACAAGGCGTCGACAACAACTCCTGCTAGAACCATCGAAACAAACATCGTCGCCACAATGAAGAACGCGGGTCGGATTCTCCTGACCGTTTTCTTGAGTTGAACTGCTGACCAGCCACGTCCAGACCTGTGTGTCTGCGCTTACGACCGCGCGCGCATTGTCGAGGAACGCCCGCCCTGCATCGGTCAACCGAACTGACTTGGCCGTGCGTTCGAGCAAGGAAAATCCGATTTCGTCTTCGAGATCGCGTATCTGCTTGCTCAACGCCGGTTGCGAGATGTGCAGCTTCAGAGCGGCGCGAGACATGTTTTGCTCCTCGCCCACAGCGACGAAGTAACGCAAGTGCCGAAGCTCCATAAATTCATTGCTTATCGCAGAATCCGATTACCACAAGCAAATCATACGATTTCCGCGATTGCCGATGCCGTGCGATACAGGAGCTGTGAACGGCATGAAACCGTGAAACAGAAATGAAACAACAAACTGAAGATGAAAGGAACAACATGAAGACTGGAAAACTAAACGGCAAAGTTGCCGTAATAACCGGCGCCTCCAAAGGGATCGGCACCGGTATCGCAAAGTTATTTGCGATGCAAGGAGCATCGGTAGTGGTTAATTATGCGTCGGCCAAGGCGGACGCCGATCGCGTCGTAGACGAAATCGCCAAGCAAGGGGGACAAGCCATCGCCATTCAAGCCAGCGTTGGGAAGAAGCGCGATATCGAGCGGCTTTTTGCCGAAACAGAAAAAACTTTCGGCAAGATCGACATCCTCGTGAATAACGCCGGCGTTTATGGGTTCGAGCCTCTGGAACAAGTGACTGAAGAGAGCTACCACCGACATTTCGACACGAATGTCCTGGGCATGCTTCTCGCCACGCAGGAGGCGCTGAAACACTTTAAGCCGACGGGGGCGAGCATCATTAACATCGGCTCGGTGGCGAGTTCGTTTACACCGCCGACCAGTGTGGTTTACACGGCAAGCAAAGCCGCTGTGGATGCGATTACGCGCACATTGGCGAGGGAGCTAGGTCCACGAAAAATTCGCGTTAACTCGATCAATCCCGGCCTGGTGATTACCGAGGGATCAACCGCCGGCGGCTTTACCGAAGGCGAGTTCCGGCAAATGTTCGAAGCGCAAGCCCCACTTGGCCGCGCTGGTAAACCTCAGGACATTGCATCCGCTGCGCTCTTCTTCGCCTCGTCAGATTCGGAGTGGATCACCGGCGAAACGCTTAAAGTCGCGGGTGGGTTCCGATAAGCGATGCACAAGCACTTGCGCGGCTCTAGCAGCCGCGCAAGCTGCTATCTCTTCTCTATAAATAGATATGCGCGCCGATCTGGTCCCCGGAGCTGTCTTCCCCGATTACGAACTTTCCGATCATACCGGGAAACATCGGAAGCTCTCTGAATTGCAGGGCCAGGATCCGATGATTGTTGTTTTAAGCCGCGGTAGTTATTGCCCGAAGGACCGGCGGCAACACGAAGGCCTGCTTGAACTTCATGGTGAGATGGAAGTTGGCTATTGTCGGCTGGTCACAATCAGCACCGACAATATTACCGACACGTATGAATTTCGCACAGGACTCGACGCGCACTGGCCTTTCCTTTCTGATCCGCGCCGCATCATCCAAAAGGATCTGGACATCGCCGAGTATACCCATCCCGAGCATAACCCGATGATCCCACACACGATCGTCCTCGAGCCGGGCCTCATTATATATAAGGTCTACGTGGGCTACTGGTTCTTCGGCCGACCGTCGGTGGAAGATCTGCGCCAGGATTTGCGGGCCGTGATTAAGAAATGCCGACCCGATTGGGACATCACAGGGCCTGAAATGAAAGCGGCGTGGCACAGGGGCGAAAGGAACTCTTTTATCCTTACGGAAAAACATTCGCGCAGGTCATCGCCGAACAGGATTAGAACGTTAATTCAACCGTTTCGCAGGTTGCGATTTGTTAGGCAGGCGTATTGGTCGGATTTCTTGCCACGGATGTTCTTCCATTTGCCTCCGAACCGCCGGCTTTAGCTCTCTTAGGATTTCCAAGAATGCCATCAGCACGGGATTCTCGTCCGACTTTCGCCATGTCACGCATAACGGGATCTGAGCTGATTTTGGAATAATTGGTTTAATCAGGACTGGGCGTTTTAGGCTTCGGAGACAACCAGGCACAATGGATAGACATAGTCCGCTCTCCACGAGGGTCAGCACGCTGCCCATAAAATCTGGCTCGCTAATGATCGTAGGTGAGAAACCTGCGCGTCGGCAAACTGCGATAACTTCATCAAACAAGGTGCGAGCTCCCTTTCGGTGAAATTGCACGAATCGTTCGGAAGCCAATTCCTTGAGGCGAACAATCCTTTGTCCTGCCAACCGGTGATTCGCGCACAGAGCGACGCCTAACTGGTCGGTGTAGACATTTTCTTCTTCGAACTCCGCGCGCCGGTCCGGCGGCAGTTTTCTCGAAAATCCCAGGTCAATGCGACCATCATCGAACGCCCCGAGCTGCTGGTCAGGAGTCATTTCATAGAGGCGTAGTTGGACGTCAGGAAATTTCTGCCGATACGACTGCACCAGGGAAGGCAAGAACGGGCTCGAGGCAGAGCCGAAGAAGCCGATACCCAAGTTTCCGACCTCCCCACGCGCGGCGCGCCGCGCCACCTGCGCTGCTTCAGTCGCATGACGCAAGATTTGCTCCGCTTCACCAAGGAAGACGGCTCCCGCTGTCGTAAGTTGAACTGTTCGCTTCGTTCGGTGGAGGAGCTTGATGCCAAGCTCCTCTTCTAAATCGAGGATGGTTTGACTAATGGCGGGCTGCGCCACGTGAAGGCGACGCGACGCCTCGCTGTAGTTCAAGTGATGGGCGACGCCGACGAAGTAACGCAGATGGCGAAGTTCCATAACTTCATGGTTATCGCAGAATCCGATTACTACAAGCAAATCATACGATTTCCGCGATTGCCGATGCCGTGCGATGCAATGGCAAATAACAAAGGAGGTAACATGAAAACTACAATACTAAACGCAGTGGCTATGGCCTTGGCCGGTGCCCCGATTGTGGGGACCGCCCAGCCGAGCCAGGCGCCGAAGGCCCTCAAGATCGTCATGGTTCCCAAGTTCACCGGCACGGCCTACTTCGCCGCGACCGAGAAAGGCGCGAAAGAAGCGGTGGCCGAGCTGAAGGAGAAAAGCGTAGCCATCGACTTTCTCTACACGGGACCGAGCGTCGCGAACACCGACGAACAGATCCGCATGATCGATGATCTAGTGGCTCAGAAGCCGGATGCAATCATCATCGCGCCCAATAACGCCGACGCGCTGGTGCCCGTGGCCAAAAAGGCCAAGAGCTCGGGGATCAAGGTCATCACCTATGACGCCGACGTAGCCGATCCCGCCGCGCGTCAGTGGTTCGTGAATCAAGCGACCTTCTCACCGGCGGGGGCGGCGCTCGTCGACGTAGTGGCCGAACAGGCAGGGGCAAGCGCACGCATCGCCGTCGTGAGTACCGATCCTGGTGCGTTCAGCCAGAACTCCTGGATCGCTGCCATGAAGGCGCAGATGCAGGCGAAGTACCCGAAGATGCAGCTGGCCGACATCGGCTATGGTCTGGGTAAACCGGCGGAGTCGTTCAGTGCGGCCCAGGACTTGATTAACAAGTTCCGGGGTCAGCTCGACGCAATCGTCGCTCCCACGGTGGTCGCCCTTCCCAAGGTGGCTGAAGCCGTCGAGCAGGCGGGGCTCTCGGGCAAGATCGTCGTTACCGGGATGGCCACACCCAACCAGATGAAGGAGTTCGTCAAGCGAGGCACGGTGAAGACCGTCGTGCTCTGGAATCCAGTCGACTTGGGTTACTTGGCGATCTACGCGGCTCAGGCCAGCCTGGCGGGCACCCTCAAGGACAATGCGACGCAAGCCACGGTGCCGGCGGGACGGTTGGGCACGCGCGACGCACTCGCATCGCTCGAGGACATCACGGCCAAGGGTCCGCTCACACTGAAGAACGTGATCGTGTTGGGGAATCCGTCCCGATTCACGAAGGAAAACATCGATCGGTTCAACTTCTAAGTCGGCAACGGCGAGAACGATGTAGGGCGGGCGCAAAGGGGAGGAGGAATGGACG
>Ga0207684_10000693_pt1 | contig 39814 bp, 46 predicted proteins | sample KBSK5501metaG_FD_184342 | JGI IMG/M metagenome (GOLD analysis project Ga0207684, IMG submission 184342) | Corn, switchgrass and miscanthus rhizosphere microbial communities from Kellogg Biological Station, Michigan, USA - KBS K5-50-1 metaG... | ecosystem: Host-associated > Plants > Roots >... | reverse complement strand
TGTCGTGATCGCGGAGGCACCGGACGCTGAGACGATGCTTGTGCAGGCGGCGGGTGTTGCCGGCCTCGGAAACACACACACGGAGACGCTTCGTGCCTTCACGCTTGACGAAATGGACAAGGCGCTGCAAAAGCTGGGCTGAGGCTACCCGCTCAGCAGTCCACACGTTCTTTGCTGCCGTTCGATCGCGGTGGGATCTCGCGCTCGAGAACCTGGTTCTCCGGCATCGGCTCCAGGTCGCGTTGCGCACCAACCTGCATCCGCGCCTCCGGGCTCGGGATCGAGTCCTCTGGGTCTGGCTTCGCCACCTCTGGTCTGGAGGCTGGCGACGGCATCTCCGAGTGGTCATGCTGGTTGACAACACCACTAACGGCTTGTACCGTCAGAGCATGGGGGGTATCCGGTCCGCGCAAACGGGAGGAGGGTACAAATGCGCAGACGCCTGATCATCGCTCCGGTCGTGCTCGGCTTGTCGATGGCTTTTGCGGTTCCTGCTTCAGCAGGTACGGCGACCACGACCTGCGGTGTGGGAACGCTGATTAGCAACCTGGCCGGACCCGCGTTCGGACCGTTCGCTTCCGGCTTGGCGACGACGACGCCCCAGCCGGGTCTAACGATTGTTGTGCCGCTGGCGACCACCTGTTCGCCGTAACCCACACGCGAAGAACTGAAGCCCGCCCAAATCCGGGACCGGGCGGGCTTCGCGGGCATCCCGAGCTCTAATTTGGAATCGTCCGCCGGTGCCACTGGCCCCACCCGCGGTTAGGCGGTCGGAAGTTCACAACAAAGCTCGTTAAACGATCCAATTGTCGGTGCGTCAACGTCGCGGGACGACCGACACCAGGGGACCACAAGCGCGTGACGCATGTCGGCGCTCCTTTGACGGCAATGGCTGGGTCGACTGGTCAGGATTGGCAACAAATCTTGGCCACTTTGGCGTGGCGCTGGTGCAGGCCAGCAACCGTTTGCTCAGCGTTCCAGGGCGACACGCCGTACGATTTGAGGGCCGGATGCCGGGGCTCTGAGGTACGCCCTGGGTCCGGCTACTCCCTCAGCGAACCCAGCGCCCGTCTGGCCCGCGTCGCGACCGCTCCGTCGTGACTCTGCATCCGGTCGGACAGTTGGTCAACAAGTTCCTGCGAACGGAGCCCAGCGATGCGAGCCAGCGATTCAGAGCCGTTGAAGTCATCCGTATCCACGGCTCGAATGAGCCTTGCTCGGACCTGTTGGAGCTCATTTGGCGCAAGCCCACTCGCCTCAAGGAGAGCAAGGATCCGAAGTGCCGCATCTGAAGCGACAGGATCTTTCTCTCGGAATGCAGATAGGAGAAGCTGTCGGAGCGCGTCATCCTCATACTTGCGCACAGCTTGGCGCACCCAACCGGCAACCCGCCACCAGTCTCGATCAAACCCGGCGTCGATGATTACCTGGCAAACCGAGCGACGTTGGCCCGCCGAAAGCTGAAGCGGCAATCCATCGACCATCCAGAAGGCACGTCGACGAACACCCGGGTCGGTCGACGCAAGCCGCTCGAGTAATGCCTGCCGTAATTCCGGGTTATCCAGGCGACGCGCCAACCGGCAATGCCATTTAAATTCGCGCCGGTTGCCTACATCCACAGCGTGGACTAATACGTTGCGAAGCCGATCCTCGTGCTCTTTTGCAAATGGCACCCTTTGAACGCGACGCAGAATGTCCTCTTTCACATAACCCGAGCGAAAGCACCATGGGTCAGCCTCCAAGAAGGTGAGGGCCTCTTCGACATCCTTGGCGCTGGCCGCACGAAGCCTGCGAATCCGCTGCAAAAATTCGAACGGATACATGAAGTGCCAAGCGTCGTGGAACGACTCAGCCGCCTGGGTCCACCGACGGTAAGCGTCGGCTGACTCATCGCGGCGCTTGGCACTTTCATTCACGGTGCGACGGGCCGCCTCAAGTAGCGCGGCTCTACTCAGCCACCATTCTCGGTCGTTTTCCTCGTGTCGGATCAAGGGTGGAGTAGTTCGGCTTCGCGCCAGCTCGAAGCGGCTAATCTCATTCGGAGTAAGCCCCTGACGAATCCCTCGGTAGAGTCTGAAGGCTTGCTCCCAGTCTTCGTGGTCGAAGGCCTTTGCCGCTTGCTGTCGCCGGTCGTCGGTTTCTTTCTGATCTCGGTCCTGGCGCATGCGATCTTGCGCTGCTCTGAGTGCGTCAATGTCAAGAGGCCCTGGGACGATCAAATCTCCGCAGTACCGCAATAGCTCCTCCGCGGTCCGACCCGCCGCGCGGCGCGTAGCGGCTGCCGTCTTAGGGTCAAAACAAAAGGCGTGAAACGAAATATGGGGTGCTTTTCCGAAACTCCGCAGGAGGTGCGATTCGATGGGTTGTCCTCGTAAGGATGCTGGTAGTTCGCCTAGATGGACGGAGAAGCATCGGTACTCATCGAAGCGAACTCCCACGTAGGACTCGGGCGACTCATACACAACGCTGTCGAGGCGGCGCCGCTCATCGCGATCCACCCGCGCCACCTTGAAGCCGCGCGCCTCGAGAAAGGCGAATGCCTCCTTGGCTGCTGCGGCGCCCTCCAGGCCCTTATGGTCGGGTTCGGATCGAGGATCCATCACCATTGGTTCATGAAGTAAACGGCATTAGGCCGTTTCGTGTCGAGGGTTGCCCGACGATAGGTTGCTCGGGCAGGCTCAGTCGGGTCGTCCTGCTGGGCGATCCCCACCGTGCCAGCCTGTACAAGGGTCGCTTTCGCGGCTGACTGACTGGCGGGCACCACCCACGGAGCGTCCGTGGATCGCCTGGCATCCGTCCGGTCTCCATCCGTCGTTCGGGACGATAAGACCAAACGCATTGGGATCCTCCTTCTAGCGAGTAGCGGCATGACCAGCCGCCAGCTCGGCGGGCCGAGACCAAATCCGATGTAACCAAACCTAGCCGAAAACAGGCCTTTTAAGGAGTAGATGCGATAACGGTGGCTACTCCTTTGAAGGGTGAGGCGAAATTCGATGTAACAAAACGCGATGGAAAACCGGCTCTTTAGGAGTAGAGGATGCAACCGGCCTCACCCTTTAAGAGATGGGGATGAAAAACGGACTCACCCTTAGAGAGTGAAGGCGGATGTATGAAATCGGGACCGAAAACCGGCTCTTTAAGGATTAGATGGGGAAACAGGGAAGTCGGTGTGGAAACACGCTGTCCCAAAAGAGCGTCCGCACCGGCCTTTTAAAGGGTGAGGCTCGAAACACCGACTCTGGCCTCACCTTTTAGAGAGTAGGGAGGACGAAGGAACTTCGACAAGACCCGTCTTGAGCGAATGACATCGACCGACGGCGGGTCAGGCCACGTTCTGCCTGTTGCGGCCTCGGCCGAAGGCGAGTTATCCAACGACAATTGGGACCCCGGCTCGTACCTCGACGCGGTGCAAAAGGACCTCGCTTCCGCTTTCGCTCCTGCCCCTTCGCTTCCGCCTGCGGTTCAGGGAACGAACCCCATCGCGAAGCCCCTACGAATTCAGGAAGCGCCCCATTCAATCCCGGGACGGACACCCATACATGGTCGTCCCATCATTCTTCGCGATCTCCACAAACACTCCAGCTCCCAACTAAGCCAAGACGAAACCTCACGACTCCTACGCTCGCTCACCCAACGTGACCTGTCTATCGTCCAGGCTCTCCACGACTACCGCTACCTCAACACCCTGCAGATCCAGCAGCTCTTCTTTCACGGCATCCGCTCCGCGCAAATGCGGTTGCAGTTCCTCGCCAATCACGGCCTCATTTACCGCTGGCACATGATCGATCCGCCCGGCCTTACCCGCCGGCCCTCACTCCTTCTTCTGACACCGCGCGGGGGGCGGCTGCTGGCCGAATTTCGGGGCCACTCGCCCTGGTCCTACATCCGCCGCGCCGAGGATGCCCGGGACCACTGCTGGCACGTCACCCACGATCTCGAGGCCAATGGGTTCTTCGTGGATCTTGCCCTGGCCAGCCGGTTGCACGTGGACCAGGGATTGTGGTTGTGGATCGGCGAGGAGAGCTGCCGCAGCAGCCGGCGCGTCTGGGCGAAGGAACATCGACGACCGATCGCCACCCCCGACGGCGAGGGCTTTTACGTCACGCGTGGTCGCGTCGTGGCTTTCGACCTGGAATGGGATCGTGGAACAGAGTCCGTGAGCCGCCTCCGGGCGAAGCTTCGGACCTACGTTGGCTTCTACAGCGACACAAAAGGTGCCGATCGCGAGCATGTGCTGTTTGTCCTGCATCGCAGCAGCCGCGAGGAGTTGCTACACCACCTAGCTCGCGAACTCGTTTTTGTCGGGCCTGATCGCTGCCGGTTCTGGACCACCACGGTCGAGCGCATCGACCATGTCGGCCCGTTAGGCCCGCTCTGGGCAGCGGTCGGAAAATCCGACCCGGAGAAGGATGACGACGAAGACCTCGATGAGCCGAAGCCGGTCGACCTTAACCGCCTTCGTCGCAGACGCCTGACCGACCTGTCGGCACGAGAGACCTCCCAGCGGACGATCGCTGACTGCATCGGCCGAGGCAGCTGGTGGGAGCGCAGGCCCGGAGGCGGAGAGGTGGCCTGACCCAGAAGCGCGCAGTGAGGGGGCCAGAGTCAAGCCTCCTCCAGCACCACGTCAAGCAATCGGCCGAATGGTCGGGCGATGTATCGACAACGCGTGTTGTTTGGGAGGCGGTCTATGGCCATCCGCTCTCCGACGAGGACCTGACGGAGATTGAAGGCAATCTGTTTCGCTTGATCGACTTGCTCGCGAGCATCAGCGGCTCTATACTCGGGGCCCGCGAGTTGTCCACGACCGACGGAGACGAGGCCGCGTGAAGGCGAAGCAGATCGAGCGAGACATCGAAACGACGCGCACCAAGGGCGCAATCATTCCGGCCTTTGCGTACGCGCGAGTCTCGTCCAAAGAGCAAGAGCGCGAAGGCTACTCGATCCCGGTGCAGTTGAAGCGAGTACGCGAGTACGCGGAGCGCCACGGCTTTACCATCGTCGCCGAGTACGTTGACGTCGAGACCGCCAAGGAGCCCGGACGCCGTGAGTTCTCGAAGATGGTTGAAGCCGCGCGCCACGACACGACCATCGGCGCCATCATCTGCGAGAAGGTCGATCGACTTTGCCGCAATCTCCGCGATTACCTGACTATCGACGAGCTACCAGCGAAAACGCTCTTCTGGCAGCAGGACTTTCCGGACAACGCCGCGGGCAAGCTGTCCTTCGGAATGATGGTGCTGCTGGCCAAGCATTACATCGACAACCTCTCGGACGAAGTCAAGAAGGGCATGGCCGAAAAGGTCCAGGAGGGCGGCTTTCCGCACCAGGCGCCCCTCGGCTACCGCAACACTCGGGAAGGCGATCGACAGGTGGTCGTCCTGGATCCGATCAAGGCCCCGATGGTCCGTCGCGCCTATGAGCTGTATGCAACCCGCGCCTACTCACTCAAGAGGCTGCGGAAGAAGCTCCGCGATGAGGGCCTCGCCACCACCAAACAAGCAAAGCTCATCAGCCTCAGCCAACTGCAATGGCTGCTCAAGAATCCCTTCTACTACGGCGACTTTCGCTGGAAAGGACGAATGTGGGCTGGGAGCCATCCGCCGTTGGTGTCGCGCGAACTGTGGGACGCGGTCCAGGCGGCCTTCAGCGCCCACGAGAAGCCCGTCTACCAGAAACACGACTTCGCGTATAAGGGTCTGCTGATCTGCGGCTCCTGCGGCCGTCACCTCACCGCGGAGCTGAAGAAGGAGCGCTACGTCTACTACCACTGCGCCGGCGAGGAGGCGTGTCGCCGAACCTACATTCGCGAGGAGCAACTCGACGAGCAAATCCGTGCCCTGCTGGCCAGCATTGCCATCCCGGAGAAGGTCAAGGTGTGGCTGCTGCAGGGAATCGCCAAGAGCCGCGAGGAGCAGCGCGCTTATCACCAGACGGTCGTCCAAGAAATCCGGACCGAAATCAAAGAGCAAGAGCTCCTCATGGATCGGCTCTACGACGATCGCCTTCACCGGCTGATCTCCGAAGACTTCTTCCGGCAGCGGTTCGACGTCCTCGAGGAGAAGCGCCGCGGGCTAACCCGCGACCTGGCCCGCCATCAGCGCGCTGAGGGCGCCTACATGGAGGTCGGCAGCAAGCTCATCGAACTGGTCGCCCAGGCTCCCCAAATATTCGAGCGGGCCGATCCGGAGCAACGGCGTGAGCTCGTGGGCTTGCTGACATCGAACCGCGTGCTGAAGGGCAGAACGCTGGAATTTGAATTGCGAAAGCCCTTCGACGCCCTCGTCTCAACGGCAAATAACGAAAATGGCTGGGGCGACAGGATTCGAACTCTGCTGCCAGCCGGCACCCCTTGCTTCTCTAAAGGCAAAGAGACCAGTCAGGGTTCGATCAACTGACTTCCCGTCAAGTGATCGATTTTCGAATACAAATCGTCGCTCAGACCAACTGACGAACAATCAGCTCATCTACCACCTCCAAATCGTTGTTCGTCGGTGCAGCATACCGCACCGGCGCAATCATCTGATGCGATCCTGGCGTCCCTAACCAACGTTTCCTGCGGCGACTCTCAGACACCAGCACGCGCGCCCACGCAGTAAGCGGTAACAACCGCACAATGCGAACCGGGGCAATAGCTCCGGCTCGGTTTAATGCGGATCGGTACCCGAGTTCTTAATGGGTGCATACACTCATTGGCCACCTTCAGCGCGCAGCCGGACAAGCGGAATCACCCGGTCCGTTATCTCACGGTAGTGGCCGATGCCGGGCGCCTTCAAAGCCACCTTTCGCCAAGCCTCCTCGAACTCAGTCCCCTCGAGCGTTTCCGGGCTTACCTTGATCCGGCGCCCGCCGGCCGAGATCCAGACCTGGTCCGGGTGTCGAGCCAGATTCAAGAACCATGCTGGATGATGCGCCGCGCCGGCGGCGGCCGCCACTACGAGCCAACTGGCCGTGGACTCACCGCCGACCGAGTCATCGGCTGCCGCATCAGGGAGGCTGACGACCACCGAATAGCGTTTGGCTCCGGATTTGGCCCCGAGCGTCTCAAGCTCAATCACCGGAAGGCCCTGGACTCGCATCCGAGCACCGAAGGCTCGATAGGCGAGATGGAATAGCGCGAGCATGGACCGCATGACTGGGCGGGGCATCTTCCGCCATTGAAATCCGCGTGTTCCCGGCGGCGTCACGACTATCGGCATCGAATGACCTCCATCACATTCCGACTGCTTCGCGCACCAGCACGATCGTTGTCCGCCCTGGCCTGAAGTCACGCTCGAGAATCAGGATCCTGGCCAGAATCGTTCCGATGCCCGCCTGTTCACGAAGGCGCTGGTCCTCGTAGGGCTGGACGTAATCCCTAATGCGGGCCAGTGCCTCATCCAGATCCTTCACGATCTTCTGGCTGCCTACTACCAGGATCAGCTGGCCCGCGCCAGATGCGTACGGGCCCAGCTGACTGCCTGTCGCCGATGAGACAACGAGTTGCCCGTCCTTGGTGATCGCGTTCACGCTGCCCAACATCAGGTCGGGCGCTGAGGCGAGCTGGCGGATCTCCCGAGCCTGCGTCTGCCGGTCCATCTTGTAGAGCTTCGTCCGCAGAAAGTCATACCGCTCGGATTCCATGAGGACCTGGGAAATGCCGAGGTCGTCGAGGGTCTTCGACTTGCCAGAGTGGATCGTGACCCCTTCCGGGATGCGATCGAGGACCGCCTGTCGAGCCTCTTCGGCGGTGTCAACGATGAGGGCTTCGAAGTTGCGCTCGCGTAGGCGCTCTGCCAAGGCGTCTAGCTCTTCTGTCGAAGCCGGCGCGGTGTAGGTAGCGACTTCTTCGGGCACCGCCATCAGACCGCTCGCCGGTACAAGCCCTCCACCACGATCGCGTTGGCAGCCATCCACCCCGATCCTAGCAGAATGCTTCAGCAGTTCAAGTATCGAAGCATTCAATCGTCGGGATATTGGACGACCTCGTACGATCTGGGATACCATCGGAGCACCATGGCCGCCACAGGTTCGCGCACCAGCAAGCGGGCCCTGGCCGGTGAGGTGTGGAGATTGATGGCGGAGTTCTCGTCAGCCAACGTCCGCCGTCGGGCTCAAACCGAGCAAATGCGGGAGTTGGGGATGACGCCCGCGCATTACCGAGCGCTCTCGATGCTCGATCCCGACGAGCCGAGGCCGATGCGTGCAATGGCCGACGGGCTCGCCTGCGATGCTTCCATGGCCACCTGGCTTGTGGATCGCCTGGAGGAACGTGGCTTGGTCGAGCGGCGCACGCCGCCAACCGACCGGCGGGTCAAGACCATAGTGCTGACGGCTCTCGGGATAAAGACGAGGGAGAAGCTGCGCGAATTGTTCTGGGACCCACCGCAGGAGTTGGTGGATCTCGATGTGCAGACCTTGGAAGCCCTCAGCGCCGCGCTGAGGAAGCTCCCGGTGCGACGCGGCCATGGAGAGCCGGGATGTTGAGTGGCAGGCGCCGGCTAGGGCCCGACAGCGACACCGGGAGCCGGTGACTTAGTCCAGGAAGCAGTCCCTTCGTCGCCCGCTGCATCAGCGCTCCGTGTTGACCTATGTGGCTACGCTCATTTGTCTTGCCGACGGGTGAACCGGCGATCGGGTACGAACCACAACAGCGCTACTACGACGAAAATGCCGTATGAGATCCACGGGCTTACGAAGGCGAGGCCGACGGCCGCGGCGTAGAGCACGAGCGACAGGGAACCCTTGATGTCAGACCCGATGGCCCTAGCCAGCCGCGAGTCACGGCCGTTTGCCTTAATGAGCGCTCGAACCAGGATCGAATATGCAAGACCTGCACCAAGCGCTACGGCTCCATAACTCGCCGCCGGAAGTGCGTTTCGATACTCGTCTCGAACCCACTCCGTGAGCACCGGGATCAGCGACAACCAGAACAAGAGGAACAGGTTTGCCCACATCGCCGCCCCGCTGATCCGAACGGCAGCGCGGAGCAGGTGATGGTGATTGTTCCAGTAGATGCCCACGAACACGAAGCTCAGCAGGTACACAAGCACGCCCGGCAGCTGGTCGCGTACCGCGTCCAGACTAACGCCATGGGGAGGCCGCAACTCGAACGCCATGATCGTGATGATCACCGCCATCACGGAGTCGCTGAACGCCTCGACCCGGGTCGTCCCTACTTCGGGCGATCGAGCCGAACGCTCCTCTACCTCTGTCATGCGGCTGATCATATGAAGTAGCGGAAGCGATGCGTCACGCCTGCCTTCTATGAGGCCAGTCACGCTCACCTGATTCCACGCCAGTCGCGGCATGAGCTCGCATGGGAACGCGAACACGGACGCTGTTCCCTCGCCTGGCCCGCACTCGACCTGACGGACTGCCCCATGAACGGAGCGTTCCCTGCGGAGGTGGTCGTCGTCGGCATAGGACCCTGACGGACAGGCGGCGATCCCGAGGGTTTCCATCCATTTCCAGCGCGGTTGCGGCCCACCCATTCGGCTCAGCTGCGAAGATCGCCTACAGATATATAGGATGCGTCCGCCTGCTCCGGAAGCGGCTACTTTGATTGTCAACAGACCGCGAAGACCACCTGTAGACATGGCCGACCGGGTCCCGCAACCGAGCTCCGGTCGGCCAGCTACGTGCGACCTAACTGGTTGCGCGAATTGCGCGCAGAACGACGTCGACCACTATGTCGGGCTTGGTGATTAGACCCAGGTGGCCGGCATGAAAGGTGCTGATATGTGCGTGCGCCGTTGTCGCCATCGCCCGCTGGTCGGCCTCGGGGATGACGTGGTCTTCGGTTCCGACCAGATCCCACGATGGGATCGCCGCCCAGGCGGGCGGGCCCGAGACCTCAGAGAATTCGTTGACCGATGCCGGCCGTTGCTCGGCCCACAGGACAGGGATCTGCTGCGCATCGACGCCGTTGGCAAAGCATTGGGCGAACCCGGGGTATGGGGGATTGGGTGCAGACTGGAGGTACAGATCCACGCCACCCGGGATGGATACGAAGCTGAAGGTTTTCGTGGGATCCCCGCCGACGCATGATCCGGCAGCTAGATCGGTAAATTTCTGACCGAGGTCCGGGATGAAAGCGTCGACGTAAACAAGCGCCCTGACGTTGGGGTTGCCTGTGGCGGCATTGGTAATCACGAAGCCGCCATACGAGTGCGCCACCAGAACGATAGGGCCGGCGATGCTATTCAGGAAGCTGGCGATGTACGCGGCGTCCTCAGTTGGTCCTCGCAGGGGGTTGGCCGGCACGCGAACCGTGTAGCCGAGCTGCTGCAGCTGCGCGACTTCGCTACTCCAGCCAGATCCGTCGGCCCAATCGCCATGTACGAACACAATAGTCGGCTTCGCTGTGGCGGAACCTGATGAGCTCGCCCCAACGCTCGGTGAGGAGGCGCTTTGGGCAGCGGCATACTGGCCCGGCAGTACTGCAAGCGTCACCACCGTTGCAGCAATGATCAACGATCGCACGCGATCACTGGAAATCCGCCCGCGGCTCAACATATTGTTCCTCCTTTCTTCACACCGACAGAGCTGACGAGTCGGCTCATTGGGCGAACCTCTTGACGAAATTGAGCGCCGCCTCGGCGACCTCGCGCCAGCCGTGGTCGATCGTGAGAGCGTGGCCACGATTCGGGATCTTCACGATTTCCGTCACACCGGGGTTGCGCCGCTGCCGCTTGTAGGCTGCATTGGCGATCGCCCAGGGCACCGTGTGGTCCTTCTCGCCGTCGATGATCAGCAGGGGACCGCGATCCGGGTTCTTCGTGTCGACCTTCGCCTGCGTCCATGGGTTGAGGTTCGCGTTGCCCATCTGGACGAGAGAGATCCCGGAGCCAGCGACGTGGAACTTCTGGTAGAGCTCCTCGGCCTCCGTCTCGCTCAACGCGTTCGCCCAGCCGTATTTGAACTGGTCGAGCGTGAGCGTGATCGCGCGGCCGCGCGTGAACGGGTTGACCAGGAACGGTCCCACTCCCTTGAGTACGGACAGCGGCAGTGGCAGAACGCCGCGGAAGACTCCGGGATCGATCGCCACGGTGGCCGCCGAGAGGCCCTGGCCGGCGAGCATCTCCGCCAGCAAGCCCCCGGTGGAGTGCCCGATTATCGCCGGCTTCTTGCGCAACGCCGTGATGATCTCGGTGCCGTGATCGGCGACCTGCCGCAGCGTCTTTTTGGCGAGGACCTCCGGCTCCGCCCTGGCTACTTCAATCGTTTCCGGATCATCTGGCCAGCTCGGCGTCAACGCGACGTACCCGGCCTGCTCGAACAGCCCCGCCCAGCGGTCCCAGCTCGAGGGCAACAGCCACAGCCCGTGAATGAACACTACCGGGGTCGCGGTGGTCGCATTCGCGCGCTCGACCTGCTTGAGCTCGCGCTCGGTGATCCCTTTCGAAGAGACAGTCGGACTCACACGTCCCCGGGCCTGACGATCCTCAGAGGTTCCAGTCTGCGTGGTATTCATCGCAATTTCTCCTTTGCCGTTAGGCGGGGGTCATCGTGCTGCTGGCTTCCCTGGCAGCGTCGAGTCGCGAGTGGCGAACCAGCACTCTGAAACGGCCGAACTCCATCCAGGCGACGGCGATGCCCAATGGCACCAGTACCTGCTCGACCGGGATGGCAGTAGTCAGTGCCCGGCCGGGCGTGATTGTTGGTAGCTGCTGACCTATCAGGAGAGCAATCGAAAGCGACAGCCCTGCTGCTACCAGCCCGGCCAGCGCGGCAGCCAGTGCGACCGGGGCTTCGTACCCGTGCTGGGCGGCAATCCGGCCGGCAAGGCGGCGCCGGCCCACCTCGATCGCGCCCAGAAGCAGCACGATCCCGAGGCTGAGCTCGATGAACTTCGTGAGCTCAGCGAAGAACGCGATGTTCGGTTGAACGATGGCATGGACGAGGGGCGCCAGCAATCCCGTGTGCGTGCCGGGACTGGCGTCGACGTAGAGCCGAAAGTTGCCAACGTAGTTCGGGTCAGCAAACTTATTGAGACCGGAAAGGAAGAACTCCACGCCAAGCGCTGCCTGAATCAATGCCGATGCGACCAGCGCGGCGTTACCGCTGGCAGGAATCCGTCGCGTGTGCGACTTCTCGGTCGCGACCGGTGCGTGCGGGGCTGCGTCGATCGTCCTGGTTGGGCTCATCTCGTCAGGCCGGCGCGGCGTGGACGGCGGTCTGCGCGAGCCAGTCCTCGAAGCGGGTCTCGCCCAGCCTGGCATCGCCACCGGGCACCAGCGTCCGCTCGCCCAGCTCCGAGCCGTAGTAGCGCGCGTGCGGGTCGGCGACGACTACCCGCGGATCCTGGACTTCACGGAGGCCGAGTCTGATGAATTCGTCAAAGCGAAACTGTTGTGGCCCGGCGATCTCGACGATGCCGTTCAGAGGAAGCGATACGGCGACCCGACTGACCGCCTTCGCGACGTCGTCGGCCGCTATGGGTTGGAACAGCACAGGAGCGATGCGGACGGTATCGCCGTCCGTGGCCGCGTCTGCGATGGTCTTGAAGAATTCAAAGAGTTGCGTGGCCCGAACAATCGAATACGGGATCGACGAGCTTCGGATCAGCTTCTCCTGGGCGACCTTGGCCCGGAGGTAACCGCTGTCGGGCGCCCGGTCACTGCCGACGATTGACAACGCGACGTGATGACCCACACCCTGGGCCGCCTCGGCGGCAAGGAGATTGGTGGTCGACGTCTCGAAGAACTTGAGCACGGCCGCGTCCTCGAACGAGGGAGAGTTCGACGCGTCCACGACGACGACGGCGCCGGCGAGGACTCCGGCAAGGCCCTCGCCGGTGATCGTGTTAACGCCCGTGTCCGGTGATACCGGCACGGCCTGATGGCCTTGTTCACGAAGGTGGGTGACAACCTTCGACCCAATGCGTCCGGTTCCGCCGATGATGACAATCTTCATGGCTTGTTCCCTCCGCGTCTGCCGTGCCTTCCAACTGATCTCGGTCACCGCCAGCATGTGCCGATCGTGGCGCGGTCGAATCCGCCAACACGCCAGCCTCGGTCGCCAGTTCCTTGACCAGCCAAAGGTGCAAAATGGTGCGGGGCACATGTCCAGGCAGACCGCCTTGCTAGGGCGAGAGGCAGAGTGCGCGGCCCTCGACCGGTTGCTCGACACGGTGCGCGGGGGTCACAGTCAGACGCTCGTTCTACGCGGCGAGGCTGGCGTCGGCAAGACCGCGCTGCTGGACTACGCGGTTGGCTCAGCTAAGGACTTTCGCCTTCTGCGGTGCGCTGGAGTTGAGTCCGAGATGGAGCTCGCGTTCGCTTCCCTTCATCAGCTCTGCGCTCCGATTCTCGACCGGCGCGTCAGTCTCCCGGGTCCCCAGAAAAGCGCCCTGCAGGTGGCGTTCGGGCTTGACAGTGGCCCGGCTCCCGACCGATTGCTGGTTGGGCTTGCGACGCTCAGCCTCCTCGCCGAGACCGCTGACGAGCGTCCTCTACTGTGTGTGATCGACGACGCCCAGTGGCTGGACGGTGCATCAGCCCTGGCCTTCGCGTTTGTCGCCCGCCGGCTGATGGCAGAGCCAATCAGTCTTGTCTTCGCAGTGCGGGAGCCCATCGACGTGCGCGAATTGGCCGGGCTTCCCGAGCTGATGATCCGCGGGCTCAGCGAAGACGACGCCCGCATCCTCCTGGAATCGACGCTGCCCGAACGTCTGGACGAGCGGGTCCGAGACCGCTTCGTCGCCGAATCACATGGCAACCCGCTTGCGCTGATCGAGCTCCCGCGCGGATTGACCGCGGGCCAGCTGGCTGGAGGATTCGCGATCCCTGACGCGCGGCCCCTGGCGGACCGTGTCGAGCGGAGCTTCCTAAGGCAGGTTCGGTCGCTTCCCCCCGATTCGCAACGGCTGCTGCTGACAGCCGCGGCGGAGCCCCTCGGGGAAGCGACTCTATTGTGGCGCGCGGCGAACCAGCTCGGGCTTGGACCTGAAGCAGCCGCGACGGCGGAAGCCGGAGGACTGGTCCAGCTCGGTTCGCTCGTGCGGTTCCGTCATCCGCTGGTCCGCTCGGCCGTCTACCAGGCGGCATCGCTGCCTGAGCGTCAAGAGGCGCACCGGGCACTGGCCAACTCGATTGACGGTGAGCTCGAGCCCGATCGGCGGGCATGGCACCGTGCCCAGGCTGCGACGGCCCCCGACGACGACATCGCCGCGGAACTCGAGCGTTCCGCAGGTCGGGCGCAGGCTCGTGGGGGCGTCGCGGCGGCCGCCGCGTTCCTCGAGCGCGCCGCAACGCTGACGCAAGATCCCAGCCGCCGCGCTGAGCGCGCCCTGGACGCTGCACAGGCGAAGCTCCAAGCGGGGGCATTCGAGCCGGCGGCCGCTCTCCTCGCGATGGCGGAGGCGGGACCCGCCGACGAGTTGAGGCTCGCACGCGCAGATCTGCTGCATGCCCAGATCGCGTTCGCGAGGAGTCGTGGAAATGAGGCGACCCCACTGATGCTCGCCGCCGCCCGCCGGTTCGAGCAGCTCAACGTTCCGCTCGCCCGCGAGACCTACTTGGGCGCCATCGCAGCGGCGATCTTCGCTGGTCGCCTGGCGCGCGGCCCAGGTCTGCGTGAGGTGGGCGAAGCGGCGCGTGGCGCGCCGTCATCGGAGCTGCCGCGGCTGCTCGACAGGGTGCTGGATGCCCTCGCCTTGCATCTCACGGACGGCTACTCAGCAGCGGCTTGGATGATGCAGCGGGTCCTCGTGGCGCTCTGTGCAGAGGAGATGCCGATCCAGGAGGCGCTGCGCTGGCTCTGGCTCGGAACGATCATCGCTGCGGATCTGTGGGACGACGAGCGCTGGCTCCTGCTCGCAACCCGCCATCTGAAGATCACCCGGCAGGCCGGCGCGCTCAGTGAGCTTCCTGGTGCGCTCGACACGCTCGCGGCCATTCACATCATCTACGGGGAGCTATCGGCAGCTAAGTCGCTGGTCGAGGAGGCGAGGATCGTGTGGGAGGCCACGGGCACGGACCAAGCGCGCTACGCGCCCCTCATACTGGCTGCCGTGCGGGGTCACGAACGTGAGGCCCGGGCGTTGATTGACGCGACGATGAGCGAGGCCGTACCGCGCGGCCAAGGTGTCGCTGTGACGATGGCGCAATGGATGCACGCGTTGCTATGCAACGGCCTCGGCGAATACAAGGAGGCGCTGGTCGCGGCGCAAGTGGCGGCCCAGCACCAGGAGGAGTTCGGCGCGCCGCGATGGGGCTTGGTCGAGCTTGTCGAGGCAGCCGCACGCAGTGGCGCGCCAGAGCTTGCATCCGATTCGCTCGAGCGGCTCTCAGAGGCGACACAAGCCAGCGGCACAGACTGGGCGCTCGGTGTCGGAGCGCGCTCGCGGGCCCTCCTGAGCAATGGCGAAGCCGCGGAGCGGCTCTACCGTGAGGCGATCGAGCGGCTGGCCCGGACCCGTGTCCGCGTCGAGCTCGCCCGCGGGCACCTCCTGTACGGCGAGTGGCTGCGTCGCGAGAACCGTCGCGTCGACGCGCGCGAGCACCTGCGCACCGCCTACGAGATGTTCAGTGACATGGGTCTCGAGGGGTTCGCCGAGCGCGCTCGCCACGAGCTCCTCGCTACCGGCTTGACCGCGCACAGACGCCCGGAGGAAACGCGCAGCGTGCTCACACCTCAAGAAGCCCAGATCGCGCAGCTGGCGCGGGAGGGCCTCTCCAATCCGGAGATCGGTACGCGGCTGTTCATCAGTCCTCGAACAGCGCAGTACCACCTTCGGAAGGTCTTCCTGAAGCTCGACATCACCTCGCGCAACCAGCTCACCCGCGTTCCCACCAGCCGCCTCAGCCTGTCATAGGCGTCCTCGCCTCGTCGGTTCGAGGTATGGATTTCTGAGAGTCAGCGCCCGGCGAGCGGCTGCCAGGCGTCCGTTAATCGTCCGCAGACCGTCCGTTGAGCGTCCGCCGACCGTACGCCGACAAGCCAAAGTTCGACGTTTGTATTCAGCTGCAGTTCGAAACTTGTCCGGTTGGGGTCGCCAGACACTAGCGCTATCACAACAAAACCGAGCTAGAGAAACTGGGCAAGGTTGTCGCGGCGGCGCACTAGATCCGTCTGACCCAATTTCAATTCAACCGCCAGGCAGGTGATATGGCGTCGACTGCCTGACCATTTGCCGAACAACCGGTCGGCGCTGAAGCAGCCGTACGGCGGTTAAGGAAATCCAAGTCCAGCCGGCGATGATCTGAATCCGCTGTACCAGGCCACTTAGGGGCGGAATCAGCCCGTGTTCACCCAGAGGCCCGATCACATTTCCCCCGATAAAGGTAAGGATGATTACGGCACCGACAATCCGCGAATAGGTTGCCCAAGAATGATTCTCCGGCTCTTCGGCGAAGCGACGCGCCAGGATGAACGGGAGAATCGCAAGGATGAGGAAGACAGGGATCGCATTGATCCCATGTACCCACCCGTGAAAGGTGGTTGGAGTGCCGTTAAGCGGCGCACCCGGTGGATAGTTGCGTCCTGGGTCGGTGGGGAAGATGCCGGCCACCACTAGCCCGATGCCGAATATGCCCATGAGGAGTGGCCCCCACACCGAGGCCGTTCCCGTTCGCAAGGCGCGTCTCAGTCCGACCGCCAATCCGATAACCAATACGCCACAGACAAGAAAGTTCGCAACCTGCTCCCAACCTTGGTTACTCAGCGCGAGGTCGCTGACGTAGTTCCGCCAAGCGCTGTAGCCAGGGCGTGTGGCGCCTTCGATTAAAAATACGACGATAAACAGTAGTGGGCCGACGACTCCACCAAGGAGCAGCCAACGAGTCAGTCGGTCTTGCACGCGGCCAGCATACGGCGCGTTCAGCTGTCGTGTCATCCGCACAGCGAATGATGGCGGCTCCCTCTTGTGGAGGAGGGAGCGATGTCGTGCAGGGAAGCCTGGCGCTTGCACGTCAGCCGTTCGGGATCAGCACCAGCTTGCCTTGCACCTCGGCATGCTCTACCAGCTCGTGCGCCCGCGATGCCTCCTCCAAAGAAGGCGAGCCGCGATTACCGGTCGAAGCTTGCCGGCGGCCAGGCGGTCGGCACGAGCCAACCTCCTCAAAGCGCCGGCTCACAGCGTTCTGCCTGCCGTGACCTTTGCAGACTCTCCAACTGACCAGTTTGGAGGATTGGTCAGAGTGCCCGTCGGGCCACAGCCTGGCCACCGTCCATGGCCTCGACAGGCTCTCGCAGCGCCGACTTTGGCGACACGCCGGTGTTGAACTCGTTGATGGCCCGAGCCGATGGCGTCGGGACGAAAACACGGCCGGCGACCGCCAACTCGCCGAAGGTGAAAGAGGGAATCTCTACGAGGTGCCGCTAGGAACCGAAGGGTCAGGCGCCCGCAGGTGCTGGCGCCTGTTTCCATTTCGCGATGTCAACACCCCTGACCAGCAGCCAGCCGCTCATCGCAACAATGGCGATGATCAGGGGCACCTGGAGAAATGATGTCGAGAGATTCGGCAGCAGGATTAAGGCGAAGGTCCTGAGTGCGAAACCAATGCCACCCACGACCACGAGAATCCCCAACCACGCTGGCAGGTAGCCAGACCGGAAGATCAAGTAGCCAAAGCAAATCCAGCCGAAGCCATAGAACACGAGCGACATGCCCCCGCCGAGCCCATACACGTTCAACGAGAGCAGGACAAGGGAATTGAGCTGGTCGGCCGAGAACGACTTTAAATAGGCATCGCCTCCAAGCAGAAGCGAGGGAACGAAGTAGAACAGCTCGGCGAACGCGAACACCGCCGCCGCCATAACATGGAACAAGGCGCCGAGCCCGGCCACCAAGGGAGCAAGTCGCCTCAACAGGACGAAGAGCACGACTGCCAAAGCGACGTTGCAGCAGCCTTCGACGAGATAGCTCGCAAATCCAAAGCGAAAGAGTGCGTCTGAGGCGATGATGTGATGGGCGGTAGCAGCGGCGTCGGTGGGCGCGATGAGCTGTGACGGTGCGAACCCCTCACCGAAGCCGCCTGCGATGAGCGACACGAGAAAGAGAATCCCCGCAATTCTCGCAATCCCGACTGCGGCCTGGCCATTCATGAGATGCGCACCGCGACCTTGGCCCGGGCGTGGCCGTGCTCGATGTACTGCGGTGCTTCGGGCACGCCGTCGAGGTCGTACCGCCGGTCGATGACCGGGACCACGCGCCCATCCGTGAGTAGTTCGCTCAGGACGGTCATATCGGCTTTTTTGAGGCTGGCGATGAACAGCACGATAGCATTGAATACCGATCGAGAGGTAACCACCCGGTTCCGCGGGAAATGTCCAAGCGCGCGGAAATTTCCGAATTTCAGGTGCTAAATGCAGGCCGCTCAAGTCCCGATGAAGCGCGCATCGTGCTTCATGACACGTCGACAGCGTCGCAACGAATGCCTGGCGTGCGCGAAAAGTCCGTCGTGACAAAGACATCGCGCTGATCACCTAGTCTTCTTCGTGCCTACCATAGTTCGAGCAGCGGTCAAAGCTCTTTTCGGGGCTCCGAGGATCGAGCCGCGCGCTCGTATTCGTTGATGAGGCCGAAGAGACGTTGGCGGCGACAGACAGGTCCGGATGTTTGGACGGCCGACGCCTTCGGAGGGCGGAGATCGAGCGCCGGATGAGGTCGCTGCCGGTTGTAATGAGCGACGTATTCGCGAAGAACGCGGCGGAGGTGGCGCTCGTCGAACACGATCAGCCAGTCGAGCGCCGGCGGATGGTTCTAATCACGCGCTCGCAGTGGGCGTGCGCCCGCGGGTAGGGAGTGAGGCGACCTCTCGCGGCCTCGCCACTGAGAACTTGATCGCGGTCGTCGACACGAGCACCCCTGGGTTGTCGACCACAGCAAGTTCGCCCGAGCATTTGGCAGTCAGCCAACCCCCCCACGCGCAGGCAATCGCCGACACCATAGCCTGGTTTCGAGCCGGTCCATGATGGTTCGAAGATCCGTATGAATCTGCGGCGTTGAGAGAGGTCGCATGAACCTTCACTAGCACCTCATCCTCGTTGGGGACGGGTCGATCCACGTCTTTGAGCTGAAGCACGTCCGGTGATCCGTATTTCTCGTACACGATTGCTTTCACCTGGGAGTCTTTCATCTCAGTTCAACCGGCTCGGCGGGCTGAAGCGCAGACGAGTTGAATCCCTTCGCGATCAGCCATACGGCCAAGACCATCTCCTGAACTGCGATGGGAAGGATGAGGATCACGTACGACGTCACTGGATTGCGGGTGAATAGGGCTGACAAACAGGCGACCAGCATCAAGATCACCCCGACAATTCCCCAGCCTGACAGCCATACGGGAATCAGTCGTGACCGATAGAAGATGGCGTAGTACATCAGGGCGCCGAGTGCGAACGCGAACACACCAGCCAAGACGGACTCTTGGCGCACACCCACCAGGGCATCGCCAATGGCCTGAACCGAGGCGCGATCGGCAGTCGCGCTTCGCGCGAACAGCTGACCTACGGTCAGCAATGACAGCAGGCTCACGGCACCGGCCGTGTACATAACGGCCTCGATGGTCCGGAAGACGACAGACCCGAGGGCCATGGATTGATTCCATCTCTTCAAGACCGGATACAGCGCAATGGCTATGGCGACGCTTGTGCCGGCGGCGATGAGCTCCAGCAGCGCTCCTGCCGACACCGAGTTCGCATTCTGCGAGATTCGGGTGAGGTAATCGGTTCGAGTCAGAACAGGCTCGACTGCTGAACCCACCAGGCTTGCTCCGGTCGCAACGATGAACAGCACTCCGGCCGTCATCGCAGTCCTTCGATCGGCGTGGCTTGTGGTTGACGCGCTAGTCGGGTTTGTCACCATCAGTGACCTCCTTGATCGGTGAATCGGGCGCCGACGTTGACTTGAGGCTGATGACCTCATGAGCGCGCAACGCCTCGAGAAATGGCTGAAAGCTGCCAGAGACAAGGCAGCGCGGGATTGAACCGTCAGTCTCCACCTCGCTGACTCCGGATGCCCGCTCCATCTGTTGGACAGGAGGGGAACCGACGAATGAGACCTCCACTCGCTCTACCGGTAGCTCCTCGCTGATGGTCCCCAGCATAGGAGGCACGCACGGCGCCGCAATCCGTGACATCGCTGATCGGGTGCTGACTCGCAGGCAGGCAATTCGGTGCAGACGGCCACCGCTGATCCGCTAAGCCGTTGCTGGCGTTGCGGACGACCACGATGCCGAAAGCGGCGGGCCTGCGCGGGACGAGGTCCCATCCAAAGGTCCCTCCGTTGCTAGGCCATTGGCCTCTCCTCCCGGGCGAGGGTGTGGGGCAGGGTGGACCCAGTCTGAACTTGAGCCGCCCCCTGGGCTGTTTGAGGCAGCAAGGAGACACAATGGCGCAAGTCACCGCATCGGGGCGTCACGTACGGCCCGCTCAAACAGAGGCGGCGAATATCTCGGCGTCCAGTTCGGCCGTCGGTGATTTGGTGCAACGGCTCGGCGTCTGGTCGGCCGTCGCCGCGGCTGTATTCAGCATCGCGTTTGGGGTGGGAGTGGTCCTTGGCCTCTTGTTCTTTCCTCAAGCCGTTTGGACCGGCGACGTCACGGCCTTCGCGGCCAAATACAGTCCGACCGCGATGATGCTGGGCGTCGTTCCATCGATCCTGCTTGCACCGGCGTTCCTCGGCCTCGCTGTCGCTATCCACTCTGGGGCGCCTGGCGAGAAGAGGCCGTTGACGCTGTTGGGTCTCCTCTTCGCGACGATCTACGTCGCGACAGTTGGAATCAACTACTTCCTGCAGCTCACCGTAGTCCGCCAGGACCTCACGTCGGGTGCGACGGACGTGATGGGGCTGTTTGCGATGGGCAACACGCAGTCCGTCTTCTGGGCGCTCGAGCTCCTCGGGTACTTCTGGCAGGGCGCTGCGGCACTCTTCCTGGCGACGTATTTCGCAGGGCCCGGCATCGGACGCTGGGCGCGCTGGATGTTGATCGCGGTGTTCGTCACCGGGGCGGTGGGCGTGGTCGCGGCAGTTCGCGGGACTTCCTTCACGGATCCGCTATTCATCGGCGGATCAACCTGGGTGCTGTTCTTCCCAGCGGCCATGATCCTGTGCGCACTCTACTTCCGGGCTCACCAGCTGTCGGTTCCTGTCCAGTAGCCGCTGGGCGGTTCGACAAGTCCGCATGACTGCGCCATGCTGACCGGCTGCGACCGGGTGTCGATCCCCGGACCTGAATCAAAGGGAGCCGCCACAATTTCCTAACCGATGTCTCGGCAGCCACAAATGCCTGTCGACTGGTTAGGGTTCGGGGCTGAAGGCCCGATCGCCTCGGGCCTTTCAGCACTCATCGTTTCCCGACCAGCAGTGGAGGATCGGAGCGACACCCCGACCACTACGACGCTCCCGCCAGTATGCTGGTTGTTGGAGGCTCGTATGGGCAAGACCGAGACGACGCCACCCGATTACGTCCGTCCAGGTTTTCTCATGGCGCACGTGGTAAACCCGATCGTCAAGTTCGTCGGAGGCCCGGCGCTGACCGTTCGTGGTCGACGCAGTGGCCTTCCGATCACCACGCCGCTCGCACCTTTCGCCTACCAGGGTGCTCGCTATCTTGTTGCGGGCAGTGGCGAAACCCAATGGGTGCGTAACCTGCGGGCGTCGGGCCGGGGCCAGCTCCGGATTGGTCGGAACCGTCAGGACTTCCGCGCCGTCGAACTCCATGGCAGCGAGCGCGATCAGATCGTGGCGTCGTATCGGGACTCCATGGGCCGACGGGCTCAGCGCTATTTTACGGCTCTCCCTGAGCTGGCCGACCACCCCGTCTTCCGGGTCGAGCCGACTGATGGCCAAGGTGGTCAGTAAAGGCGTCTTGGTCAAGGCAGGACTCTCGAAAAACGCAAGCGTCAACCGTGCTGTGCCTGTGACGCGGACATTGCTGAAAACATCTGCGCCCCCTGCGGACCGAGGCCGACGTTATCCCCGAGATAACCGAATGCAACCCCGCAGCTGTGACGCGAAAATCCCGTAGTCGCGCACCGCGAGTGGTATCGGCCCCGGCGGTCGGAAGCCAGCTAACTGCTACCCGTCAGACCAACTTGGCACGGCGACGTTCGTCCAGATGATCGCGCGACTGGACGAAGGCTTGATTAATTCTTAACAGGCCGAGACGCTTAGGCTGCGCCTCTCTGAGTCAGTGAGACGGATCTGCAGTTCGACTCCGCTCGGGGTCGTTGACCTCCCTTTTTTGTACTCGGTTTAGCCGGTTGTACATGTCCAGCCAATTCGTCAACGTGTGGGTCTTCTCTCAGCTTGGTGGCCAACCTCGAGTCGGACCCAGCCAGGTCATAGCATGTGCACATCCTCACCGTGCAGCGCAATCTCGGTGCATCCAGATCCTACGGTTGGCCCAAAACACTCCGGCTGCCACCGCGTCCCCCAAAGCTTGTCTACCTAGATCTCAATCACTGGGTTGCCCTGGCCAAAGCAATGGCCGGCCATCGAGAGGGCGTGGCATACGCCGAGGTTCTTGCGGGCTGCCTGGCCGCGCTTGAAAGCGGTGAGGCCGTCTTTCCAATTTCGGATTCCATCTACTTCGAGATCTCAAAGATTCGGTCGTACCGCCAGCGGCGCGACCTACGCGAAGTCATCGAGACGCTGTCCCGGTTCATGGTCGTGACCTCTCGCTCGGTAGTCTCGTCGCACGAACTCGAGACCCTGCTCGATCGCATGGTGGGTCCGAATCCCAAGCCGGTCAACCGGATGGACTACGTCGATTGGGGAGTGGCTCGGGCACTCGGTATGGTGGGTGGATTCAAGGTCCGATCCAGCATTGGAGAAGACCTGACGACGCAGGTTCGCGAAGCCTTCCCCGATGGCCCTGTGGCCTTCGACTTGCGCCTCGCCGAGGCCGAGCTCGAACTGAATAGGAGAGTACTTGAGGGGCCTGCACCCAATAAGGAATCCGACCTGCGCGAGCTTGGTTGGGATCCCAGGGGTCAATTTGAGGTCGCCGAGCGCAGGGCGGTGCAGGAGATTGAGCAGGTCGGTCGTTTTGATCAGGACCCTAGATGGCGGCACGGCCGGATCCGAGACGTCGTAGCCGCGCGAGAGGTATTCATCGAAATCAACGACGGACTCTCCAGAGGTCTCTCTGAGCGTGGCGCGACACTCGAAGCTATTTTCCCCCGCCGGGGCGATACCCAACGCGCTTTCGATTCCGTGCCAAGTTTCGACGTGTCAGTAACGCTCAAGACGGAGTACCATCGCAACCCGCTGCATCGATGGACGCCGAACGATATCCACGACATCGACGCCATGGGTTCGACTCTCCCGTACTGCGACATCGTCGTGACGGACAAGGCGGTGGCCTCACACGTCACCCGAACCCACTTAGCGGAACGTCTCGACACCATCATCCTTTGGCGTCTTGCCGATCTGCTCCAGCAGTTCTGATCGGGTCCGTCCGAGCAGGCGACTGGCCCGCCGCTAGAACGCGCCAGGAAAGCGCGACGCTAACTGAGCCTGCAGCACCACATCATCCCAAGAGCCTTCAACCGTCAGCCCAAGTGGTCTCCAGATTCGTTCGATATCGTTCCAATTCCAACGCGTCATCCATAACGAAACCAAGCATCGCCCGTCGCTGCCGAACATGAAGACAACCGGCTGAGGGAGCATCGGCGAGACGTCTATCTGGACTACCCCGCAGCGAGCCACGCGAACGATGTCGTGCATCTTGACGACGACCGGCCGGCGGAGAAAGTGATCAATGACGACCACGTCTGCCGTTACTCGAATCGCTGCGCTCTTGTACCACCAGAGCCTTAGGGGGCTTAGAAGAATGAGTAGCAGACTGATCCCCAGGCTCACCTCCAACAGGTATGGCGGAATATGGGTGAAGGGCATGGTAAATAGCACAAGGAGCTGGACGGCCGCGCCAAATCCCAACAAGTGCTTTCGGTATTTGACGAAGGTGGGTTGCTTAGCCCATGTTCGACTGGCTCGCCACGAGGGGCGGATCACAAAGTCCCCGTCGTGATCAGAACGACGGTCATCTGACGACGAGGTTGGCATTATCGCCATGCTGGTTACGTAAACGGCGAAGGCATCCGTTTCGTGCTGCCGGTGGTGTCCAAGGTTGGGGGCGGAGGCTCCTGAACCCTCGCGGTTGCATTACCGTCGTCGGATGAGGACTCTGCACCCAGCGTACCGCGTCACGGACCTTGGCGCCTCCGTGGTTTTCTACACGGCTCTCGGGTACGGCCAGGTCGGTCGCGTTGACCTCGGCGACGGGGCCAGCCTAACCATGCTCAAGTTCCCCAGCGATGAGTTCGTTGCTCTTGAACTCGTGCATCGGCCGGCCAACGGCCCGGTGGACACCGGCACCGGCTTCAGCCACCTCGCCGTCCAGATCGACAACCTCAAGGCCACCGTCGAGGCGTTAACGCAAGCGGGACTGAGGCCCGGTCCAATCGAGCTTCCTGGCGGACCGGATGGGCCTCAAACTTCATGGCTAACCGACCCCGACGGCTATCGCATCGAGTTGGTCCAATGGCCACCCGGGCATCCCGATGGCATTACCGCGGCCGACTTCCAATGAATCGATTGGAAGCCTCGGTAACTACGCCGCCGGCGTCGACGAACACCGCACCAGTGAACCAATTTGGTGTGACCGCGCCTGGCTTCAGGCTCTGAGTCGGCGCGAGGCCCGAGCTGCCCGTGAGTCGGAGAGGTCTGCATCTCGCGCAGGCGTCTCCGTCGCGGCCCTTAACTTCGCCTCGGTGTTCTTATTCGCTGGCGTGAAGAGGTAGAGACGCAGGGAAGGCTGCTCGGTGATCTCGAATGGCGTGTACTCGAACTCCAGCCGACCAAGCTGTGGGTGGTTGAACAGCTTGGTTCCCTCCAGCCTCCCACGCACATCCTGCCGAGCCCAAAGCGCAGCAAACTCGGGACTGCCGTGGACGAGCTCGCTGATGAGCGCCTGGTAATCGGGATCACCCAGGTCGCGGCCGGCTTCTGCCCTCAAAGCGGCCACTGAGACAGGGACCTGTTGCTCCCAATCGGCATGCAGTCGACGAGCCGATGGCACCATGAACAAGGCCCAAAGGACGTTCTGCCGATCGATGGGTAGCTGTGACCACATGTGGACCAGCTCACTCGCCCGGTTCCAGGCAATTAGGTCCCGACGCCGACCCGTGATGTGCGCTGGGTAGGGATCCCAAGCGTCGAGTACCCGGCGCAGCCGCGGTGACAGAACTTCTGCGGCCGACTCTCGAGCCGGTGGCTCGTGACCTGCGAGGCGGAAGAGGTGAGTGCGTTCCGCAGGCTCGAGCTTGAGCGCCGCGGCGATGCGGGTCAAGACCTCCGCCGAGACTCGGATGTCGCGGCCTTGCTCCAGCCACGTGTACCAAGTCAGTCCGACACCGGCCAGGTCGGCAAGCTCTTCCCTCCGCAAACCCGGAGTCAGGCGACGCCGCCCGTTCGGCAAGCCGACGGTTTTCGGCGAGATCCGAGCTCGACGGCTCTTCAGAAACTCACGCAGCTCGGTTCGGGTAGTACTGCGACTACTAGGAGAACTTGGCACCTTGTAACAGGACTCCCTCCGGCGCATTGTACCTGATATGACGCAGGAGCAGAGCCGGGCGCAGCAGCTCGTGGGTGACATCGCGCCGAAGCTTGCGGAGCTAACCGATGAGGTGCTGTTCGGCGATGTCTGGGCCCGTCCCGGTCTCTCGCCCCGCGACCGCAGCCTGATCACGGTCGCCGCTCTCACGGCGTTGGGGCGCACTGATCAACTCCGGTCCCACCTCGGCCTCGCGTTGAACAACGGTGTGACGCAGGATGAGCTGGCCGAGCTCGCTACCCACCTCGCGTTCTATGCGGGATGGCCGGCGGGGATGAGCGCGGCGATCACGCTCAAGCAGGTCCTCAATGAGCGGTGAGCACACTGACGGCGCGTCGATGGTTGCGCTGACCGCACCGCCCACGGCGAAGGCGGCAGCGGATCGGTTCACCGGCGACGTATGGGTCGACGGCATCACCAATGGGGCCGGGCCCGGGTGTGCGCGGCTGGCGACGGTGCGGTTCTCACCGGGAGCACGGACGGCTTGGCATTGCCATGCCCACGGCCAGACACTCCACGTCACCGACGGCCAGGGGCTCATCCAGACGAGAGACGGGCACACGATCGTGATGCGGCCTGGGGACACCGTCTACACCCCGCCCGGCGTCTGGCACTGGCACGGCGCGGCGCCCGATTCCTTCATGACTCACCTCGCCCTCTCCGACAGCAGCAGCGAGGCCGGCGCGATCGATGTCGAGTGGGACGAGCACGTCAGCGACGACGAGTACGACACCGCCAAGTCAGGCGGCGAGACGGAAAGGAGCACGAGATGACAAGGGAGCACGTTGCGCGATCCGAGTCGACCGCTGCTCCGTTGGCGATCGCCGCGCAAGGCAGCTTTGCTGCCGGCGGAACGGTTACCCATCGGACGGGGGTCTTCGATGCTCGTCACCCGATGAACCCCGCGGGGCAGACGCTGCACGGCGATCACGCCCGGGTCACATTCCAGGTCCCGGTCGATGCCCGCGCGTTGCCGCTGCTGTTCTGGCATGGGTGGTGGGTGGACAGCAGCTGCTGGGACACCACCCCTGACGGTCGCGAGGGCTTCCGCACTCTGTTCCTGCGACGAGGCTTTCCGGTGTATCTGCTCGATCAGCCGCGACGCGGCTCGGCGGGCAAGACGACGGTGGCTGCCGAGATCACCACCCAACCGAACGAGCAATGGTTCTTCAACCAGTTCCGCCTGGGACTTTGGCCGGACCTCTACGACGGAGGCCAGTTCGCATCCGACCCCGGGGCGCTTGAGCAGTTCTTCCGGGCCATGGTTCCCGATACCGGGCCCCTGGATCCCGAGGTGATCGTCGCGGGGGCATCGGCAGCGATCGACCGCATCGGCCCGGTCGTGCTGGTCACCCACTCTCACGCCGGCGGGTTCGGATGGCTGACCCAGGTGCGTAACCGCAATGTGCGGGCCGTGGTCAGCATCGAGCCGGGCAGCGGGTTCGTCTTCCCTGCAGGCGAGTTGCCCGAGGCGATGCCCAGCTCGAACGGAACCCTGGAACCGGTGTCCATCCCGCTTGAGGAGTTCGAGGCGCTGACCCGGGTGCCGATCATCGTCTACTACGGCGACAACATCCCCACCGAGCCGACCGACATCGCCGGCCGCGACAACTGGCGGACCCGGGTCGCGATGGCCCGGCTCTGGGTCGACGCGATCAATCGGCAGGGCGGCGACGCCACCTTCGTCTCGCTGCCCGAGCGGGGCATCCACGGCAATACGCACTTCGCCTTCAGCGACCTCAACAACCACCAGATCGCCGACCAGATCACGACGTTCCTGGCCGAGAAGGGCCTCGATTGAGAAGGAGAATCCAATGATCGACATCGACATCATGGCGAACGCGGGTCCCGTGCACGACTACCGGCAGAACCCGTTCGGTCTCGTCTACGAGTACCCAATCAGCGCGAACGAGCCGGGCAAGGTCAACATCCACCCAGTCACGTATACGCTGCGCGGCTTGAAGATCGCCGCGAACGTCTATACCCCGGCCCACTACGACCCGAACGGCAGCTACCCGGCGATCACTGTGGCGCACCCAAACGGAGGGGTGAAGGAGCAGACCGCCGGCCGACACGCGCAGCGTCTGGCCGAGCAGGGCTACATCACCGTCGCGGCCGATGCCGCCTACCAGGGACACAGCGAGGGCGAGCCCCGCAGCGTGGACAAGCCATTCTTCCGCACTGACGACATCCACGGCATGGCCGACTTCATCGCCGGCTTCCCTGGCGTGGACGCGAGCCGGCTGGGGGCGCTGGGCATCTGCGGTGGCGGCGGGTACACGCTGAACGCGGTTAAGTCCGACAAGCGGTTCCGCTCCGTCGCCACGGTCAGCATGTTCAACTCCGGCCGCGTCCGCCGCAACGGGCTGCAGGACTCGGCGCTCGACACCGTCCAGGACCGATTGCGGCGCGCCTCCCAGGCGCGCGCGCAGGAAGCCGCCGGCGGCGAGGTCCGCTACGCCGGGGACGCCGACCTGACCGACGAGCAGATCGCCGCCCAGCCGTTCGACCTTTACAGGCAGGGCTACGTGTACTACTGGAAGACCCACGCCAGCCCCGGCTCGACCTTCAAGTACACAATGAGCAGCCTGCTCGACCTGATGAGCTGGGACGCCACCAACCAGCTCGAACTCATCGACGTGCCGCTGCTGATGATCGCGGGGAGCAACGCCGACACCCGCTACATGACGGATGAGGCGTTTCCGAAGGCCACTGGCACCGAGGACAAACAGTTGTTCCTCATCGAGGGTGCAACGCACATCGAGACCTACTGGATCGACAAGTACGTCGACGCCACCATCGACAAGCTAACCGCCTTCTATGCCAGGACCCTCTAGCGTCGGCCGGGTCGCACTCGTCCTTGCCGCCACCGTGGGCGCAACACTGCGTTGGCACCAGGCATGATCGTCGACCGTGAGGCTCCCACTTCCTGGCTAAGGGTCGACCAGTGAGGACAATTAGCCTCAATAGCGGCGTCGTGATGCCATCCCTCGGGTTCGGTGTGTTCCAGACGCCACCCGACGAGACGCGCGATGCGGTCCGGGCAGCGCTCGATTCCGGATACCGGCTCATCGACACCGCCGCTGCCTACGGCAACGAGCGCCAGGTCGGCGAGGCAGTTCACGACTCACACATCAGCCGGTCAGAGGTCTTCCTCGAGACGAAGATCTGGATCAGCGACTACGGGTACGACGAAACTCTGCACGGCTTTGAGAAGAGCGCCCGCAAGCTTGGCGTGGACCAGATCGATCTGCTTCTCCTACATCAGGCGCTGCCGTCGGCGTTTGATCGCACCCTGGACGCCTACCACGCTCTGGAGACCCTGCTCGCCGACGGCAAGGTCCGCGCGATCGGGGTCAGCAATTTCATGGTCGAACACCTAACGATGCTTCTCGATCGCTCCAAGGTGGTGCCGGCAGTCAACCAGATTGAGGTGCATCCGTACTTCGCGCAGCGGCAGGTGCAGGAATTCGCGCGCGCGCATGGAATCCTCACCCAGGCGTGGTCGCCGATCGGTGGGATCACCTTCTATCGCGAAGGGAGTCATCGCAGCACCCTCGACGACCCGGTCATCCGAGCGATCGCTCAGGCCCATGGCAAGAGCCCGGCGCAGGTGATGCTGCGTTGGGGTCTCCAAGAGGGACGGTCAGTAATTCCGAAGTCCACAAAGCCGGCACGCATCGCGGAAAACATCAACGTGTTCGACTTCGAGCTGTCGGCTAACGAGATCACCGCGATCGACGGCCTCGACACCGGCCGTCGCGGCGGCCCCAAGCCGGACGCTATCACGCTAGATGCCTATGGTCGCGAGATCCCGGAGGCCTGACAACGGCAGACATATATCAACCTGACCTGTGGCATGACTACTTCATCACCGTAGGTGGAGCGTCCGCGGCTTTGACGGGCTTGGTGTTCGTGGCGATGTCCCTGAACCCTGGCGTCATCGCGCAGGATGCGACGCACCGCCACCGAGCTGTCGGCACCCTGTCCGGCTTCACGGCAATCTTTGTGATTTGTGCTCTCGGCGTGATGGGCGGTCAGGATCATCGAGCGGTGGGGCTTGAATGGTTCGTGGTGGCGGCTCTGGCTACGGTCGTCTACGTGCACGGCTACATCCAGGCTATTCGTCTCGGTGGAAGCTCGGCGGGCCTTCGATCTTTCCGCCTTATCGGCGGCACGACACTTCACGCCGTCGAAATTGCCGGTGCCGCCCTGTTGCTTGCCGGGTACATCGCTGGTCTGTATCTGGCGGCGATTTCAATGGTCGGCCTACTCGCCTACATGATCTCAGGGGCCTGGTTGCTCATCATGGGGGTCTCCGAACAACCGTCGAGACGCCCGGACGTGCCATGAGATTGGCGACCGACGGCACGCGGGTCGGAGACACGCGCGGCGTACTGGGAGACTAGATCGAATGGGAACCAGACGCAGCGCTTCGTCGGTCAACGAAGGCTTGAATGCCAGGGTGAGAGAAGCCTTGGGCCGAACAGAGATTATGGCGCTGTCCACGCTCGGACCTGATGGACCTTGGACCAGTCCGGTGCAGTTTCGATTCAACGACAAACTGGAGCTGTTCTTCCTCTCCATGCTTCAGGCCAAGCACGTACAGAACATCATGCAAGACGCGCGCGTCTCGGTCGCCATCTACAGCCATCCAGGTCCGCCTGGCGGAAACTTGGGCCTGCAAATCAAAGGTAGGGCCGAGCATCAAAGGGAGGAGTCGGCTCCCGACGGATGGCAAAGCTTCCGGATCATCCCTGAGGAAGTCTGGTGCTTTGATTCGCGAGTCTTTGGGCATGAGCGACGCCGTGTCGATACTTCCGGACTGCGGTAGTACTGAGGCAGTGCGAACCTGCCTGAGCCCTGTCAAAGCCGCACGACACACTCGCGGAACCTTCCGGTACAGGTCCCTCGATGGCATTCATCGAAGGATCGGTTATTTATCTACGCGACGCTGAGGGCAAAGCTCCAAACGGCAGCCTTTGCTACCTCGACCATCGTCCAGATGAACGCGCGACTGGACGAACTCTTGATCAGTTCTTAACCGTGCCCGAAGACCCGCGTTTAGCCTCGACCTAACGGTTGATCAGACAACCAGCTCGAGGTTCGAATCCGCCACGGGCTACTTCCCGGATACCTCCGAACCGCCTTCGAGTTGCTTGGGTTCAACGACACGCCTTTGGGTTGTGTGCGACAGTTGGGCGGCTGGCGCCTCGCATGCCGTCAATTTGGTGCCAGGCTGGCGCAAGAATTTGGCCGGAGGAGGAAAGTCGTGATGAATCATGGCGGAGCCAAAGGCATCGTTCTTCGACCCGGGGAGGGGAGGTCAATCGATCTGGGCGGGTTTCAGATGTCTGTCAAGGCTAGTGGCAACGAGACAGGTGGGGTCTTCTCTCTCCTAGAAGCCCACGAGCCGCCTGGCTTCGGGCCGCCTCTCCCTATCCACCATGACGCCGCAGAAGCCTTCTATGTCCTCGAGGGCGAGTACATTATCTTCTTAGACGGTCGCGAGGTATCTTGCCCTGCCGGGTCGTTCATTTTCATCCCGCTGGGACTACCCCACGGATTCAGGGTCGGCAGCATGGCCAGTCGGAAACTCAACTTCTACACGCCCGCGGCCATGCTTGGCTATTTCGATGAGTTAAGCGATGCCATCAGGAATGGGGACCCCGACCCTGCTGACGTATCGCAGATTGCGGACAAGTACTCGATGGAGGTCATCGGTCCGGTGCCGGAAGGTTACGCCTAGCCACGCAATGAAGCATCGCTCCGACGCCCAATTCAGGCCGCCGAGATGGAGGACAACGGTCTCCGACCTCCTTTCGGGCATCCCGCCGGGCCGTTTCAGTCATAGGTGCGGCCGCTCGTCAGGATTACGCCGTGCGGTCGGCTTGGACGAAGGTATCGGGACTCCGCTCGAACGCTTTAGCGCAGCCAGGATTGCAAAAGTAGTAGATCGCGCCCTTGTACTTCCGCTTCGCGACAGCTGATTCCGGATCGACGGTCATCCCACACACGGGGTCGGTTGCTTCTGCCATGCTCTGCCTCCTCATCTGGCTTGCGGCTGGTTTGCTCGATTGCGTCGTGAAACGCTCAGGATTGGCGATGAATCGATGATGGCAACGGTCCGAACAGAAATACACGGTCTGCTCAGCGGTACGAGCGCTGGCCGGCGCGAGGCTCTTCTCCAGCTGCATGCCGCACACCGGATCGATGGCGTACCGGGCACCACTACCGAGACGCTCACGGTTGCGATACAGCCAGAAAAGGACTCCGAAAACAAGCAAAAAGATGAAGTTGAGATAGGTTGTGTAGTTCCATTGGAAGGACGGTTGCACGACCACGGCCGGATGTGATGCCGGCACCAAGCCGGCCCACGAGAAGAGATATTCGGTAACCAGCCCGGCCGCGGCCATCACCAGCCAGAAGGCCGCCAGTATGCGCAGGGTCAAAGCCCAGCCATAGAAGCGGCGGTAGATCAGGAGCAAGGGAAACGTGATGAGATCGGCGAAGATGAAGCTCACCACACCGCCAAAGCTGATGCCACCCTTCCAGAGTGCGGCCGCCAGGGGCACATTGCCAATTGAGCAGACGAAGCTGATGATCGCGATCAGCGGGCCCACGACCACGTTTTCGACTGACGTCGCGAATCCATGTCCGTGAAAGAAGATCGCGTTCCAGATGCCTGCGGGAACCAGGACGGCCAGGAAGCCGGCGACAAGGTAGCCGATAAGCATCTCCCTCCGGAGCATGATGAGATCGGCCATCGCGTAGGTCGCGGCGTCTGCCCAAGCCGCCCGTGACCGTAGGCGTTTTGCGAGTGGAACGGCGTTGGTCTGTTCAGCGGGAAGCTCAGGCGGGCCACTCGCGGGCATGACCGAATCGGTAGCTTCCGCCAAGCGGTGGCGGGCATGTTCGATCAGGGCCGGCCGGAAGAAGAACCGAGCGACGACGGCGAGCAGCGCGATCATGATGATGCCCCCGACGTATTCGCTGACGGCGAACTGCCAGCCGATCAAGATCCAGAGCACGAGGCCAAGTTCGATGACGAGATTGGTCGAGGCCAGCATGAACACCATCGCGGTCGTGAAGTCGGCGCCCTTGGCAAAGAGCGATTTCGCCATGGCACTGGCCGCATAGGAGCAGGATGACGAGGCCGCCCCGAACGTCGCGGCGAGTCCGAGCGTCCTCGGTCGGTGGTCCCCCATCATGCGCTGCATCTCAGACCGGGAGACGAACGCCTGGACGGCCCCGGACAGGCCGAAGCCGAAGATCAATGGCCATAGCGTGTCCCAGAACATGAAGAACGCCATGCGGAGGCTGTCGCCGACAGCAGACAGAATCCCCATCAAGGCCCCTGTCGCTTCGGCTTATGCCTTCGCGAACCGCTCGACGGCCTTTACGAGCTCGTCAACCTTGGATCTGTCACCCTGGCGCACGGCACTGGTCACGCATCCTTTGATGTGGTCCTCCAGGAGCAGGAACCCGACCTGGTCGATGGCGGCCTTGATGGCATTGATCTGGGTGAGGACGTCAATACAGTAAACGTCCTTCGTCACCATCCGGCTCACGCCGCGGACCTGGCCCTCGATCCGGCTGAGACGAGTGAGGAGCGCCTCGCGGTCTTTGGTGTAGCTGGGTTTCACCCGTCTATCATACCCCAGGGGGGTATCGGAAAAGTCGATGAGTAGATCCGCTGCCGCACATCCGCTCCTCGCCGCTTTTGCGGGCTACCGCCTCGCACTTGCTGGGCGGGGGTACCGGCGCCTATGGCTGGCGGCCGTGATCAGCCGGACGGGAGACGCGATCAACTTCACGGCCCTGCCGCTGTTCGTCTTTGCTGCTACCCGTAGCGCGAGCGCGGTCGCGGCGGTCATCTTTACCGAGGGAGTTGGGCTCATCGCGGGCGGAATCGTTGCCCAGCTGGTCGTTGACCGCCTGCCGCCAGGTCGACTGCTGGTGATTATCGATGTGCTCCGAGCGGTGGCCGCTGGACTGCTCGCAGCCGTCGCGAGTTTCCCCACCGCGATCGCAGCGAGCTTCGCACTGGCAGTCGGCACCGCCTGCTTCTCCCCGGTTTCGAATGCGATCATCCCGCGACTTGTTCCCAGTCCGGCTCTCCCTGCAGCGAATGCCATCCGGGTCTTCTCAAGGCCTAGGCAGGGAGACGCGATGGAGGTCTTGCGACGACGGTTGGCCGCCGGTGAGATCAGTCCAGAAGACTACGAGAAGACGAAGCGGACCTTACAGAGTTAGGCCAGCGGCTCGGCGGCGAGTTAGTTACCCGGTAGCTTTCCGGGCGACAAGCCGTTCAACGATTCCCCACTTGAGCCTCTCAAGGCGCTCGACGTCAAACCCTTCTGCTTGGAGGTGAAGGACAGGCTCACGAGTTTGGTGGTCGCCCTCAGTGCGAACCATCACCCAAGCAAGAACTGACTGAACGAGCCGCACCGCCGGAATCGGGCTTGCCACGTGCTCGAACGACAGAAAGCGGCCGCCGGGACGGAGAACCCGTTTGATTTCAGCCACCACGACCTGATCGTCCGGCACCGAGCACAAGGTGAGCGTCGCGACGACGGTGTCAAAGCTCTTGTCCGCAAACTCGAGAGCTTGCGCATCGCCGACCCGGAGATGGATGTCGCGACCAAGCTGCTCCGCTCGTCTGTGCGCAACGTCGAGCATTGGCTCGCTGAGATCGACGCCGGTCAAGCGGATTCCGGGCGGATAGTACTCGAAGTTACGTCCGGTGCCTACGCCGACCTCCAGTACTTCTCCGGCGGCTTTCGAGCAGACCCATTGCCGGCAACCTGCAAAGAGCACCTTCTCGAAGAATCCGATGCTCTTGTCGTAGTTGGGGGCAAGCTTCCCCCAGATAGGCCGGACCCGTTCGGTCTCGTCCGCCATTGCCCTCCTTGTCATGTCCAGCGTGGCCTCTCCAGGTTGCCTTTATTGTCCTGGGTCCGCCATTCCGCGCCGAACCCAGCCGACCCTGATGGTGTTCGTCGCCCTCGGGAGGCCGGTTGCTGAAGTCTCTACGATGGCCTCAATGGCCGCCTTTCTGGCGATCGCGTTCCTGGCCGGGATCCTGTCCTGCGCCTCGACGTGTTTTCTCCCGCTCGTCCCGGCCTACGTCGGCTACATGGGTGGCCAGGTGACCGGCGACGTTTCCAGGCCCCTTCGTCAGCAAGCGCAAGTCCTGGGCAAAGGCCTCCTGTTCGTCGCCGGCTTCTCCACGGCGTTCGTCGCCCTCGGGGCTACCGCCGGTTTGGTCGGCGCCGATCTCCAGGCTTACAAACCGCTCCTCGCCAAGGCATCCGGCGTCCTGTTGGTCATCATGGGCATCGCCTTGCTCGGCGGCATCCCCTGGCTGTTGCGCGAACGGCGTTTTGACATTGCTCATCGGTTGCCGCGAGCGCCCTGGGCTGCCTACCTGGTGGGGCTTGCCTTCGCTATCGGCTGGACGCCCTGTATCAGTCCCGTCCTGACGGCGATCTTGATCAAAGCCGCGGACAGCGGCACTGCGCCCCAGGGTGCCGTGCTTCTCGCCGCCTACTCGCTCGGGCTGGGCGTCCCCTTTCTCATCGCGGCTGGGTTGATCGGCACCTTCACAAGGGCAGTGGCCCGAGCTCGCGGTGCGCTGCCGGACGATCAACATGGCAGCAGGGGTGCTGATCATCGGCATGGGCGTGCTGGTGTTCACAAACCGCCTGACCATCCTGAACAGTTACTTCCCGATTTTCACGCTGCCATCGCTGGAGGCCCTGAGCGCTCCGCAGCCGACCCCAACCGATGGCCTTCCCACCCTGGCGGCCCCGCTCAAGCCGGGTGATCGCGCACCGGCTTTCTCGCTTCGCGACATCGACGGCAACCAGGTGCGGCTCTCGGATCTGCGTGGCAAGCCGGTGTTGATGTCATTCTGGGCAACCTGGTGCGTCCCCTGCCGGGAGGAGCTTCCCAGCACCAAGGCGGCCTACCTGGCGCATCGCAGCCGAGGTTTCACGGTGGTCGCCGTCGATTACGGCGATGAGGCGCCTACGACCGTCCGAAAGTTCTGGATCGAGCTCGCCCTCCAACCGACTCCGTTTCTCGATCCCGATGGACGCGTCGCCGAGGCGTACGGCGTGGGTCTGCAGACCACCGGTCTGCCCGTCAGCGTCTTTATCGACCGGGATGGCAGGATCAGCAGTTACGTTCCGTACCCATTGGATCGTTCATTGATCGAATCGCGGCTCAAGGCAGTCCTCTAGGAGATCGGCCCGATTTAACCGAGCCCATCGTGTCCGGACCTGATTTCCGCGCCGCCCGCCCGGTCGAGGCCGCCTGATCTAAACCGAACCCGTGCTGCTGAGGCATCCTGAGGACTGATGCGATCGATGGCAGGCGTCCGGCGGATTCTGCCGACGCTCGTGCTCGTGCTCGTAGCGTTTCTGGCCGCCCCCCAGCGGGCGGACGCACACGCAGAACTCCTCTCTTCGCAACCGGCGGCCGGTCAGCGGCTGGGGACGACGCCCGGCGCGGTGGTCCTGGAGTTTAGCGAGCCGCTCGACCCCAAGCTGTCGAAGGTGACCGTTGTGGATCCGAGCGGGCAGCACTTTGCCGGCGGCGTCACGACAGCGGAGGAGATGCGGGCTCTCCTGCCGACGAACGCGCCGGGCGCCTACACGGTGCAGTGGACGAGCGTGAGTGCCACCGACGGCCATGAGCTGAGCGGGTCGTTTCAATTCGGCGTGCGAGTGACCCCGAGTACCGCAGGGACCTCGCAGAGTCCGCCCCTCTCTGTTTCCGACCTGCTTATCTCGGTCGCGAGGTGGGCGGAGGCACTCTCGTTGTTGGTCGCCACCGGCATGATCGTCGTGTCCGCGTTGGCGTCAAGAGAACCACGGCTTCCCTGGGTACGACCACGCCTCCAGCTTCTCTCCGTGGCGTTTTGCGCCGGTCTAGTTGTGGTATGGGGCGAGGCGGCGATCGCGTCTGGCGGCCCGTCCTTCTCGGGACTCGAGACCTATCTCGCCGCTGGGCTGCCCGGCACCGCACGGATGGCGCGGCTTCTCTGCGAGGCATTGGCGGTGGCAAGCGCAGCATGGCGAACCTCGCGCATCTGGCCGGCGATCTTCATCGGAGGAGCGCTCATCGCGCTGGCCGGGTCGGGCCATGGCGCTTCGGTAAACCCGGCCTGGTTTGGGATCACCGCGAATGCGGTTCACCTGATAGCCGCCGGGATTTGGGCAGGCGGAATCCTTGCGCTCGCCTGGCAGCGCCCTCCGGACGGCTGGCGATCACCGCAGGGACGCCGACTCCTGACTCGCTTCTCCCCCGTCGCCCTCGCGGCGTTTGGCGTCACGGTTGGTTTTGGACTGGTCCAGGCCGTGCAGGAACTGGGCTCGCTCCACGCGCTCATTGAGACGGCCTACGGACGCGTTCTTATCGCTAAGGCCGCCCTGGTTACGGCGATGATTCCGTTTTCCGTTGTCGCTTGGCGGTTGCGCCGACCCCATTTCCGAGTGGAGGCACCGCTCGCCGCCGTGGTCATCGCCGCGGCCGCCTTACTGGCGGCCTTTCCCATTCCGCCTGGACAGCTCGCCGTGAGCCCGGTAAGTGCGGGAGAAAACGGATTCCCAGGCGCGGGCGATCTGACGATGGGCGACCAGGCGGGGTCCGTCCTGGTCGGTCTGAGTCTCGAGCCAGCCATCCCAGGTGAAAACCGCGCGAAGCTCTATCTTTTGCCGTTGACCGGAACCAGTGCCGCCCCTTCTCTGACGGCATCCCTCAACATCAATGGTGGCGCCTCGCACCCATTGACCGCCTGTGGCGATACCTGTCGTCAAGCCAGCATCAACCTTCGGGGTGGCGAGACGGTCGGCATCACGGTGAGCGGACCCGACGGAGGGATCGCGATGTTCAACATTCCACCTCTGCCTGCGGGGGACGGCACGGCCCTCGTGACGGGAGCGCAACCACCTATGCATCAGCTGCGCTCCTACCGGCTGTTGGAAACCTTCACGACGGGGGCCCCCGGATTCCGCCCGATCGTCGACCAGTACACCTTTGGCGCGCCGGACCGGATGATGTCGAAAGCGGCCAATGGCGCCGAGCTGATCTGGGTGGGCGGCACCCAATACACGCGAACCGCGCCGAGCCAGCCGTGGCAGGTCACCCCCGGGCTCGCGCCCATCAACGTGCCGACGTTTACCTGGGACTACTTCACGCCGTTCATCGCTCCACGCGTCGTCGGCACGTCGGTCGTGGACGGCGTCCCAGTCAGGATTGTGTCGTTCTTCGGCAACTCGAACGGGACACCGGTCTGGTTCCGCTTGTCGATTGACGACACCGGGCTGGTCCGGGGAGCGGAAATGCACGCCCAGGGTCATGACATGGAAGATCACTACTCGGATTTCGACACGGCCCCGCCTGTGGTTCCACCCGCAGCTACAAGGTGAGCACGACTTCAGGCTGGTGTCCCCAGGAATAACGACAGGTGTCCAGCGCGAGCCGGATCGCAGGGCACTAGACTAGGTTGCAGTCAGGTATCCATCCCGCCGTTTGTCAGCGCGATGACGGGGAGCTTGGGGGCTTCCCCCCCGCCCCGGCGCAAGGAGGAAGCGATGAGCTACGCCAGGCAGATGCTAGACACCTACGCACGCGACTCAAACGTCGACGCTGGCGTGCTGGCAGCCACCATCGACGCGCTCAACGACTGCACTCAAGCGTGCATCGCCGACACTGACGCCGACCTGGGCGAGCGCAACGTCGCCGACCTGGTCAAGTGCATCCGGTTGTGCCTGGAGTGCACCGACGTCTGCGTCGCGAGCGTCGGAGTCATCAGCCGCCAGGCCGAGTACGACACCAACGTCACTGCGCCGTTGCTCGAGGCCTGCGTGGCCATCTGCAAGAGCTGCGGCGACGAGTGCGAGCGGCACGCCCGGATGCACGAGCACTGCCGAGTGTGTGCTGAGGCCTGTCGGCGCTGCGAGCGGGCGTGCCGTGAGCTCTTGGCCGCCATGAAAGTCCAGGCCACCATGGGCTAGTAGACCGGCCATTGGGAGCCGGGCCGTCACCTGGATCCAATTCGGCTAGTCTTCTGCCGACTCCTGGAGCCGGTGACATCGTCAGGATCAATGTCGACGGCTCGCGCCAACGATCGCCAATAGCCTGACGTCTCCGACCGCATCACGGATCGGGCCTGACGGCAACCGCTATGACTCGTACATAAGTCCCGTTGACACGCTGCGGACGGCGTAGGCTGTTCGCCCGCTCATCAGGACATGGGACCCCGCGTTAAGTTAAGAGTTCGTCCGAGCGACTTGATCATCTGCCCTCATCCAGACGATTGCGCGACTGGACGAAGGCTTTATCGCTTCTTAACAGCGTTCGAGGCCGAGCTTACAATGCGATCCGGTTAACTACTGACCGGACGCTAAGGTGGTCAATGGCACGTCTTGGGCGGTGTGCTTCCGGCCCTTCATGGAGCGGAACCCCTTTCCAGCTTCGGCGCACTCAGGCCGGGTACCCTTCGAGGCATGGCGAAGGGCTCGGTTCTCTGGAGTGAAACCCAAGACAAGCTGGCCGAGGCTCGTTATTTCCTCGACCAAATGCGGCGTTACAAGTACGACGCCGATAGCTTCCGCTTTGTTCTGAGCGCCTTCCTGTCGGCGGCGAGAAGCGTTACTTTGTTCATGCAGAAGGAGTACGGTTCGCGCCCCGGCTTTGACGATTGGTATCAACAAAAACAAGCCGAGCTTGCGAACGACCCCGACATGAAACTGTTCAACGCGAAGCGCGTAATCACGGTTCACAAAGGCTCGTTACGACTGCGTGGGGATCATAAAGTGGAGATGACCGCGAGCATTCACCCCGTCGGAAGTCTTGAAATTAAGGTAGTAAGGGCTGACGGCAGCGTCGAGCATGTTTCGCCAGTTCCACATCGGAGGCTTCGGCGGCTGCGGATTCCTAGACCGAGGTCATTCGTCCGGGTTTCCGATTGGCACTTTGAGGAAGCTTCTGACCGCGATGTCATTGTCATGTCGGGCGCGTATTTCGGGAGACTCCAAGCGCTTGTTGAGGAATGCGCCCAGGGATTCGGCTTTCCCGCAAACTGGTAGCCGATCTCTCAGCTCTTGAGGAGGCAAAACCGGACGTGGGCGCGGTCGAGTCTGCTAGCGCCGAGCCAGCACCCTGAAGCGGCCGAACTCCATCCAGGCGACTGCTATGCCTAACGGCACCAGCACCTGCTCGACCGGGATAGCGGTGGTCAGCGCTCGGCCGGGCGTGAT
>Ga0207684_10000690_pt1 | contig 39918 bp, 27 predicted proteins | sample KBSK5501metaG_FD_184342 | JGI IMG/M metagenome (GOLD analysis project Ga0207684, IMG submission 184342) | Corn, switchgrass and miscanthus rhizosphere microbial communities from Kellogg Biological Station, Michigan, USA - KBS K5-50-1 metaG... | ecosystem: Host-associated > Plants > Roots >... | reverse complement strand
TCCTTGATCGAGAACTGGCGGGCGTAGCCGATCCACTCGACTTCGTCCAGCGTCACGCCTTTCTCACCCAGCTTCTCGCTCAGCCGGCAGATCACCGAGGCCGACTGGTAGCCGATCTGGCCCGAGCTCAGCGCCTGGCTCACCGCCGGCAGCCCTTCCAGCCGCTTGCCGACCAGCAACCGGTTGGCGGCTGAGCCCTGCGACATGGTGCAGGTGTCCATGACCCAGGAGACCGCGCTGCAGTGGCCGCTGACCAGGTGCTCGCCGCGCTGGGAGGCCTGGCGCACGACCTGGGCGAACTTGCCTTCCAGGCGGTCGATCAGGGAGCGGAGCTCCCTAGGGTCTACGACTTGGTCAGAGCGAACAAATTCGTCGACCGCGGCCCGCAGCTTCTCCACCCCAATATTGTATCAAACAAAAGTTCGCAGTCAAGCGATTAACACAACAATTTCTACTCACCGAGCCCGCCAACGCAGCCTCCAGGCCCTCCCCCCACACCCCCTTCACAGCCCCCTTTCGGAGAGAATCAAGCAGTGAGACTCCCGCAACCCCTGTCCCCGTTGTCCGAACGGAACTTCCGACTGCTCTGGACCGGCCAGGCCGTCTCCGCCATCGGCGACTCCCTCACCCCCGTGGCCCTCGCCTTCGCCACCCTGATGGTCGGCCACTCCGCCGCGGCCCTCGGCCTCGTCTTCGCCGTCGCGACACTTTCCAGGGTCGTCGCCCTCCCCCTCCGCGGCGTCTGGGCCGACCGCCTGCCCCGCCAGCTCGTGATGCTCGCCTCCGACTGGGTCCGCGCCGCCGTCCACGCCGCGATCGGCGCGCTGCTGCTCACCGGCCACGCCCAGCTCTGGGAGCTCATCCTCCAGGCCGCGATCTTCAACTTCGCGGGCGGCTTCTTCCAGCCCGCGTCAGGGGCGCTCGTGCCCCAGACCGTCACAGCACAGAAGCTCCAGCAGGCCAACGCCCTGATGGGCCTCTCGCGCAGCCTCACGCAGGTGGGCGGCCCCGCGATCAGCGGAATCCTGGTCGCGCTGGCCGGCCCTGGTTGGGTGTTCGTCATCGACGCCGCGACGTTCGTCGTGAGCGCGATCTCCCTCGCTCTGCTGAAGATCGCGCCGACAACCGCTCCGCAGCAGGGCAACTTCTGGAAAGAGCTCGCGGAGGGATGGCGCGCGGTGACCAGCCGGCGCTGGCTGCTCCTCAACCTCAGCTCCCACGCGCTGTGGAACTTCGCCATCACCGCGGTGTTCGTGCTCGGCCCGATCATCGCCATCAAGCACCTCGGAGGCTCGTCGGCCTGGGGCCTGATCGCCGCCTCGATGGGCGCGGGCCAGGTCCTCGGCGGCCTCATCGCCCTGCGCGTGACACCCAGCCGCCCACTCGTTGTCGCCAACCTCGCCCTCACGCCGGCCGCGCTCCAGGCGCTCGCCCTCGCCGTGCCGGCGCCGACCGCCGTCATCATCGCCGCGTGCATCATCGGCTGGGCGGGCCTGACCTTCCTCAACGAGGTCTGGTTCGCCACCGTGCCTCAGCTCATCCCGCAGGAGGTCCTCGCACGGGCAAGCTCCTTCGACTGGCTCCTCTCCACCATCGCCATGCCGTTGGGTTTCGTGGTCTTCGGCGCCGCGGCCGACCACGTCAACATGTCGGCGACCCTGACCGTCGCCGCGGTGCTCCTCGCCGTGCCCAGCTTTTTGATCGTGCTGGTACCCGGCGTCCGTCACGTCAAGCCAACACACGAAGGCACGATCGTCCTGGAGCCGGCGACCTAGAGAGCGGCGTATCCCTCGTGCCACAGCTCGAACGCGAACAGCGTCCACAGCTGCTTGCGGTTGTCCCGTCTCCCGGCCAGGTGATCGTCGATCAACGCCGCAACCGCCCCAGCCTCGAAAAATCCTTCCCGCGCGATGCGCTGGGGCGAAAGGACCGACAACAGCTGCTCCTTCAGCGGCCCGCGGAACCATTCCGCGACCGGGATGCCAAACCCCTTCTTCGGCCGGTTGAGGATCCGGCCCGGCAGGATCCCCCGCAGAGCGCGCTTCAAGAGGAACTTCGAGCGCAGGCCGCGCAGCTTCATGTCCATGGGCAGGCCGGTCGCGTAAGCGACAAAGTCGTTGTTGAGCAGCGGCACACGTCCCTCGAGTGAAGCCATCATCGAGGCGCGGTCAAGCTTGACCAGGATGTCGTTCTCCAGGTACAGCCGCATGTCGAGCATCAGCACCTTGTGAAGCGGATCGAGCGGACCGAACTCGTCGGCAACGGCCTCGCCATTCAGCTCGGCGCGCATGTCGCGAGACAACAACGCAGCGCGTTCCTCGGGCGCGAACGACCCCATCCAGCGTTGGTGCCTCTCGGCGACGCCATGAGGCGCCCCGCTCACGAACCGCTTGGCGCGGAAATCGAAGCTCAGGTTGTCGCGCGAGACCGGGAGGCGCCGCACCACCGGCTCGACGACCCGCCGGCGCAACAGGCCGGGCGCGCGCATGTAATAACCGGCGAGGCGGTGGGCCTGCACCGTCGGATAGCCTGCGAACAGCTCGTCACCACCGTCGCCCCCCAGCGCAACCTTCACGTGCTGGCGCGTGAACGCGGACAGCAGGTACGTCGGGATGATCGAGGCATCGCCCAGCGGCTCGTCGAGCAGGACGGGCAGCCGCGGGATGAGTCCGAGCAGCATGGCCGGCTCGAGTGTCAGCTCGTGGTGCTCGGTGCCGAGGCGACGAGCGACCTCGCGCGCGTACGGCGCCTCGTCGAACGACCGCTCGGCGAACCCGACCGAGAAGCTCTTCACGTCCCCGCCGAGCTGAGTCATCATCGCCGTCACCGCGCTCGAGTCGATTCCCCCGGAGAGGAACACGCCGAGCGGGACGTCGCTGATCAGCTCCTTGCGCACCGAATCGCGCAGCACCGCGCGAAGCTCGTCGCACTCCTCGTCGAGAGACCGGCGCGGCGAGCCGCCGTCGACGTTGAGCTCCGGCGCCCAGTAGCGCTTGACAACTGCCTCGCCGCCGGCTGTCGACCAGGTCAGCGTGTGGCCGGGCCGCAGCTTGCTGACGCCGCGGACGATGCTGCGCGGCGACGGGACGAACTCGTACGCGAGGTACTCGTCGAGCGCCGCCGGATCGACGCCACGGCGCAGCGCCCCATCACGCATCAGCGCTTTGAGCTCCGAGGCAAAAACCAGGCGATCCCCGTCGACCGCGTAGTGCAGAGGTTTGATGCCCATCCGGTCGCGCGCCAGGAACACCGACGACGAGCGGCGATCGACGACAGCGAATGCGAACATGCCGTTCAGCCGCTCGACCATCCGCTCGCCCCACTGCTCGTAGCCGTGGACGAGCACCTCGGTGTCGGACTCCGTGACGAACGCGTGGCCGGCGGCGGCAAGCTGCTCGCGCAGCTCGAGATAGTTGTAGATCTCGCCGTTCTGCACCACCCACACCGTGGAGTCCTCGTTGTGCATCGGCTGGTGGCCGCCGGCGAGGTCGATGATCGACAGACGCCGCATGCCGAGCGTTACCCCATCGACTGATGCCGTCCCCGAGTCATCCGGTCCGCGGTGGACCATCGCGGCGCACATCCGCTCCACCAGCTCCCGGCCGCGCGCCGGGTCTCCGCCCGCCACGCCGCAGATCCCACACATCTATCGGTGGCTCGCGACGGCCGCACGGGCCGCAGGTCGGGGCAGGCGACCGTCAGGTCGCCGGTCCGGGCGCCGAGACGAAGGAAGGGGTGGCCCTAGGAGGAGCGCAGCTAAAGCTGCGTGACGACGACGGGCCGGGCCCCCTGACGCACGTATCGGCGTCCTGAGCCCCGAGATGCGGCCTGGGTGGTCGGCGTGAGTCACCTCGTGCGGACGGCGGATCTCCCGTTCGTCGCCGGCTGCTTGTGGGGAGCCTTCTCGATGATCTCGCGGACTACGTAAACCGGCTTGGCCTGCGACTCGTGCAGGGTGCGGATCGCAAGCTCCGCCAGCAGCCCCATGAGGATGAACTGCACGCCGACGATGACCAGCACCACCGAAAGCAGCAGCAGCGGGTTGTTGTGCGCGTACACGTACGGCGGCAGCACCTTCTGCAGGATCACGATCAGCGCGAGCAGCGCCGCCACCGCCCACAATCCGAAAGCGGCAAACCCGAAGAAGTACATCGGCTTGGTCGAATAGCTGCCGAGCAGCTTCATCGTGATCAGGTCGAGCATCACCCGTGATGTGCGCGACAGCGAGTATTTCGACTTGCCGTATGTGCGGGGCCTGTGGTTCACAGGGAGCTCGGTGATCCGGGCTCCGACCATCGACGCGTACACGGGCACGAATCGGTGCATCTCGCCGTAGAGCTTCACGTCCTGGACGACCTCGCGCCGGTAAGCCTTCAGCGTGCAGCCGAAGTCGCTCAAGCGAACGCCGGTCACGTGGGCGATGATCCAGTTCGCGACCTGCGACGGCAGCACCCGCGTGTAGTGGTCGCGGCGGTCGTGCCTCCATCCGCTGACGACGTCGTAGCCCTCGTCCATCTTCTCGAGCAGGTGCGGGATGTCGTGCGGATCGTTCTGCATGTCGCCATCGAGAAAGACCAGGATTTCGCCGCGGCTGTTGTCGATCCCGGCCTGGAAGGCAGCGGTCTGGCCGAAGTTGCGGCGAAAGCTGACCACGCGAACGCGAGCGTCGCGAATCGCGAGGTCGCCCAGGCGCTCGGTGCTGCCGTCACGGCTGCCGTCGTCGATGTACACCACCTCGAACGATCGCCCGAGGGCTTCGAGCACCCCCATCAGCTCCCGATGCAAGGGCTCGATGCTGTCCACTTCGTTGTACACGAGGACGATCACGGACACCTGCGGAGTGTCGGTGGCCGGGTGGCGGGCCATAGCACCGATTATCCCTTGTAAGCCCGGATCCACCGATCCTCGCTAAGCTCCGAAGCCGATGGCGGTCCAGGCGGTGCCGGCAGTCGCGGTCGAGCAGGAGAAGACGCGGAGCGAGGCGTGGTGGGCGTTCCCCGCCGTGCCGCTGCTCGCCGCCGCGGTCGCCTTCACGTGGCTGCTTCGCGCCGAACTGCAGCGCACATACGGGATGACGGGAGAAGCCTGGGACCTCGCGTACGACCAGCAGGTGATCTGGAACATCACGCAGGGCCAGGGCTTCTACTCGAGCTTCGCGCGAGCCAACTTCCTCGGCATCCACTTCGAGCTGATCTTCCTGGCCCTGGCCGCAGTCGAAAAGCTCTGGCCGAGCCCGACCGTCCTCCTCATCTTCTCGTCCGCGGGCCTGGCCGCGACCGCCCCGGCCGCCTATCTCTTCTTTCGCGCCGTACTGCCGGCCGGCCGCGCCGCCTCACCGTGGCTTGCGGTCGCCCTTTCGGCCCCGATTCCCTTCTGGGCCGCGATCCAGGAAGCGGCGCGCGATTTCTTCCACCCGGAGAACATGGCGATCACCTTTGCCCTGCTCGCCGCGTGGGCCGGCATCCGCGGCCACCGGGTCGCGATGTGGGCCCTGTGCATCCTCACCCTGACGTGCAAGGAGGACCAGGTCTACACGGTCGGCGTCATCGCGCTCGTCATGCGCTCTTACGGCGCGCCACAGATTCGCAAGCACTGGCGCTTCATCCTGTACGCGGCTGGCGCCTGGTTCCTCATCGGCACCGGGATCGTGCAGCAGCACTTCCGGAACGGCGGCTACACGGACTTCGTCTACTACCGGTGGCTCGTCGGCCTCGACCCGAACCACCCGCCCTCACCGCTGGCGATCGCCGAGGCGCTCGTCCGGCCTGAGGCGCTACGCATCCTCGCCGCGATCGTCGCGTCGATGTTCGCCCTGCCGCTTCTCGCGTGGCGATGGTCGCTGCTCGCCATCCCGCCGTATCTCGCCGACGTGCTGAGCGAGCACGTGCCCCAGAACGACCTGCACCTCCACTATGTCCTGCTGCTGCTCTTTCCGCTGATCGTCGCCGGGGCGATGGGCGCCCGGCGCCTTCTGGAGCGGCGCTCGATCCGGCCGGCCCTCGCGCTGGTCGCGATCATTCCGGCGCTCCTTCTCGGCTGGGGCACAGGCCGGTTTCCGCCCGCCCTCCAGTCCAATCCCGCCCTGTACTCGAGGCCCAACTCTGTCGCGGAGCTCCAGACGGCCACGTCCGTGATCCCGGCCGACGCCCCCGTGAACGCGGACACCGCGCTGACCATCTGGCTCGCCAACCGGCACACGATCAACGACTTCCCCGACAAGCTCGACTCGAGCTCCTACATCGTGCTCGACAACGACACCTACCTCGGCTACACGACCAACGCCACGGTGCGCCAGCAGGCGATCGACTCCCTGCCCACGAGCGGCCGCAGGCTTCTCTACGACGACGGCCGCTTCCAGGTCTGGAGCCCGGTCGGGGACTAATCCGTACTCTTAGGGGTCACCATGGCGGTGGCAATCCCGGTCCGCGAGCGCCTCGATCAGCTGTTCAAGCAGCGGATCGTGATCCTCGACGGGTCCATCGGCGTGCTCCTTCAGCGCAAGGGCCTCGATGAAGCGGGTTACCGCGGCGCGCGCTTCAAGGATCACCCGAAGCTCCTGCGCAACGACGCCGACATCCTCTGCCTGACCCAGCCGGAGATCGTTTCCGAGGTTCACCGCTCGTACCTCGAAGCCGGCGCGGACATCATCACCACCAACACCTTCACGGCGACGCGCGTCTCGCAGGCGGACTACGGGCTCGAAGACCACGTCTACGAGATGAACCTCGCGGGCGCGCGACTCGCGCGGCAGGCCGCCGACGCGTACGAGGACCGCTTCGTCGCCGGCTCGCTCGGTCCGACCAACGTCACGCTCTCGCTCTCGCCCAGGGTCGAGGACCCCTCCTACCGCGACGTGACCTTCGACCAGCTCCGTGAGGGTTACGCGGAAGCGGCCCGCGCGTTGAGGGAAGGCGGCGTCGACATCTTCCTGATCGAGACGATCTTCGACACGCTCAACGGCAAAGCCGCGATCGCGGCGGTCAAGGAGGTCGCGCCCGAGATCCCGCTGTTCATCTCGGTGACGATCGTGGACCGCAGCGGCCGCAACCTGTCCGGCCAGACGGTCGAGGCGTTCTGGACGTCGGTCGAGCACGCGCAGCCGTTTGCGGCCGGCATCAACTGCTCGCTCGGCGCGACGGAGATGCGCCCGTACATCGCCGCGCTGTCGCGCGTGGCGCCGGTCTACGTCACGTGCTATCCGAACGCGGGGCTGCCGAATGCCTTCGGCGGCTACGACGAGCAGCCGCCGATGACCAGCCGCCTGCTCAAGGAGTTCGCCGAGGCGGGCAACCTCAACGCCGCCGGGGGCTGCTGCGGCACCGGCCCGGAGCACATAAGGCAGATCCGCGAGGCGCTCGCCGGCGTGCCTCCGCGCCGGCTGCCCAACCGGGAACCGCGCATGCGGTTCAGCGGCCTCGAGCCTTTCGAGATCGGGCCCGACTCGGGCTTCGTCGTGATCGGCGAGCGCACCAACGTCACCGGCTCGATCCGATTCCGCCGCCTGATCGAATCTGGCGACTTTGGCGGCGCGGTCCAGGTCGCGCTCGACCAGGTGCGCGGCGGGGCGAACCTGCTCGACGTGAACATGGACGCCGACCTCCTGGACTCCGAGGAGGCGATGGTCCGTTTCCTGAACCTCATCGCGACCGAGCCCGAGATCGCCCGCCTTCCGTTCATGGTCGACAGCTCCAAATGGTCGGTCCTCGAGGCCGGGCTCAAATGCCTGCAGGGTAAGGGCGTGTGCAACTCGATCAGCCTGAAAGCGGGCGAGGAGGCATTCGTCGAGCAGGCGAGGAAGGTGCGCACGTACGGTGCGGCCGTGGTGGTGATGGCGTTCGACGAGATCGGCCAGGCCGACACCGTCGAGCGCAAGGTCGAGATCTGCACCCGCGCCTACAGGCTGCTCGTGGACAAGGTGCACTTCCCGGCCGAGGACATCATCTTCGACCCCAACATCCTTCCGATCGCGACCGGGATCGAGGAGCACGCGGCCTACGCGAAGGCGTTCATCGAGGCGACGCGGCAGATCAAGCGGCTGTGCCCCGGCGTGCGCATCTCGGGCGGCATCTCCAACCTCTCCTTCTCGTTCCGCGGCAACGACCGCGTGCGCGAGGCGATCCACTCGGCGTTCCTCTATCACGCGATTCGCGCGGGGCTCGACATGGGCATCGTCAACGCCGGCCAGCTCGTGGTCTACGAGGACATCCCCAAGGACCTGCTCGAGATGGTCGAGGACGTCATCTTCGATCGCCGGCCGGACGCGACCGAACGGCTGGTCGAGTTCGCCAAATCCATCTCGGGCGGCGGGCAGAAGCGCGAGCTCGACCTTGGCTGGCGCGAGGGCTCGGTGGAGGAGCGGCTGAAGCACGCGGTGCTGCACGGCGAGGTCGCATACATAGAAGAGGACGCGGAAGAGGCGCGCGTCAAGTACGGCAAGCCGCTCCTCGTGATCGAGGGCCCGCTGATGGACGGCATGCAGGTCGTGGGCGACCTGTTCGGCGCAGGCAAGATGTTCCTCCCGCAAGTGGTGAAAAGCGCGCGGGCGATGAAGCGCGCCGTGGCCTACCTCGAGCCGTTCATGGAGGCCGAGAAGGAAGCATCCGGCGACCATCGCGTGCGCGGCAAGCTCGTCCTCGCCACGGTCAAGGGCGACGTGCATGACATCGGCAAGAACATCGTCGGCGTGGTGCTCGCCTGCAACAACTACGAGGTGCACGACCTCGGCGTGATGGTGCCCGTCGAGAAGATCCTGGACACCGCGGTCGAGCTGGGCGCGGATGTCGTGGGTCTGTCGGGCCTCATCACGCCGTCGCTGGACGAGATGGTGATCGTGGCCAAGGAGATGACTCGGCGCGATTTCCGGATCCCGCTCCTCATCGGAGGCGCGACCACTTCGAAGCAGCACACCGCAGTGCGGATCGCGCCCGCGTACGACGGCACGACGGTGCACGTGCTCGACGCGTCGCGCGTGATCGGGGTCGTCTCTGACCTGCTCGCCGACGACCGGCGGGAGAAGTTCGAGCGCGACAACTTCGCCCTCCAGGAGAAGCTGCGCGCCCAGCACACGTCGGCCAGGCGCCCGCTGCTCACCCTCGACGAGGCGCGCAAGAAGCGGATGCGCCTGACCTTCGACGACCTGGCCGCGCCGCCGTTCGTCGGCAGGAAGGTGATCGAGCCTTCGCTCGCCGAGCTGCGCGAGTACGTCGACTGGACCTTCTTCTTCCATGCGTGGGAGCTGAAGGGCAAGTACCCGGCGATCCTGGACAGCCCGTCCCACGGCGCGGCCGCGCGAGAGCTCTTCGGCCACGCGCAGGAGCTGCTCGACGAGATCATCGCGAAGGGCTGGGTGCAGGCGCGCGGGGTGTACGGGTTCTGGCCGGCCCGGGCCGACGGTGACGACATCGCACTGGACAACGGGATTCGCTTCCCCATGCTCCGGCAGCAGGTCGACCATGGCGACGAGAAGCCGTACGTGTCGCTGGCGGACTTCGTCGCGCCACAGGCCGACCACATCGGCGCCTTCGCCGTCACAGCGGGCCTGGGCGTGGACGAGCTCGCCGGCCGGTTCGCCGCCGAGCACGACGACTACCGCGCGATCATGGTCAAGGCGCTGGCCGACCGGCTGGCGGAGGCCTTCGCCGAATACCTACACGAGCAGGTGCGGCGGTCCTGGTACGAGTCCGGGCCGAAGCAGCCGAACGATGAGCTGATCGCCGAGAAGTACCGCGGCATCCGGCCGGCGTTCGGCTACCCGGCCTGCCCGGACCACACGGAGAAGGAGACGCTGTTCAGCCTTCTCGACGCCAGGTCGATCGGGATGGAGCTGACCGAGAGCGGGGCGATGACGCCGACCGCGGCCGTGTCCGGCCTGTACTTCGCCCACCCCCAGTCGCGGTACTTCATGGTCGGCAAGATCGGCCGGGACCAGGTCGAGGACTACGCCCGCCGCAAGGGGATGACCGCCGCCGAGGTCGAGCGCTGGCTCCGCCCGAACCTGGGCTACGACGAATAAGCAACTAGATATTTGACTGTTAACCCAGGCCTGCTAAATTAGCCCGACGACGTTCATCGTCAGCCGGGGGGTTGGGATTGCTTAAGAAGTCCACTCGCTTGCTCAGCTTGATTTCGCTGGCTCCGCTCGCGATGCTCCCCCTGCTCAGCCAGCCGGCCGCCGCAACGTCCGCCCAGCCCGGCACCCTGTTCGCCATCACGCACTCCCAGAAGCTGGTGAAGATCGATCCCACCTCCGGCTCGTTGACACAGCTCGCCGGCTTGTTTCCCAACTGCAGCGGTAACTGCCCGCTTGACTCACAGAGCTTCGAGCTGACCAGCGACCCCACCACTCACCGCTTGTTCGCCGTCCGCATGGAGTCGTTCTCGTTCAACTTCCCGCCCGTATTCACCCAGGAGCTGTTGACGATCGACAGCCAGAACGCCCAGATCCTGGCCCACCCGCAGTTCACAAGCAACGCGCCCGGGGAGCTCGCGTTCGACACCTCGACCCACACCCTCTTTGGATTCACCGGCACCGAGATCGTGAAAGTCGATCCCGGAACTGCAACGCTGACGCATTTCGCCTCAGTCGGAACCGGCTTCGGAGCTTTCGTCTACCAGATGGCCTTGAGCTCGTCCACGCACACGATCTACCTGTCGCAGGAAGACCTGTCGCTCCCGCAGCAGCCCAACCCGACGAAAGTCTTCTCCATCGACACCCTCAGCGGTGCGGTTTCTGCCGGTGTTTCGCTTGATACATCGGTGCGGTGGGTCGTGGCCGACGGCGCCAACCTCTTCGGACTCACTGACAGCGCGTTGAACCTCGTGGGGATCAACCTGACGACGGGAGCCACGACGTTTGTAGCAAATGTGGGAAACATCTCCAACTCCTTCATTCCAAGCGGGCCCACCGTCGACCCGACGACCCACACCGTCTATGTCGACGTTTCGATCTTCGACCAGAGCCTGGGGTTCGTGGACCACGTGTTCTCGGTCAACGACCAGAGTGGAGCCCAAACCTCGAGCGTCATCTTCGGAGAGTCCGTTACAAGCATCGCGTTCGAGGCGCCACCCCAGGTCACACCCCAGAGCATCATCGATGACGTGCGGGCCGCGCTCGCGAGCGGCGCCATCGACAACGCAGGCGTGGCCGGCTCGCTGCTCGCCAAGCTCAACGCCGCGGCCGACGCGCGCGCCGGCACCGCGGCCTCGAGCGCCCGGCTCAATGGTTGCGCGACGTCCGCCGGCATCTACCAGGCTTTCATCAACGAGGTCAACGCGCAGAGTGGGGCGACGTCATCGTCGACAAGAGGTCACATCACACCGGCGGCGGCGAGCCGGCTGGTGAGCGAGGCGCAATTCCTGATCGCGAACTGCACATGACACTGGGCTGACAAAGGGGGGATTGCACCATGGTGATCACAGTCACACGTCGTGTCTCAGGCCTTGTCGCGGCCACAGCCATCGCGCTGATCGGTGTCGGGGCGCAGGCGGTCCCGGCGGCCGCTCCCGTGAGCGGAGCTCTCTATGGGATCACCTTCCCGGCGACGCTCGTGACGATCGATCCGGCTTCTGGAGGGCAGACCCAGGTCGCTCAGCTGGCAAGCATCGGTCCTAATCCTTTTGTTGCCGCACTGGCGGCCGACTCCCGGAGCTCGGCGCTGGTGGCGCTGGTTGGTACGTGCACGAGCTGCCCCGGCGCCAAGGGTGGCGGCCCCGTCTTCTTCCAGCTCGCGAAGGTGGACCCCGCGACCGGGTCGATTCAAGCCAGCCCCGTCCTTCAGCGACCGCTCGCCTTCAGCATTGCAGTCGACCCGGCGACGCACCAGGTCTGGGGGGTTACGGACTGCTCCACATGCACGAGTCAAACCGTGGTGCGGATCGACCCCTCTTCCGGAGTCGAGACGGACGTGGCGACGCTGCCGGTGTCCAGCTCCTTCGACACTCTCGTCGCCCTGGCGCCACGATCCGACACGCTGTACCTCGCGATCCCGGTCGTTGGGACGTATCAGCTGTTCACCGTGAGCACGACAACCGGGATCGTCAACGCCGGGCCGCAACTCGGGCAGGGAATCACGGGAATGGCGGTCGACACATCGAACGACGCTCTGTTCGTCCTGCGCAACGGCGTGTCGCAGAGCGTGGAGCGAATCGATCCCGACACGGGGGGCCAGACCCTCCTCGCATCGTTCAGCGGGTTTGGGCTGAGCTTCGCGACGGTCGATCCCAGGTCTCACACCCTGTTTGCGGCCGGACTGGTCCTCATCCAGACCCTTCACGAAATCGAGATTGTGTCGGTGAACGACAGGAACGGCGCGATGTCCGTCGGCCAGCCCATCAACGCGATCGTCGGACCGCTCGCCTTCCAGCGTCTACATGGCGACGTGAACTGAACGACTGACCAGCAAGCCACGGCGAACCCGCACTTAACACCCTGGGTTTTCCATCGGACTGCTGCTGTTCGATGCTCGTGCAGATGGGCCGTAGGCCACTCGTCCCGGCGGAGCTCAAGCGCAATCGGTTCACGGTCGAAGAGGCGCGACGCGCCGGACTGCGCCGCTGGCATCTGGCGGGTGCGAGCTGGACGCGATTGGGACCCGCGACATATGTCTGGGTAGGGCTCTTCGTCGATTCCATGCAGCCACGGTGTCCAGCCCGCCCGGACACCCGAACTCCCACCGGAATAGTCACTTCGCACCATGGCCGATGTGTGCGGCCGGCTGAGCCTGACCGAGGTGATCGTAGTCGCTGACGCGGCTCTTCATCTTCGGCACGTGAGTCTTGCGCAGCTGTGCTCCTGGGCCGAATCCCATGCCGGGCGCTTGGATCGCCAACTTCCGACGCGTCATGCAACTTGCGGATCCAGCGGCGGAATCGCCGATGGAGTCGCGACTGAGAATGCTCCTGATCCTGGGTGGACTCCCCCGGCCCGCCGCTCAGGTTTCCATCCACGACCGACCGGGGTTCGCCGGCCGTCCGGATCTGTACTACGAAGGTCACCGGCTAGGAATCGAGTACGACGGCGGGACCCATCGCGACAGCCTGGCCGAAGACAACCGCCGTCAGAACCGATTGCTCGATGCGGGAGTGCGCCTGCTTCGTTTCACAGCGGGCGACGTCTACAACAACCCGGATTCGATCGTCGTGCAGGTTCGCGGACTGCTCTCTTAGCCGCGGGTCCCGCGTGGCAACGGCGGTGGCGCTGGCACGTGCGCCTCGATAAACGCAGCGGGGTCAACGAACCGATAGGGAAACACAGGGAAGCCTGAGCACGGCGTGGGCGGCAGCGCCCCGTTCCACGCGTGCGGCTCGTAGTCGCCGTTGAACACCGCGAAGTGCAGGTGCGTAAGGGTCCCCATGTCCGCGACGTTGGCGAACACCTCGCCCCGCTTCACGCGCGTTCCGGCGGCGAACCCGGGACGCAGCCACACGTGCCAGTACTGCGTGATCACGACGCCGGAGCTGGTCGGGTGGCGGATCAGCACTCCGCCGCGAAACTGCGGATCGATCAGGTACCCGACGATCACGCCATCGCCCGCCGCCGTCACGGGTTGGCCTACACCTGCGATCACGTCAGCCCCGGTGTGCAGCCACACCGCGCCCGACGCGCAGGCTCGCAGCGCCGTGCCGTTGCAGTACGTCCACCGGCTGCCGAAGCCCAGGCAGTGCGGTGTCCAGGTGGACAGCGGGAACTCGAAGACGTCGGCAGGGTTGACCGCCGCCATCGGCTCCGGCACAGCCGCCGGCTCGTTGGGCGCCGCCGGCGCGGCGATCACCAGCTGAAGCCCGCTCAAAAACAGCGCGATCACCCCCCGAATCACCGTTCCAGTATCGCCTGGCCGGCGCGTCTCACCGGAGCTCTACATTCCATACCGCTGACGCCAGCGAGGCCGAATCCTCGCGCGCCACACGCTCCGTTGGATACAACGAGGCGGAAAAATCTCAGCCGATGTCGACGATTACGTTCTTCAGCTCCGTGTAGAGGTCCAGCGCGTATGGCCCGAGCTCGCGACCCCAGCCGCTCTGCTTGAAGCCGCCCCACGGGGTGACCGGGTCGACCACGTGGTAGCAGTTCACGTAAACGGTGCCCGCTTTCAGCGCATGCGCCACCCGGTGCGCGCGGCTCACGTCCTTCGTCCACACGCCCGCGACCAGGCCGTACATCGTGTTGTTCGCCTTCTCGATGAGGTCCTCTTCGTCTTGGAAGGGGATGGCGGCCACCACCGGCCCGAAGATCTCTTCCTGCGCGATGCGCATGTTCGCGTCGACGTCCGCGAAGACCGTCGGCTGCACGAAGTTCCCCTTATCGAGGCCCTCCGCGCGCCCCCCTCCGACCAGCATTCGAGCGCCTTCCTTGTTGCCCAGCTGGATGTAGCCGAGCACCCGGTCCATCTGCGCCTTCGAGACGAGCGGGCCGATCTGCGTCACAGGGTCGATCCCCGGACCCACGCGCGCGTCGGCGATGGTCTTGAGCAGCGAGTCGACAGTCTGGTCGTAGACCTTCTCCTGGACGAACAGCCGCGAGCCGGCCGAGCACATCTGGCCATCGTTGAAGAAGATGCCGAAGAACGCACCCGAAGCCGCCTTCGTCAGGTCGGCATCGGCGAACACGATGTTCGGCGACTTCCCGCCCAGCTCGAGGCTCACGCGCTTCAGGTTGCTGTCCGCCGCCGCCTTGGCGATGAGCTTGCCGACCTCGGTCGACCCAGTGAACGCGACCTTGTCGACGTCGGGGTGCGAGGCGAGACGCGCGCCCGCCGTCTCGCCGAAACCGGGCACCACGTTCACGACCCCGTCCGGCACGTCCGCCTGCTGCAGCAGCTCGGCGAGAAGGAGGGCGCTCAGCGGCGTTTCCTCAGACGGTTTCAGGACCAGGCTGTTGCCGCACGCGAGGGCGGGAGCGATCTTCCAGGCCGCCATCATGATCGGCAGGTTCCACGGGATGATCTGTCCGACGACGCCGACCGGCTGGCGGAGCGTGTAGCTCAGGTACTTGCCGGGAAGCGAGATCTGCTGGGTCGCGCCGTCGAGCTTCGTCACCCAGCCCGCGTAGTAGCGGAACGTGGCCGCGGCGAAGGGCACGAAGAACAGCAGCGCGTCGTTGATCGGCATGCCGTTGTCGAGCGAGTCGAGCTGGGCGAACTCCATCGCCCGCTCCTCGATCATGTCGCCGACCCGCCACAACACCTTGGCCCGTTCGGCGGGCGGCAGGTCGCGCCAGACGCCGCTGTCGAACGACCTGCGGGCGGCCGCGACCGCACGGTCGACGTCCTCCGCGCCGGCCTCGGCGACTTTCGCGAGGACTTCGCCCGTCGCCGGGTCGAGCGTGTCGAAGGTCTTGCCGCTGGCCGCCTCCACCCACCGGCCGCCGATGAAGAGCTTCTTCGGCTGCCCCTTGAGGAACGACGCGACTTCGAGGTCTTCGGCGATCGCCATGGCAGCATCCTAGCCCCATCCCGCGGCGGCGAGCTAGGCTAGGAGCCGTGCTCATGGAGGTCACGTGCCGCTGCGGCTACGTGATGCGCGGGTCGAAGTCCGAATTGATCCAGAAGGTGATCGAGCACGGCCGCTCGGCGCACCAGCTCGAGGTCACGCCCGCCCAGGTGCGCGCGCTCTGGCGAATGGTCGACGACCCTCCCGCCGATGCCTCGAAGAGCTAGGCCAAAGATCGAGCCGCTTGTCGAGGCGATGGGCCCGCCCGTCTCGACCGTCGACTGGTCGCCGCGCTTCGTGGCCCAGACCCTCGAGGTGCTGCCGGTCGCGCTTCGTGACGGCCGGCTCATCTGGATGAAGCCCATCCACGCCGACTCGCTTCGCGTCGGCCTGACCCCCTCCGCCAAACCCGCCGACACGGTCCTCGACGTCATGAAGTGGTATCCGCTCGAGCCCGTCGTCGTCCATTCGACCTCCTGGCGGCAGGAACAGGGCCGGATCGTCCTCACCTACATCGCGGTGATCGTCGCGCCAGAGAAGCTCCCTCCGGACTCGCTGCTGGAGACCCCTGTGCGCCGGGCCGAGCTGGCCCGCGGCGAGGCCATGGCGGCGCCGCAGTCGATCGGCGTCGAGGCCGTCCTCGAGCACGCGCTGCGGCATCTCTCGTGGCTGGTCAAAGACGACCCGGCGGTGATGCGTGCGCTGGCGGGCTGGAAGGAAGTCCTGGCCGGCTTCGAGCCGGAACCCTTCAGAGCGCTCAGCTGATCTCGGAGAAGGCGCGCCGCTGGGGCATCCTGCCCGCGTATCGCGGCTGGCAGGGCAACCTGGTCGAGACGCCGCCCCAGGTCGAGCAGGCAATCCTGGCCGCGATGAACGCAAGGGCGGAACGCCCGCCTAAGATCCGCCGCCCGCGAGTCCCCGACGAGCCGTGCGCCCCTGCCCCGCAGCGGACGTGGGGTTGGGCCGTCCAGCTTTACGCGCTGCGCTCGCGCGAGAGTTGGGGCGTCGGCGATCTCGCCGACCTGCGCCGTTTCGCGCGCTGGTCGCGCAAGCGCGGCGCGTCGGTCCTCCTGGTCAACCCGCTCGGCGCCCAGACGCCGACGCTGCCCTACCAGCCCTCGCCCTATTACGCGTCGACGCGCCGTTTTCGCAACATCGTCTACCTGCGCGTCGAGGAGATCGAGGGCGCGGCAAGAGTCGACCTCGACGGGGAGCGCGAGGCTGCGCGTCGCCTGAACGACCGACGGATCATCGACTACGACGAGGTCTTCCGGCTCAAGTCACAAGCCCTCGAGAAGGTCTTCGACGCGTCGCCGAGCCCGCTGGGATTCGATGCCTATGTGCGCCGGCAGGGCACCGCGCTACGCGACTTCGCGACGTTCAACTGCGCGTGCGAGGTGCACGGCCCCGCCTGGCGCGGCTGGCCGCAGGACATCGGAGCCGTGGACCCCGAGCGCGTCGCCTACCACCAGTGGCTGCAGTTCCACGTCGACCGGCAGCTTGCGCGCGCCACGCGCGAGATCGGCCTCATCACCGACGTGCCGGTGGGCTTCGCGTCCGACGGTTTCGACGCGTGGCGCTGGCGCGACGACCTCGCCCCAGGCATGCGGATCGGCGCGCCTCCGGACGAGTTCTTCCGCGACGGCCAGGACTGGGGCCTACCGGCCTTCAATCCATGGCGGCTGGCGGGCGCTCACTGGGAGCCGTTCATCGACGCCATCCGCGCCGCGGCGCGCCACGCGAGCGGCGTTCGCCTCGACCACGTCATGGGACTGTTCCGGCTGTTCTGGATCCCTGACGGCATGACCGCGGCCCAGGGCGCATACGTCAGATACCCCGCGCGAGCCCTGCTCGCGCTGCTCGCCAACGAGAGCCGGCGCGCAAACGCGTTCGTGATCGGCGAGGACCTCGGTCTCGTCCAGCCCACCGTGCGCAAGCATCTCGGTAAGAAGGAGTCGCTCTCTTACCGGCTCGTCTGGTTCGAAGGGTCCGAGCCCGCGCGCTGGCCGCACGACGCGGTCGCAGCGGTCGGCACGCACGACCTTCCCACGGTCGCCGGGATCTGGACGCTCAGCGAGCCTGAGCACCGCCTGCACCACCTGCGCGACAAGCTCGTCAACCTCACCCACCTGCCCGACGACACACCGCCGGTGGACGTGGCGGTCGCCGCTTACCGCCACCTCGCCCGCGGGCGGCCGCGGATCGTGCTGGTCTCGATGGAGGATGCGCTCGGCGTGCACGAGCGGCCTAACGTTCCCGGCACCACGAACGAGTTCCCCAACTGGCGCCTGGCGCTACCCATCCCGGTCGAGGAGATCGAGCAGGCCGACGGCGTGCTCCGGATCGTCGACGTGATGAAAGAAGCGGGCCGATGAGTGAGAAAGCATTCGCGCCGGTCGGCAACGGGCGCGTGCTCGCCTACGTCTTCGCGCGCCGCGGCGAGCGGCTCAGGTATGTAAGAGGCACCAACATCGTGCGCGTCACCTCACGGCGAGGCGAGTCGCGCGTGACCGCGATCGGCGACGCAATAGAGGTCGCGACGAGGGGTGCGGGCTGGCCGCTCGAGTTCGAGCTTCCCCCCCTGGGCGGCGCGACGCGGGCGTCCGTCGTCGAACGCATCCCAGATCTGTTCGAGCGCAAGGGCGTCTCCGACCTGTACGCGCGAAGCGTGCTGGTCATCGCTCAGCACCAGGAGACGTCCGGCGCATTCATCGCGCCGCTCGGCGACGACGTCCTGATGGCGCACGCGATGGACGTGTGCGGCGAGCGCGGCGCAAGCGAGGCATTTTTCGATTGGGCGCTGACCCACCGTCCGATCGACGGGCTGCTCATGTGGGGCCTCGAGCAGCGTGTCCGCCTCGCTTACGGCACCGAGATGCGCGAGCGGTACGAGCGCCTGCGCGACGGCCCTGGCCCTGAGCTCGCCTCCGAGCCACCCGCGTTCCCCGAGTTTCCTATCGCGGCGGTCCGTGCGGACCTCAAGCGCCGGAACTCACTCGATCTCCTCACCACCGAGGAGGGGATCGACCTCGGCGCGCACGCGAGGTTCCTGGTCAACGTGCACGCCCTCATCCCGAGGGCCCACGGCGGAGAGGACTACTTCTTCGAGCACCAGGCTGACGTGCAGGACGTCCGTCGCGCGCGGGCGCTCTACGGCGGAGCCTTCCATGCTGGCCTGGTGGCTGCAGGCCACGACCCGAGGCTCGAGGTCGAGGTGCGCGCCGGCCTTGGCCCGAGCACGGTCACGGTGGAGACGGCCGGCGGCGGGCGCTACAAGATCAAGGTCAACACGCGGTCGGGGAACCTGTGGGCTTCGGATTCCGACCCCACGGCGGGCGGCCAGGAGTTTGCTTTTGGCGCCGAACCCGCTCCCCCCGACTGGGTCCGCGACGCGGTGATGTACCAGGTCATGGTCGACCGCTTTGCCCGGGCCGAGGGGAAGCTTCCCGAGCCGGGCTCGTCGACCGCCCTGTACGGAGGCACGCTCGATGGCGTACGCGAGCACCTCGAACACATCACCAGCCTGGGCTGCGACACCCTGTGGCTCAGCCCGGTCCAGCAAAGCCGGACGCATCACGGCTACGACCACGAGGACTTCTTCAAAGTCGAGGAGCGATACGGCGGCGGGGCGGCGCTGAAGCGCCTGATCGATGCGGCTCACCAGCGCGGCATGCGGGTGCTCATGGATTTCGTTCCCAACCACACCGGGCGCCACCATCACCTCTTTCGCGACGCGGTGAGCAATGGGGGCGATGCGGCCGCCTTCTTTCGGTTCTGGCAGTGGCCGCATTACTACCGCTGCTTCTACGACAACATCACGCTGCCGGAGCTCGACACCGGAAGCCGCCGCGTGCAGCGGTACCTGGTCGACGCCGCGCGCTACTGGGTCACTGAGTACGGAGCGGACGGCGTGCGCTGCGACCATGTCGCCGGCGCCGACCCGGCGTTCTGGATCGAGCTGCGGCGAGGCCTGCGCGAGCTCAAGCCCGACGCGCTCATCCTCGGCGAGGCGACGGGTCACTTCGACTGGCTCGCGCGCTACGCGGGCCGGCTCGACGCGATCTTCGACTTCGACTTCGCCTACATGGTGCGGAAGACGTTCGCGCGCGGGCAGATGGATGCGGCCGCGTTCGCACGCTGGATGGACGCGCACGACAATGCCCTGCCCGGCCTTGCCCTCGCCACGCTGCTCGACAACCACGACATGAACCGGTTCCTGTGGATGGCGGGCGGCGACGTCAGGCGGTTGAAGCTCGCGGCGACGCTGCTCATGACGCTTCCGGGCATGCCGGTCATCTACTACGGCACCGAGGTCGGCCTGACGCAGCGCCACGACGCGGTGAACGAGAACGCCGAGGCGCGCCTGCCGATGCTGTGGGGCCCGGATGAGGACCACGACCTCTTGTCGTTTTTCCGCCGCCTCGCCCGCCTGCGCCGGGGGTCAGCCGCGTTGAGACGCGGTTCGCGAAAGACGCTGCACGCCGACGCCCACGAGCTGGTCTATGAGCGGGTGCTCGGCGACGAGCGGATTATGGTGACGCTGAACCTCGAGACGCTAAGTGGGTCGGTCGTCGACGGTTCCGGTCGCGAGCGCCTTCGCCAGGATGATGTACTCGGCGTGAGCCCAGACCAGGGGACGGGCTGAGCCGGTCGGGAGGCCGGTTCCCTCCCACACCTGCTCGCCAAGCAGCTGGTCGGAACCGGCCAGAGTCTCGAGCTCCCGCGCGTATGGAGATCCATCGCCCCCCGCCAGCACCGTGTAGACCCCGCGTTCGCCGGAGAGCAGCGGCCAGAGGTGACCCTGGCCTGGCGGCGCGGAGCCCGCGTTCTTCTCGCCGTAGCCGTCGTGCGGGTAGCGATACCAGAGGTTGACCAGGTTGACCTGGCGTGACAACCCCTTGTCGATTACGTACAGGGTCGAGACGATGCGCGGGTCATTCGCCTGCCGGACGCCAAGCCGGACCAGCTCCAGGACGCTCGGGTCGGTGATGTCGCGCTGGTCCCATACACCACCTCCGTTGGCGATGTCGATGAGCTCGGCCGTGTTCGGCTTGCCATCGGGTGAGATCCGCAGGTAGTAACCCGGTCCGAATGTCCATGACTCGAGCGATCGATCCCATTGCGTCACCACATCGTGCAGCGGCACGGCGCGATTGACGATCTGGCCCGTCTTGCTCTCCCATCTCTCCACCGCGCGCAGGCCGGCGATCTCGGCCGCGATGGTCGCGGGTGAGTAGCCGGACGCCTCCTCCCACCGCTCCTGCCGCGTGGCCGGCCCCTTGGCCAGCAGGTACGACGCAGCCTTCTCGATGTCGGGACCCGTCGCCTTGCCCCACAGGCGAACCGCGAGAAGGATCGCGTCCGCCGTCTCGTCCAGCTGCTGCCCGGTCCACACCGGCGTGCCGAGAAGGTCGGTGTTCTGCGGCATGCTGCCGTCCGGCTGCTGCTGCCTGCCCATGAAGCGCAGCACGTCCAGCGCCGTCGCGGTGTCGCCGGCGGCAAGCAGCGCGCTGGCCGCGTGGTACAGGTCGCGCGGCCAGACCTTGCGGTAGCCCACGTCGGCGTCGTTGTCCGGAGCGACGTCGCCCCAGGGCCGCGCGAGCGAGGCCACGATGGCTCCGGCGTGCAGCTTGTCCTCGGCCATCTTGATCACCTCGACGCTGTGGAAGAAGAAGGCCGCGTCGCCCGGAGGCGCGCTCAGCTGCGCCGTGTACTGGCGCCAACCCGACCGGTATGCGTCGAACACGCCTTGCGCGCCAACGTTCAGCGTCGCGTTCAGCTCGGCGTCGGCTGCCGCGCGGCTCGGACCGAGCGCGAGCTCCGTGACCCATGAACCGGCTCCGCCGTCGACCTTCCACGTGAGGGTGACCCGACCAGGGCCGGCCTGCCGGTAGCGATTGGTGAGCACGTCGTGATGCAGCTGGTCGTAGCCGTCCTGGCGGCCCAGGTAGCCCGCCGTGCGCTGGTCGGTCGCCGCGCCGCCTCCGACCGCCAGCCACAGGCCGCCCTTGCTGACGTACCCGCGCGTGCCCTCGAAGAACGCCGTCTGCCCGGCGCCGGTGCCGCCGAGGTGCGGCACGAGGTAGGCGTAGACGGACAGGTTCGAAGCGTTGCCGACCAGGTGTGCCCTGACCACGACGACCGGACGGTCCGGGTCGGTCGCGATCTCGGTCACCAGGCTGAAGCGGTGCACGGGGTCGTCGACCTGCAGCACATAGGTCAGCGCCCGGTCGTCGGTGACCCTCGAGCTCGCGACCCCCTGCGTCGCGGCGTCGAAGAAGAACGTCGAGCCGTCGGTGACGAGGAAGCCGAACTGGCGCAGGTTGTCCGCGTCGACGGTCGGGTAGAGCAGGTCGGCGAGCGTGCCGTGCGCGGCGGTGAACCACACGTTCGACTGGCGGGCGGCCGCGGTCCCGATCGCGTCCTTGTCTCCTGTGGTCCAGTGATCACCCGCGACGTCGGCGGCCGGGGCAATGTCCGCGGTCCACTGCGGAACCTGGCGGAACACGAGGATCGAAACGACCGCCAGCGCTGAGACCAGGAAACCCGCGAAGACGACCAGGCGGTGCGGCCGGTTCAGCCCTTCACACCGCCCACAGTGAGCCCGGCGCGGAAGTATCTCTGCAGACCGAGGAAGAGCGCCATCACGGGGACCGAGACGATGAGCGAGGCGGCCGCGAAGTAACCCCACGGCACCCGGTAGTCGTTCTGCAGGCCCCAAAGTCCGACCGGCACCGTGTAGGTGTTCTCATCCAGGAGCAGCACCGACGCCATCACCCACTCGTTCCAGGCGGTGAGGAACATGAGCAGCGCGGTGACGGCCAGGGCGGGGATGGAAAGCGGCAGGATGATCCGCCAGAACGCCTGCGTCACGGTGCATCCGTCGATGAGGGCTGCCTCGTCGAGCTCGCGCGGGATCGTGTCGAAGTATCCCTTCAAGTTCCAGGTGCAGAAGACGAGAGCGACCGACATGTAGGCGAGCACGAGGCCGAACGGCGAGCCGACCAGGCCGATCGTCTTGAGGATCAGGTAGATCGGGATCAACGCGAGAACCGACGGAAACGCCTGGATCGCCAGCAGCAGGATCAGCGTCATCTGCTTGCCCTTGAAGCGGAATCGCGACAGGGCATACGCTCCGGTCGCCGAGCCGATGAGCCCGGCCACCATGGTGCCGATCGACACGCCGAGGCTGTTGCGCAGCCACAGCGGGAAGGGGATCTTGGTCCAGATATATGTGAAGTTGTCCAGCGTCGGCTTGTCCGGCCACAGGCTCAGGGTCAGCGAGTACAGCGACTGTCCAGGTCGGAACGCGGCCTGCACCACGAAGAAGGCTGGGAACAGCGCAAAGATCACCATGGCGAGGAGGAAGGCGTGGAGCAGGATGGGCACGCCGACGCGCGACAGGATCTTCACCTCGCCTCCTCGCGCACGAGGCCGCTGAAGCGCAGGCTGCCGAGCGTGACCCCGAAGAGCATCGCAAAGATCACGACCGCGAACGCCGCGATGTACCCGAAGTTGAAGAGCTGGAACGCTTCGCGGAACGCATAGACCATCACGAACTCGGTCGCGCCGGGCTTGGCAGCGCTGACGAATGGTCCGCCGGTCGTGATCAGGTAGGCGGTGTTCAGGGTGTTGAAGGTCAGGATCGCGCTCAGCACCGTGGCCGGGAGGATGGCCGGCCGCAGCAGCGGCAGCGTGATCCGCCAGAACTTGCGCCACGCACCGGCGCCGTCGACCGCCGCCGCTTCATAGAGCTCGCTTGGGATGCTCTGCAGCGCGCCGAGGATGACGACCATGAAGAACGGATAGGACATCCACAGGTTCGCCAGCACGATCGAGGCGAACGCCCAGTTCGGGTCGGTGAGCCAGGGCAGCCCCGCTTGCGGACCCGCGACCAGCCGGTAGAGCTGGTTCAGTGTGCCGAACTCGCCGTTGAAGAAGAACTTCCAGACCAGCGCCGTGATGTAGCTCGGGACTGCCCAGGGCACGATCAGCGCGACGCGCCAGAAAGCCTTGAAGCGCACGGAGGGGTGGTTCAGGGCAAGCGCGGCGAGCATCCCGACGGCAAGGAACAGCGGGATGCAGATCGCGACGAAGAGAAACGTCCTCCCGAGAACGATGAAGAAGTCCGCGTCGAACGTCTTGAGAAGGTTCTGATAGTTGGTCAGGCCGATGAACGAGAAGTGACGGAAGTGATAGAGGTTCTGGTTCGTGACCGAGATGAAGACGTTGTACAGGATCGGATAGAAGCTGATCAGGCCGACGCCGATGATCATCGGGGTCAGGTAGGCGAGAGTCGTCCCCGCTCTTACCCGATACATGTCTCAGTCGAAAGCGGAGGGCGGCACCTCGCGTGCCGCCCTTGCCGTTCGATCACTGATGACTACTTGAGCTGAGCGACGTTCTTTTCCGCGGCCGTCTGCGCATCGCTCAGGGCGGCATCGACGGACTGTTTACCAGTCCACACCGCCTCCAGCGCCTTGGCGACGGGGTCCCACAGCGCGGACATGAAGGGTGTGTTGGGCAGCGGCACGCCATTCTTCACCTGGGCGCCGAAGCCCGCGATGTCGGGTATGGCCTGGACCTTGGGGTCGGCCAGGGCCAGCTTGTTGGCCGGGATCTCCCGCGTGGTGAGGACCATGTTCGTCTGGTTTGCCTGGTTGGAGAAGAACTTCATGACGTCGACCGCGAGCGCCGGGTTCTGGGCGTACGCGCCGAGCATCAGCGTCTTCACGCCGACGAACGGCGACGCTGGTTTCCCGGATCCCTGGACCACCGGCAGGGTGGCGTAGCCATAGTCCACTCCCGCCTTCACGTAATCCGCGACCGACCATGGTCCGTTGATGATCATGGCCGCCTTGCCTTCCTTGAACAGCGTGTCGGCGATGCCGTAGTCGACACCCGCAGGCATAGCGCCCTTGAAGCTGGCCACGTAGTTGAAGCCGGCCTTGGTGCCGCTGGTGTTCAGTCCGACGCTGCCGTCGGCCTTGACGTAAAAGCCTCCGGAACCGTAGATCCACGGCGCCTGGAAGTAAGCGTCCTTGGGGTTCCAGACCACGCCGTATGACCCAGGGTTGCTCTGGCTGTAGCTCTTGGCGAAGCTCACGAGGCCGTCGGTCGTCTTCGGGACCTGGCTGCTCGTGATCAGCTTCTTGTTGTAGATGATCGTGATGGCCTCGACGGATTCGGGCATGCCGTAGATCTTGCCCTCGAAAGTCGCGGCGTCTGCGGCGGCCGGGGTGAACTGCGAGTTCATGTAGTCCTTGTTGACGTACGGGTCCATGGGCTTGATGGCTTCGAGCTTCACCCACTTGCCGATCTGGTCGTCGACCCAGGCGACGATGTCGGGGCCCTGTCCGGCGCCGGCCGCGGCCGTGACCGCGTCGGTCAGGTTCGGCTTATGGACCAGGTTGATCGTCACGTTCGGATACTGCTTCGTGTACTCGTCGTAGATCGCCTTCTTGGCGTCGAGATAGGTGCCTTCGTAACCGTGCCAGATCGTGATCGTGCCGCTGCGGGTGAGCGTCGGGCTGTTGTTCGAAGTGCTCCCCCCGCACGCCACGGCGACCATGGCCGCCAAGGCGAGCAGCGCGACCCCCGCCGATTTCCACCACCGGTTCCAGACCATCGAAGTTTCATCCTCCTTGACTGTGGGCGGGCACGCCCAGTGCCTCACCCGTCGAGGGACACGTTGAGGGTGAGGGGTAAAACGGTTTAGCGGGAATCTATTCCGGCTCCTGATTCCTGTCAAGGAGGAATTCACCCACCGTCCGAGGTCGAATCAGAGGAGGCGTATCTTTGCCTTTCGTGATTCAGCGCGCGCGGTTGGGTGGGACCGAGCTCGAGTTCTACCCGCTCGGAGCGCTCCCCAAGGCCGGGTTCTCCGACCCGTCCGGACTGCCGATGACGGTGAAGGTGCTGCTCGAGGGGCTCATCCGCCTGGCCGAGGCCGGAGCGACCGACGAATCGAACGTCGGCGCGCTTGCGAAGTGGCCCGCGCCGGCTCCCGACAGCGAGCTCCCCTTCCTGCCCGCGCGTGTCCTGATGCAGGACTTCACGGGGGTGCCCGCGGTCGTCGACCTGGCCGCCATGCGGTCCGCCATGCAGCGGGCGGGAAAGGACGCGGGAAGGGTGGACCCACTCGTCCCGGTGGACCTGATCATCGACCACTCCGTCCAGGTCGACTCGTTCGGCTTCCGCGAGTCTTACACACGCAACATCGAGAAGGAGATCGAGCGCAACCGCGAGCGTTACTCGCTGCTGCGCTGGGCGCAGCAGGCGTTCCACAACTTCTCGCTCGTCCCACCCGGGATGGGCATCTGCCACCAGGTCAACCTCGAGTACATCTCGAAGGTCGTGCAGGTCCGTGATCTCGGCGGCCGCAAGGTCGCGATCCCCGACACACTGATGGGCACCGACTCGCACACGACCATGGTCAACGGCCTCGGCGTGCTGGGCTGGGGCACCGGTGGCATCGAGGCCGAGGCGGCAATGCTCGGCCAGCCCGCGTACCTCCCCGCCCCGATCGTTGTCGGCGTGCGCTTCCACGGCGCGCTGCCTGCGGGATCGACCGCGACCGACCTCGTGTTGACGCTGACCGAGATGCTGCGCAAGCACGGCGTGGTCGAGAAGTTCGTCGAGTTCTGCGGCGACGGGCTGTCCAGCCTTTCGGTCCCCGACCGCGCCACGATGAGCAACATGTGCCCCGAGTACGGGGCCACGTCCGCGCTGTTCCCCATCGACCAGCAGACGCTGCGCTACATGGATATCACCGGCCGCAGCCGCGAGCAGATCGACCTGGTCGAGCGATACAGCAAGGAGCAGGGACTCTTCCGCAAGGACGGAGACCCTACCCCGAAGTTCAGCGAGCTGCTCGAGCTCGACCTGTCCGGGATCGAACCCAGCCTGGCCGGCCCGAAGCGCCCCCAGGACCGCGCGCCGCTGCCCAGAGTTTGGGAGAGCTTCACCGCGGCGTTCGCCCACAGCCCCAAGCCAAGCCCTGACGCGATCTCGCGCCTCACCGAGGAGGGCGGGCCGATCGACGGCCGAGCCGCGGTCGCAGTTGCGGCCGAACCGGTCGCCAGGCTGGAGAACGGCTGCGTCGTGATCGCGGCCATCACGAGCTGCACCAACACGTCGAATCCCTCGGTCATGGTGGCGGCGGGCTTGCTCGCGAAGAACGCGGTCGAGCGCGGGCTCACGGTTCATCCCTATGTCAAGACGAGCCTCGCCCCGGGCTCGCGTGTGGTGACCGACTACCTGAACACCGCCGGCTTGATGGAACCCCTCGAGAAGCTTGGGTTCTTCCTCGTCGGTTACGGATGCACCACGTGCATAGGTAACTCCGGTCCCCTCGCGAGCCCCGAGGTGGAGGCCGCGGTGACGAAAGACAACCTCAGCGTCGTAGCCGTTCTCTCAGGCAACCGCAACTTCGAATCCCGCATCCACCCACTGGTCAAGGCGAGCTACCTCGGGTCGCCGCCGCTGGTCGTCGCGTACGCGCTGGCGGGAACCGTGCACATCGACCTCACCAAAGAACCCATCGGGCACACGAAGGAAGGCGAGCCGGTGATGCTCTCCGACCTGTGGCCGTCGCAGGAAGAGGTCAACGCGGTCGTCCAGCAGTGCGTCAAGCAGGACATGTTCAAGCGCGAGTACTCGCGAATCTTCGAGGGTGACGAGCACTGGAAGAAGATGACCTCGCCAACGGGGCCGATCTTCGAGTGGGACGAGAGCTCCACGTACGTCAAGGAGCCGCCGTATTTCGAGGACTTCGGCCCAGAGCCGAAGGCGCTCAGCGACGTGGAGGGCGCGCGCGTGCTCGCGGTACTCGGCGACTCGGTCACGACCGACCACATCTCGCCGGCGGGCGCGATCCCCGTCGACAGCCCGGCGGGCCAGTACCTCGTCGCGCACGGTGTCGAGAGGACCGACTTCAACAGCTACGGCGCGCGGCGCGGCAACCACGAGGTGATGGAGCGCGGCACGTTCGGCAACATCCGCCTGCGCAACGCGCTCGTCGAGCGCGAGGGCTACTGGACGCGGCACTTTCCCGATGGCGAAGAGACGACCATCTTCGAGGCGACTCGGCGGTACAAGGAAGAGGGCGTGCCCCTCATCGTGCTCGCCGGCAAGGAGTACGGGACCGGCTCGTCACGTGACTGGGCCGCGAAAGGCCCATTGCTCCTCGGAGTCCGTGCGGTGATCGCGGAAAACTTCGAGCGCATCCACCGCTCGAACCTGGTCGGCATGGGCATCCTGCCGCTCGAGTTCACTCGTGGCGAGAACGCGAAGTCGCTCGGCCTCACCGGACAGGAGCGGTTCACGATTCGCGGGCTGCAGGACATCAAACCCCGTCAGCAGTTCGAGGTCGAGGCGACGTCAGACGACGGCAAGGTGAAGCGCTTCGCCGCCCACGCGCGGGTCGACAACGAGACCGAGGTCGGGTATCTGCACCACGGCGGCATCCTGCCGCTAGTCCTTCGTGAGCTGCTGCTGCTCCCCATTCATGGGGAGCTGTCGCCGAAGGCGACTGAGGGGCTGAGCTAAGCCCTTAGGCGGCCGGGATCGCGGCTTCGCTTTCCTCGTAAGTGGTCTTGATCGGCAGCCAGCGTTCGTGGCCGCACTCGGGACACTCGAACAGGCCGACCAGGACGCCCGGCCGCGACACGTCCGAGTGCATCGTGCGCAGCTCGAGCCGAACCTCAGAGTCGTGCCGGTCGCAGGCAGGAGCCTCCTCGATGGTCACGCGCGAAATTTAACGCGCTGCGTCGAAAACCTGCTAGTGCCCGCCGCACAACGCCTAGCCGAAGTTGCTTGTCGCCCGTCCACATCTTAAGCTGCTCTTGATGGCCACCAAAAGGATCGAGGAGGACGCCAGAGAGCCCAGGCCGACCGTGCGCGAGGCGATGCGCTCAGTGCTCGCCTCGGCGAAGCTGGTCGCCGGCGAGGGCGGCCTCGATCGCCCGATCGAATGGGTCCGGAGCATGGAAACCCCAGAGGTCCAGCCCCGCGCAGGCGACCTGATGTTCACCACCGGCTTCCCGATCAAGGACGACGTGGGGGCCCAGATCCGCCTGGTCGGACGGATCGCGGAGGGCGGCGGCGTCGGCCTGGTCGTGCGCCCCCTTCCCTACTTGCGCAAGCTGCCGCCCGAGATGGTCTCCGAGGCCGACCGGCTCAAGGTCCCGCTCTTCACCATCGCCTCGGACGTCCAGTTCGTCGACCTGATGACGCCGCTTCTCGAGCGCATCATCAACGCCGAGCACTGGCGGCTGAAGCGCTCGATCGAGATCCACCGGCGCTTCACCGAGCTGGTCCTCGACGGCAAGGGCGTGAACGAGATCTGCCGCACGCTGGCCGACCTCCTGGAGAGTGCTGTGGTGGTCGAGGACGCGAGCTTTCACCTCCTCGCCCACGCCGGCGGCAGCGCCGACCCGCACCGCAAGGAGACCATCCTCCGCCAGGGCACGCCGCAGCGCGTCCTCTTCGACCCGCAGATCCAGCGCATGCTGCGCGAGGTCGAGGCCAGGCGCGGACCGCTGAAGGTCCCCGCATTCCCGCACCTGGGCATGTCGCGTGAGCGCCTCATTGCGCCGATCCTTTCCTCCAACCAGGTCCTGGGCTACATCTCCGTCCTCGACCACCCTCCGCAGAACGAGGAGCTGGCCTTCATGGCCATCGAGCAGGCGGCCCTTGTGCTCGCGCTGTCGATCGCCAAGGAGCGGGAGCTGTCGGAGGTCGAAGGCCGCGTCCGCGGCGAGTACCTCGAGGACTTGCTCCACGGCACCTACGGCGACGAGGCCGCTGCTCAGCGCCGGGCCCGCCACCTCGGCTACCCGCTGCACGGCAGCCACATCGTGATGCTGGTCGACATCGACGACTTCCGCGGTTTCAACCGCGCCCGCCAGATCTCCGAGGATGCGATCCAGGCCCTCAAGCGCGAGTTCCTGCGCCGGGTGACCGGCGTCGTCCGCGCTTCGTACCCGCGGGCCCTCGTGCAGGGCCGGTCCGACCAGGTGGTCTCTCTGCTGCCGCTCGGCACCGAGCTCGGCGATCACCAGGCGCGCAGCCACGCCCTCGGCCTGCAGATCCGCCAGGCGGTGGCCGACTGGAAGCCGGGCTTCACGGTCTCGGTCGGCTTCAGCGCTCCAGCCGAGGCACCCGCCGCGGTGGCCGGAGCCCTTCGCGAGGTGACCTCGGTCATGGAGTCGCTGGCCCGGTTCAAGCGCTGGGGCCAGGTGGTCGCGGTGCCGGAGCTCGGCCTGACCGGGCTGCTCGCGGCGGTCAGCGACGAGCGCCTCGTGGACTACAGCAGGCGACATCTCGGCCCGCTGGTCGAGCATGACGCCACGCGCAAGGGCGCGCTGGTCGCGACTCTGCGCGCCTACCTCGAAACCGGTGAGCAGCAGCAGGCCGCGCACCGCCTGCGCGTCCACCCCAACACGCTCCGCTACCGCCTGGATCGGATCCGCGAGATCACCGGCCTGGACCTCGAGGACCCCGAGACGCGGCTGAACCTGTCCGTCGCGCTGCGCGTGCAGTCGCTTCTGGGAATGTAGAGGTCACATAACAAACTCGGCGCCGTTTTTGTCACCGGCACACTAGTTCCGCCAGGCTACTACCGGTAGCGTTCCCACCAGTGCCCCCAGCCCTGTCTCCTTCGCGTCTTGCCTGGAAGGGGGACCTCCCCGAGGCCCGCGCCGCCTGCGGCATGGGCTTTGTGGCTACCCCCGATCTCGCCCACGAAGCGGTCGCCCTCGGCGTCCGCGCGCTCGCGCGCCTGGCCCACCGAGGGGGGCTCGACGCGGACGGCAAGAGCGGCGACGGAGCCGGGCTCCTGATCCAGGTCCCCCACCGTCTGCTCGGGGGGCGTCTCGCCGTCGCCGCGCTTTTCGACTGGGACGACCGCGCGCGCGGCGTGATCGAAGCGGCGGCCCGCAGCGTGGGCATGAAGGTCGCCGCGTGGCGCGCCGTGCCCCTCGACCCGGACAGCCTGGGCGCGCGGGCAAGGGAGACCATGCCGGCGATCTGGCATGGCCTGATCGAAGACCCGGGCCTGGATCCCGAGGAGTGGGAGCGCCGCCTCTACCTCGCGCGCCGCCGCGCCGAGCACGAAGCCGCCGCGAACGACGTGCGGATGTACATCGCTTCGTGGTCGAGCCGGACGCTGGTCTACAAGGGACTGATGGCCGGGACACGGCTCGCCGATTTCTATCTCGACCTCGGCGACAGCGCGTGCGAGAGCCGGCTCGCCGTGTTTCACCAGCGCTACTCCACCAACACGATGCCGGACTGGCGGCTGGCCCAGCCGTTCCGCATGCTCGCCCACAACGGAGAGATCAACACCGTCACCGGCAACCGCGCATGGATGCGCGCGCGGGAGGCCGAGCTCGAGCCCGAGCTGCGCGGCGCGATCTGGCCCGAGGGCTCAGACTCGGCGTCGCTCGACAACGCGCTCGAGCTCCTCGTCCAGCGCGGCTGGGAGGTCAGCGAGGCGCTGATGAGCCTGGTGCCGGACGCGTGGGAAGGGCGCGGCGACCTCGCGGCTCACGTGCGCGACTTCTATCGATATCAGTCGATCCGCTTCGAGCCATGGGACGGCCCCGCGGCGCTCGCGTTCAGCGATGGGATCGTGGTCGGCGCCGCCCTCGACCGCAACGGCCTGCGGCCCTTGCGCTGGCAGCGCACCAGGCAGGGAGTCGTGGCGGCGGCGTCCGAGGCGGGCGTCGTGACCATGGCGCCAGAGGACGTCGTCGAGCGCGGGCGGCTCGGCCCCGGCCAGATGCTCCTCGTCGACACCCGCGACGGCTCGCTGCTGCGCGACGCCGACGCCAAGGAGCGCGCAGCCGCGCGCCACGACTACGGCCTGCTCGCCGACCGCATCCTCGTCCCGGTCGAGCGGCACCACAGCGACCTCGAGCCGCTCGCAGACCTGCCCGCGCACCACGCGCTGCACGGGTGGGGGTTCGAGGACGTCAAGTTCGTCGTCGACGTCATGGCCGAGTCGGCCGCTGAGCCCGTCTACTCGATGGGCGACGACATCCCGATCGCTCCTCTTGGACGCACGCCGCGACGCGTGTACGGCTACCTGCGCCAGCGCTTCGCGCAGGTCACCAACCCGGCGATCGACCCGCTCCGGGAAAGGGCGGTGATGTCGCTGCGCGTCCTTCTCGGTTCGCGGGAGCGGACGCTCGAGCCTGAGGGCGGGGCCGACCGCGAGCTGCTGCGCCGCCACCATCCGGCCGTACCTTCGGATGGAAGGTTGCTCGAGCTCGACTCGCCGGTCCTCGGCGCGGCCGAGTTGGCGCGCGTACTGGAGGACGCGGTCGTGCTCGACGCGACGTATGCACGCGAGAAGACGCTGCGCGAAGCGCTGCTCCGGCTGTGCCTCGAAGCCACCGAGGCGAAAGGCGTGATCGCGCTCAGCGACCGGCGATGGGGGATGAACCGGTTGCCGGTTCCCATGGCGCTGGCGGTCGGCGCGGTGCACTCGCACCTCCTCGCCACGGGCCGCCGCATGTCGACCGACATCGTCGCCATCGCGGGCGACGCGGTCGACGTCCACGACGTCGCGTGCCTCATCACGATCGGCGCAACGGCCGTCCATCCGTATCTCGCGCTTGCGACCGTCGGGAACGAAGCCGCACCGCGCTATCGCAAGGCGCTGGAGGCCGGGTTGCTCAAGGTGATGGCGAAGATGGGCATCTCGTGCGTCACCAGCTACCGCGGCGCCGAGGTGCTGGAGGCTCTCGGCCTGGGCGCCGAAGTGATGGAGCTCTGCTTCCCGGCAGTCCCTTCGCGCGTCGGCGGGGCCGACCTCGGCGACATCGAGCGCGCCGCACGAGCCAGGTCGACGGCGGTACCCGACCACGGCCGCGTGCGATTCCGCAAGGCCGGCGAGCACCACGCCTACAACCCGCTCGCGGTGCGCGCAGCGCAGAAAGCCGCCCAGACCGCAGACCCCGACGCATATCGCGAGTGGCGGCGCCTCTCGAGCATGGGCGAGCCCCAGTCGCTGCGCGAGCTCATGCGGATCAAGGAATGTACGCAGCCGGTTCCGCTTGCAGAGGTGGAACCGGCGTCGGACATCGTCAAGCGATTCGTCAGCACCGCGATGTCGTTGGGCGCGCTGTCACCCGAAGCTCATTCGGCGCTCGCCATCGCAATGAACAAGGTCGGCGCGCGCTCCAACTCCGGCGAGGGGGGCGAGGACCCAGACACATATGTAGATGATGGAATCACGCGACGCGACAACAAGGTGAAGCAGGTCGCCAGCGCGCGGTTTGGCGTCACCCCCAGCTATCTCAAGCGCGCGGAAGAGCTGGAGATCAAGATCGCGCAGGGATCCAAGCCCGGCGAGGGGGGACAGCTTCCCGGCCTCAAGGTGACGAGCCTCATCGCGCGCCTTCGTCACGCTCAGCCCGGCATGCAGCTCATCTCTCCGCCGCCGCACCACGACATCTACTCGATCGAGGACCTGGCGCAGCTGATCCACGACCTGAAGACGGTCAACCCGACCGCGCGTGTGGGCGTGAAGCTCGTCTCGGAGGCGGGAGTCGGCACCATCGCGGCGGGCGTCGCGAAGGCACAGGCCGACTACATCCTCATCTCCGGCCACGACGGCGGGACAGGCGCCTCGCCTCTCTCTTCGATCAAGAACGCCGGCTCGCCGTGGGAGCTCGGGCTCGCCGAGGCGCAGCAGGTCCTCGTCGAGAACACGCTGCGCGAGCGGGTCAGCCTCCGCACGGACGGCGGCCTGCGCAGCGGGCGCGACATCGTCATCGCCGCGATGCTCGGCGCCGAGGAGTTCGGATTCGGCACCGGCGTGCTCGTCGCCCTCGGCTGCGACATGGCGCGGCAGTGTCACCTCAACACGTGCCCGACCGGCATCGCGACGCAGCGCGAAGACCTGCGCGCCAAGTTCGAAGGCAGACCGGAGCACGTCGTCAACTACCTCTTCCTGATCGCGGAAGAGGTGCGCGAGCACCTGGCCCGGCTGGGCGCGCGCTCGCTCGATGAGATCGTCGGCCACGTCGAGCTCCTGGAGCAGCTTCCCGACATCAGCCTCGACCTTTCGTTCATCCTCGCGGCCACCGACGGCTCGCTGCCGAGGCGTCGCGCGTGGTATCGCAACGGCGAAGCGCCTCCACTTGCGCCGGATTCGGGCGAGATCGATAACTCGCAGCGGACCGCGGGCGCATCGCTGGGGCCCGGCGAGCGGCGCGACTACCGAGGCAGCGCGGGCCAGAGCTTCGGGGCGTTTCTCGACCGTGACGTCGAGGTCCGCCTCGAGGGCCAGGCCCAGGACTACGTCGGCAAGGGCATGGGCGGCGGAGTGATCGCCATCCGCCCGTTTGCCGAGGACTCCGCGGAAGACCCGGTGCTCGCCGGCAACACCATCTGCTACGGCGCGACCGGGGGCAAGCTGTTCATCGCCGGCCGCGCCGGCGAGCGGTTCTGCGTCCGCAACTCGGGGGCGATCGCCGTGGTCGAGGGCGCCGGAGATCACTTCTGTGAGTACATGACCGGTGGGGTCGCGGTCGCCCTCGGTCCGGTGGGCTGGAACGCGGGCGCGGGAATGACCGGAGGCACCGCCTACCTGGTCGAATGGCGCCAGCTCAACGCCGACAGCGTGATCGCGCGTGAGGTCCCGGCTGAGGATGCGGAGGAGCTGAAGGCGCTCGTCGCCGAGCACCAGGCCCGCACCGGCAGCCGAAGGGCCGCCGAGATGCTCGCCGACTGGGACCACGCCGTGCGCCGCTTCCGCCAGATCGTCCCCGTCGCCCCGCCCCAACCGCGGGTCGAAACCGCGGCGGAAGACGCGCCAGAGCAGGCTCCAAAAACTGCGGCTTAGCGTAGCCTAGGGCCGTGCGCCGGTTGGCCGTGCTCGCGCTGTTCCTGGTCGCCGCGTGCGGTTCGATCGGGGTCCAGGCCCAGACGCTGAAGCTCGCGTACAAGCCTGGCGACACTTACAAATACGGCTTCCACGCCGTGTTCAAGTACACGGTCGGCGCCTCGGGCTTTTCCATCCCGCTCGACCTCGACATGAGCGCCAGAGAGACGATGACGGTGAAGTCGGTCGATGCGACCGGGACCGCCGTCGTGACCGTGGCGGTGACAGATCTCTCGGTCAAGACGACAGCCAACGGAGTGACCAACACCACGACCACTACCACCCCGACGAACGTCGACCTGAAGATCACGCCGGACGGGCGGATCGTGAGCATCAACGGCAACATGTTTGGCAGCAGCACCCTTCCTGGAACGTCGGGGTCGCAAGGCCTCCTGACCGCGATCCTGCCGGATGGCGCGGTCAAGCCAGGCGACACGTGGACCAAGAGTTATGACCTGCCCAATCCCCTCGGCTCGGGCACGAGCCACGTCACGACCGACAGCAAGTACCTTCGCGACGAGAAGGTCGGGAACGTCAACACGGCCGTCGTCGAGAGCAAGATCAAGGGCACGATCGACCTCACGATCGACACCTCGTCGGCGGCGGGTGGCGGAACTCCGCTCTTCCCGTCAGGCGGAGCAAGCGGCCTGCGGAGCCTGACCATGAAGGGGACCACGACATCTGACGTGACGACATGGTTCGACGCCGGCGCTCACCGAGTCGTCAAGAGCCACTCGAGCGGAGACGTCGACGCCACGATGAGCCTGAACATGGCCGCGGGCAGCACGACCCCGGGGCTGACGGGCCCGATCACCTTCAAGGGCACGCAGACCCTGGACATGACCCCTGCCTGACGTCGACGCCGTCCGTCGCGCGCTCGAGGCAGAGCGCACGGTCGAGCAGGAGTTCGTCGAGCGGGCGCGCCAGACCGAGTCCGCCCCGAAGGGCTGGCCCGCGGCGCTGGTCATGTTTCACCTCGGCATGTGGCGCGAGCGGCTGCGCAACGGATTCGCCGACTTCGCCGAAGGACGCCCGTTCACTCCGCCGCCGGCCAACATCGACGAGCTCAACGACGCGGAGCTGGCGAACGGGATCGGCACCCCGCTGGCCGACGCGGCGGCGAGGTCCGATCACCTGCTGGCGGAGATCATCGCCCTCTACTCGAAGCTCGGCGACAAGCCGTTCGAATGGGGCCTCGCCAAGACCACGACCGCGGCCGTGCTCCGCAACAGCTACACGCACGGCCGGGTCCACCTGCGCGAGTACCTCAAAGAGAACGGTGAGGGCAGCCGCGCCGACGTGCTCTTCGAGAACGCGTACGAGGAGATGAAGGCAGCAGATGCGCCGCCGCTGATCATGGGGACCGTCGCCTACAACCTCGCGTGCGTGCGCGCGGACCAGGGCCGGCTCGACGAGGCGATCGAGGCACTCGAGGAGGCGCTGCAGCTGCGACCCGAGATCAAGGAAGCGGCGCCGACAGACTCAGACTTCGAGCCGCTCTACGACGATCCGCGCTTTCGGGAGCTCGTCAAAGGCTGAACGCGGCGCGGATCGAATCCAGGACGCGCATGTTCGCAATCGAGTCGCCCAGCGGTAGTGCGACCGGCCGGTCGCGCAGGATGCTGTCGCCGAAAGACTCGACCATCAACCTGTACGGGTCGTCGGCGTTTGCCGACGTGAAGGGCCGCTCGCGCCGGTGCACCGCTTCGCGCGTGACCACCGTGAGGTCTTGCTCTTCGGGTGACTCGAAGCTCGCCCAGATCGACGCCGTGGCTCCTGAACCAAACATGAGCAGTGCGCTCGCGGTCATGTCGACTCCGTGCACGAGACGGGCGCGGGCAAGAACCTCCTGCGGCTCGCCCAGGATCCAGCGCGCGACGTTCACGGTGTAGCAGCCGACGTCCAGCAGCGCGCCGCCCCCGAGCCCAGCGTGCATGCGGTAGTTGGCGTCGTCGCTCAGCCGAAACCCGAAGCTTGCCTGGACATGGATCGGATCGCTCAAAGATTCGACGAACGCTCGGATGTCCGGGTTGAAGCGGTACATGAACGCTTCCATGAGATGGTTGCCGGATGTGGACGCCGCCGTTGCCATCTCCTCGGCTTCGCTCGCGTTCATCGCCAGCGGCTTCTCACACAGCACGTGCTTGCCGGCCGCCAGCGCGCGCATCGTCCACTCGCGGTGCAGGCTGTTGACGAGCGGGATGTACACGGCGTCGACGTCGTCCTTGTCGAGCAGTGCCTCGTACGAATCGCACACCTGCGCACCCGAGTACCGGGCGAGCATCTCGCGGGCTCTTTCTGGAGCGCGGCTTGCCATGGCGACCACCCTGCCGTTGCTCGAGGCGCCGATCGCCGGCAGGAGCGCCTTGCGTGCGATGTCGGCCGCGCCGAGGACCCCCCAGCCAACCCGGCGCGCGGCTATATCTCGACCTTGAGCTGAGCGCCGCCGCGCGCGATGGACCTGGTCGCCGCTTCCATCACGGCCACGGTGCGGCGCGCCTCCTCGGGCGTCACCGCAAGCGGCTCGCCCCATGCCAGGTGGTCTGCCAGGTTGCGGTAGAAGCCGTGCTCCTCGCGGCGAGGCAGGCTCAGCACCTCTTCGTGCGCGCCCTCGCCGGCGGCGCGGAAAACCGTGATCCGCGCTGGATGGTCCGCGGGCACGGGCGCGTCGCGCCACTCCGCCACGAGGGCGCCGGTCGTGCCGAGCAGGTACCACTTCGGCTTGCGCGCGGCCGCGATCTCGGACTGCAGGAACATCGCCTGGGCCCCGCCCGCGAACGTGAGGTCGACGCGCACCTGGTCCGCGTTCGTCACGTCATGCCACACGCGCTTGTGCGCGTCGGCGACGACGGTCTGCACTGTGTCGGGGAACAGCTGAAGAATCCAGTCGAAGTAGTGCGAGCCCCAGTCGTAGATGGTCCCGCCGGAGATCGGCTCGTGGCTGTGCCAGAAGTCGCAGGGGTGCCCGTGGCCGCCGATGAACGATTCCAGGTAGAAGGGCTCGCCGATGCCGCCCGACCTCGCGACCTCGCGCATGGCGAGGTAGTCGGGGTCCCAGCGCCGGCTCTGAAAGACGGTCAGCACGAGCCGGCGCGACGCCGCGGCGTCGATCATCCTGTCGACCTCGTCGACGTGAAGGCCGAAAGGCTTCTCGCAGACGACGTGCTTGCCCGCGTCCAGCGCGGCGAGCACAGGGTCGGCGTGCGCGCTGGGCGGCGTGCCGACGACGACCAGCCCGACATCGGGGTCGTTGAGCATGTCGTCCTGGTGGGCGTGCACGCGGACCGACCAGTCGCGCGCCGCCGCTTCGCGCCGTTGGGGTGAGATGTCGCAGACGCCCGCCAGGCGCAAGCCGCTGGTGGCGGTGATGGATGCGGCGTGGTCGCGGCCGATGGCGCCGTAGCCGACGAGGCCGACGCCGACCGGCGGAGAGGCGGTGCGCCCGGCGGCGAACAGCACGAGGCGGCCGATCAGCTTCTCGAAGGTCGGGCTCCCATCGTTCTGCAAGCCGAGATAAACGAAACGCCCCTCGCCGAATCGCCGCTCGTACGCGGCCACCTGCTCCGTGTACCGCCAGCTGGCGCGCAGGAGGATCGACGCGTCGATGGGCGGTCCTTCGGAGAGATAGAGCCGGTCCCGGATCTTCCATTCGGGGTCGAGGCGCTGCGTCACCGGGTGGTTGGGATCGGGCCGGACGATGAGCTCGGTCCGCGGCCCAGGACCCGAAGGCAACCAACCCGCGAGCTCGCGGATCGCCTCTGACGACGACCACGCCGCAAGTGTTGCGCCGAGCAGGACGAGTCCGCCCCCGCGCCCGACGAAGTCGCGAATCAGGTTCGCCTCCGGTTCGCCGATCGGCCGATCGGTCGCGGCAACCACGACCTGCCGTGCGTTTGCGACCTCGCTCCCGAGCGCCACGTCGAAGCGACGCGGGTCGAGCGGCAACCTGCCGTCGGTCAGGGCGATAACTGAGATTCGATCGGTCAACTATGCCGCCTTTTGCTCCGGTTTCCGGCTGATCCGCCGCAGCACGTCGAGCGTGCGCTCCGCTGCGTTCGCCCACGTGTAACCCTTCGCACGGCGCTTTCCTTCCTCGCCGAGCTTGCTGCGCAGGGACTCGTCGGCCAGCAGACGCTCGAGAGCCCCCGCGATCGCGTTCGTGTCGCCCGCGTCCACCGAGAGGGCCGCGCCGAGCGCCAGCTCGGGCAGCGCGCCCGCGGCGCCGACGACGGCAGGGACTCCGTTGGCCATCGCCTCCAGGAGCGGCAACCCGAATCCCTCGTACAGGCTAGGGAATGCAAGCACAGACGCCGACTGGTACAGCGCCGCAAGCGTCGGCTCGTCGACGTGGCCGAGATAACGGACGCCCGGCTCGGTCGCGATCCGCTGCAGCGTATCGCCATACGCCCAGCCCGGGCGGCCCGCGATCACGAGCTGCGGCACGCCGGGACGGCCGTTGATGATGAAAGGGAGCGCGCCGTGACGTCCGCGCAGCTGGCGGTAGGCGACGAGCAGCCGAGGGTAGTTCTTCCGCGGTTCGACGGTGCCGACCGCGAGGACGAATCCGGGGTCGATGCCCTCCGGCAGGTCCCCTGGGGTCACCGCCTGCGGCAGCCCTTCGGGGATCACCTCGACCTTCTGCTCCAGGCCAGCGATCGGGTACAGGTTCAGCAGGTCGCGGCGCGTCGACTCCGAGGGCACCAGCACAGCGGCCGCGTTGCGGAGGGCAGGCGGAAGGATGGTGCGGAAGTACAGCCGCTGCTGCCACGGCACCTCGGCCGGCCGGATGCGGAACGCGAGGTCGTGGACGAAGATCGCCGCCGGCGGCGCGCCGGCGCGCCGGAAGGGCGGGCTGGGCCAGTACGGGTACAGGATGGCGTCGCTCTCCAGCTTGGGCTCGATCGCCGGAATCCATCGTGTTTTGAGGGCGACCTCGTGCCGGAAGGGGGCCAGCACGGCCTCGGCGTCCACGTCCTTCAGCGATTCCGGCCGCTCCCGGCTGCAGAGGAGGACGTAGTCGTCGCCGTCGCGGCCGGCGACCAGGGCCCGGGACAGCTCCACCGCCACCGTCAGCATCCCCACCCGCTGGGGCCGCCAGCAGGCGGTCACGTCGATGGCAAAGCGGCCCATACAGAGAATGTAAGAGAGCGGAAGTTCGGCGCGCGCGCGGGCCGGCCCGGCGCTAACATGGATTTTGGCGCTAGTTTTGGCGCTCGGAACTGACCCTCCCTCCTTTCTGAAGGTCCTCTGCCCCCCGGCGGAGGGCCTTCCTCTACGTATGAGAGGGAACCCAGATGGTTCCCTCTCATCGCCCGGGTCGCTTCGCGACCGGGGCTGCTCTCTTTCCGGTATACGGTTTCGGATTTTTCTTAGTAGTCCTCCGCCATCGACGCCTGGCAGTCGTCGAGCAACGCGGGTTGCGGCCGGAGCAAGTCCGGCCGCCATCACCATGCGGGTCTGGGGAACCCCGATGGTTCCCTCTGAGTGTCAACCTTTCGGATTGTCCGGAGGGTTGGCTCCTGGTTCCCTCTGCCGCCGGTGGCTTTGATGAGTCTTGCCGCCTTCCGGATCAAATAGGACCGGTCGGCGTGACTTCA
>Ga0207684_10000688_pt1 | contig 39936 bp, 39 predicted proteins | sample KBSK5501metaG_FD_184342 | JGI IMG/M metagenome (GOLD analysis project Ga0207684, IMG submission 184342) | Corn, switchgrass and miscanthus rhizosphere microbial communities from Kellogg Biological Station, Michigan, USA - KBS K5-50-1 metaG... | ecosystem: Host-associated > Plants > Roots >... | reverse complement strand
ACTGCGCTCAACGGGATCCTGGGTCCTGCGGTACTGCATACCGAGTTCATCTGTGCTCAGGTGGGGTGCAAGGTGGATGGATCGCGACATGCCTCCCTTTGTACAACACTATGGGACGACCGCGTATTACCTTGTAATTTTGTATTTCACGCTAGACTCGCGCGGCCGTCGGCAAGCGAACTCATAGCAATTGCACTAGGAAATGACTGACGTCTCGCGGGTGTCCTCGGCGTGGTCGTGGGAAAAGTACATGCGCGAGAGCTTGCGCGGCGGATCAATAATCAGGCTCAGCACCTGCTGGCCGAGGTAGGCCGAGATCGGCAAGCGCTCCGGTGGCGTCTCCATCCCGCCGGGGCGCGTCAGCTTCGCCAGGATCGAGGCGCGCAGGGCGGTGGCAGACGAGCCGGGGAAAAGCGTGTACGCCGCGCCGATGTGCTGCCAGAAGTGCGCGTCGCTGCCGCCGGTTCCCGCGAGACCCCAGCGCGCGTTGGCGACTTTCACCTGCTCGCGCGCGCCTGCGTTGGCCGGCGAGGGATTGTAGAGCTCGATGGCGTCGAGTTGGTAGCCCTTGTTCAGCAGTTCCTCGATCTTGCGGCGGCTGAGGCTCGGCACGAGCCGGCCCATCGGGTGCGGGATGACCGTCAGGCCGCCCTGGTCCTTGATCTGTTCGATGGCGTCCTCGACATGCAGCAGGAACTTGAGCGGACGCTTCATGAAGAGGCCGATGAAGTGCCCCTCACGCGTCGTCACCTCGCAGCCCCAGATCAGCTCGATGTCGGTGGCGCCGGTACGATCCAGTATCTCCTGCACACGCTTGGCGCCCTCGAGATGGTCGTGATCGGTGACGGCAATGACCCGCAGGCCACGCTCGCGCGCCTCATCGAGCACGCGCTGCGGGCTGGCCGTGCCGTCGCCGAGGTTTGTGTGCAAATGCAGGTCGGCGCGAGCGAAGGGAACCTTCCTGGGCGCCGTCGCCGCGTCCTGCTCCTGCATATCCACGGTCCACTCGCCTTTCGCTCTATACGCGCCACTATCCTGCTGATCGTACTCCAGAGCTTTGGTCTGCGCAACCGCCAGCAGATATCAGGCCAGGGCTGTGAGTTGTATCATAGGTCAGGCGAGGACGAGCGGCGGGTTTGTCAACCGAAGGCTCAACGTTAGAAAGCGCTACCTATGACGTTTACTCCTCCGGCGCACGATGACTGGGAGAATCCTGACTTCGCACAGCACTGGGACGCAGTAGTGAGCGCGGCGAATTCAAGTCGCGCCGAGCAACTCGACATCCTCGCCGCCATTGTCGAGCGCGTCTATCTCCCCGGAACCAGCATGCTCGATCTCGGTCTCGGCTCCGGGCTGGTCGAACCGCTGCTCTTCGCACGTCTGCCGCAGGCGCAGATCGTCGGCGTCGAGCAGTCACCCGCGATGATCACGCTAGCCGAGCGGCGCCTGGCTCCATTCGCCGACCGCTGCCAGATCGTGCGCCACGACCTCAGCGAGATTGCGGGCCTCACGCTGCCTGAGCGAACGTTTTCCATCGTTTTCAGCGTGCAGACCCTTCATCATATTCCACACGAGGCGCAACGGACGGTCTATCAGTTCGTCGCGCAACTCCTGCCGCCCAGCGGCGTCTTCCTGCACATGGAGCGTTTCGCCCTCGACGCCGACATGTTTGCCCCGATGATCGCGCCCACGTGGGACGTTCTGGAAAGCCGAGCCGAGACGAAGAGCGGCAGGAGCGCCGACGAGTTCCTGGCGCGGTTGAATCACAAGAGCGAACACGCCGCCACGCTGGAGCAGCATCTCGCCTGGCTGCGCGAGGCAGGATTCGCGGCCACCTGCCTGCATCTGCAACTCAATCGCGCCTTGATTGTGGGCGTCAAGCCTGCGCGCTAGAATGACAGCAGGCCGGTGTGCGTCGCCAGGAAGACATCGGTAACGCCGAAGCTGTTCGATGACTGTGTGAGGTCGAAGTAGAGCAGCAGCGTCCCCTTCTGATAGAGCAGGTTCGCCAAGAACATGAATTGCCAATTCTGGTGATCCAGGGTGGAAAGCACCGGGCTCGCGCTCGATTTCGTCCACGTCACACCGTCCGCGCTGGTGGCGTAGCCAACCGCGGTGAAGGGCTTGGGAACGACGCCATTCGGGCCAAGGCCGAGGTACGCCATCACGTAGCCATTTGGCGTCTGGACGACATTGGGGTCGAAGATGATCTGACTATCCCAGGCGTCTCCTGCTCCCGCGAGCAACACCGGATCTGTGCGCTTGGTCCAATGTATACCATCGGGCGAAATGGCCATGCCGATGGCGTTGTGGGGATCGGCGTCGTTAGCTGCGCCGCTGTAGTACATGACATAGCCAGCGCTGGTGCGGAGCACGCTCGGATGCGCTACGCTGTAGGCGTCCCACGCGCCTGCCGCGCCCGGTGTGAGGACCGGCGCCGTGGCGGGAGTCCATGGACCGGTTGGCTTCAGGGCGGTGGCCCGCCCAATGGTCGAATGCGGATGTGTGGCGAGATCTACGGTGTAGAAGTAGAGCGTCCAGACGCCATCATCCCCGACGAGGACGCTGGACGCGAAGATGGCGGTGGGCGCGTATTTGACCTTGTCCGACGTGAAGACCGGATCCGCGCTGGCCAGCGACCAGGCGTAGCCGTCGGGCGAGGTGGCGTAGCCGATGGAGACCGCGGCGGGATAGGCGTTGATCCCGTTGAAGAACATATGATACGCGCCACCATGGTAGATCATCGCGCCAGGGTCCACGTAACGCGCCGCCCAGGCAGTCGCCACACCATGCGAAATCACCGGGTTCTTGTCGTAGACGGTGAAGGCGCCGGGACGCGCGGGCGTACCGGTAGGGGCGACGGTCACGGCGCTGGATGCGCAGCCGACCAGCAGCAACGCCATGAAAAGCGCCAGGGGCAAGCGGGTAAACCGGGTATACATTTGTGGATCCTCTTTCTCGCGATACCTCCAGGTGTGGAATGGGGTCGGACGTGACCAGCGAGAAGCGGGATCCCATGCTTTTCGCTGGTCTCCTAGACGCGGCTGGCGCGTGTGATTTACCACTACCCTCTGTGGCCTCGCTGAGTGGCGCTTCGTTCGCTATACTAGTGGTAGGTGGCTGCGACGCTGGACAAGGGATGGAGACCAGATATGGCGCGCGACACGAAACGACCATCGCGACTTGGCGAGACCCTACGCGCGCACGTCGGCCTGACGCCGAACCCGATCAGCCCAGCTTCGCGCTCACTTGCCCCACGCACCCGCGACGCCCAGGTCTACACCTCCGTCTGCCCCTTCTGCGCCGTCGGGTGTAGCCAGCAAGTCTTCGTCAAGAACGGGCGCATCATCGAGATCGAGGGCAACCCGGCCAGCCCGATCAACGACGGGCGCCTCTGCCCCAAGGGCGCCTCGACGTACCAGCTCATCCACAATTCCAATCGCCAGACGCAGGTTCTTTATCGCGCGCCCAAGAGCGACCACTGGGAGCCGCGCGCACTTGCCTGGGCGATGGATCGCATCGCCAGGCGCGTCAAGGCAACGCGCGACGCCGACTTCCAGCTGACAGGCGCCGATAGCGCGCGCGTCAACCGGCTGGAGTGCATCGCGCATATCGGCGGGGCGACGCTGGACAACGAAGAGAACTACCTGATCCTCAAGCTCTTCCGCAATCTCGGCATCGTCCACATCACTAATCAGGCTCGTATCTGACACAGTTCCACGGTGCCCGGTCTGGGCACAAGCCTCGGACGCGGCGGCGCGACGACTGCACAGTGGGACCTCGTGAACGCCGATTGCATCCTGATTCAGGGGTCGAACATGGCCGAGTGCCATCCCGTCGGCTTCCGCTTCGTGATGGAGGCGCGCGAGCGTGGCGCGACGATCATCCACGTCGACCCGCGCTTTACGCGCACCTCGGCCAGCGCCGACATCTTCGCGCCGATCCGCCCCGGCTCGGACATCGCATTCCTCGGCGGGCTGATCAACCATGTCCTGAGCAACGACAAGTGGTTCAGGGAGTATGTGCTGGCTTACACCAACGCCGCGACCATCATCGCTGAGGACTTCCAGGACACCGAGGACCTGGCGGGCGTCTTCTCCGGCTACGACGCTGAGAAGCGCGTCTACGATCCAGCGAGCTGGCGTTACGCTCCCGGTGAGTCAGGTTCCGCCCCGGAACGCGACGAGACACTCCAGCACCCACGCTGCGTCTTCCAGATCCTCAAGCGCCACTTCGCGCGCTACACGCCGGAGCTGGTCGAGCAGGTCTGCGGCACGCCGCAAGATATATTCCTGCGCGTCGCCGAGGCGATCACAGCGAACTCCGGGCGCGAGCGCACCACCGCATTCTGCTACGCCGTCGGCTGGACCCAGCACACGGTTGGCGTGCAGAACATCCGTGCGGCGGCGATCCTCCAATTGCTGCTTGGCAACGTCGGGCGACCTGGCGGCGGCATTCTCGCGCTGCGTGGCCACGCGACGATTCAAGGCTCGACAGACGTGCCGACGCTTTACAACCTGCTGCCAGGCTATCTCCAGATGCCGCTGGAGTCACAGCCAGCGCTCGACGACTACTATGCGGTCAATCAGCCCACAGGCGGCTGGTGGCATAACCTGCCGAAATACATGGTCAGCCTGCTCAAGTCGTGGTACGGCGAGCGCGCCACCGCCGCGAACGAGTGGGGCTACCAGTACCTGCCTAAGCTCAACGATGGGGACGACTACTCCTACTACCCGATGTTCTTCAAGATGAAGGATGGTAAGGTCAAGGGCCTGTTCGTGATGGGCGAGAACTTCGCCGTCGGCGGCCCCGGAGCGCGCGTCGAGCGCGAGGCGATGCGCAGGTTGGATTGGTGTGTCGTGCGCGACCCCTTCTTGGTCGAGACTGCGGACTTCTGGAAACTGGACGGCGTGGACCCAGCGACGGTGGATACAGAAGTCTTCTTTCTGCCCGCCGCGTGGCCGCCGGAGAAGGATGGCAGCTTCACCAACACGCAGCGCATGCTCCAATGGCACGAGAAGGCGGTGGACCCGCCAGGCGAGGCGCGCTCGGAGACATGGTTCATGGTTCATCTGGGGCGGCGGCTGCGCGAGTTATACGCGGGCAGCCAGGAGGAGCGCGACCAGCCCCTGCTCGCCATGACGTGGGACTATCCGTTAGAAGGCGTGTTGCAGGAGCCGCGCGCGCAGGCGGTGGTCGAGGAGATCAACGGCTATCGTGTGTCGGATGGCGCGCAGGTGAGTGGCTTCGGCGAGTTGCATGATGATGGCAGCACGGCCTGCGGCTGCTGGATCTACAGCGGCGTTGCCCCTGCAAAGGGCGCGAACCTGGCGGCGCGGCGCGAGCGTGACAAGCCCGGCGAGCACACGAATCACAGGGGCTGGGGCTGGGCGTGGCCGAATGACCGGCGCATCCTCTACAATCGCGCCTCGGCGGACCCCGATGGCCAGCCATGGTCCGAGCGCAAGCGCCTCGTCTGGTGGGACCGCGAGCGGCGCCAGTGGACCGGCTACGACACGCCCGACTTCCCGCGCGACAAGGCGCCTGACACGCCCGCGCGTCCCGACGGGCTGGGGATGGACGCGCACAGCGGCGCCGACCCGTTCATCATGAACGGTGATGGCCGCGCCTGGCTCTACGCGCCGTCCGGCCTCAAGGATGGCCCACTGCCCGCGCACTACGAGCCATTCGAGTCGCCAGTTGGCAACGCGCTCTATCCCGACTGGCAGAACAACCCCTGCGTCGTCACCTTCAACCGGCGCGACAACCCAATGCATGGGCGCGAGAACCCGCGCTATCCCTACATCATCACGACATACCGACTGACCGAGCACCACACCTCCGGCGCGATGTCGCGCTGGAGTAGCTGGCTCTCCGAGCTGCAGCCCGCGCTCTTCTGCGAGATAGACGCGCAGCTTGCCAGCGAGAAGGGTGTGGCGAATGGCGACTGGGTGACGATCACGACCTCGCGCTCGTCCATCGAGGCGCGGGCGCTGGTGACGGATCGCGTCCAGCCGTTGAAGATCGGCAGGCGGCGCGTCCATGTCATTGGGCTGCCATACCACTTCGGCCCCAGCGGGCTGGTGACGGGCGACGTGGCGAACGACCTGATCGGCGTCGCGCTCGATCCAAACGTGCGCATCCACGAGGCCAAGGCATTCACCTGCGACCTGCGCAAGGGCCGCAGGAGCGATCAACGTCCAGAATCAGAGACTACAAGATGAGCAGCATTCCAGACGGCTTCGGGCCGGAGTTCCTAGACTGGTTCCGCACCCAAACCGAGTCGTGGTGGGCGACCATTCCAGAGGCTATCCCAGAGGAGACGCTCGCTAAGTCTGTTCAGTGGGGGTCGGGAGGAAGTTGGTGGCAACGAGGAATAAACTGGCTTGGCGGTCTGAGCGACGAGCAGATTGATAAGGTGGAAGCGCGCTGGAATATTCGCTTTCCTCCCGACTATAGGCTTTTCCTGCAGCGACTTCATACAGTCGATAAACCCATGCGCTGCGCTCGTTACATCGGCCATGAGGAAGCGACTGCACCGGGAAATGGGTATCTGGCGACTGCATTGGTCCATGAGCCAAGGAGCTACATGGCGTTGCGGGAAGGGCCATCGTTCTACGACTGGATACATGGCGCCGACAGCATGCGAGACACCCTGGAGAATGTTGTCGATGGCCTGATCTTCGATGTCGAGAATAATATACTGTGGCCGGAGAGCTGGGGAGCGAATCCAGATACAGCCGAGGAACGCGAACAGTGTGTGCGAGAACTTGTCTCAGCAGCCCCGAGGTTAATTCCAGTCTACGCACACCGCTTTCTGTTAGGAGAGCCTTGCGAGGCTGGCAACCCCGTCCTCTCGATCATGCAGTCGGACATCATCGTCTATGGCGCTGATCTCCACGACTACTTTCTGATCGAGTCTGGGGAAATGATTGCCCCTGACGAGCGCGATGCTGTGAAGGCCGCCAAAGCGCGCATATCAGACATACTGCGCTACGAACCCATCCCCTTCTGGGGTGAGTTGCTGTTTGTCTGATGGCAAAGTAGGGGAGACCTGCATGGCGAAGGGCTTCTTCACCGACACGACGCTCTGCATCGGCTGCAAGGCGTGCGAGGTCGCGTGCAAGCAGTGGAACCAGCTCCCCGCCGAAGATTTTTCGCTGAGCGGCATGAGCTACGACAACACCACTGATCTCGGCGCGACGACCTGGCGTCATGTCGCCTTCATTGAGCAGTTCGACAAGGGCAGCGGGCAGTTTATGGGCCTGGAGGGCATGAACGGCGGCGCAGGCAGCGCCGCTATTGCCGAACGCGTGGCTGCGGACGGCGCGGACGATGGCTTCCTGGGCGAGTCGCGCTGGCTGATGATGAGCAACGTCTGCAAGCACTGCACGAACTCCGGATGTCTCGAATGCTGCCCTACCGGTGCGATCATCCGCAATGAGTTCGGCGATGTCTACGTCCAGCCGGACATCTGCAACGGCTGCGGTTATTGCCAGATCGCCTGCCCCTTCGGCGTGATCGAGCTGAACTCCACCGACGGACGCGCCTGGAAATGCACGCTCTGCTATGACCGGCAGAAGGACGGCCTGACGCCCGCCTGCGCCAAGGCCTGCCCGACGCAGAGCATTCAGTTTGGCGAGGTCAGCGAGTTGCAAGAGCGCGCGCGGGAGCGTGTCGGCGCGCTGCACGCGCGTGGCGTCACCGACGCCTATCTCTACGGCGTGGACGAGCGTGGCTCCGTTGGCGCCCTGAACGCCTTCTTCCTGCTGGTAGACAAACCAGAGGTCTACAACCTGCCGGAGCAGCCACATGTGCCGCAGGCGCAGGTTCTGCCGTCCTATCTGGTGACGGCGGCGACTGGCGCGCTGCTGGGCGCGGCGACGCTGCTGACGCTACTTCTGAGGCGGAGGACATCGTGACGGCGGGAAATACGCGCTACGACCGGCCGCGCAACCAGATCCTGCTGCCGGGGCTGCGCTCAAGACGCGGCAAGTCGCCGGGCGCAACACCTACCGCGCCTTCAACCTACTATGGCCGCCCGATGATCAAGGCGCCGCACTGGAAGTGGTACATCCCCAGCTACTTCTTCATCGCTGGGATCGCGGCGGGTGCGGCGTTCTTTGGCGCGCTGGCCCGCTTCTTCGGCGGACCACGACATCGCATCACGGTGCGCCACGCGCGCTACCTCGCCCTTGCCCTCTCCCTCATCTGTCCAGCCCTGCTCATCCTCGATCTGGGACGACCAGAGCGTTTCTTCAACATGTTCCGCGTTGTCAAGGTGCGCTCGCCGCTCAGCCTCGGCACGTGGATCCTGACCGCCTTCGGCGTCACGTCGGGGCTGCTCGCCGCGCGCCAGATGGCCGAGGACGGCTTTCTTCTGCGCCGCAGGAGCTTCCTGTCGCGGTTGGCGTTGCTGCTTCCCGACCGGCTGCTGACGCTTATACAAGGCGCGCTCGGTTTGGGCCTGGGCGGCTACACCGGCGTGCTGCTGGCGGCGACGGCGGTGCCGCTCTGGGCGGCGGCAGGTATCCTCTTGGGGCCGCTCTTCCTCGCCGCCGCGATTACCTCCGGCGCAGCGGCGCTGATCCTGCTTGGGTTGCTCTCTGGTCATCAGAGTCGCGCGGCGCGGGGCGATCTGGAGATCGTGGCGACTGTCGGCGCGGTGGCGCAGCTTGGGCTAGCGGCCGCGCACGAGGCGCTCGTGCCTGAGCGCATTGGCCGGCCACTGCGGCATGGGGTATGGGGACGAGTCTTCCGCTATGGCGTCCTCGGCGGGGGACTGCTCGCGCCGATAGGGCTGCGGCTGCTGGCCTGGCGCAGCGACGCGCGAATGAAGCGTGTCTTCTCGGCGCTGAGCGCGATCCTGACGCTCTTCGGCACGCTGGCCGAGCGCTTCGCCTTCGTCGAGGCGGGCAAGGTCTCGGCGCGCGATCCCCTCGCCTACCAGGAGTTGACCGCCGGCGAACCGGGTGAGACGCGTCCCACTCCCGCCGAGCAGGGCCGGCGCGCATCCGGGGCGCAGCCATATCGCCCCGGCGTCTCCGCGCGCGACACTGTAGAGAATCCCCAGTCTCCGTCGATCAATGACTGAGCCTGACGAGCGCTTCTCGATGAGAGAAACCTCTCCAGCAAATCGAACAAACCTTGATGTGAATCTAATCGCTCGAATAGGCTCATGCCAGCCAGCGAAGTTGGAGTGCTCATAATTTCAGTCCAAGATTGTGTCATGATGCGCAGTATCTCGTTGTATTGAGCCAGCGCACGTTGACTCGAGGGGGCGTCATGCGACAAGAGAAGCGCCGCCGTTCTGGATTGGTCGCCATCCTTCTGGTGGTTCAAGGTTGGTGTGTTGCTGGCGTACTTCTGGGCCTGGGCATCGCGTTTCTCGGTCAGCCACATGTTGATAACCACGGCTGGCTGGAACTGACAGCAGCGCGTAGCGCGCAGATGAAGTTCCTTATCAGCGCAGATGCGTCAATCAACGGTTTGTGGCAAGCGCCTGGCGGGATACAGGTGGAACTGAGGAATGATGCGCTCTACTACTCACAATACGTCGAAGTGATGAAGTCTTCTAATTTGGCCTTGCATTACGAGGCGCCCCTTGTGAACGATCGTCGCCTCGATGCTACAACCATACCGATAGATTTGACTCTACCCACTGACATTCCCGGTCCAGCCACGCAGACCCTCCGGGGCGAGATCACGAACTACATTTTCTTGCCCGTTCCTGCGGGTTCAGGAGGACATGAGATTGTTAGGAGAGAACTGGCTGTCTCGCTGACGATTCACCTGGCTCCGGTAGAGCCAAAGCTGGATTACATTCGGTATCATCCTGAGCCGCTGCGATTTGGGCTGGTGGCGCTCGCAACCCTCGTGTTCCTAGCGGACACGGTTCTTGGCGCCGAAGTATGGTATTGGTGGGGTATCCGTGACGTCGCCGCGCTCACAGCCGCTGCGGATACGAAACGACTCCTACGCGCATTGCGCCACAAGGATGCCGCCGTGCGGCGGGAGGCGGCGCTCGCCCTCGGTGAGTTGCACAGCTATCCAGCCCTTGCGCCGCTCATGGACGCAGTGCACGATCCAGACAGCGACGTGCGCCTCGCGGCGGCGCGCGCTGGCGGAGATAGGGGATTGGCGTGCGCAAGCGCCACTCTCGTGGATTGCCGCCAACGACAATGACATGGCGGTACGTGAGGCCGCAACGGCAGCACTTGCGCGCCTGCCGGAGGGAAATTGGCGCCGCCGCGATACCGCGCCTCAGACCTCGCCGAGCGCGAAGCCGGTGGAGTAGACCGGCGTGTTCCAGTACGGCGCGCCGGTCGCCGCGTTCAGTGCGAAGATGCGACTTGGTTGCGGCGAGCGGAGCGCTGGATCTGGTTCGAAACCAGAGGAGTATCCATAGTGAACAAAGACGGTCTTCTGGGTGACCACGGGAGAAGAATAGAACTGACCATCGCTCTGGCTGTTCTTGCGTTGCCATAGTGTCGCGCCATCGCTCAGACGCAACGAACGCAGGGCGCTTGTCGTGGCGATATACGCGCGCTCCTCATCTACAGCAATAAACCCAGAGGAGTGCGGCCCATTTACCTGCCCGGCGGCGAACTCACGCTGCCATAGGGTGTGGCCATCCACCAGATTGAGCGCTAGAATCGTCTCCGACTGAGGATTCGCCTGGCCGGATTTGGCGGCAAACGGGCTCGGCGCCGCGACAACGATCAACTGGTCCTTGCTGAGGCCCAGCGCCGCGACGAACTCCACCGACGCCGTCCAGAGCGGCTGTCCATCCGCCAGATGGATCGCCGACACGGTATCGCCCTGATAGGGGGCGGTATAGATGATGCCGTCGCCAATCACAAACGCGCAGGGAACCACCGACGGACCCGTCTGCGCGCCGATGGGCAGGGATTCGCGCCAGGCCAGGCTGCCATCGCTGGCGTGGTAGGCGACGAACGCCGCTGATGGGGAGCCAGCGCTGAAGAGATACGTGTCGCAGGCAATGATCAGACCATCAGTGACGGTGAAGCCGGCGAAGATGGGCAGGGTGAATTGCTGCGTCGGGGCGCCATCACTCGTACGAAACACACGCAGGAGCGAGGCGTTCTCCTGGCGCTTCAGCAGGACATAGATCTGCCCATCCGCAACCTGCATACTCAGTGGCGTGGAGTCGAGTGGCGTAGAGTTGAGCGGGGCGCGCCAGACTTCGCCGCCATCGGTCGCACGCAAGGCAAGGAGCGTCGCGACGGCGTCGCCGGACGCGCTGCCCTGGCGCAACGCGTAGATGATTCCATCGCGCAGGATTGGCGCGCCGATGAAGGTGTTGTTCGCTTTGTCAGGCGCTGTCCAGCGGATCGCGCCATCGGTCGCGCGCAGGTTGAGGAGCCTGTTCGAGCCAGATCCGCAGTTGGAATTGAAGGTTGGCGGCGCGGACTCGCAGATCTGTCCCGTCAGGTAGAGCGAGAGACTCGCGCTGACGGGAGCCTGGGTGACACCGGCGATGGGCGCAAGGAAGACGACCAGTGTAGCGACGATCAGGACCGCAGCGACCGTGCCGAGCACGGCCACACGCGGCCCGCGCCGGTTGGGGACCGCGAAGTAGGCGATCGCGCCGATCAGCGCGAGTCCGCCGATGACCGCCAGCAGGATTGCGATACGCAGACCCATCACACTCACCCTTCCCAAGCATTCTCGCGCTAATGCGTTCCGCCACGGAGGCCGATCAGCGCTACGATCAATTCGACGGCGATCAAGATGATGACCAGCGCCTCCAGCAGTATCCCCAGCGATTCCTGCGCCTCGTCGCGCAGCAGCGAGGCCCGTTGCTGCAAAATGCGTAGCGATTCGGCGAGGCTCGACCGCCACGCCTCGATGCGCAACGTGCGCACCGCCGCCACGTAGACGCGATTCCAGTAGACGTCCTCGGTGACCTTGAGCGCGTTCTCGACACGCGCGCTCGTCTCGTTGATGTCGGTGATGAGCGTCGCGACCTCGCGCTGGACGTTCGATGACGCTGTGAGGCGCGTCCAGAGTAGGCTGCGCCTGCGCGGGATGTACGGTGTCAGGCGCGCCAACTCGCGCTCGACCTCCTCATCGTAGCTGCGGAAGGCGAGGAGTTGCGTATTGGCGAACTCCAACAGCAAAGCGGCGTCCTCGCGCGCGTCGGAGTCCGGCTCGATCACGATAGCTGCGCTCCACGTCAGCAGGATCAGGTCATCCTCGTAGTAACTCAACGGTGTCGCGAGCGACCGCGCCGAGGCGCTCAACCTCTTGCGCTCGCCCAGCGCCGCCTGCAGTAGGGCAGGATGCTCCGCCAGACGCGCGGCGGGCGTCTCGCCCGTCAGCCGCTCGACCACAAGCAGCAGATAATCTTCCGTCAGCACATGGCGCGTTCGGCGGACAATCGCCGGCTCCAGCGCGACGCGCAGCCCGCTCAGCCGCTCCTCGAAGACGGCCAGCGTCTGTTCCTGAGCGCCCTGCGCGTCGGACAGAAGCGCCGTCACGTTCTCCCAGGAGCAATGTCCTGGCAGGGGCAGGGTCAGTCGTAGGGCGAGGATGCCCAGATCATAGATACGGGCGTAGATTCGGGCGCTGTAGCGCGCCGCGCCGATGGTCAACTCGGCGTCCTCCAGCCGGACCTCCACTGGCAGTTGCGGAATCTCAATATTGCCACCACGGCTGACGACCGGCCGCACGCGCACGCTTGGCGTCGCCAGTGACTCGCGCGCGCGGTCGAGATCAATGCTGTAGCTCACGTCGTACAGCTGGTAGAGGTGCACGACACCGCGCTCGATGTCTGGCGGAGGACTGATCTCGCTCGTCACTGGCTCACCTGTTCAGGCGTCGGGCGCACCTAGACGTAGACACCCGCCGACACTCTACCAGCGCGAGCGCCCGCCTGGCAAGCAGTGGAATGGCTCCAGATCAGCTTCCCAATGGCTCAGCGGATGCCGGTATCCAGCTCAATCTTGACTGTTGTGATCTGCCCGGCGGCGACGCTCGCCTTGATGTCGCTCATCTGGCGCATGCCAAGCTGGCCTTGCTTCATTGGCACAGTCACGGTGTAGGTCCCCGGCGCCAGCGCAACGCTGAAGTGGCCCTTGCTGTCCGTCGTGACGGTCGCGACAACCGCGCCAGTCGTCCCAAGAATCTGTACCTCGCGGTTGGGCACAGCCCTTGGTGGGCAGGGATCCTCCGCGCGCTCGACAGGGCAGGTCGGCCCCGCGACAACATCGCCAGAGAGGGTCCCCTGCGTCCCCGGTGTTCCAGTCCCCGCCGTGCCGTTCCCAGCGGTTCCGGCTGCATTGACAGTTATCGAGGCGCAGCCCGCAAGCGCCAACGCCAGGCCGAACGCCAGCAGCGCGCCCAGGCGCGTGTGCCTCATGTGTGTCCGAGATAGGGTAAATGTGCGCTGTGTCATGGAAACTCCCCCCAGGGAGACCAGCGGCTCCAGATCTGTGACGCTCCTTCACTTCTCTATCTCATCATACGACGTGACCCCCGCCTGGATTGTTCCGACCGTCACAGCACACACTACACGACCATTAGTAGCGCAGGATGAGCGCGATACGCTGGTGCTGCGCCAGCGCGCCGTCGTCCACGAAGACGACACTCCCACCCTTCGTCATCACCTCCTCAACCACCTCGTCCACCGCGTCATCGATCACGCCCGGCGCGGTGGCGTCCTCCGCAGGCGAGAGAATCAGGCCAGTCTCGTCCACGCGCGCGGGATAATGGAAGTCCTGCTCGACGAGCAGCGTGTCGCCGCGTCCCTCCTTCGCCATGCGCCAGACCTCGCCGATGGTCGAGGAGCATCGCTGCGCGCCGACCGCCGCGTCCAGCCGCTCCAGCGCCTCCGACCGTCGTTGCGCCATCCAGGTCTGCATGATTGGCCAGACCAACTGCGCTATCTCATGCTCCGTGCTGGCGTCGTAGTTGCCCTCGAGCGTCCCGGCGATGTCGGCGGTGTGGCGCGAGACCTCACGGAAGAAGGCAAAGTAGCGGTCCACTCCAGCCACGACCAGAGGCAGCTTGTCCTCAGTCTGGAACACGCCGAACTTCTCGTCCACCGCGCGGAAGAAATCGCGGTGCGCCTCGTCGCGCTGCGCCGACGTATTGACACCCTGCCCGCCCGGCAGGCGGGCCGCTCCCCCAGCGCCCTCGTGCCGCATGGGAAAGCCACCCCCGCGGATCTCCTCAACTGTTGCGCCGAAGCCCTCCAGCAGGCGCGTATCCTTCTCGCTCAGCGCCAGGACGTAATACCGCGGCGTGCGGTTGAGCGTGAAGACCAGGTCGCGCGTGGCGAAGGTGGGGTCCACCACGACGCGCTCGTTCACGGTAAAGGGCAGTGTAAACGCCTGCACGAGATCCTTGTTGACGTAGAGCGCTAGCCCGTCGAGCAGGCGCTCAAAGTCGAGACCCTCGACCAGCCCATCCAGCTCCGTGAAGAGCGGCTCCATCTCGCGCTGCGAGAACTCGCCCAGCAGGCGCTTCTTTGCCTCGGCGACAAGGTTCTTGACGCGGATCGGGTCTTGCAGCTTATCCGGCGCGGTGCGTGGGCGCGAGGATTGAGACGGAAGGATACTCATTCACGGCCTGAAGCTGGCGCAGGTCGCTGCGGTGGATCATGGAGCGGGTCCTTTCGGCGCGAGAGTTCGGATAGTGGTCGCCTCGTCTGGCCCCCACGTTATAGCATGAAATGGGGTGTCTGCCGGTCGCCGCGCATGTGGTATGGTATGGCGTTGAGAGGGATGATATGGAGCCAGTCTCGCGTCCGCGCGTCAAGATATGCTGCATCAGTAGCGTCGAGGAGGCCTGGCTCGCCATGCGCTACGGCGCCTCGGCGTTGGGGCTGGTTTCGGCGATGCCCAGCGGGCCGGGCGTGATCGAGGACAACCTCATCCGCGAGATCGCTGCGACGATCCCGCCGGGCGTGGCCACCTTCCTGCTCACCTCCGCGCAGGATGCCGAGGCAATTATCGCGCAGCAGCGCCACACCGGCGTCAACACCCTGCAGATCTGTGACCGGCTCACTGGCGGGTCGTATGAAGATATACGCGACGCCCTGCCGGGGATCAAGCTTGTGCAGGTCATCCACGTCACCGGGCCGCAGTCGCTGGACGAGGCGCGCATGGTAGCTACGCAAGTGGACGCGATCCTGCTTGATTCCGGCAATCAGTCGCTCGCGGTCAAAGAGCTTGGCGGCACCGGACGCGTCCACGACTGGGCGATCAGCCGCGCGATCCGCGCCGCGATAGATATCCCGCTCTATCTGGCAGGTGGGCTGAACGCTGATAACGTGGGCGAGGCCATTGAGGCGGTGAGGCCGTTCGCGCTGGATATTTGTAGCGGCGTGCGTACCGACGGCTCGCTCGACGAAGCGAAGCTGAGCGCGTTCATGCGCGCGGCGGGCGTCCTCAGCAAAGATGCGCGGGTCTGACGTTCGAGGGGGAGAAGACGCATGTCCGGGAGTGGGGAGACAGACGACGCGGAGGCGAAACGGCCCCAGATGACCGCGCGCGCATCGAGCCTGCCACATACTGAGGAAGAGATTCTGGCGGTCAGGATCGGCGCCCCAACGCCGGATGATGGCGTGATCGTGATCGCGGACTACGATCCTGAGTGGCCCCGTCTATACGAGCGCGAGGAGGCACGCATTCGCGCCGCGCTCGGCGACCGGGTGCAGTTGCTGGAGCATGCCGGCTCGACCTCCGTGCCGGGGTTAGCCGCCAAGCCGCGTATTGATATCATCCTCGGGGTTCCCGACTCCGCGGATGAACCAGCCTATATCCCGGCGCTGGAGGCGGTGGGCTACGTCTTACGCATCCGCGAGCCAGACTGGTACGAGCATCGCGTCTTCAAGGGGCCGGATACTGACGTGAACCTGCACGTCTTCAGCGTCGGCTGCCCGGAGATCACGCGCATGCTGCTCTTCCGCGACTGGCTGCGCGCCAACGCCGCCGACCGCCAACTCTACGAAGGCGCCAAGCGGGAACTGGCACAGAGAGAATGGAAATATACGCAGAATTACGCCGACGCCAAGACCGAGATCGTCGAAGAGATATTGGCGCGGGCGCAGGAGCAGAGCGCCGGGGCATAAAGGAGCGGGCAGATGGTGACGCTGGCAGAGCGATTAATAGAGCATGGACATGAGGCGCCGGAGCGCAATCCGGGCACGGCGCTGGACCTGGCTCGTGTCGTATCGGTCCAGGTGAATCGCAGCGCCGTGGAGCGGCGGGCGGCCACGTTGCCCGCGCGGCGCACCGTCAAGAAGGAATGGCAGGCGGCGTGGCTCCTGCGCGCGATCACCTGCATGGATCTGACCACGCTCGCCGGCGACGACACGCCCGGCGCGGTGCTGCGGCTCTGCGCCAAGGCGCGCCAGCCCGTCAAGACCGAGTTGCTTGAGCAACTGGGCGCGCTGAGCCTGCCGATCCGCGTCGGCGCAGTCTGCGTCTACCATGCGCTGGTTCCTGTCGCGGTCGAAGCGCTGGCTGGCACAGGTATCCCCGTCGCCGCCGTCTCCACGGGCTTCCCGGCCGGGCAGAATCCGCTGCCGCAGAAGCTGGAGGAGATTCGCGCCTCCGTCGCCGCCGGGGCGAGCGAGATCGACATCGTCATCTCGCGGGCGCATGTCCTGACCGGGAACTGGCAGGCGCTCTACGACGAGGTGCGCGCCTTCCGTGAGGCCTGTGGCGACGCGCACATGAAGACGATCCTGGCGACGGGAGAGCTGGGCACGCTGCGCAACGTCGCACGGGCGAGCTGGGTCTCCATGATGGCCGGCGCCGACTTCATCAAGACCTCGACTGGCAAGGAGGCCGTGAACGCGACGCTGCCCGTCGGCTTGGTGATGACGCGCGCGATCCGCGAATATCAGGAGGCGACCGGCTATCGCGTCGGCTTCAAGCCCGCCGGTGGCATCCGCACCGCCAAGCAGTCGCTTGATTGGCAGATCCTGATGAAAGAGGAACTCGGCGACGCCTGGCTGCGTCCAGAACTCTTCCGCTTCGGCGCCAGCGGCCTGCTGACCGACATCGAGCGCCAGCTGGAATACTTCGCCACCGGGCGCTACTCGGCTGCCTACCGCCAGCCCATGCCATAGTCAGTCGTTCAGCGCAGATAGTTCACCTCTGGAAGGAAGCCACGATGCCATCATCCCCTCAACTCAAGCAGATGATCTTTGCTCCCTTGGCTGGCCGGGTTGGCAGTCAGCTTGCCTCGGATTTTGTCATCGCTGCATGGAGAGCTGGGGGAGCGCCTCCTGGTCCGCCGCAATTGATTGCTCCACTCCATGTACATTATCGCGACGACGAAGCGTGGTATGTCCTTGAAGGCGTACTTGCATTTCAATTGGGCGACCAGCAGGTTGAGGCCACTGCTGGCGATCTGGTGTTTGCGCCACACGGGGTTGTCCACACCTATTGGAATCCGCGCGCTGAGCCGGCGCGCTATCTGCTCATCATGACGCCGAAGCTGAACCGGCTCATCGAGGCGCTGCATGCTACATCCGAACGGACTCCAGCGGCGATCAGCGCGATCTATGAGCAGCATGACTCAGCGCTCATTTCCGGCGACGCGACTTCAAGCATCGAGCAAGAGCCCTAAAGACAGATAGAATAAGGAGAAGGGAGGCGCACTAATGACGAGCGCACAGAGTATCGCCAAGATCTTTGAGACGATGAATTACGGCCCCGCGCCGGAGTCGCCCGCAACCGCGCAGGCATGGCTCTACGCGCATGCGCCGCGCCTGAGCCTCTTCATCGGCAATGAGTGGCGCGATCCCTCCGGCGGCGAGTATTTTCCCAGCGTCAACCCGGCGAACGCCCAGCCGCTGATCGAGGTCGCGCAGGCTACCGCCGAGGACGTGGACGCCGCCGTGCGCGCGGCCCGCGCCGCCTTCCCCGCCTGGAGCGCGACGCCGGGACACGTCCGCGCCCGCTACCTCTACGCGCTGGCGCGGCAGATACAGAAGCACTCGCGACTGCTCGCTGTCCTGGAGACGATGGACAACGGCAAGCCGATCCGCGAGACGCGCGACATCGACATCCCGCTCGTCGCCCGCCACTTCTACCATCATGCTGGCTGGGCGCAGCTTATGGCGTCCGAGATGCCCGACATGCGCGCGGTCGGCGTCGTCGGGCAGATCATCCCCTGGAACTTCCCGCTGCTGATGCTGGCCTGGAAGATCGCGCCCGCGCTCGCCGCTGGCAACACTGTCGTGCTCAAGCCCGCCGAGTTCACCTCGATCACCGCTATCGCCTTCGCCGAGATCGTCCAGCGCGTTGGCCTGCCGCCCGGCGTCGTCAACATCATCACCGGCGATGGCCGGACCGGCGACACGCTCGTGCGCCATCCCGATGTGGACAAGATCGCCTTCACCGGCTCGACCGAGGTCGGGCGCATCATCCGCCGCGCGGCGGCTGGCAGCGGTAAGCGCCTCTCGCTGGAGCTTGGCGGCAAGTCGCCTTTCGTGGTCTTCGACGACGCCGACCTGGATTCAGTGGTCGAGGGCGTGGTAGACGCGATCTGGTTCAACCAGGGACAGGTCTGCTGCGCCGGCTCCCGTCTGCTTGCGCAGGAGACGGTCGCGCCCGCGCTCTTGGACAAGCTGCGCGCGCGCATGGAGAAGCTGCGCGTCGGCGACCCGCTGGACAAGGCGGTGGACATCGGAGCGATCATCGCGCCGGTGCAACTTGAAAAGATACAGCAGCTCGTGCAGCAGGGCGTGGACGAGGGCGCGCGCATGTGGCAGCCAAGCTGGGCCTGCCCGACGGACGGCTACTTCTTCCCGCCGACGCTCTTCACCGAGGTCTCCCCCGCCGCGACCATCGCGCAAGTCGAGATCTTCGGGCCGGTGCTCGTCTCGATGACCTTCCGTACGCCCGCCGAGGCCGTCGCGCTGGCGAACAACACCGCCTACGGGCTGGCGGCGAGCGTCTGGAGCGAGAACGTCAACCTGGCGCTGGATGTGGCGCGTAAGATCAAGGCGGGCACGATCTGGGTCAACTGCACCAACGTCTTCGACGCCGCCTCCGGCTTCGGCGGCTATCGCGAAAGCGGCTATGGACGCGAGGGTGGGCGTGAGGGCCTGTGGGAGTATATGCGCCCGGCGTGGGAGCATTCTGGCGCAGCCGAAGCTGACGCGCAGGCGGTTGAGAGCCGGCGCACGAACGGGACCGGCAAAGGCAAGAAAAAAAAGGCCGCCGAAGCGGCGCTGGAACTTGCCCCCAATGGTCATGGCGCCAATGGACACGCCGCGCCAGACGCCATCACCGGCTGGCCCGCGCTCGACCGCACGCCCAAGCTCTTCATCGGTGGGAAACAGGCGCGACCCGATAGCGGCTACAGCCGCCCTGTTCTCGACGCACACGGTGACTACCTCGGCGAGGTCGGCGAGGGCAACCGCAAGGACATCCGCAACGCCGTCGAGGCGGCGCACGCGGCCAGTGGTTGGGCCGACGCTACCGGCCACTTGCGCGCGCAGATCCTCTACTACCTCGCCGAGAACCTCTCGACGCGCGCCGAGGAGTTTTCCCAGCGCATCGCCAGCATGACCGGCTGCGCGCAGGCCGAGGCGGCGCGCGAGATGGAGGCGAGCATCGAGCGTCTCTTCACCTACGGCGCCTGGGCTGACAAGTACGACGGCGCGATCCATGCGACGCCGCTGCGCGGTGTGACACTGGCGACGCACGAGCCGATCGGCGTGCTGGGCCTGATCTGCCCCGACGAACGCCCGCTGCTGGGCTTCGTCTCGCTCGTCGCGCCTGCCATTGCGATGGGCAACACGGTGATTGCGATCCCCTCCGAGCGCCATCCGCTGAGCGCGACGGACTTCTACTCCGTGCTGGAAACGTCGGATGTCCCCGCGGGCGTGGTGAACATCGTCACGGGGCCGTGCAGGACGCTAGCGAAGGTTCTCGCCGAGCATGACGATGTGGACGCGATCTGGAGCTTCGGCTCCGCCGAGGGCGCGCGCATCGTCGAGGCGGCCTCCACCGGCAACATGAAGCGCACGTGGACCGACTACGGCCATCCGCGCGACTGGCTGGACGCGACACAGGGCGAGGGGCGTGAGTTCCTGCGCGAGGCGACGCAAGTCAAGAACACCTGGGTCCCCACCGGCGAGTGATGCATTGCCCTAAGGAGTGACATTCATGCGCCCGGCTGAGGAGATGTGGACACCGCCGCCTCGCCAGCGGCGACGCCATCCCATCACTCGCCGCGTCGTCCTCATTAGCGTGGCGCTGCTTGTCGCGCTCGTGACAGCCTTCACTATCGTGTATCAGCGCGTTGCCGCCGAACTCGACACACGCCTGAAGGCCGAATATGCAGTCACGCAATATGCCGCAGTGTTCTTCTCTCCAACGGCCACATCAACCATGTCGTACGACTACATGGTCACACTCATGAGCGCCTACGGTATGGTTCTCGATAATGCGCCATGCTCTCCTTACGACGCCTATGAGCCTCGCGTAGAGAGTCAAGCGCGGTATTTGTCAGATTCCGATCATTTTCTTGCTCTTGACACCACTGTTCTGACCCCGCCAAACTGGGATGCTCAGCTTAGTGCGCTGCCGATCGTAGATCACATCGAGACTAGGCTCATTTGTGATGGCGATGGCATAAGTGCTCTTGAGAGATCCTGGCCAGGATGGTGGCGTGGCGTGACAAACCCATTCTTTTCGCCGCTACGTGATCCCTCACCGATCAAGCTGCGCGCTATTGATCCAATATTGAACCATGAACATTCTGTGCGTCTCGCGCTGGAGATGGGCTTCCGCCTGGCCGATCCCGCGTATGAGGCTGCGAAAAAACGTGGGAATTCGCCGCTGTAGCTCCCTACCAGCCAGGCAGATATGTTCGCCAGTCAGCGAACGCTCGTGGTCGCTCCCACGCTTGGCACACCACGCGACTGGAAGAGCCAGGTCGCGGCGACACATGTGTTTCGCATCACATAGCGCGCTAGAGACGATGTTGGCGACGGGAGCTTTCTTGACTACTCATGGTCAACGTTGCGGCGTAGGTCACGCAGCGCACTGGCTATTTGGCGGGAGTTATAGTGAGCCAAAGGAGCAACACGGCAATTGTTGCATGAGATAGCATGGAGGCGGAAGCAGATCGGATGATGTGGAGACGTATGTTTGGTTGGCGCGATGCCGAGACAGATGGTCAGGTGCAGCCAGCAGACCGATCAGCGAGGAGCCGGATACCTGTGGTGACGCTGCGACCGATGACGGAGGCGGAATACGCGCAACTGCGCTCCTATCTGGACGAGGACTATGCGCAGGAGGTCGCCAAGGCGATGGCGGTCTCCATCGAGGAGGGGCGCGCCGCCGCGCAGAAACAACTCGGCGAGCTGCTCAAGGATGGGTTACAGTCTGAAGGGCACTACCTGTGGAAGATCGTCGCGGAGGATGGAGCCGCCGTCGGCGACCTATGGATCCTGGTCGAGCCAGCCAAGGGGCGCGCTTTCATCTACTTCATCGGCATTGACGAACCATACCGTGGCAAGGGCTACGGCAGGACGACGATGCAGGCGCTCGAAGCTGAGGTGAAATCCCTCGGTGCGCAACGCGTTGAACTCAGCGTCTTCGGCGACAACGCCGCCGCGATCCATCTCTACCAGTCGCTGGGCTATCAGGTCCTCGGCATGGGCATGCGCAAGCCGATCTAAGCGTGGAGCAATCTTGACGGCGTCTTCCCGCTTGTCGTCTCATGGAACCACAACGCATGAATCCGCAGGCGCAGGTAAGTGTCATCTTGGTCATCTGCAAGGAGAACAAGTCTCATGCGCTCACTCCAATTCGGTTGGCACATGCCCTCATTCCCCATGGACGGCAGCGACGGTCCGGCCTTCGTTGAGCAGATTCATCAGCTCTTGCGGCGCATCGAGCCGACCTTCGACACCGTGTGGGTAGACGACCATATGTTTCCGGGCTTCCCTGGGATCTCCAACGACACGACCTATCTGGAATGCCTCACCACAATCGCCCATCTGGCCACGGCGCACCCGAAGATGACCTTTGGCGCGAGCGTGCTGTGCCAGTCGTATCGCAACCCCGCGCTGCTGGCGAGAACGGTCGCCAATCTCCACCTGCTTACCGGCGGGCGCTTCCTGTTTGGCATCGGCGCGGGCTGGATGGAGGAAGAGTATCGCGCGTACGACTTTGACTTTCCTTCAGCCGCAGCGCGCATTGATCAGATGGAGGAGACGATTCAGATCGTCAAGCGTATGTGGACCGATGCCCCGGCGAGCTTTGAAGGCAAGTATTACCGCATCGAGAACGCCTGGTGCGGGCCACGCCCGAATCCTGTCCCGAAGATCCTGATTGGCGGCGGCGGCGAGCAGAAGACGTTGCGGGTCGTGGCGAAATACGCGGACTGGTGGAACCTCAACGGCGGCAGCGCCGAGAACTACGCGCATAAGCTCGACGTGCTGCGCCAGCATTGCAGCGCGATCGGGCGCGACTATGATGAGATCGTCAAGACCTGGTCGGCGGAAGGCATTGCAATTGGCGAGACCGAAGCAGAGGCGCAGCGCGTCGCCGCAGAGTCGTCGTGGAAGAAGGACGTGCTCGTCGGAACGCCCGCGCAGATCGCGGAGCAACTGCAAGCGTTCGTGGACCTCGGCATGGAGTATCTGATCGTGCGCGTGGTGGACTTCCCAAGCGCGGCGGGGGTGGAGCTATTTGCGCAAGAGGTCATCCCGCGCCTTCGCGCCCAGCAAGCGCCTTAAGCCACGCGTGCGCTGAGACAATGAGTAGCTAGTGAGCGCGTGGCTTCCACTTGTCGCTGTATTCGTCTTTCTCGAACTGCTGCTTCACAGCGTTTCCAGGCGACCTTGTTGGCCACTTCCTCGCGCGACTCATGCCCGCGCCGCTTCTGGGGATCCTCGTACTCGTCCCAGGCGCTATTGTAGACCTTGCGGAAGATGATCTGCGCCGCCGCGGGCAGCACAGTACGCACGTTGTCCGGCAGGTCCTCGTTCGTCTCGTACGGCATGAGGGTTCGGCTCCTTCCCTGAGAGGTGTTCCAGCGACCGATCCTTTGGCCACACTTGTACATCTGGTGAGGCGCGCGCTGCGACGACTTGGCGACGCGCGCAACGTCTCACCACCGCTAAACATATCACCATCCATGGCGTCTCGCCACCTGCGCCTGTGCCGCGTCTTCGATGATCCCACATAAACCGAGCCGCGACACGAGTAGTTCGGCTGAGTGAGACGGTCTCGGCGGTGCGAGGCCGAACGTCACGCGCATTATGCTCCGCGGCCCGGTCAGTCGCTGGTGTGGTGGTGTTATGAGGTTGGCTGGTCTGGCGCGAACTGCGCTAGTGACACCTCGGTGGCCGCAGCGAGTTGCTCGGCGGTGGCGGTACCGGAGTCCTGAACCACCGCGGCCCAGGCATGCACCGACTGCTTGGAGAACTCCTTTGCCTCCGGGGAGTTCGCCGCTGCGACCGGGTCGCCGACGGTCTCGCCACGTAGGAACAGGTCCAGCCCCATCAGCGCGCCGTCCCACCCCGGCCCCACATATAGTGCGCCGGCGCCGCTTTGGGCCATCTCGATCGGGACGGTGTGCTCCAGCTCCAGCATAGCGCCGCTCTCCCCTTGGGAGGTCAGGCGCACCTCGACGAGGCTCGTCGGCCCGCCGAAGGTCACCTTGAGCAGGCGGGGCGGTTCGCAGGCCAGGATCTCGCCGCTAGCGTTGCCCTCGAGTTGGAAACTCCCGCCGACACGCAGCTCACCGCTGATCGGCATGAACCAGCGCTTGATGCGGTCTGGTTGGGTCACGGCGTCCCAGACGTCGTCGATTGGGGCGCCATAGCCGCGTCGCAGCAGGACGCTGATGCGCTCGCCGGAGCCATCTGCGGGGGGCAGTTGTTCGACCTGGCGGTGGATGGCGTTGAGTTGGCTGGCGATGTCGATCATGTGGCCTCCTTGTCGTCGTCGTTGTCGTCGTTGTCGTCGTTGTCGCCGTTGTCGCCGTTGTCGCCGTTGTCGCCGGTGGTTGGCGTGCTGGTGGCCGCCGAATCAGCGGCGCGGCGCTCTCGCTTACCGCGCGCGAGCTCGGTGGCCAGGGCGTCCAGACTCTGGCTCCAGAAACCCTGGAAGCGCTCCAGCCACACAGCGACCTCCTGCAGGGGAGTGGGGGCCACCGCGTACAGACGGCGAGCGCCGTCAGCGCGCACGGTGGTGAACCCGCTTTCCCGCAGCACGCGCAGGTGCTGGGAGACCGCCGGCTGCGAGATCCCGAACTCGGCGTGGATGACCGCGGCGATGGCGCCGGCGGGCTGCTCGCCGTCAGCCAGCAGTTCCAGGATGCGGCGCCTGATCGGGTCGCCCAGGACATTAAACGCGTGCATGCAGCTATCATATCATCCATAGCTAATATAAGTCAATACTTAGTTCCACTCGGTGCGGTAGTAACCAACTCGGAAGGGTGTGGGCTGGAGAGAGGAGGCGAGAGCGCACGAGAGGGGGCAGGGGCAGATGCCATGACTACGCAAAGCCGCCGAAACCGGGACGACCTGGGAACGATCCAGACCATCTCAGATGAGTTGTGGGAAGTGATCGCTAAACATATCACCATGCATAGCGTCTCGCGACTCGAAGAATCTCTTGAGATCTCTTGAGATCACTTGACATCTAGCGACGGTTTGCGTCCTCCTGGATGCGGTGCGTAAGCCATTGAGTCATACCAATTCTCTCGGCATGGGCTTGAAGCTCGCTCATCACTTCTTCATGGGGCGCCTCTCCGCGCTCGATCTGCTCAAGCTGCAAGGGAAGACGGTGAAAGAGATCGGCCAGACGTAATAGGTTATCAGTACGTCCCTCATGCGCCTCATGCCGCATCTCAATCAGAGCATCGTAGAGAAGTCGATACATTGACACTCCCCAGGCTAAAGCACGGGGGATTCTTCCTTCAACCAGCGAGCTTAACAGAGGGCAATCGCTTGCCTTTGCCAGAGGTTCCCTGTCCAGAAGCGTTTGCAACCCGAAGGCTGCCCGTTTCCGCCTGCCCGGCGGTACGGGTGAGCGCCAATGCTAAGATGTTGAGCGCCGCGTTCTGATCGCGGTCAAGGACCACCCCACATCGAGGGCACACATGGGTACGCACAGATAGGCTTTTCCACACGCGTTCACCACACCCGTAGCAATCCTGCGTCGTGAAGGCAGGCGGCACGGCGATGACGGGTACGCTGGCAATCTGCCCATAGTAGCGCAGCCACGAAAGAAACCGCCCCCACGCCGCATCACTAATCAACTTGGCAAGGTGATGGTTGTGAACCATGTGGCGTATCTGCAAGTCTTCGTAGGCAATCAGGTCGTGAGACACGATAAGCGTCCTTGCGGTCTTCGCCGCAACGTCTTGACGCTGCCTGGAAACTTTCAGATGTGCTTTTGCCAGTCGTTTAATCGCCTTCTTGCGGTTGGCGCTGCCATTCTTCTTGACCGAAACGCGCCGATGCAAGCGTTTCAGCTTCGTTTCCGCTTTGCGGAGGAAGCGCGGGTTGGGTGCAGCCCCGCCATCCGAGTCGGTATAGAAGCTCTTCAGTCCCATGTCAATGCCCACTTGGGAGCCGGTTGGCGCATGCGGCGCCTGTCGGTCTGCTTGCACCACAAACTGGACATGGTAGCCATCTGCCCGCTTGAGCAAGCGCACACGCTGGATGTGCGCCACGGGGAAGGTTGCAATGGAGCGCGTGCCAATGAGCCTGAGCGTACCGATCCCGTGCCCATCCGTGAAGGTAATATGCTGTCCGTCCGCTTCAAGCCGCCAGCCAGAGGTTTTGTATTCAACTGAGCGGTTGTCGTGCTGAAAGCAAGGATATCCCTTCTTGCCCGACTTGCCGCTCTTGCAGTTGGCATAGAAGCGGGCAATCGCCTGCCAGGCGCGGTCTGCGGCAGCTTGCCGCGCCATCGAGTTGAGGCGCGCAGCAAAAGAGAAGTCGTTGGCCAGCTGTGAGCAGAGGGATTGCAGGTCAGTTTGCCCCACGCCCTGCCCGTCCATCCACAGGCGCAGCGCCTTGCTGCGCACAAACTGCGTCGTGCGCATCGCCACCTCAATCGCGGCGCACTGGCGCTGATTGATCCTGAGCTTGTATTCCAGAATCAGCATGAATCCTCCGCTGCTTGGCAGCGTCGCGGATGAGGACTTCGAGCATGGCCGTGTGCGAGAGGCCCGTCGCTTTTGCCATGCGGTCTAAAAGGTCGCGGGCTTCTGCGGTGAGCCGATACGTTGCCGCTTGTTTCATATTGCAAGCATACACCATAATGCAATATGTCATCAAGCACATGGGGGAGCCATTCAGCCCCCGGCTGACGCCGAGGGGCGTTCTGGCCCTTTACTGTAAAACCTTTGGGTCAGCCATCATAAAATCCTGTAGCGTCGGAGGGCGCAGACAGGCGCTGGAAGACGCTCGAGCTTTCCACCTGGCGCTGCACCCTACTAGATCGATAGGCCGCCATCCACTACTAGGGTCTGGCCGGTAATATAGCTGGAAGCCGGAGCGGCGAGGAAGACCACAGCGCCGCGTAGCTCGTTCAGGTCACCGATGCGGCCCAGCGCGCTGCGGGCGATGATGCGCTCCTGGAGCGCCTCGATGGTCTTCGCCGCCATGCGCGTAGGGAACCATCCCGGCGCGATCGCGTTGACCAGAATGCCGCGCCGCCCCCACTCCATCGCCAGCGAGCGCGTGAAGGCGATCAGGGCGGCCTTGCTCGCGTTATAGGCAATGGTCGGCATGCCGCCTGCCTCGCCAGCCACGAGACCTGCGATCGATGCGATGTTGATGATGCGCCCACCCTGCCCATGTTCGAGCATGTAGCGTCCGACGCGCTGCGACATGATGAACGCGCCCGTGATGTTCACCTCGAGCACCTGCCGCCACTTCTCCAGCGGCACGTCTTCGGTCGGCTGCCCCCAGGTCTGTCCCGCGTTGTTCACGAGAATATCAATCGCTCCATAGGTATCCAGCATGGACTGCGCGACTCGGTCGGCGTCCTCCGGCTGTGTCACGTCGGCGACGACCGCCGTACACGCGAAGCCGCGCTCGCGCAACTCCGCCTCAGCAGGCGTCAGCCACTCCGCGCGCCTGCCTGTGATGACAAGGCGCGCGCCCGCCTCGGCCAGCGCCTCCGCGATGGTCTTGCCGATGCCCCGTCCGCCGCCGGTCACCAACGCCGCCTTGCCATCGAGACGAAACAGGTCTTGCAATTCCACCTGGCGCCTACTCTCTCTCTGCGGCGCGCCCGGCGCCGGACGCCTTGCTGGCCAGCCGCAGGACGTTGCGCGCGATCACCATGCGATGCACCTCGGAGGGCCCATCGTAGATACGGAAGGGGCGCGCGTTGCGATAGAACATCGCCAGCGGCAGGTCCATCGAGACGCCATGGGAGCCGCAGATCTGTAGCGCGCGGTCAATCACGCGGTTGACTGTCTCTGAGACGTAGACCTTCGCCATCGAGGTCTCGTGCCGCCCCTGCCCGCCGTTGTCCAGCGCCCACGCGGCGTGCCAGATCATCAGCCGCGCGGCGTGAATCTCGATGGCCGAGTCGGCGAGCATCGCCTGCACCATCTGATGCGCGCCAAGGGTGGTTCCGAAGCTCTCGCGCTCGCTGGCGTAACCCGCCGCGATCTCCAGCGCGCGCTGCGCCACGCCGAGCCAGCGCATGCAGTGTGTCAGCCGCGCGGGCGCCAGTCGCAACTGCGCATAGGCGAAGCCTTCACCAACCTTGCCCAGCACGGCGTCCTCAGCCACCACGCAGTCACGGTACTCGATCTCGCAGTGCCCACCGCGGAAGCCGGCGTCGAGCGAGGGAATCTGGCGCACGATGCGCACGCCGGGGTTGTCCATCGCGACCAGGAACATCGTCGCGCTCGGTCGCCCGGGCTGGGTGGGGTCCGACGTCACGGCCATGCAGATCGTGAAGGCCGCGCCATCCGCGCCCGTGATATACCATTTGTCGCCGTTGATGACCCACTGATCTCCCTTGCGATCGGCGCGCGTGCGTAGCATGTTCGGGTCGGCGCCAGCGCCGGGGGGCGGCTCGGTCATCGAGAAGCAGGATGTGATGGTTCCCTCGACGAGTGGCCGCAGGTACTTCTCCTTTTGCGCCTCCGTCGCCACCAGCTCCAGCAGGTGCATGTTGCCCTCGTCGGGGGCGGAGCAGTTGAGCGCGAGCGGCCCCAGCAGGCTGCGCCCCGCCTCCTCGAAGACAATGCCCATCTCGCGCATATTCAGCCCGAGGCCGCCCCATTCTTTCGCCACGTGCGGCGCGAAGAGACCAGCCGCGCGCGCTTTCTCACGCAGCGCACGCAGTCGCTCGGCGGGCAACCCATCGTGGTCGTCCACCAAGCGCTCCTCGGGGATGACCTCGTCGCGGATAAACGCGGCGACGCGCTCGCGCAGGGAGACCAGTTCCGGCGGCAGGCTGAAATCAATCATCGGGATAGCGCCTTTCGTGCGGGTGGGTCAGCGACCGGCAAGATGGCCACCGTCAATGCGGAAGGCGACTCCGGTGATGAAGCTGGCCTCGTCTGAGGCGAGATATACCGCCGCACTGGCGACGTCCGCTGGGTCGCCCAGGCGACCTAGCGGGATGCCGCTGACGAGCCGCGCCCTCGCTTCATCGGCGGGTGCGCGTGCGCCAGAGACGAATGCGTCCACCATCGGCGTCTGCGTCCAGGCGGGGCAGAGCGCGTTGGCGCGGATACCGTAGCGCGCGCCCTCCAGCGCCACCGTACCCATCAACTGGACAACGCCGGCCTTCGAGGCGCCATATGGCCCCAGCGCGGGCGTGCCCTCCAGCCCAGCCACCGACGCGGTGCCGAGAATCACCCCGCCGTGCTCACGCATCGCGCGGAAGGCATGCTTAGCGCAGAGAAAGACGCCGGTGAGGTTCACCGCCAGCACAGCGTCCCAGGCGGCTTTGTCAAGCGTCGCGATTGGTCCCGGCGCGCCAATACCGGCGTTGGCGACCATGATGTCGAGCTTGCCCCAGCGCCGGACCGCCTCCGCCACCGCACCCGCGCAGTCCTCTTCGTTCGTCACATCCACATGCTGGAAGGCCGTGCGCTCAGCGTCGCCGATGGCGTCGAGCGTCGCCTGGCCACCCTCATCGTTGAGATCGGCCACGAGGACCGACGCGCCCTCCGCGACGAAGCGTTGCGCCATCGCGCGGCCCAGCCCGGAGCCGCCGCCGGTGATCACCGCCACTTTCCCCTCAAGTCTGGCCATCTCGTTCGATCCTTTCCGCTTGACGCGCGCCGCCAGCGCTGCCGTCGCTCGCATCATCGCGCCGCCTTATTCTGCCTCATACGCGTCCGTCGCGCAACTGGGCGGCGCTCACGCCTGCGCGACGTCCATCTGGATATCGAGGCGCTCGTTCACTGCTGTCTGCCACTGGATAAGGCCGCTCTCGGCATTGAAGGAGTAGATGTGGGCGAAGGTGCGCACGTAGAGGGATACCCCATCGAACTGCATGCCGGGGCGGAGGGTGTCGGTGGCCTGGTAGCGCCACCGCTGCGTCCCTGAGGCGACATCAAATCCCGTAAGGCTGCCGGGGTCGCTGCTCGCGTTGGCGCAGAGCGTCGTCCCGACGAGCCGGATCACCCCAAATGTGGTCGGACCATCGCGGCCCCACAGACGCTGACCACTCGCCGCGTCATAGACAGCGAAGGAGGTGCGCGTGCGCGAGCCGACGTAGCGCTCGCCAAGAACCAGCGGCGACGCGTACAGCCCGTCAACGGTGGACTTCCAGCGGATCGAGAGGTCGGCGATATTGTACGCTGTCAAGTGATGCAGGCTGCCCACGTAGACCGTGGTTGTTGTGAAGACCGGCGCGCCACGCTGGTTGGCCGGCAGCGTCCAGGTGATCGCGCCTGTGCGCACATCGAAGTGGAAGTATACGCCTCCGGTGCTGTTACTACCTGCGCTGATCGGCGCAAAGCCAATGACGGCGTCGTGTGTGACATAGAAAGGAATCAGTCCGGGCGCGCCGCTTGCCACACGTCGCCAGAGGAGCGCGCCGTTATTGCTATCGAGAGCGGTAATCGAGCCGGCGGTCGGACGGGAGTCCGCAACGTCATCGTTGAAATAGACCTGCGGATCACCGCGGGAACCGAGCAGGGTGATCGCGCCCAGATGCGAATGCTCCAGCGTATAACGCCAGCGCACCGAGCCATCGGCGTCGTTGAGCGCCAAGAGGGTGTCCGGCTCCGCACTGGGTTGCGCATACAGCGTAGTGTGGGTCTCGATCGCGTAGACCGTGTCATTGTACGCGCCAGAGACATGCGCGACTGTGCCCTGAGCAGGCGTGTAGCGCCAGAGTGACGTCCCGTTCTGGCCACTCAACAGCGTAACGGTATGGTCCTCTTCCACCGCCACGCCGACGTTAACCACCTGCGCGAAGTTCAGGCCCTCCTGCGTGGCGTGAGTCCAGCGCACGGCGCCGGTGACCGCATTGAGGGCATAGATCATCCTGGGCGCCTTGGCGAAGACGATGGGGAGATACTGATGGGGCGCGACACGCTCTGGGAGGCGCTGCCTGGGTAGACGCGCTTTGCCCACCTGCTGGCGCGGACGATCTGGGGAGCAGGGACGCTACACGCCACCCCAGCGCCGCGAGATCCACCTGTGGCGTCGGCGCCGCGCTCAGCGCCAGCGTCAGCAGCAGTCCCAGGAAGAGTGGGAGACGGGCGCGCCGGAATACGCCGGACGCGCTGGAGGCGCTGGATGAACGCGCCGCAATGGGAGTCGTCATGTCGCTCACTCCTCTGTTCTCTGGGATGCTCCTGAGTCGCCCCCTCGGCTAGCCGCTCGCGCTTGATTTCTGCATGTGATGCTGTCATGACGCTGCTATAGAACGCATTTTATCGCGTGGATGGTGTCTTTCGCCTGCTTGTCGCAAAACAGGCTCCTGGAGCGACAGATATGATTGCGCTGGCAGATTTCTCGCTGGCGGCGCCTGCTGCACTGTGATACGGTACGACGGTACATCTGCGCGGCGGTCTTGCGCTGGGCTGAGTGATCGTGACGAGATTGCAGGAGAAGAACGTACGACGAAAACTGATAGGCTCATCTCCCTTAAGGACGAACAGCGCCCAGAGCGCGCCTTTCTGATCGCGGTCGAGATTCCCAGCGCGGATACCCTGTGGGACGCGCATGATTCGCTCGATGAACTGGCCGCCCTCGCACGCACAGCCGGAGCGGAGGTCGTCGGCAGCGCTGTCCAGCGGCTCCCCCGACCCAACTCCGCGCTCTACATCGGGCGCGGGCGCGCGCAGGAGCTGGCCTCGCTCCGCGCCGAGCTGGACCTCGATCTGCTCATCGTGGACGACGAACTTTCCTCCACACAGCAGCGCAACCTGGAGGCGCTCACCGAGTTGCGTGTGATCGACCGCACAGCGCTCATCCTCGATATCTTCGCGCAGCACGCGCGCACCCGCGAGGGTCAGCTTCAGGTTGAGCTGGCGCAGTTGGAATATCGTCTGCCGCGGCTCACCGGGCGTGGCCGCGACCTCTCGCGCGTCGGCGGCGGCTCACGTGGCTCCGGCGGGGGCGGGGTAGGTGGCGCGATCGGCGTGCGTGGTCCCGGAGAGACGAAGCTGGAGATCGACCGCAGGCGGATTCGCGCGCGCATCGCCGAGGTGCGTCGTGGCCTGGAGGGCGTCCGCCAGCAGCGCGCGCAGCAACGCAGCCAGCGCGCCGCGCAGGCGATCCCGGTGGTAGCGATTGTCGGCTACACTAATGCTGGCAAGTCTACGCTTTTCAACGCGCTGACTGCGGCGCGTGTGACGGCGGAGAACAAGCTCTTCGCGACGCTCGACCCGACGACACGCCAGGTGGCGCTGCCCGGCGGCCAGCAGGTTCTGCTGAGCGACACCGTTGGCTTCATCCAGAAGCTGCCGACCACGCTTGTGGCGGCTTTCCGCGCCACGCTGGAGGAGGTAGTCGAGGCGGACGCGCTGCTCGAAGTCGTGGATGTCACGCATGAGAACGCGGTCGAGCAGAGCCAGACGGTCAACGACGTGCTTGAGGAGCTGGGGGCGGCCGACAAGCCACGTGTCACGGCGCTCAACAAGATTGACCTGCTCGCCGATCCAGCCGACGTGGACACGGCGATCTATCCGAACGCCGTCGCCGTCTCCGCATTGAGGGGGCGAGGACTGGACGCGCTGCTGGCAATGATCGGCGATGTGCTTTCGCAAGGGATGATACCGCTGCGCGCGCTGATCCCCTTCGAGCGCGGCGATCTGCTGGAGCTATTTCACCGGCGTGGGCGGGCGCTGCGTCAGGAGGAGACGGAGCAGGGGACGCGGATCGAGGGGCTGGCGCCGCGCCCGCTGGCGGCGGTCCTCGCGCCCTATCGCCTCCCCGACGAGCCCGTGCGCCGTTCGCGCTTCGCTCCCAGCTACGAGGATGACGAAGCGGACGCCGGGAGGAATGGCGCGACGGATACGCGCGTCACATCCATCGAGTAGAAACGGCGCCTGCCCCTGTCGTCCTGTATAATACGAGCGGGACAGGAAAGGATGAGGCGCGTATGAGCGACGAGACTTTGGGCGACGGGAACACGAGCTTCGACGCGCTCTACCTCCCGCTGCTGCGTCCGGCGTTCGTCGAGATCGTGCGCAAGAACCTCGCGGAAGGCGCGGACGCGGCCGAGCAGGCGCGCGCCTACGCCGAACGGGGCAAGCCGGACTTCGCGCTCGGCTATCTGCTGGTCGCCGACCTGCCCGACGAGGAGAAACGCGCGCTCTACGCGCTCGCCCATGAGCGCCGCGCCACCTACATTGAGCAAAAGGCGCGCCAGTTCGACCGCGAGTTTCACCGCCCCTTCCCGCTGCTCTTTCAGGAGGCGACGAAGGATCGCGCGCTGGCTCGCCGGATACGCGCCGGGCAGACCGTGCGGCCGGGCGCTGGCAGGCAACTCCCCATGATGTAGTGTGGTCTCGCCGCTAACGCAAGGAGTCGCAGAGTGGATCCGCAGCAGACCGCCACTGGCGCCGTCACACCGGAGACGCAGCTCGCCTGGAAGCGCGAGGCCGCCGCGTTCGCCGCCGACCGTGTGGCCAACGGCGCGACACTCGGATTGGGCAGTGGCTCGACGGCGGAGTTGGCCCTGCAGGCGCTGGCGCGGCGCATCCGTGACGAGGGCCTGCGCATCACTGGCGTCCCCACGAGCGAGCGCACGCGGCAGGTCGCCGTCTCGCTCGGCATTCCCATAGCCGACCTGGACGCCGTCACGACGCTCGATATGAGCATTGACGGCGCCGACGAGGTGTTGCTGCCGAGTCTCGATCTCGTCAAGGGGCACGGCGGCGCGCTGCTGCGCGAGAAGATGATCGCATCCGCCAGTCGCTATCGCGTGATCATCGTGGACGCGACCAAAATCGTGCAGACGATTGGCGCCACCGGCCCGATCCCCGTCGAGGTCATCCCGTTCGGCTGGCGGCATACCGCCGCCTGGCTGGAGCGCCTGGGCGCGCGTCCCGTGCTACGGACCGGCGAGGCGGCGGAAGCTTCCGCTGGCGCCCCGGCTGGCGCGGCGCCATACATCACCGATGGCGGCAACTACGTGCTGGATTGCGCCTTCGGGGCGATCCACGATCCTGCGGGCACAGCCAGTGCGATCAAGAACATCACCGGTGTCGTGGATCACGGCCTCTTCGTGATGATGACCGAGCGCGTGCATGTCGCCGGGCCGAACGGCGTCCAGACCTACGAGCGCTCGCTCTGAGCGCCCTGCCGCCTTTACGTCTCCCTCAGCATTGAGAACTGCGGGAGACGGGCAAGAAGTGGGCGCTCGTGGGGCTCTCCCGCCGCTCTCCCGCCGCCCTCCCAGGGGAGGGGCAGGGGGTGAGCTCTCAGCCGCAGCCAGTGTCTCGTTGCGGTTGGTGGGCTACTGGGCGAAGCGATACGCGGACAGATAATGGCCCTCGGGATCCTGCGCCAGGAAATAGCGTCCGAATGGGAGATCCACAGGGTCAGTCACCACTGTAACGCCCAACTCTTTCCAGCGTCTCCAGGTCTCGGCAACGTCGTCCACCTCGAAGCTCAGCTCCATACTGCCGGGCTGGTCTTCCCGCGCTGGAGGCATGAGCGCCGCCGTCTTGTCCTGCAGGGCGACCAGGGAACCGCTCGTCGGGCGCAGCGTCACGAAGGTGGGACTGGACACCGCTTCTACCACCGTCAGACCCAGGACCTCCGTGTAGAACGCCTTCGCCTTGTCCATCTCGCGCACATACAGCACAACAAAACCCAGATTCATCGTCAGCTCTCCTTCTCTCGGTGCGTCACGGTGCTGGATTCAGTATAGGCGAGCCGAGTGACAACAGTATGTCAGTAGCGATTGGCGCGCTGGGCTCCTTCATGCGACCGCGCAATCATCCTGAACCCGCGGTGGCCGCTGGTGTGCGAGTGGACGCGCCGAGCAGGCGCCCAAGGACACGCACTCGGAATCGGTATGCATCGGCGGAGAGCTGACTGCGGCGGAGACAACGAAAGGGCGTGATTGCTCACGCCCCTCGGTAGATGTTTGATACGGGAGGTTAGTCGGCGACGGGAAGCCCGCTCTCCTCGGCCAGCGCCTCTTCCGCTGCCTCGACGACTGGCGCCTGACGGCGACGCCCACCGCCGCGCAACGGGATCTCCTTGAGGAAGAACAGGGCGATGATGCTCACGATGGTCAGGCCGACACTCAGCAGGAAGATGCCGTGCACGCCCTGCGCCACTGCTGTCTTCACCGCGCCCAGCAACTCGTTAAGCAGCGCCAGTCCCTGCGGGCCGAAGGCGCCGAACGTCTCGCGCAGCTTCGCCTGGGCATCTGGCGAGAGCAGCACCTGCGGGTTGTTGAACTGCTTGAGCGCGGCCGCGGGGATAACTGCCTTGACCGAGGCCGGAAGCGCGTTGGCAAAGGCGCTCGGGTAGATCGAGTTCATCACCGCGCCCATCGCCGCCAGGCCTACCGTGGCGCCGATCTGGCGGAAGAAGATCAGTCCGCCTGTCGCCTGCCCGATCTTGTTGGGCAGCGCGTTCTGCACCAGCAGGTTGTAGAGCGACATGCCCGTGCCCATGCCTAGACCGAGCACGATCATTGCTAGCACGACATCGTTGTTCGTCGAGTGGACATCCAGCCGCACCAGCAGCAGCCCGCCGATCAGGCTGATGCACGCGCCGGTGATCGCCAGTATCTTGTACCGCCCCGTGCGCGCCACGATCTGTCCGGACAACACGCTCATGATGATCGCAGTGATCATCAACGGCGTCACGATCACGCCGCTACTCGTCGCCGAAGTCCCGATGACCCCCTGGACAAAGAGCGGGATGTAGAAGATGCTGCCGAAGAGCGCCACGCTGGAGATCATCGTCACGATCGTCGAGACGGCGAACGTGTTGTTCTTGAAGAGCGTCGGCTCGATGATTGGCTGCCCGCCACTGCGCCCCAGGCGCACCTCGTAGAGAATAAAGGCGATCCAGCCGGCAGCCGCCACCACCAGCATGCCGATGACCTGCGGCGAGGCCCAGTCATAGGTCGTGCCTGCCCAGCTGAAGCCGAGCAGCAGTGGAACTGTGCCAGTAATCAGCAGCGCGGCGCCGATAAAGTCGATACGCGCATTCCCGCTCGGCTGGCGCAGCGTCGGCATCAGGAAGATCAGCACGAGCAGCGCGGTGATACCGAGCGGCAGGTTGACATAGAAGACCCAACGCCACGATGAGTTGTCGGTGATCCACCCACCGACTGTCGGGCCGATGATGAACGCGATGCCGAAGACGCCACCGATCACACCCTGCCACTTGGCGCGCTCACGCGGGGTGAAGAGGTCGCCGACGATGGCGATGGCCGTGGACATCAGACCGCCCGCGCCGATACCCTGGAACGCGCGAAAGAGGATCAGCTGATCCATTGTCTGCGACGTGCCGCAGAGTAGCGAGCCGATCAAGAAGACCGAGAGTGCGAATACCAGGATCGGCTTGCGCCCATAGATATCCGAGAGCTTGCCATAGATCGGGATCATGACAGTCGATGTCAGCAGGTAGGCCGTCGTGACCCACGTATACTTGTCGAATCCACGCAGATCGGCGACAATACGTGGCATCGCCGTGCCGACGATCGTCTGGTCGAGCGAGGCGAGCAGCATCACCAGCAGCACGCTCAACATCGTCAGCAGCGTGACACGCCGCGAGAAGCGTGGCCCGTCCACGACATCCTGCGCAGCCGCCGCAGCGGGCGCGCCCTCCATCATACTCATTCCGCATTCCTTTCGCGCGGCGTCTCAGCCGCAAGGCCCTTGAAGAAAAACCGGTTGAGATGGCCCGCCATCTCCTCAATCGACATCTGCTCCTGCTCGATTACGCGCTCATAGGTGCGAGGACTGAGCAGACTCCAGAACATGCTGACCAGCAGTGGGGTGGGAATAGTGGCGTCGAACTCGCCAAGCGCCTTGCCGTCGTCGAATGCCTGACTGACACGCTGAGATAGCGCCTCCCATTGCTCATGAAATGCCCGCTTCTTGTCCAGCAGTCGGTTGCGCAAGTCCGGATTCTCGTTCACCGAGATGAAGAATTGCGAGCGTTCTTTGAAGGTCTGGCCGTAGATCAACTCGATCAACGAGCGCAGCTTTGCGCTTGGCGACGCCGTCGAGGTAAGCACAACATCCGCCGACTGGATGAAGCGCCGCATGCCACGTTCCAATTGCGCCAGGACCAATTCTTCTTTGCTGGAGAAGTGCAGGTAGACGGTGCCCTTCGAGACGCCGACGCGCGCGGCGATGTCGTCAATGGACATCTCGTGATAACCCTTCTCCGCCAGCAGTTCCTCCGCCGCCTCCAGGATCAGGCGCTCGCGCTCCTCGCGTTGCCTGTCCTTCAATGATCTGGGGCCGTCTGCGACTGACATCTGCGCCCCTCCTTCTCTTTGCGTCTCATTATTGACCTACTCGTCATATACGATTCGCGCAACCCACAAGTTGACGAATTGATACGAATTTTGACTCACTAGTCATATTTTATCATCCTTGGTCACATGCCGTCAAGGTTACTTTCTGGCGCTGTAACTGCCAGCATAACTCTGGAATAACCGTAGGCACGAGCGAGAAGAACAAAGGGGTCTCCTGGTCCTTCCTGCTGCGCAATGCATACATCATGCTGCGCCTTCGGAAAACGCCGCTCCAGCAGCTCGTTGGCTCCATCCGGTTCTCAGCGGAGTATCTGTGGATCCATGGCCCACATCCTGCTCTCGACGAGGCCAAGCAGACGCTGGCGCACATGTGGGGTGAGCCAGAGCGGGAGGATGAGGGCTTTGACCGCGTCGTGTGGCGCTTGAGCCAGTTACATCTGTGTGCCGATGTAGCCAACTTTGCGCCAGAGCCAGTTGATCTCGAGCGCATCGTGACGCATGCACGCAAAAAGGCAGTGCACATTCCCTCAGTTGAGGAGGCGATGTCTGTATTCGCCATGGACAGGAGGGCAGAAATCCTTCTGGCCGCGCCACCCGACGAGTGGAGTGATCTCCCTGGTTCCCTGCTCGAGGGTTTCGATTTCGGCATGGAGCGAGATCTGTTCGCCGATGACGACGGACAGGCGCGCTCCGAAGGAGATGAAATCGAGCAGTCGTCTGAAGTGGAGCCAGTGGACGTGTCGGGAGCTGCGGTGTATTTGTGGGGGCGGCGCGCATCGGGCTTTGCCTCTGCTCCCGGCGCGCCCCTCTCAGGAGCGATCTATGATAAGGCGCTGGAGGAGAGACGCAGTGGCAAGCGTTGGATGGAAAGGATTCATGCCGCTAATGGATGGCGCACCGAGATGCCATTGTTCCGTGTTGAGGGCCGCTTCACCCGCGAGGTGTTGCGCGAGATTGCAGTAGGAATGAGCCTGGCTCAAGGAGATTGGTGTGACGATCCCTGGCTGGCGTTGGACCACTTGAACGACTTGTGGGCCTATTTTGTTGGTCTACCGCCTGAGCAAGGTCATGCGCCAGATGCGACGCACCGCGGATGGCTGCGCATGACGCAGCCGCAAGTCGATAGCAACCGCACGCGGTGGCCGACGGATCCCGTGTGGGAAGTAATTCAGCGCGCCCAGTTCACTGATCAGGCTCCTGCGCCTCTGCAACGCGACAAACAGGTGGCGCACGACCTCGAGCAGATCGACGCTGAGCTCTATGGCCTCTTCAAGCTGCGGTCGGTGCTCTGCGAGCGACAACTCGACGAGACACTCACGCTCTCCTTGGAACTGTGCGCCTTCTCTGAACGGATGGATGCAGTCGATCTGGAGCGGGAACGCGACTATTACGAGGCCGTGCGTGAGAAAGCTCGTATGCTTGGTAAAGCGGTACCAATCCGTCGGGAAGCGTTTGACCTCGGTGGTGTTTAGCCCCCTCTCTGCGCCAGACAATCCAACTGCGAGTCAGCTCCCTGTTGAATTCGTCACCCAGGGACGCTGAAGCAGATTGCGTGAGCGGAGCTGCCACGGGTTGTGCCCCTCAACTAACCTCCGCGTTTCACAGCCTCCCCTGGTATCAAGCTGAGGCTAGGAGCGGGTTCCTTCTTGCTCGCGGAATACGGTAATCTTCCGGCTGACATAGAATGGGGGAAGAACGGGAGAGCCAGATGGAGAAGATCATCGTCCAAGTGGACTCAGAGGCGGCGTGGGTGTACCGGGAGGCCAGTCCTGAACTGCGCGCCAAGATGAACGCGCTCATCAGTCTACAGATCCTCGACGCGGAGAAGCATCCTCTGTCCGTGCGCGACCTCATGGACCTCATCAGCACGAAGGCAAAGGATCGCGGGCTGACGGAGCAGTGAGAATAGCGGTCGCGCGCCGGGAGAAGCGAGGGTACACTGGGGTGCAGGCTGAGACGAGCGCAGGAGGAATCACATGGCGGGCCAAGATCAAGTCTCCATCTCCCATCATCACAGCACGGAAGAAGAAGACGCCTTCACCACCCGACTGGCCAGCCTGGGGTATGAGATCGCTGTCCTCAACGGCACGGGGGTGATTCTTCCGCCGCTGTGTGATGTGCCTGCTGGTCCCTTCCTCATGGGCAGCGACTCCGTGCACGACGAGCAAGCCTACGACGAGGAGAAGCCGCAGCATTGGATGACGTTGCCCGCCTTCCGGATTGCGCGCTTCCCGGTTACGGTGGCGGAGTACGCCCGCTTCGTCCGCGCTTCCGGGCATGCCGAGCCGACGAGCATCTCCAACCGGCCCACCTGGCAACAACAGCGTGAGCGGCCCGACCATCCAGTGGTCAACGTCACCTGGCATGACGCGGCGGCCTACGCCGCCTGGCTGGCGAGCTTGACCGGGGAGCCCTGGCGACTGCCGAGCGAGGCGGAGTGGGAGAAGGCCGCGCGCTGGGATGGTACTGCGCGCATCTTCCCCTGGGGCGACGAGTTCGACCTGGAGCGCTGCAACACGGATGAGGGTGGCATGGGCACGACGACGCCAGTTGGCGCGTACCCGTCTGGCGCGAGCCCGTGCGGCGCGCAGGACATGGCTGGCAATGCCTGGGAGTGGACGGGCAGTACATTCGAGCCCTACCCGTACAACGCCGACGATGAGCGAGAGTCCGCTGATTCCAGTGAGCTTTGCGTGCTGCGCGGCGGCTCATGGCTCAGCGCCGACACGATCGCGCGCACGGCTTGCCGCGGCCACTTCCCACCAGGCAGCGCCAATGGCTACAGCGGCTTCCGTCTGACGCGTTCGGTCTCTGGCTCGTAATTCTTCACCCGCGAGTACTGCACAGCCAACCGCTAACTCAGCGGCGAGCCCCCGTCAGTCGCTTGCCGCTCTTGAGCCCCCGATTTGGAACGACGCTGGACATTTACTGATCACTGCAAAGTGAAGTGAATCGGTGGTACGCTAGGAGGCATGGGAACACGAGGAGCCCCCAAGAAGGCGGATTGGCGCGAAGAGCGGCGCAAGCG
>Ga0207684_10000686_pt1 | contig 40013 bp, 43 predicted proteins | sample KBSK5501metaG_FD_184342 | JGI IMG/M metagenome (GOLD analysis project Ga0207684, IMG submission 184342) | Corn, switchgrass and miscanthus rhizosphere microbial communities from Kellogg Biological Station, Michigan, USA - KBS K5-50-1 metaG... | ecosystem: Host-associated > Plants > Roots >... | reverse complement strand
TAAGTAGTTTGTACGCAAATGACTAAAGCGGAGATGTGCACTCGCGGGACTGGTGGGGATGACGTAGCGGATCTCCACATTGCCATTCGTGACAATGACCCGGTCAATGAGGAGGGCAACCAGTTGGCGGCGCGGCGTGAAGGTCGCTTGGGCGAGGCGCCGCTGGACCTGCGCACCGAATCCCTCACTGGACACCATGACCTGCGTGACGGCCTGGTGTTGGTCCACGTGCGCCTCCAGTTGTCGCCGTTGCCGCCGTTGCCGTTCTCGGGCTTGGAGACGTTCGTCTAGCGCCTGCCGCCGCTGGCGCTCTTCCGCCAGCGGCAGGCGCTTGATAGGCAGCGCCCAGGCGCTCGTTCTGGCGAGTACGATGCTGGATTCCCTGCTGCAGCTGGGCGCGCCGGGCTTGCAGTTCCTGCGCTAACCAGGCTCCCGCCTGGGCTCGCTCCAGCGCCTGGGCGAGGCGGTCCGGATGTGTCAGCGCCTCGCCTCCATCCCGCCACACACGATCGTCTCGCGCCTGAGCCGGGAGAGCGCGCGCGGGACATCGACCTTCCGGATGCTCGGGGCGGCCCGGCGCTTTGCCGGCGCAGAGATAGTACGCAGAGCGCGGCGGCGGTTGGCATCCCGTGCAGGTGTAGCCGCAGACCCCACAGCTGAGCAGCGCCCGCAAGAGGTACTCCCCGGTGAGGAGATGGCGTCGGGCGCGCCGCTGATTCTCCGCCAGTTTCGCTCAGTTTCGCTCAGTTTCGCTTGCGCCTGGTCGAAGAGCGCTTGGGAGATGCGCGGCGCAATCGTCGCCAGCAGCACCCAGGTCTCAGGGGCGGCCAGCTCTCAGGTCGTTCCCGGGCGCCCGATCCCGGGCGCCCGCTAGGCTGCAGCGGCGAATGGCGCTGGCGCGCCGGGCGGGAGGACGTTCGGTAGGCGTCGACCTGCCCCAGATAGACTGGATGGCGCAGCCTCCATCGCAGGCTCGCCCGACTCCACTGCCCTCGCCCGACTCCACTGCCCTCGCCCAGGGGGCGTGAGGGTCCCGCGCTGCTTCAGCGCTGCTTCAGCGCTGCTTCAGCGCTGCTTCAGCGCTGCTTCAGCGCTGCGACCACGGCGCCCAGCGTCGCCCCGTCTGCCAGGTAGCGGGCGCAGATCTCCTGGATCACTGCTCCCTCTGCCGGGTCCACCTGCACGCCGCGGGGAGCGCGGGGGCGGTTGGGGTCGACGCGGGAGCCAGAGGGCACGCGGGTCCAGGGCGCCAGCGTGCCCGTGCGCAGCTTGGCCAGCCCTCCTCGCCGCCTGCGCTCGGCAATGAGGGTGCGCTCGTATTGGGCCACCGCCCCGCGAATTTGGAGCAGCGCCTGGTCGTGCGCGTCGGCAGACAGGGGCCGCTCGAGGACCTCGACGACACCACCGAAGCGCTCCCACTCCTCCAGCAGCAGTACTTGGCGCCCCTACTTGCGCGCCAGGCGATCTGCGCCAGGCGATCTGGGGCGGTGATGAGGACGCGCTCCACCTCCGCCGAGGCGACCGCATCGCGGAGCGCATCCAGGCCGGGACGGCGTCAGGTCGTGCCGCTGTAGCCGTCGTCACGAACCACCAGGCGCTCGGCCGACGGCCCTGCTCCGCACTCGTCGGCCCGAGCGCGGAGACGGTCTAGTTGCTGCTCACTGGTTTGGGTGTTGGTTTGGGTGTTGGTCTGGGTGTTGGTCTGGCGCTGGCTCGAGACGCGAGCATACAAAGCGACCGCCATGGCGGTCCTCCTGGCCTGGCTGGGTCGGCGCTGAGAGCTGAGCCCATGGCAGTGCGTGCAGGTACGCCCGATCCCAACGCGGCTGTCCGTCGGGGCGAGGAGCCGGTCGACGGCGCAGGCGCCATGCGAGTGCTTGGCGAACTGGCAGATCGTCCTCCTCGATGATGTCGAGACACTCGATCATCGGGAGGACCATACCCAGACCCAGGAGTTTCCTGCCTCCAGGCACGTGGCAATGGGCGGGAGCGGGGCCAGCTCAAGGACAAAGCACCCCGCCGCGTCCAACAGAATTTGTCAGTTGTGATCAGTCCATTTACTACCATTTCAAACAATTTTGCCGTACAGGTCTCTGGACCTGCCTCTACCGGACGCTGCGCGACGCTGAGCGTCGGCGCGTTGGCAAACACCCCGATCCGAGCGCAGCCATCATCGACGCCCAATCCGTGAAAACGGTCGAGGAGTCCGGCGGCATCCGCGGATTCGACGCGCATAAATGGATCAAAGGTTGCAAGCGCCACTTGTTGGTGGAGACGTTGGGCTTGCCGCTCTCCGTGTACGTCTCCCCAGCTGACATGCACGACACGTAAGACGCCCGTTATCTGCTGGCAGGACTGAAATACGTTGTCCCACGGCTGAAGAAAATCTGGGCTGACGCGGCCTACCAAGGGCAGGAGCTGGCCGACTGGTGCAAGACCGTGGGCGACTGGGAGCTTGCAGTAGTGCAGCGTACGCCCCTGGCGTACGCTGCTTCGCTGTGCAACCGAAACGGTGGGTGGTAGAACGGACCTTCTCATGGCTCTCTCGGAATCGGCGCATGAGCAAGGATTACGAGCGCAAAGTGCAGACCAGCGAAACGTTCATCCAGATAGCCATGATTCGCCTGCTGGTGGGTCGCCTCGGAAGGCAGACATGACCAGCGCCCCAACGTACTCTTATCCGAGGATCAGCAGGGAAGCACCGATCAGCAGGGCGGCGTCGACCACCACATGCATCACTGCGGTATTGAGCGTCGATCCCGTCCGTTCACGCACCCAGCCTGTGGCGACGCCGTAGACGACGGCCAGGGGGACTAGGAAGAAGAGTCTTGGCATGGGCACTCCCCACGCGATATGTTCAAAACCAAAGAGCACAGCGGTGAGCAGGATCGTCGGCAACGCGGGGAGATAGCGACGGAGCCAGCCATAGAGCGCTCCTCGAAAGAACAGCTCTTCTGCGAGCGGCACGAGTACAAGCACTCGTCCAAAGATCAGCGCCAGTGTCAGCAGATCAGCCTGCGGCAGGCGCGTGACATCGGTGACAGATTTCAACACCGGAATCGCGATGCTCAGCGGTGGCCCAAAGATGGGAGTGAAGAGCACGTAGAACAACAGAGCCGCCAACAACGCCACAATGTTTAGCCCTACTGCTTGCAGCAGATCACGACCTGAGGTGAAACGGAAGCCCAGCCGGTCACGCACACCCACCACTCCTCCAAAGGCCAGCAGGAGCGCTCCAAGGACCGCCGCATAGACTTCAGCGACCACCAACACTACGAAGTCCACTGTAGTGGTCCAGGAAGGGGAAATGGTCTGGACGATCCCCCAGGTCAGGATGCCGGCGCCGGCGCCAAGGACGAGCATGAGGGCGATGGCAAGCAGGAGGCGCCATCCACTGACCAGATGATCATGTTCTATCGAAGCGGTAGCCGGATAGGTCGGTGTTGGAAGACTCATGAAGCAGGCGCTCCTTAGGGGTGTATGACGCCGCTTCCTGGCTACATCGGCGCCTGTACGAAGTGGGCTTGAGGTGCATGGGGGTCACCGCCGCACCGCGCTAGAGCGCTTGTTGGATGGCGCGGGGCACTGGCTGGGCGTCGGCGGTTGATCCCCATGAAACCTGCCTCGGTAGCATTCTGCGCGCGGATCGTGCGATCTGCGCGGATCATCCGCGCTTGGATTTGCCGCCGCCGGGCGTGAGGAGCAGATGATCCTGTTGCACATAACTCAGCGGTTGCCGGTAGAGCGTACCAATCTTGCGACCACGATAGGAAATCAGCATCAACCGCCCGCTGAGCGGTGTTGGAAGCTGAGCGGTGTTGGAAGCTGAGCGGTGTCGGAAAAGGCAGGCCGAGCAGCACGCGCATGAGAACGTTGACCACAGCCATACCGCGGGCTTGGGTGTGTTGGATCAGCGGACGCTTTGGTCGTGCGGACGCCATCATTGACCAACCCCTTCCATCTGCCCTGCGTTCAAACGAGCCCCAACTCCTGTACAGGAACTCGCCTATCAAATAGTATGTAGGCAGTCCATCCAATTTATTTGGATATACAGACTATACAATATTGTTGCCCGAGGAGTCAAGTCACCGATGCCTCGCCCGTATCGCCTAGGCCAACGTCAGGCCGCTGCCGAACAGACGCGTGCGCGCATCCTCACCGCCGCCCGCGACATGCTGATGTCCCCAGACGGCTATTCCCGCTTCTCCATCGAGGCCGTGGCCCGTCAGGCTGACGTGGCCCGCATGACGGTCTATCATCAGTTCGGCTCCAAAATTGGGCTGCTCGAAGCCTTATGTGATACGCTGGCCGCTAGCGGGGGCATGGAACATCTAGCGACGGCGTTTCGCCAACCCAACCCGCTCGACGCGCTGCACGAGTATCTCCTGGTGTTTGGTCGCTTCTGGGAGGCGGATCGGCTCGTCATGCGCAGGCTGCGGGCGCTGGCCGGCCTCGACCCGGATTTTGAACAGGTGATCCGGGCACGAGATGCGTGGAGGCGGCAAGGGATCAGCGTCATTGCCCAGCGACTCGTCGAGCAGCTGGGACCGCTTCCTGAGGCGGCTCGCGATGAGCTCGTGGACGTCCTCTTCACGCTGAGTAGCTTCGAGACCTTTGATACGCTGGCGGGACCCACACGCAGCCTGGAGGAGGTGGCGCCGTTGGTCGCTCGGCTCGCGCGTGCTGCACTGCCCGTCACTAACCGAGCCGATTGACTTGCGCACAGCGACTTTGCCAACGGTGTGAATCGCTGTCTCCACTGCCAAACACGCTCTGAGATGGTTGCTAATCCCTCGTCGCTTGCCGGATTCGCACGGCGCGGATAGAATGCGGTAGCGACGGAGGACCTCAGCCAGGCGCTGAATCATCTCCGCCTGGACCGCCAACCGGCGAGACCGACGACCAATCAGCCGGATCAGGAGGACACGTGATGGCTCAAACAGCGGAGGAGACGCTGGCGCAGATCGCCGCGGAGACACGCGATTGTGTGAAGTGCGACCTGCACGTCGGCACGAAGAATCCTGTGCCCGGCGAAGGGAATCCGCACGCCGAGGTGATGTTCATCGGCGAGGCGCCGGGCTATCGCGAGGACCAGCAGGGACGGCCATTCGTCGGCCCGGCAGGGCAGTTCCTCAACGAGCTGCTGGCGACGGTTGGACTGGATCGCAAGAGTGTCTTCATCGCCAATGTGGTCAAGCACCGCCCGCCGGATAACCGCGACCCCCTGCCGGAGGAGATCGCGGCCTGCGCCGAATATCTCGACCGCCAGATTGCAGCCATCAATCCCAAGGTCATCGTGACGCTGGGACGCTACTCGATGGCGAAATTCTTCCCTGGCGCGAAGATCAGCGCCATCCACGGGCAGGCGAAGAAAATCGGCGGGCGTATCGTCGTAGCGATGTTCCACCCCGCCGCCGCGCTACACCAGCAGTCACTGCGCCAGACGGTGATCGACGACTTCACGCACGCCATTCCTGCCGCGCTTGCCGAGGCGGCGCAAATGGAGCCGCCCAAGCCAGAGGACGACGATGCGCCGCCGGAACAGCTATCGCTGTTCTAGCGCAATCAAGGGCGCGGCGGGATCTGTTGCACCGACCAGCGATTGCCGTCGGGATCGTTGAAGAAGACGAACGCGCCCCAGGGGAACTCCTGCACCTCGCTGACCTCCACGCTGCGCGCGACCAACTCCGAGCGGGCGGCGTGAATATCGGCGACCACTATCTGCACGCCTTGCACGGAGCCAGGCGCGGCCTGTGTGATGCCTTCCCCGATGGCAATCGAGCACGCCGATCCTGGCGGGGTCAACTGCACGAAGCGGAGCCCCTCACTCACCACATGATCGTAATCGGCGTTGAAGCCAACCTGCTCAGTGTAAAAGCGCTTGGCGCGGTCCACGTCCGACACCGGAATCGCTACGAGTTCAATCTTCCAGTCCATGCGATTTCCTTTCCTCTTCTCACTTCACGTCTCTACAGTAACAACACTCCAGCGGGGATGTCTGTTGCGTCAAAGAGAGTCTGCCCGAGGCGTTATAGCACAGACAAATCTGCCCGCCTCTGATGCGAGGTGTGCAGGGAGCGCGCAACGATGTTGACGCCATGCGTGGCGCTGGGGACAAAGTCGAGGCCGTCCCGCCCCGCGCGCAGATACCCCGCCAGCGGCGCGCGCATGCTCCTCTTCGTCGCGATCTATGTTGAGTTGGCGGTGACGACCGCGCTACTGCTGCGCCGCATCGGTGAATGAGGCGCAGGGACTGGTGGCGCAGCGCGGCGACAAGCGAGTTTCGGAACTGCTTCTACTAAATTCACTTCGCCGCAGAAATGCTTTGGCGCAGAACTTCCGTATAGACCTGCTGCATCTGATCTGCGGTGCTTGCTTCGGCAAAGCGCGTCTCGACAGTAGCTCGTGCGTTTTGGGTAAGGCGGCTCGCCAGGTCCTTGTCTTCCAGTATCCGCCTAATTGCACACGCGAGTTCATTGGGAGCATGCGGCGATACCAACAGCGCATCGTTCTCATTCGTTACAATTTCTGGTATGCCACCGGCGGCAGTTGCAACTAGCGGCACACCAACCCCCATTGCCTCGACCACAACCAGCCCAAATGGTTCCTCAAACGAAGCGTTAACCGCAACGTCAAACCCTTTGAAAACACGTTCGGTGTCCGTTCGCCAAGGGACAAAATGCACATGGTCCTGGATACCCAACACGACCGCACGTGCGCGCAGGTCGTCGCTGTAACTATGGGTGGAGTCAGTTGATTCTCCCATGCCACGCATATCGTCGGAGCCGACGATTACCAGATGTGCATCTGGAATATGCGACACAACATCTGCCATTGCTTCGACCAAATCGCCCTGTCCCTTGCCTTCATAGATGCGGCCAATAATACCGATGAGTTTAGAAGATGATGGCAAGTGGAGCAAAGAGCGCAAATCAAGCGGATCAACCGTTGGCCGAAATCGCTCGGTATCGACCGAGTTCAAAACGGCGGACACATGGCTTGGCGCATAACCTGCAGCTAAAAAAGTTCTACGGCAATGCTCTGAGACGGTAACGATACGGTCGGTATGACGCAGCGCAAAGCGCACCGGCCGCGAGGGATTCAAATGGAAGTAGCCAAGGTGTGCATGCAAGATATGTTTGCAGCCTCCCGCTCGCGCAACGAGAAGCCCGTAGAAACTATCCCGGGGTTTCTCAGTGGTATGCAACAGGTGAACGCGGCGAAGGCGGATATACCATACGAGATAGAGCAATGAAACAAAAGTCTTCCACGAGGAAGTGATACGCTGCCACATACTGCCTTGGATTTGGGGCAGAGTGAGATTAATTCGCGTCGCGTCCCGCGCTTCTCCGAAGCGATCTCCTGCTAATGGTGTATGGGTTGCAACAAAGACTTGATAGCGGCTCCGGTCAAGATGCTTCATGATAGCAAGGTGGACCGAAGTGCATCCTCCGAAGCCATGCTGAGCATTGAAGAATAAGATGCGCTGCTTTTCGCTCATCACGCACATTCCCTTCCTCTTGCACACTCGGCAGAGAGTTGCGCAAACACTTTCCCTTCGATCACTGTGCAGCAAAGGGCTCTTGATAGGTGAGATAGGGAGCGCTCCACCCCACTCTTCTCCAATTGCGCAATATCATCTGGGTTGCACGATATCATGCGGGGCTATGCCTGTCGGTAACCAAGGCATTGGAATACCACTTCTAGTTTACGAAGCTGGTCACTCTGAGCGTATGCTACCCCCATCTATCCAGGTTTTGAAACCCACTGGAGTAATGGCACGGGAATGTCGCGCTCTAGGCGGGTCAGTGCTGCCATCGCGCCAGAAGAACCGCTGCCAATCGCGACGACATGGCGATGCGCACCTGTCTCAGACATGCCCTCCGCCCTCACACAGGTGAGCGCCCATGTACAACGGTCACTTGCGCCAATTCTATCATGGAAGCGAACGCTCTACAAGCAGGCGCATCTCGATCGCAGCACGTGCTGCGCTGGCGAGAAGCGCGAGATCGAGGCCGCAGCGATCTCGTGCGCGGCTGCCCCGCTCCTTGGTGGTTGAATGCGCTTGCCAAGGAATTCGACCGGCTCAGACTCCTGTTCACGCCGCCAGCGCTGCTAGGTCTCGAACACGGGAGCTGGACACGCACCGCAGCTGCCGTGGTTGAGGAAGGTGATATCTCACAGGAGAAAGTGGTACCCCGCCTTGACGAGCGGCGTGGCTCTGGGGTCACCTTGCTCTGGCATGCGGCGCATATTTCTCGCTGACTAATCGACGTCCTCAGCTTCGACGCGCCAGCGCCGCGTGGATAACTCCGCTATGCGATGTGCGGCGGTCCTTGCTGGATGCGGGCGCGCACGTTGTCGGGCGTGTTCGGCGCCTCCCACATCGCCTCCATCCACCACGTCGTCCCAGCCTCGGCGTACGGGCGCACGATCTCCGCCGCTCTGGCTGGATCGTCGCCGGGCGTGCGTCCTTCATAGACAATGTCGAAGGGCGTCGCAGCCGTGCGTCGCTCCTCGATATACAACTTCATCGCGCGCAAGTCGTCGGGGGTCACATTGTCACGCGCGCCATCGGCGCCAATCTTGTCCGGCAGGAGGCCATCATAGCGCAGGACGCGCGCCAGGGATTTCTCGCGTGGCCACGCAGCGGCGACCCAGATGGGAATACGTGGCGTCTGTATGGGCGGCGGCAGGAAGGTCATCTCGTCGAGCGTGTGATGTTTGCCCTGGTAGCTGAACGGCTTGCCGCTCCAGAGGCCCGTGAGTATGTCCAGCCCTTCGTCCAGCAACTCGGCGCGTGTCTTGCGGTCCGTCGGCTCACCCACCTTGCCGAAACCAACGTCGTCCAGCGCGCCCAACCCAACTGGTAAAATCAACCTGCCGCCGGAAAGATGATCGAGTGTCATCGTCTCGCGCGCCAGCTTCCACGGGCGGCGGCGTGAGACGGCTGTCAGCATCGTACCGAGCCGAACACGCGTGGTCAGAGTCGCCATCGCGCTCAACAAGACCCAGGGATCGAACCATGGGCTGGCGGGATATTCTGCGGTCTCGATAGAGATGCAGTCCGGAATGAAAACGCCATCCCAGCCCGCCTCCTCAGCCTCGCGCGCCATCGTCACGATCTCGTTCGCCTCCCCGCCGGGAACAACGAACCCATAGCGTAGCTCGCTCACCTGTCTCTCCTTCGTCGAAATAACGCGCCATTCTTCGCTCAAACGCATCGTACGCACCGATACCTGACACCTCGTGTCATGTTTCGCTGGTATGCTGATGCTGAAAGTGACTTGCGTATGCATACATGAGCGGAAAGGGCAAGGAAATCCATGCGCGCCGACCGTCTACTGTCGATCTTGCTGCTGCTCCAGACGCGCCAGCGCATGACAGCGGGCGATCTGGCGCGACGGCTGGAAGTGTCCGAGCGCACCATCCTGCGCGATATGAGCGCGCTTGGCTCGGCCGGAATCCCCGTGCGCGCGGAGCGTGGCGCGGGTGGCGGCTGGATGCTGCTCGATTCCTACCGAACGACGCTCACTGGCCTGAAGGAATCGGAGGTCCAAGCGCTCTTTCTCACGCGGCCAGCGCGCCTGCTGGCGGATCTCGGGCTGGAGCGGGCCGCCGAGGTGGGTTTACTGAAGCTGCTGGCGGCGCTGCCGTCGGCGTCGCGACGTGGCGCGCAGGACATCAGCCAGCGCATTCATGTGGACGTCGGCGGCTGGCGGCGTGTGGAGGAAGCAACCCCACAGCTTCCTCTCTTGCAGGAGGCGGTCTGGCAAGAGCGGCGGCTACGCATGGTCTACCAGCGTGGCGATGAGTCGGTGGTGGAGCGAGTAGTGGATCCGCTGGGGCTGGTCGCCAAGGGAAGCGTCTGGTATCTCGTCGCGGGCGTCGAGGGCGCCCCGCGCTCGTATCGTGTATCACGTGTGCGGGAGGCGGCGCTGCTGGAGGAGCCGTGCGCGCGGCCAGATGATTTCGATCTGGTGGCCTACTGGGAACGCTCGACGATGGAGTTCACCGCGGCGCTACCACGGTACCCGGCGGCGTTACGTGTCCAGGCGAGCCTGCTGGGGCGTCTGCGCCTGGGCGAACGCTACACGAGTCTGGAAGCGGCGGAGCCACCGGACGCCGAGGGGTGGGCGCGGGTGGAGATGCGCTTCGAGGAGGAGCACAACGCGGTGGAGTTCATTCTGGGCTTTGGCGACCGGATCGAGGTCGTCGCGCCGGACGAGCTACGTGCGCTGGTGGTCGAACAGGCGGCGGCGATTCTGGAGCGCTATGGGCGGAGCGCTCCCTCGGCTGAGCATGAAACATGCTGAACATGACCAAACGCGACTCAGATCGCCCCGCCGCCGTATAATAAGCTGGGGCGCGACCGCTGAGTTAGCCGCGCCCCCAGTGTTCACCGCAAGACGCCTCACGCTGCGACTGTGTAGCGTGAGCATAGCGAAAGAGGATGAGACGGGTATGGAGTTCCTTGATAGCCTGAAGTGGTTGTTGCTTATTCTTGCCATCGTGGCGGTGGGGTTTAGCACCGCGATCTATCTCTCGACCAAATATGCGAAGGAAGCCGATCGCGCATGGCCAGAGCATGAGGCCGTCGAGGCCGAGGCGACCAGCGTAGCGGCGCCACGCTAATCTTTTCTGGCGCGGTATACCACCTCGCGTCTTAATGCTTCATCACTGCGGATAACCCGCGAGAGCCGGGCGTCTGGGTCTGACTGGAGTGTCGCTTGTCCTCTTACGGCCGCTCGCGCGCGCTCATGTCGCCCCTGCGCATCCACTCGACCCTAAGGCAGCGATCCATCACGACGTCCAGACCGGCCTGGCGCGCGATCTCCGCAGCTTCCCGGCTGATGACACCCAGTTGCATCCACAGCGCCGTCGCGCCAATCGCGACGGCGTCCTCCGCGATGGCGGGCACAGCTTCGGGCCGCCGGAACACCTCCACGACATCGACGGGAAAGGGAATGTCGCGGAGTGTGACGTAGCTGCGCTCGCCGAGCGTCTCAGCGATGTTCGGGTTCACCGGGACGATGCGTAGGCCCTGCCGCTGGAGATAACTTGCTACCTCGTAGCTTGGCCGTCGTGGATTGGACGAGAGGCCTACGACCGCGATAACCCGCGCCGAGCGCACGATCCGCTCGATAACGCCCTCGTCCTGAAATAGCGCCTGTTCCTGGAGGCGCAGAGGCATCGGGCATGCGTCGCCAGCTGATTCAGCGGACATGTGGTCGCCTCCAGGGGAATGTGACGTGTCTGCGCCGTATTGTAGCCCATGGTGGCGCTACCAGCTAGTCGCGCGCTCCCCGTGCAGTCCCATGGAATCTGGCTTCAATCAGGCGCCTAGCAAACCCCGATCAGAATTGTACGCCGTCGAGCCACCAGCGCGCGTCTATCCGCGCAAACATCAGGCGCGCCTGCGACACGCTCGTCGCGCCGTCGTCAAACGTCGCGGTCAGGCTGATGTCGAAATACGCCTGAGTATCCTCGATATGATACGACCTCAGGTCCGGCGCGCAGCCCGTCCAGCGCGCTCCTGCGTCGGGCCGCAGGTCATCTGTGAACTGGACCTCGGTGACCTGGGTGCGGAACCGCACGCTTAGGAGCGCATAGGCGTCGTCGAGCTTGCCGCCGAGCAGATCGACGCAGAATCGCGCGCCGGTCCGCAGTGGCCCAAGATCGCTGCTCAGCGCGGTAGGGCCGATGCTCGTGATCTCCCAATCGCCGCCCTGCGCGCTAAGAACAATCACCCCGCGATGCTCCCCGACGCGGCGCACGATTGAGAGCAGCGTGGCGCCACCAGTCGCCTGGCCACCCTGTATCCGCGCCAGCCCGCAGTTCTGGATCGCCCCGTCAATTTGCTCGGCGGAGCGCATCAATTCGACAAACTCCGGAAAGGGGAGCGTGTCCTGAAGAGACTGTCCCAGTAGTGTATAGGCAGCGAGATAGTCGCGCTCGCGCAGCGCGCCGCAATAGGCGCTCACTACACCGAGCGCGGGCAGATCGGCTCCCAGCGCCGCCGCGTCAATCGCCGTGATGCGCCAGACGCCGTCTTCACGTGCGAGCGTGAGGCGTCCTCTCAGGGTCCCATCATGCGCGCGGTTGATCGTGATCTGTGTCGTAGCGCGAACTGCTCCCGGGCTGCGTCCATAGGCGTCAGGCGCGACGCCGACGCTACAACTGCTGATACGCCCCTCGCCCTCGTCAAGCGCCTGGGCGGCCAACTGGAAGCGCTCGACGCTGATCTGGCCATCGAGGTCGCTGGAGAGCCGGGCATAGGCGGCGGAGAACCGGCCAGACTGCAAATCAGCGCAGAAGCCGTTCGCGACGACCGCGGGCGCGTAGTAGTCGGTGGCGAGATAGCCAGCGCCTCCCAGGGTCAGCGCCACAAGAAGCACAATGAGCGGCAATGCGACCTTGCGATTGGCGGCATGCACGGCGCGCTCTCTGGCGGCGTGGAGCGCGCCCGACCACCATGGGGGACGCGGCGTCGCCGGGAGCGGGAGCACAATCCTCAGAAAGCCATCAGCCTCAGGAATGGCTCGCGCGTCGGGCGTTGGAGGCTCAGAGGACTCCGCCTGCGGAACGCACTCCAGCCCATCATCGTGTGTGGGTTCGGTTTTCTCGCGCTCCATGTCAACACTGGCTTCCAGGGCTGCCATAGACCCACTTGCCCGATCTTCTATGTCATCATCAGGCGCAATCGTCATGAAAAGCGCGCTCCCTGCAAGTCGAATCGCTCCGCGAGATCTGATCTATGAAAAGCTTGCTCATCGGCGTCCACCTGTTAGAACGACGCAGGCCAGCATGAGTATACAGATCAGCATTCGCCTTGTCCATGACTATGTCCATGGCGCTCTCGAGAGCGTGAGCGTCGCTCGCTCCCTCATCCGCGCCGCGGTTGACGAGGCGCGAAGCCGCATGATATGCTGTCGAGGCCTGCTCCCATCATGCGTTGGGCGCCGGAGCGCGGGTCGTTAGCTCAGCCGGCAGAGCGCGTCGTTCACACCGACGAGGTCACTGGTTCAAGTCCAGTACGACCCACCTTGTTCCCCTCCTTCCAGCGCCCCCAGCCTGACTTCCCCTTTCCACTCTCTTCTGCGATGCGCTATAGTAGCGGGCATCGACGATCCACAGGCGGCGCGATCAGGCTGACCCCTCTGTCTCTGATCGTGTCCTCGCTCAGAAACAGGCGCCAGGCATCCACATGACAAGCCAGATCGCGCAGACGGGGGAGCAGACGCTTCTCATCGTGCCCCATACACACTGGGATCGGGAATGGTATCTGACGTTCCAGCAGTTCCGCATAAAGCTGGTCGCCACGGTCGACGCCGTGCTCGACATCATGGAGCGCGACCCTGGTTACGCGTACTTTCTGCTGGATGGGCAGACGATCATCCTCGACGACTACCTGGAGGTGCGCCCGGAGAACGCGGCGCGGCTGCAACGCCTCGCACGCGAAGGGCGCATCCTCGTCGGGCCGTGGTACATCCAGCCAGATGAGTTCCTCGTCGGCGGTGAGTCGCTGATTCGCAACCTCCTGCGGGGCCGGCGGATGGCGCGAGACTATGGCGGCGCGATGTCCGTTGGCTACGTGCCGGACACCTTTGGGCATACCTCGCAATTGCCACAGATCCTGTGCGGCTTTGGTATAAAGACGGCGGTCTTCTGGCGTGGCGTCGGCCCGGAGATCAGCGGCGACTTTATCTGGCGCGCGCCCGATAGCGAGGCGGTTCGCGTCGTCTGGCTGCGTGATGGCTACGCCAACGCGGCGAACCTGCCGATGAATGGCGAGGAGCTTGCGCACAGAGCGCGCGCGATCGCGGCGCGCTGGAACGCGGATGCCGCCTACGTCTTGCTGATGAATGGCGCGGACCATCTGCCGCCACAGGCGGAGCTGCCGGAGGTGATGCGCGAGGCCAACAAACTCCTCGGGGCGGACCATGTGCGGTTCCAGATCGGCACATTGCCGGAGTACGTCAGCCATCTGCCCGCGGATACCTCCGCCCTGGCGCGCCACGAGGGAGAACTACGCAGCAGCTATCACGCCCGGCTGCTGCCCGCGACGCTCTCCGCGCGTGTCTGGCTCAAGCAGCGCAACGCGACCTGCGAGGCGGCGCTCTTGCGCTGGGCGGAACCCATCTCCGCGCTGGCGTGGACGCTCGGCGCGGAGTACCCCGCCGCGTTCCTCGATCTCGCCTGGAAGCTATTGCTGCAGAATCAGCCGCACGACAGCATCTGCGGGTGCAGCATCGATCAGGTCCATGCGGAGATGCTGCCGCGCTACGACCAGAGCGAGCAGGTCGCCCAGGCCCTGATCGGCGAGGGCCTGCGCTACATCGCGGGGAAAGCCGAGACACGTGGGCTGGCGCACATGATCCCGACGCTGGTCTTCAATCCTGGTTCAGGAGCACGCACGGAGGTCGTGGAGGTCGAGACGTTGGCGCCGTTCCAGCGCCTGCAGGTGACCGACGAGACAGGCGCGGTGATACCGTTTGAGGCGCGGCTTGCCGAGGCCGAGGAGGTCTATCGCGCCGACCTTGACCCTGAGGTGATGCGCGACATGATGGCGCAGGCGGGGGACGGCCACATCGCGGGCTACACGATCTCGGACCTGGCAGTCGAGCATGGCGACGGTAGCGCGCTGGCGTCTGTGCATGTCACGCTGCTCGAAACGGGCGAACCGGACATGGAGAAACTAGCCGCCGACAGCGATAGACTGACACAACTTACTCAGCGCGCCGAGATCACGACGTATCGCGTGACCGCGCGCATGGCCCCGCTGGCGGTGATCCGGCTGCTCGCGCGCGATGTGCCTGCTTACGGGTGGCGCGTATTCCACATCGGGCCAGCGGATGCGGCGAGCACAGAGCCAGCGGCGTTCCTCGGCGCAGTCATCGCACGCGATGGTGCGCTGGAGAACGACCTGCTGCGCGTAACGATTGATCGCGAAGATGGCTCGCTGACGCTGCATGACAAGGGCATGGGACAGACCTACAGCGGGCTGAACGGCGTCGAGGACGGCGGCGACATCGGCGACCTCTATACCTATTGTCCGCCCGCGTTCGATACCATCATCAGCCGTCACGCCGCGTCGCCAATCATCGAGTTGGTGGACACTAGCCCGCTGCGCGCGACCGTGCGTGTGACACGCCGCTACGGGCTGCCCGTCGCCGCCGATGTCACCCGCGCCCAGCGCGCCGCTGAGACCGTCGTGTGTGAGATCATCTCTGATGTGACGCTTGCCGCGCGCTCACGCCGCGTGGACATTCAGACCACGATCCACAACGCGGCGCAGGATCACCGGCTGCGTGTGCTCTTCCCCGCGCCCTTCCCGATCCTCGGCGCTAGCGCCGACGATGCGTTCGCCGTGATCCAGCGTCCCGCCCGCTTCGAGACGCAGGCGACAAAGGGCTGGGCCGAACAACCCGTCAACTCCCATCCACAGAAGCGCTTCGTAGACGTCAGCGATGGCGCGCATGGGCTGGCGATCCTCAACCATGGGCTGGCAGAGTACGAGGTTGTCAGCCGCGATGGCGGCGACGCGGTCGCGCTGACGCTGCTACGTTCGGTGGGCTGGCTCTCGCGTGGCGACCTGACCACCCGCAATGGACACGCCGGCCCGATGCTGGCGACGCCAGGCGGCCAGGGGCTGGGCGAGCAAACCGCTCACTACGCCATCCTGCCGCACGTGGGCGACTGGCAGACCGATGGCATCGTCCTCCAGGAGGCGCAGGCGTTCCAGGCGCCGCTGCGCGCGCTCGCGACGGAGCAGCATGCAGGCGAGCGCCCAGCCAGCGCGAGCCTCGTCCGTGTGACTCCAGATCAGGTTGCGATCAGCGCGATCAAGCGCGCCGAGTCCGGAGAAGGACTGATCGTACGGCTCTACAATCCCGGCGATCAGCCACGGGAGGCGACGCTTTCATTTGGCGCGCCCGTAATGGAGGTGCATGAGGTGCGGTTGGATGAGGAGCCGCCGGCCGCTGACGCGCATGATGAGATCGAGTTCACGGGCAACGAGGCGCGCCTGACCCTGCGTGCCGGTCAGATACGGACGTTACGTTGCGACATTCATCGTGAGGGGACCTGATGGGCTACTGGACTTGCTCCGCAGCCCGACGCCTGTTAGGCCGGCTTTAGCGCGCATTGCTGCCCAGGCGGGTTCCCCTACTTCCGCCCGTTGTACAGTCACTTCGGCGCATCTGGAATCGGGGAACCCCAGCATACGCCCGCCTGCTATCCCCTGTCAAGCACACCTACCCCGACCATGCCCCCTGCGGCCCGACTGTGCGCCCTAAGGCCCAATAAGTACGCAATACCTGCCAATGATTGGGTGTTACTAGGCAATTAACCGGCAATTATAGGGTAATTAGAAGTGTTAGCCAGAGCCAGTATATGGAGCGGGATTCCAGTAATAGCCTGGGATGAAGTGCACAGGAAAGGTGATAGCTGGGCAGATAGTAGTCTATACCAGTTGGGGACACAAAGGCGTACCCCGACGGTGGGGGGATTGGGATGAGGAGGAGACCGGAGTGAGAGCCGGGTGGCGGGATGCTGGGAGAGGTTGAGTCATGGTCAAATGTATGCACCTGCCCAGTTGTGCCCAGCGCAGTGTAGACCCAACCAGGTGATTGCAGGACTGCTGGGAAGGGTCTGATACTGGGCGGGGAGCGAGGTGCCAGTGCTTCGGTTCGGAGCTTGGCGAGGGGTCGGCGCAGGTACATGGCTCGAAAAACGCACCCCGCTTGGAACTTCGCCTCTAGCTGGTGAGCGGAGACGATAGGAGGGCGGATGGAGAGTAGTCGCAGGGCAGAGACCACCACCGAAACCGGCGTCAACCCTCTCACTCTGCCCAATCGCCCCAAGGTTTTGGCGGTCATTCTTATCGGTGTGATCGCACGCGCCTTGCAGTAAAGGAGCTTGTCACTCTCATCTCAGACGCCTGTTTGCGCCTTGATCCGCCCACTCTCCACCGCCGCCTGTAGTGCTGCGTAGTCTCGTTCGGTCTGCTCCGCGTATGCCTCGGCGAAGTCGGCGATCGCCTCATCCAGGCGCGCACTGGGACCCATGTATGCCGCCAGCTGGACACGATCCCCTGAGCGCGCGTGTGCGCGCGCCAGCGTCCACCCGCAGACGTACGCGTAGGACAGCCACCCCTGGGGCACCAGCATCTCTTCCAGTGGGACCGCGTACTTCCAGTCGCGCAGCTGGCGCACATAGTAGTCCCGCCCCGTCAGGCTGCGCGTCCAGCCCAGGAAGATATCGCTCGACGCCTGCATCAGGCGCTGTCCAGCCACCACGCGACGCCCCTGGTGGCGATACTTGCTCCTGGGCAGATGCGGCTCCAGCACCGACGCTTCCGCCTGCTTGAGCTGCAGGAACAGCGGATCGTCGTCGTCATGCCCAATGAACAAGGCGATGTAGCAGTGGGTCCCCACACTGCCCCCCCCAACCACCTTCAGCGCCACATCCACCAGGCGATACTCCGCGAAGAGATGGCGACGGTCGCTCTGCAAGGTCTCGCGATAGCTACGAACGATGGCGCGGAGATTCTGCCGCAGGACCGCCGACTCGACCGCCGTCACGACCGGGGGATCAGCCACAATGCGCCGGACGCCCCCGCTGAGCGCGGTCAGCTTGGAGAGCGCCTGCAGATGATCGCGGCGCTGCGCCTTGCTGATCCCTTCCGCCAGCCGCTTGCGCTGCTCGGAGGTCAATCGTGGGGACACCGTCTCCTCGCTCATGCACGCATACCACACCGCCAGTGTGCTTTGCTGGGCGAACGCGTACATCTGCGTGCGGTAGGTCTCGACGAGGCGCAACACGACAGCGCGCGAGTCAGCCGGGCGCAGACCAAACGTGCGCCCAGCCATGAGGAAACTGGCAGCCAGGCGTTTGAGATCCCATTCCCAGGGTCCTGGTAGGGTCTCGTCGAAGTCGTTGATGTCGAAGACCAGCGTGCGCTCTGGCGAGGCATAGACGCCAAAGTTGGCAAGATGGCAGTCTCCACACAGTTGCACCGTGAGGCCAGTGGTGGGCGTGCTGGCCAAGTCGTGCGCCATCACCGCCGCTGATCCCCGGAGGAAGGCAAACGGCGAGGCAAGCATGCGCCCATAGCGAATGGGGACGAGGTCACTGATCCGCGTCTGCGCCTGCGCCTCGAGCACCTCGATGGGATCGGGTCGATCCGCTGGCGGTGTCCAGGTGGCGTGAGTGGATCGCGGCGTGGTGGTGCGTAACGCGCGGCCAGCGACCTGGCGCTCCGCGACGGTCAGCGCTCCTGTCCGAGAGATGCCTGGTTCGACCTCATCTTCGAGCAGGTGGCGAATTCTGTCCATGGCATGACCATCCTGATCGTCATCATTGACAACATCAGTACGCATGAGGTCTAGTATCGCGCGCTGGTCGCTGTGAGCGCGTAGGGGTCAAGGCTATCGCCGTTCATGCGGCGTGCGCTGGGGTAGTTGCAGTATACACGGCGCAGCACAGTATCCGCCTCATTGACAATGAGCTATTTCGTTTATGCGCTACGCCTACGAGACTCACGAGTCGAGCATGCGCGCTCGTGCGTTCTTGCAGCGCTGACTTGAAGCGTCCCTTTGCTGGAAGCCTCCTTGCTACTCACCGTGATCGCTATCGTCGCCGAGTCATCTCGCTTCCTGGGCCAGACAACCCCGAGAGCAGGCTGGCGGCTATAGTTGCCTAACGGTGATCTGAACCGCCTTTCTCAAGACGCTCATATGATGTTGGCGTATGCGACGCTGACGTGCATGGTTTGGGTCTTGCTACCGCGTCGCATTCTCAGGAGATTCTGCGCCCGTTTGGTTGGCGGCAGGGAATCCCTACCCCTTGGCGGTTGCCTTGGCTGATGAGCTTCTCAGTGCGTTACATGGGTATCCTGCTTGAGGGGCGCCCCGGTTGTGTTGGTTCAGGGGCTACGACTGATACGGCGTTGCAGCATACTGTTGTAGAATGGCCCGATTGAGCGCTGGTAAGCCGAGAAGGTGGGAAGAGGCGCATGAATTGGGCAACACATGCCATAGAGAAGCTACGAGAAGGACAACCGGCGAAGGTAAAGCCGCGGGGCCATTCGATGGCCGGGAAAGTCAATGATGGAGACTTGGTTACACTCGAGCCGTGTCTCACCGAGCAGTTACGGGTGGGTGATATTGTCCTGGTGCAAGTCAAAGGGCATGTCTATCTGCACTTGATCAAGGCGATCGACCAAAACCGGTTCCTGATCGGAAACAATCGAGGCGGTATCAACGGGTGGGTCGGTCCCATGCTATCTACGGACGAGCGACTCAGATTGAGGGACGGTAGCTGATCGTCGGCGGGCGAAGTGCTGGCTTGCCAGGCAATTGCCGCACTGTTCATCAAACTACAACAGTATCCTGCGACCGGGTATGACCCCTGACGGTCGGGAGTAGGGCGGGCCGAGGGAGCGGGAGCGAGCGAGACTCGACCAACAAGGCGGATTGAGGAGGAGAGCAGAACGCCTGCGGGCGGGCCGGTCACGCCGGATCGACGGTGCGAGTGAGGAGACGAGGGGGAAGGGGCCGCCCCCTCTTCCTATCCTCGATGTTGACCTCTGCATCCCCCACAGTCGGGGTTGGTTCTCTTCTGTTCTTGAATGGTGAAATGGTGAAACTCAGGCAAAAACAGGCAAAGTCCCCGCGAAGGAAACATACGCGAGCTTACCGGATTTCGGTCCCGTTCCACCACACCACCATCGCCGCCTACTTGAGATGCAGTCCAACGAGCATGACGCCCGCCGCTACGTCTCGCTTGGTGTAGCCGTGCTGTACCGCTGTGCTGTTGAGCTTCCGAGCGGAGACGGCATCCACCTCCGGGCGTGCGGGATGCTCGGCCCAGCGGTTGTACGCCGCGAGCAGGGACGCCGCTAGGACTTCACCGCCCATCTCACAGCACTCCGAGATGAACGCCGCGAAGTGATCTTGTTCACCCCGGTACTCTTCGCTGGCCTCGGTCATGCAGTCCGGCGCGTGTAGCCCTCCCTCCGTGAACCAGAGCCAGCAGCCCGTCACCAGCCACGTGAGGATAGCTGAGGCGTCCTTTCGGAAGTCTTCGCCCAGCTTGCGGTTGATCTTGTCCCTGGCGATCTTGGCGTCGAACGGGATGAGCTTGATGCGCTGCCATGCCGCGTCGCCGTTCTCGGGAACGGTGGGCTGATTGTTCGCTGAGAGCCATATCTTCAGCACGGGCACGAAGTCGATAGCCTCCTTGTACAGCGCCTTCGCGGGCATGCTATCCGAGCCGGTCAGGACCTTCAGCCGTCCCATCTTGAACCGCTGCCCTTCTTCCGGCTCCGAGGCGACGATAAACCGCTTGCCGATCAGCGCCACGTTATCGCGCCACACATCACCGCTTGCTCCTTGCTTGGAGATGATCGTCTCTATTGGGACCGTCATGCCGTAGCTGCCCATCACGAACTTGACCGCTTCCAGGAGGGCGCTCTTGCCGTTATCCCCAGAGGGACCGTAGCAGAAGAGGAACGCCTTCTCCGTGGTCTTGCCGGTCAAGGAGTAGCCCAGGGCGCGCTGGAGGTAATCTCGTAGGTCCTCGCGTCCCTTCGCCGCCCACAACACGAACTCTTCCCAACGGGTTGAGCGGGCGCTGGCGTCGTATTCCACCCCGGACTGGTGCGTGGATGTAGTCGGTGGGGCTGGGGGGCTGTAGCGTGCCCGTGGCGAGGTCCAGGGTGCCATTCAGGCAGTTGAACTTCATCGGGTCGCGGTCGAAGTCTTCCACCTTCGCCCGGATGCGCCGGTCACTCTCTGCGCGCTTCACCATGTTGGAGAGGTCGCGCATGTCAAGCGAGCGGTTCGCATGGGCAAGGAGTCGCTTCCGGGTGTCGGAGTTTGGGAGGTCAAACGCCCACTTCCCCAGTGCGCGCATAGTCTCAGCGGCGAACTCGATCACGTCCGCCTCGGCGTCCTTCTCCCAACGCGTTCCGTCGTAGGCCAACCATCCCAAGCCCCGCACGTGCCGGATGCGGTCTCCGTAGCGGTCAATCAGGGCGTCGGCGTTCATCGTGTCGTTGTATGTGTGCTCGGTGCTGTCCAGGACCTCGAATCCTGCGCTACCGTTCGTCGCAAGCGTCGCGATCATCGTTTTCCTGCTTTCTGAATGTCCTCCGCGCGAACGAGAAGGGCTATGCCCACCTTGATCGTCGGAAGGTTCGCCTTCTTGACCCAGCGATACGTCTGGACATAGGTCTTGCCTAGAACCTCGCTTGCTCTCTGGATGGTCACGTAGCCACCCACACTTCCCGTCTGTTCGTACTGCACGCACAATCCCTTCTAAACGCAGAAATGGCCAGGCTGGGGAGTAATCCCAGACTGACCATCTCCGGCCCCTGGTGAGAGTCCGACTATTTGAACTCTCGCACAGACAGTATACCACATCCAGCCGGATTCTCGCTTGGATTTCCTTCAAGGATTTGCAAAGCCGCACTCAATGTACGACTCCGCCATCCTGCCGTTAGTGAAAGTCTTGCTATCGGGCGGCAGGTCCAGTAGAGGCGGTTCCAAAACCGTAGGCGGGTGAACTAGTCTGCTGGCATGAGCAGGATTCATCTGACGGACAGCCAATGGGCATTTATCCACCCACACCTTCCACCCCCTGCGCGCACTGGCCGTCCACGCGCGAATGACCGCTGTACTATCGAGGGTATCCTCTACATCCTCATCACCGGCTGCCGCTGGCGGGATCTTCCTGCTGAGTATGGCTCACCGACGACGGTATGGCGACGCCTCAAGCTGTGGGGGGACCGAGGCGTCTGGGAGCGCATCTGGCGGGCGGCATTAGCCGCTCTCGACCGGAAAGGCCAGCTCGATTGGACCATAGCTTTCCTCGACGGCTCCTTCGCGCCTGCCAAGAAGGGCGGCGACAAGGTCGGCCTCACCAAGAAGGGAAAAGGTACCAAGTGGATGCTGGTCATTGACGGCGCTGGCCTCCCACTCGGCTACCATCTCGACAGCGCTGCCAGCGCCGAGGTCAGACTCGCGGAGCGGACGTTGGATACCGTCTCGGTCGCCCGACCACAGGGGCGTCCCAGGCAGCGGCCCACGAAACTGGTGGCGGATCGCGGGTATGATACTAACGCGTTCCATCGTACACTGCGACGTCGGGGCATCCAGATGTGCATCCCCGCCAAGCGCCGTCCCGTCAAGTGGCGAGCCAAACGCGGACGACCGGTGCTGGCGCGCCAGGAGGAGTATCGGCTGCGCTACAAAGGGGAGATAGTCCACCCGCACAAGACTAAACCGAATGGGGGGACCGTGACAGGTGGTGGGGAAGACGTAGCGGATCTCGACGTCGCTGTCAGTGACAATGACGCGGTCAATCAGGAGCTCGACCAGCGCCCGCCGCTGCTGGAAGCTCGCCGCGTGCAGCCCATCGCGAACCTGGGCGCAAAACGCCTCGAGTGACGCTGCGACCGCGCTCAAGGTGCGGTGCTGCTGCGCCACGGCGTCCAGCTGCCGCTGTTGACTCTGCAGCGCCTCCTGCCGGCGGGTCCGTTCGTGCCGCTTGCGGTCAAAGACCGGCAAGGTGAGGACCCCGGCAAGATAGGCGTCGAGCAAGCGCTGCTGGGCGGTGTCGAGCGGGATCAGGGCATGGCGCAGCGTCGCGTGGCGGGCTTGAAGCTCCTGGGGCAGCCAGTGTCCCCCATGCGCGCGGCGTAAAGCGACAGCCAGATGGTCGGGCGCTGTCAGGAGCGCGCACCGGTCCTGCCAGACGCGGTCGTCGAGGGCGCGACCAGGGATATAGCGGGCGGTGCAGCGCTGGCCTTGCGCGCGGCGTAAGGCGTTGCTGCGTCCCTGGCACACCTAGTACGCCTGCCCACTGGGCGTCATCGTCCGCGCCGTCGTGCCCAGCCGGCAACTGCCACAGCTGACCATGGCGCGGAGCAACTAGGGGTAGTGGGTGTTGTGGCGAGCGCTGCATTGCTGGTTGTGTGCTCGCTTTTCCTGGACATGGTCAAAGACCTCGAGAGAGATGCGCGCAGGCACAGGCACACCAATCCACTCCTCGCGCGGGCGAGAGCGGGAGCTGACTCCTGGGCCCACGGGCAGCAGCGCGGACTTGCGCTGGGTGGCCTCGACGATGCGGGTGCGGTTGCCATAGGCGGTCCCCATGGAGGCGGGGTTCTTCACGATGCCCCGCACGCTCGCCACATTCCAGCGCGGCTTGCCCGTCGCAGTAGGAATGCCCAACTGGGTGAGGCGCAACGCGATGCTGTGCACGGTGGCTCCAGCTTCCAGATACCAGGCGACCATCTCGTGGACGAGGGCGGCCGCAGCCGGATCGAGTCGCAGGCAAGCGGGATCACGTGGATGCTCGGGATCGAGCCGGTAGCCCAAGGGCGCCCTTCGGCTACCGGCTCCAGGGGAGTAGTTGGCCCGCGCGTAGGTGGGTCAGACGACCGCGCCGCATCCGGTCACAGATCAGCGTGCGCTCATATTCGGCGACCGCCCCCCGAATCTGCAGCAGCAACTGGTCGTGTGGATCCTGACGCATGGGCCGCTCCACAAACTCGACGGTGCAGCCGTGCCCGTGCAGTTCCTCAATAAGTAGGACTTGGCGCACGTACTTGGCGCACGTACTTGGCGCACGTACTTGTGGCACGTACTTGCGGGCGAGTCGATCCGGCGCCGTCACCACCACGCGATCGAACTCAGCCAGCGCCGCTCGGTCGCGCAGTTGGTCGAGCCCTGCTCGGCTCAGACTCGCTCCGCGGTAGCCGGCATCGCAGAAGACAGCTTGCTCGGCGAGCGTTTCGCCCCGTGCTTGGACGTGAGCTTGCAATCGCGCCAGCTGTTGCTCAATGGTTTGCGCTTGGGCTTGTCGACTCGTCGAGACCCGGGCGTAGAGGGCAATGCGCATCAGTTACCTCCTGCTGAAGGGCGAGCGGAGCCCAGGCTCCCTCGCGATCGACCCTCCACTGCAGCAGGTGCTCATAGGCCTGATCCCATCGAGTCTGAGCGTCGCGGCGCCGCATCATCTGGCGTCGGATGCTCCAGGTACGCGTGCGGTTCATCGGTCCCTCCTGCGTGGACAGTTCCACGGTTCTGGAGAGACACGGTGCGCAGGCGCAGCGGCTGTCGTGACCAACGCAAGGGCAGCACCGCCGTGCGCGTCAAACAGAACGTGTCAGTTGTGAGTAGACCATCGAACGCAGCTTCGCCTGGCTGGGGAACTACCGACGATTGCTCATTCGCTGGGAGCATTTGAGTATGGTGTATGAGGCCTTCTTCACTGTCGCCATCATGCTGGTGCGCCTGCGCAGACTCACCCAGGCTCACGATGCGCGGAGAGCCGAGCTGGCAGAGTGGCCATGTTGGGAATACAGCGGTGTGCGAGGCGCCCAAGCACCCCGCGCTTGAGGCGGAACGAGGGGCTTGATGACAGAAGAGAGCACCTATGCCGCGCTGTGTCGGCGCATCATTGAGCATGTCAGCGCCTAAAGCGCCTCGCCCTGCCCCGATGATGTCCTGTTGAGACGACCTATAGATTAGGTAGATGTCTAGACGCCGAGGAACGTATGTGGCGATCTGACCGCTCCGCTTCCAGGAAGGCGCACATGCGCCTGATGTGCAAGACCTCTCGCTTACTGCGCGCGCATAAGCCGTGCAGTTCCACTCCTCCTGTGGACGGTCGCGCTCGTCTTGTTCCTGGTCGCCTGCGCGTCGGGAACGAGCAGCGCTGGGCTGCAAGAGAGCGCACGAGCGACTGCCACCAGCCAAGCGCACGCGACGCAGACAGCGCTGGCGCAGCCTGTGCAGGTCCAACTGGATATTCATCAGCAAGGCGATATCGCCACCAATGGCTACAAACTCGACATCCTGGTCACGACCACCAACCATACGGCGGACACTATTTACCTTGCTCGCTTGGCGTGCTGGACGGATCTGATCGACACCGAATTGCATGATCCTGCTACCGATGCTCTGCTGTGGCGGCACTCACTCGGGATGGTCTGTGCGGGGCCCGTTGGCTGCGCTACCACACAGATTGTTGGTATTGTGACAGATCAGGCGATCGCGCCGGGCGCATCGTTTACCTGGACATTGCATGCCGATCTCTCCATCAATGGGGTGGTGGGTCATACGCTGGTGATCAACACTCCCTACACGCTCAGGACCATCGTCCGCTGGGTACCCGTACCCTGTGCCGTGCGATCACCCCGCGATGCAACGACAGCGCTTCCACTTCATGAAATCAGTGTTGCATCGTCACTAACGCTGCGGTGAACGAGGTAGCAACGAATCCGCATTGCATGGTGTCGATAGCCCACTTTTCGCACGGTCACTATTGAAATCACCTGTAGTCGTCTCCCTCCACCTCTCCTGATCAAGCGCCGCATCCAAGAAGGGTTGCCCGCTTAGCCTCGGAACAATCTCTCGGCGAACTCTACTTGGTCAACCTTGATTGCCTCCCAGTCCTGCTTCATCTGGATGCGTGCCATCAATGACTTCTCTTGCAGGGCAGGCAGCACGGGGGTAGAGTGGGGTCAGGCGGCCAATGTCGGAGGGGGACCACATGGACGAGAGGTGGGAGTATCGGCGTGAGGCGAAGGCGACGCTCGTGCAGGAGTACGGCGATGTTGACAGGGCACTGAATATGTTAGGGTGTGAGGGCTGGGAGTTGGTCGGCGTTGAAAATGAGACGGTGGGGGCTACTAGCAAAAGCGGGTACTATGGCGCACACACCGAGGGATGGACCAGCACGACGGTGACCTTCGCCTTCAAGCGCCGCAAGCAGTACGCGGCAAGTGGGGTGGCGGCCCAGGTACGAGTGTTCGTCTCACATCACCACAGCCCGGGGAAGATGTCTTTACCGACCGCCTCGTGAGCGACCTGGAGGCTGCTGGCGCGGGGCTTCACGAGGGTGGGAGGAAGTACCGTGATGTGGCCGGTCTTGGAAAGCGAGCGCAGCGATCGCCTGTACGAGGCGCTGGAGCGTGGGATCGACCGGGCGAGTGCGCAGATGCGCGACCCGCGACGCCTGGGACGCGTACTCAGCAGGCTGGTCGTCGGCAATCTGTGGGTGCTGGGCCTGGTGGCCGTCCTGACGCTAGCGGGCTGCACACTCTTCGGTAGCGGGTCCAGCGGGACCGGCGCGCAGTCGTTGACGCAGATCCCCTGGTGCGATCGCAAGGACATCAGCTTTCGTGATGCGAGCGCGTCGAACGCCGAACCGCTGACCAACTGGGCGGATGTGAAGGATCAGCTGGGCTTCACCTACTATCTGCCAGCGTCGCTGCCGAAAGGGACCTGCCTGATGTTCTCCCGCGGAACGATCCACGACTCAGTCTACAACGGCGGCCAGTTCAAAATCACCTACTACCTGCCCGACACTGGCCCGCTCGCCTTCTCGGAGTCGCCCAAACAGGCGAATGTCTCGTCGAATTTCCAGTGCGTGCAGAGTGCGCAGGACACCAAGATCAACATCTGCCAGGGTGTCATTGGCGATACAAATGTGACGCTCGCCTCGCGCCTCTCCACCGCCGCCATGCAAAGCTATTACTCGTCGCTGAAAAGCAACCTCCCCTGGGTGCCTTCTGTCGAGCCCACCGCCGCCCCGTCTCCGACCGTGACCGCCACCCCGAAGACCTAGCGCCAGGCGAAAGAAGGTGTCATTCTCATTCAGTTCCGTCGCATATCAGGTCCACCGGGCGTCTGAAGTGAAGTACTTGCAGATCACCAAAGGGTCGGGCGTGTACTCGGTGTTATGCAGCGGAGGGAACCGGGCTTTCAGCCACTCGGGCATCAGGTCATTGGGGCTGTCCTACTTAGGCGCAAGAGGGGGACGCGGGCATAAAGGAGCGGCCAGCCCACGCGCGCCTTGATCTCCGTGTCAATCGCCTCCATCAGCCGCATCGTCTCGCGTAATGCCGCCCCAGGTCCAGGAGGGCCTTCGCATCCTTCATTCTGGTCCCTGCGCGCCCTCCTGTGGTCCCCTGGTGCTGTCCGGGTCTCCGACGCCCTACCGTCCCGGTTGCTGCCTGCGGTCCTGGTCCCCCCGCGAGTTCCTACCGAGTCCTCCCCATCCCGTCTAGCACTCCCTTGGAGTCCCTCGCCACATCGGCAGAGGAGTACGAGGTGATGTACAGCATGGTCGTGGTAAGCGAACTGTGTCCAAGTGTCCGGGCCAGGCGCGCTACGTCACCGCCCTGTGTGAGGAATTGGACGGCGTAGGTCCTCCGGAAGCAATGCGCTGAGACCCCCGACACCCCGGCAGCCCTGGCTAGGCGCTTGAGGAGTGCGTCCAGAGTGTTGGTGGCGATCTCCTTTCCAGAGCGCGTCAGGAAAGCCGTGGCGGGGTCTCCGTGTTGGGGTCGGTATCTCTGCATGTAGCGGACCAGTAGACGGCGTGAGAGGCACCCTAGAGCCACCAGGCGTTCCTTCCTGCCCTTGCCCCGGATGAGGAGCCAGGCCCCGTCGTCGTCGGCGTGGATGTCCTCCAGTCGCAGCCCGCACAACTCCGAGCCCGCACGCCCGTGTCTACCAGGCAGGCGACTATGGCCCGGTCTCGTTCCCGCAGTTGACCCTGCCCCGCCGCATCCAGGAGTGCCGCCACCTCCTTGGGAGTCAGGGTCCGCAACACTAGGGAGTCCTTGCGCGGCATCACCACCCGCTTGCTGAGTCCGGTTGCCATCTCCTCCTCTTCGCACCAGACCAGGAACGCATGCAGCTGCTTCGCACAACCAAGCAGTGTTTCAGACTTGAGCGGCGCTACTCCATCCCGTCCGGTCTTGGTGGTCAGGTGACGCTGATATGCCCGCACATGCCCCGCCTCGATCTTTTCTACCTCCGTGACTCCCTGCGCTCTGAGCCAGTCAGCGAACGGCCCAAGACGGTAACGACTGGTCTTGAGCGACGCCTTGCTGTACTGCTTCGCCCACCTGTACTCCCTCATCGCGGCCTCAACCTGCATAGGGTTCCTCCACTTCACGCCCGCCCTGGCCAGTCAACCCGCTCTCCGCCCGCACTCTGAAGTGAGGGGACCTGATGGGCTACTGGACTTGCTCCGCAGCCCGACGCCTGTTAGGATGGGGCCAATTACCGGCAGCGCGCATGCGTCTCTGGAAAAGGGGCTGAATGCCCTATTCGCTTGACAGTCTAAGGCCCCAGTGCTATCGTCTCGTTCGTCTCACTGGGCCTGTCGAGGCGATTCTTCCGGCTTCCCGCGCGTTTTCGGTCGCCTTGCCTGAGTCAACGAGCATTGTTCTGGCCTTCGGCTATTCGCCACGACGGCAAGCCGCGAGATAGCGCCGAAAGAGGTGTTCATTCCGTGGATATGTCTCTACTGAGCCACTTCCAGCACGCTGTCATCGCGGCCGCCACCCCGACGGCGACCGCGCCAGCCGCGACCGCGACGACACTCGCCACCACCGCGCCAGATACTGGCGGCTCCGGCGGCGCCAGTGGCGGACTGGGTGGCTACACTGGCCTGCTTGGCGTGGTTATCTTCTTCGTCGCGGCGTTTCTCGTGGTCTTCTGGCTCAGCCTGATCTTCTGGGTCTGGCGCGATGTGCGTTCGCGCACGCAGGACGTCATCCTGCAGGTCAGCGCGACGCTCCTTGTCGCTGTCTTCAACATCGGCGGCCTCTTCATCTATCTGATCGTGCGACCGCGGCAGACGCTCGCCGAACTCTACGAGCGCCAGCTAGAAGAAGAATCGCTGCTGGCCGAGATGACCGAGCGCCAGACCTGCCCGACCTGCCACTACCGTGTCGAGGGCGAGTTCCAGATCTGCCCCTCCTGTGGCACGAAGCTGCGCCGGCCCTGCCCACGCTGCGATCACCTGTTGGAGTTGAAATGGAACGTCTGTCCCTATTGCGGCTATGGCGGTGGGACCGACGCAGGGGCCAGAGCGCCCGCGCGCGCCGGCAGGATGGACCGCTGACGAGCGCGCCCACCCACGCAAACACAGAAAGACGGCCTCACTACGAGGCCGTCTTGTGTTCTAAGGAGATATTTCAAGCCATCAGGTGAAAATGCTCCAACGTCTCTTCCTGCGCCCCCGCCGCGCGCATCTCCTCGATAGCCCGCGCGCCGTCGCCCAGCTGAACCTCGACAGCGCGGATGGCGTCCGCCAGCAGGAACGTGTCGAATCCCGCCGCCAGCGCGTCTAGCGCGGTCGCGCGCACGCAGTAGTCCGTCGCTAGCCCGCCGACATGCACGCGCGTCACGCCCAATTCGCGTAGCGCGGTGAGCGCGTCGCGGCCATCCTCCAGCCGCGCCTCGAAGAGCGAGTAGCCCTCATCCGCCGGGTTCATCCCCTTTGAGACTACCACAGTCCCTGCCGGCAAGCGCAAGTCGGGATGAAACGCCGCCCCTGACGTTCCCTGCACGCAGTGCGGAGGCCAACGCCCTCCATACGCGCTGAAATGCGCGGTCTGCGCGGGGTGCCAGTCACGGCTGGCGAAGATAGGAATGCCTGCGGTGGCGGCGCGCTCTATATACTGGTTCAGGATGGGCACGACGGTGGCGCCATCGGCCACCGCGAGCGACCCGCCAGGGCAGAAGTCGTTCTGCACATCCACCACGAGCAGGGCGTCTTTCATCGCGCCTCTCCTTCTCACTTTTCGGCGCGCGGGTTGAAGCGATAGAGCGCCGCCGGGCGGTGCTGGCCAACCTTGCGCGTCTCCAGCGTCTGCTCCAGGATCCCCGTCGCGAGCAGCTTCTTGCGGAAGTTGCGCTTGTCGAGGCGGCGGTTGAGGATCGCCTCGTAGACCTCCTGCAGCTCGCTCAGCGTGAATTCATCAGGGAGGAGTTGGAAGCCGATGGTTGTGTATTCGAGCTTGGCGCGCAGCCGCTGCAACATATAGCCCAGGATATGATCGTGATCGAAGGCGAGGGGTGGCAACTGGTAACCGGGAAACCATTCGGCCTCCGCCGCGTCGTCGGCGGCGCGCACGCGAATCTCGTCACTGCGAATCAGCGCGTAATAGGAAACGGTGATGACGCGTCCACGCGGATCACGTCCTGGATCGCCGAAGGTGTAGAGTTGTTCGAGATAGACGTCGCTGACGCCCGTCTCCTCCTCCAACTCGCGGCGCGCGGCGTCCTCCAGCGACTCATCGGGCGCGACGAAGCCGCCAGGAATCGCCCACATGCCCTCACCGGGCCAGTGCCGTCGCTTGATGAGCAGGACCATTAGGCGGCGCTCACGCACCGTGAGGATGATGACGTCGACGGTGACCGAGGGGCGTTCATAGCGGCTGGCGTCATACGTCGCGCGCGCGCGCTCCGCCTCTGCGGGAGTGTCAATAGCCAGATCGGTGGGCGTCGTGTCACTTGTCTTGCGCGTCATGCGTCCGCTCCTGGCTCCGCGTCTTAAGGACGCCGTAAGCTTCGTGTAGGTATCATAAAGAGGCGCCGTTTGGGCGTTCGCCGCGCTGACACGACCTGTGTTCTCTATCTTTCAACGTATCCTGTGCCCGATGCAGTGTCAAGCGAGATGGGTTACTCCGGCGCGGTCGGCTCGTTCCTAATTCCGCGAGACGCTCAAGCGTAGCGTAGTCGTAGGGAGCGATGAAAGGCCCCTGACCTGATGGATGAGAGCGAGGGAGCGCCCGAACTACAGCGTCCACCCTCCGCCAGGAGCGCGCCCTTTGGGGCGGTAGGCTGGACGGCGCGGGCGGGCTGGCGGGGGGCGCGGCGTCTCGTACGCACGATACGACGGCGGCCACGAACGGCGCTCGGCCTGCTCAGCGCGCTGCTGCTCGTCGCGGCGCTCGCGCCACAACTGCATCTTCTCGGCGCCAGCTCACATCCTCGCACGCAGGTCAAACCGACGCCGACGGCCACGCCGACGCTCGCTCCCGCGGATCCACACGCCCTCGACTGGATCCACAACCTGCACACCGTCGCCGAGACCGCCTACGTCAATGACCAGATGGCGCACATGTCGCTCGATGAAAAAGTCGGGCAACTCATCCTGTTCGAGTTTCTTGATAACCAGATGACGCCAACTATCGCCGCCCAGATCAAGCAGTTTCATGTCGGCGGCGCGATTCTCTATAGGTGGAACGTCACCGACGCCGCCGGTGTGCGCCAGCTCGACCGTGATATGCAGGCGCAGGCGAAGATCCCGCTACTGATCGCGACCGATCAGGAGGGTGGGCTGGTCGATCGGCTGGCGTTCATCCAGGGGTATCATCCCTCCGCCGAGGAGATGGGCGCGCGCAATGACCCCAACTACGTGCGCCAGCGCGGAGCGGAGGATGGCCGCGAGCTTGCCAGCCTGGGCATCAATATGAACTTCGCGCCGGTGGTGGATGTCCAGAATATCCCAGACGGCCAGAGTGTGATGGGTTCGCGCATGTTCGGCTGGACGCCCGACAAGGTGACGAGTATGGCGGGCGCCTATCTGAACGGTCTCCAACAGGATCACCAGGTCGTCGGCGCGCTCAAGCATTTTCCTGGTCTCGGCTCCGTGCCCGGCGACCCACATCAGGGTGTCGTGACGTTGAATCGCTCGGTCGCGGACATGCAGAAGATCGACTGGGCGCCCTATCGCGCGCTCTTCACGACAGGACAGGTCCAGTGCGTGATGACGACCCATCTGGATGTTCCCGCGATTGACCCAGGTGTCCCGACGACGCTCTCATACAAGGTCACGACGGGCGCGCTGCGCGACACATTGGGCTTTCAGGGTGTGATCATCACCGATGGCATCTATATGAAGGCCCTGGGATCGCGCTACTCGTTCGAGCAGATCATCCTCGGCTCGATCCTGGCGGGCAACGACCTCATCGCCAGTACCTATTCGTACGCCTCAACGGAACAGGCGTTTAACATCCTGAAGGCGGCGGTCGCGGATGGGCGCATCAGCGGCGAGCGCCTGGACGCCTCGGTGCGGCGCATCCTCTTCCTCAAGCTGCACATGGGCCTGCTCACTCCCTGAGCTTAGGCGTCTTGAGGGATTCCGATCGGCGCGGGATGCGCTGCGCCTTGACCGGGCAGTGGGTATGTGCGAGACTGGCGCCGGACCTTGCGGCGCGCGCTCAGGAGGGAGCAGACCATATGGCCGATGAAGCTTTGGCAGACAAGACGTTGCCCATGCGTGGGGTAGCGCAGCCAACACGCGCGGAGGCGCTCACGCTCCCCGATGTGCGCGTCTCGACCCATCCGGTCGTCGCCCATAAACTGACCGCGCTGCGCGACAAGCGCACACCGCACCCAGAGTTTTATCGCCTGGTGCGCGAGCTCGGCACGCTGCTGGCCTACGAGGCGACGGCGACGCTGCATGTGGAGCCGCACGAGGTCGAGACGCCTATCGAACGCGCCGCCGGTGTGCGCCTCGCCGGGGGTGTGGGCATCGTGCCGGTGCTGCGCGCGGGACTCGGACTGGCCGATGGCTTCCAGCAGGTGCTGCCGGACGCGCAGGTGTGGCATCTCGGTTTGCGGCGCGACGAGCGCACGCTGGAGCCGATCGAGTACTACAACCAGTTGGCCAGGGCCGTGAATCTTCAGGTATGCTTTGCGGTAGACCCTATGCTCGCGACGGGCGGCTCCGCCATCGACGCCTGCAACGTGCTCAAGCGCTACGGAGTGCCACGTCTGTGCTATGTCGGGCTGATCGCCGCTCCGTATGGCCTCATGAAGCTGCGCGAGGCGCATCCTGACGTGCCGATCGTGATCGCGGCCGTAGACGAGCGGCTGGATGACCGCGGCTTCATCTGCCCCGGACTGGGCGACGCTGGCGACCGCCAGTTTGGCACTCTCTAGCGCGCCAGCGAGCAAGAGCGAGCCTTGCGATTGCGCTCATGCCAGGAGACCACAGCAACCGTGACCGACGAGACGTATGGCGCGCTCGATGACGAGTCGCGCTCACCAGAGCGACCAGGAGCCGATAAACCGGGTGTAGACGACGTCCTATCGCCACCAGAAGATGAGGTCGAGGGCGCGACGCCACCAGGCTACGATTGGCCGACGCACGGTGGCTATCTCGGCTGCCTGATGGGTGTGATGGCTGGTGTGCTGCTTGGCGGGTTCATCGGAGCGAATATTTTCGCCGCCTACTACAACGTGCTAAATCTCCCGCTGGCCGTGTACATCCTACTCAACGTCGGGTTGTTTCTCGCGCTCCTGATCGGCCTGGGACGGCTGGGGTGGTGGCTGGGCAGACGCTTCTATCGCTATTACCCACAGCCAGCGGGAGCCACTTGGGGCGAGGCCGAGAGCGCCGAAGACCTCTCTGGAGCCGCGAACCCGGATCAGGCGGGGCAAGACGCGCTGGACGCCAAGAGCGCGTCAAACGCCCTGGGGCCAGATGCGGCGCCGGGCGTCCCAGAAGAGCAGCGCCCAGCCTGAGGTTACTTGGGGCTAAAGGTGATGAGCGCGAGGACAATCGCGGCGATGGCGCTGATGAGGCTGCCGAGCAGACAGAGGACGCCGACGATGACGCGGAGCGCGCCGCCAGACGCGTTTTTCACCGCCCCCGCGCGATTGCCACCGCGAATGGGCGCGTCTACGACGGTTGGGGCGTCGCGATCCCTGGCATCCCATTCTGGATAGGCGCCGACGATGTAATGGCCCGATTCTGACGTGACGGCGGGCGCCGCCGCGCTGAAGACGCCACTCGCCGAGACTGGTGTGCCGCACTGGCCGCAGAAGGTCTGACCCGGCTCAATGCGCGCGCCACAGGCCCCACAGAAGCGGGTGCTGGTTGGAGCAGGAGTTGCGGCGTTTGTCCGTCCAGGCGCATTCGACGGCCTGTTCGTCTGCGGCGCGTAGGCGAAGAGACCAGAGCCACCCGCGCGTAACGCGCCAGGCGTGCGCGCGCCAGCGTCAGCTCGCGTGGCGGCGGGATCGTCAGCCTTCGTCGCCTGGGGATCGCTCTCGTTCATACTGCTCCTCACCGACGCGCGCCAGCCACAGGCCGCACAGACGCCGTTCCTGCCGACCGCGTCCGCGCCACAGTGTTGGCAAACGCTCACGTGAACCTCCTGGGGCGTTGTCTTGTCTCAGTATAGCGTTACGTGGCGACCGCCGCAACAGTTGCGGGAATCGCTGGCATGTTTTACGCGTGGCCACCCGGTGATTGGAGTCGCCTTGCGCCTGACGCCTTCACGACTCGTGGTGGAGCCCCTCGTCTGTGATGACGGTGGGCAGCCAGTGGATGCGCCTCAGACGGGTGATCAGTTGGTCGAGTGTCTGCGCGCACAGGTCGTTCAGCAGATGCGCCTGCCAGGGCTCCAGGCCATAGGCGCGCAGCGCCTCCACTGGATCGCACAGCAGCCGGGCGCGAAAGCGTCGATCCGTCAACGCCCGCATGACTGCTTCTTCCCATTCAGGGCGCATGAGCTTCCCTAACTTCAGTACACCTGCGAAGGCGCCGTTGCTGCTGCTGCGAAGCGGCTACGCGCGTGGTGGCGCGTTCGGCGATCAAGGCCATCCAGGCCCACCGCTCACGTTGGAAATGATCTGACTGATGACGATGAGAGCAGGTGAAGCGCCGAGACTGAGCGATAACACGAAGAGCGCGAGTACGGCGAGCGTGAGGAACAGAGGGGCCGGTGAGGGGGCGTTCGCTGGCGCGTTGGCGCGCGACGTCTGTGGTTCGCGTTGGGGTGTCAACACAGGATGGCTCCTTCAGAATCAGACCTGGACAACCAACGGCCTGCGCCGCCAGATGCCCTAGCTTATCTGAAGGGGGGTTAATCAGCCGTTAACGTAGACGGTATGAGCCACGTCTCATACCGTCGTGTGGAGAGCTTCACGTTGAGCGTGTCGTTACGCCTCGTCGCCTGCGACCACGTGGGCGCTAGCCATCAGCTCGCGATAGAGCGCCTGTGTCTCCACGGCGGGCGCAAACTCTGGACCCAGCTCGCGCCGTAGACGCTCGTACTGATCTCGCACGTTCGCATATTCCTCGCGCCGGGCGTAGTACCGCATCAACCCACGCCGGGCGCTCTCGTGAGGAGCGGGGTCTTCCAGCAGCTGGAACCAGTGTTGCGCGGCGTCATCATCGCGTCCAACCTGCTCCTCCAGCGCCGCCAACTGATCCAGGCAGGAAAGCCTGACGAGTTCCAGTTGCTCGGCGCGCAGCCGCACCCAGTTGGAGTCAACATCCGCGAGATAGCGACCGCGAGAGTAGGTCAACGCCTGCCGGAAGGCCGCCACCGCCGCGCGTGGATCGCCAGCGGCGGCCAGCCGCCTTCCCTCCTCATGGAGCCGCTCGAATTCGCGCGCGTCCACCCAGCAATCAAAGGACAGACCCCAGCGCCCCTCGCGTTTCACCATCGCCTTGCGATCGAGCACGCGGTTGAGTTGAAAGACAGCCTGCCGGAAGTTGATATTGGCGATCTGCTCCGACTTGTCTGGCCACAGTTCAGCCATGAGCGCCTCTTTGCGCACTGGCTCACGGCGATCCAGCAGATAGCACAGCATCGCGCGCGCCGCCGGCAACCGCCAGCCGCCGTGCTGGATATTGCCTTCGAAGACACGCGCGCCCCCGAAGGTATACACGCGCAACGCCGACTGCGCGGAGTCGCGGCGCTCCTTTTCAGGGGGATGCGGCCGCTCGGCGCGCGCCAGCGCCGCCAGAAGCGCTGTGGCCCGCTCATCTTTGAGATTTTCGACGAGTGGAAAGATCTCCGCGACGACCTGCGCCGTGGGCAGGAGGACCGGCCCAACGTCTTCCGCAGCGAGCGCGTGAAGCGCGGCGATGACCTCTGCGGTCGCCTCCGCGTCACGTTCCTGCGCCAGACGCAAGGCGCAGAGGATCAGTCGGGCTTCGGCCAGGAGCGCGGCATCGTCGCCCTGGAGCGCGATGGCGTATGCGCGCTCAATAGGCTCAGCGGCCTCGGCTGGCTCTCCTTCGCGCAGATACGCCAGGCCGAGCGTGAGCGCCGTGCGCGCCCAGGTCGTCTGATGGGTCGCGTCTGGCGACGACTCGTAGCCAGCGCGTAACAGATTCGCCGCCAGATCGGAGCGACCATTGAGGATATAGGTGTAGCCGAGGCCGCTCATGCCATAGGAGAGTAGCGTCGGGTCCGTCAGGCGCTCGGTCAGGACCTGCGCCCTGTAGTACCCTGCCAGCGCTTCGTCATAGGCGCCACGCATCCGCTCCACATCCGCGAGACTGACCACTGCGAACGCCATGCCAAGACCATAACCAGCGAGGCGCGCCTGCTCGCGCGCTGATTCGACCAATTCGAGCGCCTCGGTGTACTGTCCCTGACACGCCAGCATCGTGCCTAACTGAATCTCGCTCGCCACCGAGATGCGCGTGTCTTCGGCCTCCTGGGCGTAGCGCAAAGCGTGCTCGGCCGCTGTGCCTGACGCGACATAGCGCAGGTTGGCCTGATAGGCTTTCGCGCGCAGGTACCAGTAGCGAGCCAGCGTGGCGACATCGCGCAACCCATGCGCGCGTCGCTCCAGGTCGCTCAGCAGGGTTTCGACCTGGTCGAGCTGATGAAGCCTGGAGAGACATGAAACGAGGCCAGAGCGCACCTGAATCTGGAGGTCGTCCGCGTCGTCAGGCGCGAGTACTAACGCGCGCTCGCAGTCGTCGCGCGCGCGCTTGTATTCGCCTTGCGTGTAGTAGAGCATCCCGCGAGTCAGGAGCGCCTGCGCCGCCAGTTCCGGGTCGGCGGCGGCCCGTGGCAGCGCCAGCGCACAGACGGCGCGCGCCGCTTGCCATGCGCTCTTCATGCGTCCGGCGTTACGATGCAGTTCGGCCAGCGCCAGTTGAAGGCGCGGACGTGAAGCGCTCGTTTTAGTCGGCAGGGCCTGGATCCAGCGGACGACGGATTCGCCATGACCGGCGCGCAGGAGCGAACCCCTGCGCTCCTCGATGAGCGCGACAAGACGGTCGAACCGTTTCGCCTGGATGTAGTGAGGCGCCGCTTCCTCGTCTCTGCCGATGTCGCGCAGGATATCGCCCGCGCGCGTATGCAATTCGGCAATCTGCGTCGCATCCAGCGTATCCTTGAGCGCACGCAGCAGGCTCGCCCGCAGCGCCGGCTGGAAGCGATAGACGGTCTCATCATACGCACGGGCCACAGCGTCGAAAAAGCTCATCCGCCGTTCGAGCGCGCTCAGCCGCTCGCGCGCGTCCGGCAGATCCAGAAGACGCGCGCAGACCGACGGCGTAACAGGATCGAGAATGGCGACCTGCGCTGCGAAAGCGCGCTCTTCCGCTGGGAGCGCGTCGATCACCTGGCGCGCCAGATACTCGAAGGTCGCATCGCGATTCAGTTTCTGAGGTGGCGCGCGCCTCTCGCCGAGCACGGCGCTGGTATCAGTATCCGTGGCGAGGGTGACTCCCATGATCCAGCCATCGCAGAGCGCGCGTAGCGCACGAGTCTCCTGGGCGGTGAGATGGACGCCACGCAGCGCGAGGAGCGCATGAAATTCCTCATCAGTCAGCGCCAACTCATCCTCACCAAGCGCACGCAGTCGCTGCTCCTGGCGCAAGATCGTCGCCGGAATATGGGTCGGCTCGCGGGATTCCAGCGCCAGACCCAGCAGGTCTGGTTGCTCGGTGAGCAGTCGTTCCACGAACCTGCTGGTTGGCTCCTCTGGCCGAAGAACATGCAGATTAGTGAACGTGAGTGTGAGAGGTCGATTGACGACGCGCTGCAGGTCATGCAGAAAGAGTTCGCTGAGGCGATCGAGATCGGACTCTGAAGGGATACCGGCGTCCAGGCGGTCGAGCGCCATCAGCGCGCGCCAGCGCGGTCGGCGGATGACGGACTCGAGCGCGCGCGTCACGCCGCGCAGAAAAAGTGCCAGGTCGTTGTCAGTGTCGTCGAGTGTATACCAGGCGACAGGTACAGGTGAGACGCGCGTCCACTGGGCGAGCAGCGTCGTCTTGCCGTAGCCCGCAGGCGCGACAATCAGTGCGACCGGGCCTTGTCGCCGCTGCCTGTCAAAGTGCGCCTCCATGGCGATGGTGAGCCGCTCCCGTGGGAGGTTCTGTTCAAGAAGTGGTGGCGCGCTGGCCTTCCACCAGGCTGTCGCCGCGAGATTCGTCGCCCGCTCAATCGCCATTGCCACAGCCTCCAATCACGCCGGCCAGGGAACGGTCATGTTCCGCCAGGCGGAAGATACCTACGGTTCCTCTGGGCCGACAGGTGTTCTGGGTTGACACATCGCCGCACTCACTGGAGAGCCGGGATTCTACGTGCGAACATTACAGGACACACCATATCGAGTATAACGCTTCGCGTTAACGAAAGTAGCGCACGCAGAGCGCGGCCGGGTGAACTCGTAACGGCGTCGCCTGAGACATCACGGATTGCTCCTCGGCGCTTCAGAAGCGCGGCGCGACAGCGTGTGAGCGTATGCGCGCATCTGCCATCAGTTCAGCCAGTTCAGCGCGCTGGGACGCCACAGAGCGGCTTGACAAGACGGCGTCGCGCGGGTGATAATTCTGAGCGGCGTCTGACAACACGCTTGTCTCAGCGTGGCTTGCGGCACTCGATCTGGGCAGTTACCGAAGCGGCCAAACGGGACTGACTGTAAATCAGTTGGGAAACCTACGGAGGTTCGAATCCTCCACTGCCCACCTCCGGCGAACGCGCGTCAAGTCTCTGACAGATTTGCTCGCGTACGCCCTCCGCCCGAGTAGCTCAGTGGTAGAGCGCAATCTTGGTAAGGTTGAGGTCACGGGTTCAATCCCCGTCTCGGGCTCCTGGAGGTCCCTCCGCGGTGTGCTGGCTACGGCGCGTTCGCCCGCCAACGTGACGCCAATCGCGGTGGGATTTTTGTTGTGTCTGGCGCGGGGACGCGCCCAGCAATTGACGAGGAGAGAAGAAGCAGTATGGGCAAGCAGAAGTTCGTGCGCAACAAGCCGCATGTCAACGTGGGGACGATCGGGCACATCGATCACGGCAAGACGACGCTGACCGCGGCGATCACCAAGGTGCTGGCCAAGGCGAGCAGCGCCACCAAGTACACCGCCTTCGACCAGATCGACAAAGCCCCCGAGGAGCGTGAGCGCGGCATCACCATCGCCATCGCCCACGTCGAGTACGAGACCGCGGCGCGCCACTACGCCCACGTCGACTGCCCCGGGCACGCCGACTACATCAAGAACATGATCACGGGCGCGGCGCAGATGGATGGCGCGATCCTCGTCGTCTCGGCGCCCGACGGCCCCATGCCGCAGACGCGCGAGCACATCCTGCTCGCGCGCCAGGTGGAGGTGCCGGCGATGGTGGTGTTTTTGAACAAAGTCGACATGATGGATGACGAGGAGCTCTTGGAGCTGGTCGAACTCGAGGTCAGAGAGTTGCTCAGCAAGAACCAGTTCCCCGGCGATGACATCCCCATCGTGCGCGGCTCGGCGCTGCAGGCGCTCGAGTCCACCGGCGATCTCTCGCGCACCGACCCGGCGGCGGCGCCGATCTGGGCGCTGATGGACGCGGTGGACACCTACATCCCCACGCCCCCGCGGCCGATCGATCAGCCCTTCTTGATGCCGGTGGAGGATGTCTTCTCGATCAAGGGACGCGGCACGGTGGTCACGGGCCGGATCGAGCGCGGGGTGGTCAAGACGGGGGAGAGCGTCGAGATCGTCGGCTTCACCGAGGCGCCGCGCAGCGTCATCGTGACGGGGGTGGAGATGTTCCAAAAGACGCTGGATCAGGGCGAGGCGGGAGACAACGTGGGCTGTTTGTTGCGCGGGGTGGAGCGCAACGAGGTCGAGCGCGGGCAGGTGCTGGCCAAGCCGGGCTCGATCAAGCCGCACACCAGCTTTAGCGCCGAGGTGTATGTCCTCTCCAAGGAGGAGGGGGGCCGGCACACGCCCTTCTTCAATGGCTACCGTCCGCAGTTCTACATCCGCACGACCGATGTGACGGGGGCGATCAAGCTGCCCGAGGGGGTGGAGATGATCATGCCGGGGGACAATGTGACGATTGGGGTGGAGTTGGTGACCCCGGTGGCGCTGGAGGATGGCTCGCGCTTCGCCATTCGCGAGGGCGGCCGCACGGTGGGCGCTGGCGTCGTCGTCAAGGTCCAGGC
>Ga0207684_10000685_pt1 | contig 40071 bp, 25 predicted proteins | sample KBSK5501metaG_FD_184342 | JGI IMG/M metagenome (GOLD analysis project Ga0207684, IMG submission 184342) | Corn, switchgrass and miscanthus rhizosphere microbial communities from Kellogg Biological Station, Michigan, USA - KBS K5-50-1 metaG... | ecosystem: Host-associated > Plants > Roots >... | reverse complement strand
CGATGCCACGACTGGGGATCTGTCTGATTGCCCTCAAGACCCTGCTACTTCAAACACTAATTGCCCCACCCAGCCTGGCCAGACTGCCGACCAGAAATCGGACCCTGAGCTCATTGCGTTGCTTAGAAACCTCGCTCAAAACGATTCGGATCCTCAAGTTCGCCTGGAGGCCGTCCATTCGTTGTGCGCTCTCAACGGGCCGGAGGCAGCCGAAGCACTGATTGGCGTGCTCGATACGAGCAAAGACGAGACAACCAAAATTTCGGTCCTGCAACATCTTGGCCACAAACGATTGGCCGATCCAAAGGTTCGAGAAAAATTGGGGCAACTTGCTGCCCAAGATCCTTCCGTGTCGGTGCGAATGACCGCGTTGGAAATGCTGGTCCGACAACCTGACGAAAAGGCCACCGATCAAGTTATCTCAGTTTACAGGGCTGCGAACGAACGCAGCATCAAAGAGACTTGTCTGCGCTATCTGGGCCGGATCGGAACGAAACCAGCGAGAGATTTTCTCATGGGGATCGCTAAAGACGATCCGGACCCAGAATTGCGTAGAGCAGCGCTGCGGGCTGTGGTCGGTCACGGGAGCCGCTCCGGCAAAGTCGTGATCTCCGACGGGCGCGTCACGATCGACGGTCGGGATCTCGATGCGGTGATCGCGGATGGGATTGGTCCTGTCCGAATACCGGATGGGCTCGAATACTTCAAAGTGCTTCCTAAAGAGCGCCTTAGAGAACACTTGAAAGAATTGACCCAGCGTCACACCGAGCGTGATCAGGAACAAGTGCAGCGCGACCAGGAGCGCCAACAAAGTGAACGCGAGCGTGCGCAAGAGCTGAAAGAGCAATTCCAGCAAGAGCTCGAAGATCGCAGACAGCAGCTGGAGGATCGCAAGCAGGAGCTCGAGGACCAAAAACACCTGGAAGAACAGCTCCGCGAATCGCAAAAAACCCTCAAAGGGCCGATTGTAATTCCGAATGTGTCGCCTGGGCCGAGCACAGCCCCGGCGCCTGCACCACCGGAAAGCCCGGTGAATCCGCCTCCTTCCATCGATCCAGGCTCTCTGCCGGCCCCGGCCTCGCCCTCGGTTCGGCCTTCTCCGACATCTGCAGTTTTGGTATTCCCAGAACATCGCTTTCATACCGTCGCAGAAGTGACGGCTGCAGCCCGCTGATAGAATGTTAGTGCTAGAAGCGCTTCCGAAGGAAGCGCTTGTAACGTCGACCGTCTTCCGTCGACCGTCTTCCGTTCACGGTTTTCCTGCGCTTCACCCCTGGCCGATCCCGGCGACCTGTCCGCCGTAGCCTTGGCGAAGGCGGATCCCGCGCGTTCCCAGCGTTTTGATTCTCGCCGTCTCACCGTTTCGTTCCGCTGTCGGCGCTGTCAGCGTTTTGCCTCCACCAACACTAGCACTCACCCGAAAACCACTTGATCTGGGGCAAAAATACCTTAAGCCTATAGGGAATAGGATTTATTGCCCATGGCTTCGAAAACCGTCGAACAAATCAAGGCTGAAAGTCACGCGCTCCGAGGAAACATTGGAGAAAGCTTGGAAGGCGACACTTCTCATTTTTCCGAAGAAGAAATACAGCTTCTGAAGTTTCACGGGACCTATCAGCAGGATGATCGCGACCAGCGAACGGCGCGTAAACAGCAGAACTTAGACAAGGCTTGGATCTTTATGGTGCGCTGCAAGCTACCCGGGGGAGCGCTGACTGCCGAGCAGTACTTGGCCCATGATAAAATTGCCGGCGACCTTGGAAACCAGACGCTTCGAATTACCACGCGTCAGGGTTTCCAGATCCATGGGGTCTTGAAAGGGACCCTGCAAGAATGTATCCAGCGGATTAATGAGTCGGGTGTGACGACCTGGGGCGCTTGTGGCGACGTCGTCCGAAATACGGTTGCGCCGGCCGCGCCGCTGAAAGACCCCGCCCACCTGGATGCACAACGTCTGGCGCGCGAAATCAGCCAGACTTTTTTGGCTAAGTCGACCGCGTATGCTGAGATCTGGCTCAACGGGGAGCGAGTTGGCCAAGAAACAAATTCTGGTGAACCGATTTATGGTACGGTTTATCTGCCGCGCAAATTCAAGATCGCAATCGGGATCCCGCCTCGCAACGACGTTGACATCTATTCGAACGACCTCGGCTTTATTTCACATGTCGAAAACGGAGAAGTCAAAGGTTACACAGTAGTCGTTGGTGGCGGATTTGGGATGTCGCATGGAAAAACCGAGACTTATCCGGTTCTGGCAAAGCCGCTGTTCTACGTGGCGAAAGAGGACGCGATCAAGGCAGCGATCGCGGTAGTAACGACTCAACGCGATTACGGAAACAGGACTGATCGCAAGAGAGCGCGCCTGAAATACTTGGTCGACGAGCGAGGGATCGACTGGTTTCGCCAGGAAGTAGCTTCGCGTTTGGATGCGCCGTTTGAACGGCCCAAGGAAGTGGCTTGGCAAACGGTAAGCGATTTATATGGCTGGCGTGAACAAGGAGACGGAAAGCTCTTTTGTGCTCTTTGGATCGAGGAGGGGCGAATCAAAGATACGCCCGAACGCCAGTGGCGGACAGCGTTTCGAAAAATCGCTCAACAGTTCAACGTTCCGGTCCGATTAACAACAAACTGCAACATTATTTTTCACGACATCAACCCGGCGGACAAACAGGCGATCAACGATATTCTTGTCGAACACGGCGTTCCCCGTCCGGAAGACCTAACGGAAACAAGGCGGCTCGGTCAGGCGTGCGTGGCTCTGCCAACTTGTGGATTGGCCTTGGCGGAGAGCGAACGCGTGTTCCACAGCGTTCTAGATAGGGTGGACGATATCTTGAAGGAGTTTGGCTTGGAGGATGAGCCGATACTGATTCGCATGACTGGTTGTCCAAATGGATGTGCGCGACCGTACAATGCGGATATCGCTTTTGTCGGGCGCGCTCCAGGCAAGTACGCATTCTATGTTGGCGGCTCAGTAACCGGACAAAGGCTTGCCGGTTTGCAGGAAAAAACGATCACGTTGGACGAAATTCCGAATCGTGTGCGCAATTTGATTGAAGAGTTTGTTCAGCACCGCCGACAGTCCGAGACTTTTTCAAGCTATTGGAGCCGGACGCATGTCAATGGTCCGGCACCGAGTCCTGAGCAGTTCCATTTGGAATTCGCGCAAAGAAATTCGCAGAAGTCCGAAGATTCGCTGGCACTTGCTTCCGGCTAGGGCGCGCTTGGCCTGATGATGTCATGCGAGTGGCCAAGCGGCGCCTCGCGTGATAGAAGAGACTAATGGGTCAACAGTACAATAAAATCGAAAAGCGCCGCCGCCGCAGAAACTATCTCCGCCGTAAGAAACCTGCGGCTAAACAGTCGGGAGGAAAGTAGGCTAACCTCGCCGTTTTCGATTTGCTGGTAACCGTCTGCTGGAGGGCGATCCGCCTTTGCGAATGTGCGTCAACTTAGGAATCTTAATGAGGTTGCGGTCATGCGCTGGACGGTCGAGCTAGGAAGCTCAACCCACGGTGAAGCTGGAAGCTTCGGGCGAATCCTCCGGATTCACAGTGGGTTGATCTTCTAGATCGACCTTCGCAGCCTTAAACGACCTTCGCAGCCTTAAATTGACGCGCATGCACCTCTGCGGGAGGCCTCCAATGAAGCGGCCATGCTGGATTCGGCAAATCTATGGTTTGTAATCTGCCGTCGCTTCACCGACGTTCGAAATCATGACGCCTGTGCTGCTGATGATTCGAGATGGGTGGGGGATCAACCCAAACGGTCTGGAGCGCGCCAAAGCGGATGGCAACGCCACACTTCTGGCTCGAACCCCCTTTCATGATCACCTTTACAAAACTTATCCGGGCAGTTGCCTAAGTGCTAGTGGCATGGACGTCGGCCTGCCGGCGGGTCAGATGGGCAACTCAGAGGTGGGCCATTTAAACCTTGGGGCGGGGCGGATCGTATACCAAGACCTTACGCGAATAAACAAAGCGATCGAAGAAGGCGAGCTGACACGTAATCAGGCGATCCAGGACGCTTTTCGACAGGCTAAGGAAACGCGGTTGCACTTTATAGGCTTGGTTTCTGATGGTGGCGTTCACAGCCATTTGGACCATTTGATCGCTTTGACCAACGAAGCCGCGCGAGTTGGTGTTAAGGACATTTTGATTCACGCAATTACCGACGGTCGCGACACGTCTCCGACCGGCGGTGTGGACTATTTGTCGACCGTAGAATCTGGGGTAAATGCTTCAGGCGCAAAGATTGCCACTGTCGTTGGGCGGTATTTTGCGATGGATCGCGACAAACGATGGGATCGGACAAAGCTCGCATGGGACGCGATTGTTCTCGGGCGTGGAGAAAAGGTTGATGTGTCAGCATCTGAAGCGGTGCGTCGCCGATACAGTCAGAAGGAGACGGACGAATTCTTGAAGCCAATGGTGTTCTTATATGTCAACGAGCAAAGAGTCCGCGATGGTGACGTTGTTTTCTATTTCAATTTTCGTGCGGACCGCGCCAGGCAACTTTCGCAGGCGTTTCTGTTTGACGATTTCAAAGGATTCGACCGCGAGGTTCATCCAAAGGTTCACTATGTTACGCTTACAGTGTACGACAAAACATATAGCTGCCCGGTGGCTTTCCTACCGCAGAGGCTTGATCGGATCTTGGGTGAAGTAGTTTCGGCCGCGGGCAAGAAACAGTTGCGTATCGCGGAGACCGAGAAGTATCCGCACGTCACGTATTTCTTTAATGGCGGAATAGAAGTTCCTTACTCTGGCGAAGATCGAGTCATCGTGCCGTCGCCCAAAGTGGCGACTTACGACCTGAAGCCGGAGATGAGCGCTCCGGAGGTTACGGCCGAAGTTATCAAACGGATGGCGAACTATGATCTCATCATCTTGAATTTTGCGAACCCGGACATGGTGGGGCACACTGGCGTAGTTGAGGCTGGGATCAAAGCAGTGGAGACGGTTGACGATTGTGTACGGCAGGTTCTAGAAGAGCTTTTGAAGCTGGGGGGGAAGGCGCTGGTAACCGCCGATCACGGTAATTGCGAGCTGATGCGTAATCCCGACGGCTCACCAAATACTGCCCACACGACCAATCTTGTTCATTTTATTTATGTGGGAGCGGATGCCGATCAGTACACGCTGCGAGACGGCATTTTGGCGGATGTGGCGCCAACGTTGCTCCAGATATTGGGGTTGCCTCAGCCGGAGGAAATGACGGGGAAGAGTCTGTTGCAGAAGAGGAGAAGCGCTAAGCTCGCCGGGATCGCCGAGAACTGAATCGATCCGGGCGCAGTAGGGGAACAAACCAGATGGCAGCTGAGTTCTCCAAAGAAATAAATGATCAGCGAGCGAAAACATCAAACGGCTGCCACCATCGTAGACACGTTTCGCAAAGGCGAAACGGATCCAGTTCAGGTTTTGGAATCATCGCTTCGGCGTACGGCTTCGTCGGAGAGCGTATTTGTTACGTTCACAGAGAGGCGCGCACGCGCAGAAGCAGAAGCGTCCGCGAAACGATGGCGAGCTGGCCAGCCGCTGAGTGCTTTGGACGGTGTTCCGATAGCGTGGAAGGATTTGTTCGACATTGAAGGAACAGTAACCACCGCCGGATCCGCCATCTTTCTGCGCAAGCGTCCTCCCGCTTCGGCTGACGCCGAGGTCGTGTTGCGCGCTGCACGAGCTGGAATGGTCTGCATTGGGAAGACTAATCTGCCAGAGTTCGCTTATTCGGGTCTCGGCCTGAACCCCCACTTTGGCACACCTCATAATCCATTCAGCGGACAATCCGCCCGGATTCCGGGAGGCTCTTCTTCCGGGTCCGCTGTAGCAGTTGCTTCCGGGGTAGTACCGATTTCCATCGGGACGGATACAGCAGGGTCGATCAGAGTTCCGGCTGCATTCAACGGTCTGGTTGGGTACCGGAGCTCTTCCGATCGTTATTCGAAGGCGGGCGTGTTTCCGTTGGCGCCGACCATCGATGCGCTCGGACCGCTGGCGCACAGCGTACAGGATTGCATCGCCATCGATGCGGTCATGACAGCTAGGGACTTTATTCAATCGAACGAAATCGTGTCGCTCGTGATAGACGATGCGATTTTGGAGGACCCTGCCATTGAAGAGGATGTTCGGAACAATCTGGAAAAGGTCGTAGTTCGGCTTCAGGATGCGGGCGTTCAGGTGACTCGGAGCAGGCTCAAATCTTTGCATAGCGCACTCGAGGTAATTGCACGGTTTGGTTGGTTGGGCGCAGCAGAGGCGTTCACATTCCACTCCGACCTCCTCGCTAGCGAGGACGCGGTTGGAATTGATCCTTCGGTCAGAGGCCGGTTAGAGACCGCCCGACAAATGCCACTTACGACGTTGGTCAGACTAATTTGGGCACGCAAAGAACTGATGGCTCAGATCCGGGCGGAACTGGGCCATCGGATATTGATCCTTCCGACCGTGGGGCAAGTCGCGCCCGAGCTGGCTCCATTGGAGAAAGCGGCTCGGGATGAGATCGATCGTTTTCTCTCCGTCAACTTCGCTGTGCTTCGACTGACGATGGCAGGCAGTTTTCTTGATATGCCTGGTGTCACCATCCCGACCGGCTTCAGTTCTGAAGGATTGCCAACGAGTATGCTTCTTGCCGGCTTGAGCGGAGAAGACGACCGTGTGCTGGCTGCGGCAGAAAGGATTGAGAGAATTGTCTGTTCGTGAGTAGTCACTGAGTTACTGCGCCGAAGCTTCTAGCTTCACCGTGGGTTGAGCTTCCAGCTCGACATCGGTCCGCGGTGTCGACGAGAAATCGCGTCCTCGCGAGAGAGGAGGCTAAGTTTCCAGCTCTGCTGCAAGAGGTGGTCCGTTGCGAACTCGCCGCCTTGCTATGGCCGGCTATTCTCCGGCGTCGCGCGATGAGGATCGATTGGTCTGATTTCAAAAAACAAACCATACTTCAAAGTCGGGCTCCCCTCAGCGATCCGCGCGGCTTCATCGAGGCTGGTGGCATGGATGGTCCAGTAGCCACCGATTACTTCCTTAGTTTCGCCAAATGGACCATCGAGCACCTCGTCTTGCCGGCCGATGGTTTTTCCTTCATGCGTGAGGCGTTGCCCGGGTTTGATTTTTCCCTCCTTAACCAACCCATCGTACCAAGCGTAAAATTGAGTGATAACGTTCTGTATATCGTCGCGGGAGAAGGAGCCGTCCCATTGTCCACGAGAAAGGACCAGGTATTCGGATCGAGGAAGTTGTTCGCTCATAAGAGGTATAGCCTCCAGGTTAGTCCAGAAGCCACAGTTTCGGTAGCAAAACCACAATGACAACCCAAAGGAGCCTTTCAACGCAGCCCTTTTGTCTGGGCGGCTACCGCGCATCGATTGGAAATAGAAGTTCCAACCCCAATAAATAGCTAGTCAAACCAGGGTTTCTCGAGGTGAGGGGTGGTTACGTGCCAGACCAATGCGCAGCTAGCATCGTCGATGGTAACTCAGCGTGGCCAGTTCAACCCATGACTAAATTGCAGGAAATGCGATGGATTTTGACTAACCGGAAAGAAGTTAGTAGGAAAAACAATAGTCGGAGCTGGCCCGAAAGGATCTGTCCGTGAACCTGGTAAAAGCAATCCCGGTCGCTGGTTACCGTTTCATCGCCACATTCTTTGGGCCCCGAATCGGCTGTCTCCCAACCGCTTAGTTCTGCACCACATCCTCTTATGATCAGAAGGTATTCTTGTTTTCGTCATTCGCTATCGTCCCGCGGAAGCGAGTTTCTCAAAGTCCTCAGGGCTTACCGTTGGCTCATCCTCCTCGGAGGGCTGACGCTCGGTTTAGTTCCTCTGAACGGCGGTGCAAAGATTGTAAGCCAGGAGAACCTGGCGCACCTCCCCCCAGGCCGGCCTGCGATCGTCTATGTTCAAGATTTCAAGGTGGAAAAAGAATCCAGCAGTGACCAGCAATCCCTTGGCGGCGGCCGCGCTCGAGCGATGATCGCTCGAGTCAAGGGTGCAACCGGAATGCAAAGTAGCAAGGTCGTAGACCAGATGTCTTCGTCTTTGGTATCAGACCTTAACCGGGGCGGTGTAAAGGCCGTGCGATTGCCGACCGGTCAAACTTTACCCAAGAGCGGCTGGCTTGTTCGCGGTGTTTTCACCGAAGTGGACCAGGGCAGTCGCGCGCTACGAGCGGAAGTGGGATTTGGCGCAGGGTCCACTGACCTCGCGGTCTTGGTCAACGTCGCGGACCTCCAAAAAGGAAAAGCGAAACCGTTCTATAAATTGGAAACACAGGCGGCCAGCAAAAAAATGCCAGGAGGAGCGTCGATGGCGATTGTGACGAAAAACCCCTATGTAGCCGCGGCGAAGTTCGTCATGTCCCGGCGAGATCTATCGAAAAACATTCGGCAGACCGCACAGACTATTGCCGACCAAATTATTAGCCGCGCGGGTCGAGGTTGAAAAACGGTCTAGTCGTCGCCTAAAGAAGAGCAAGTTATACACCGACTTCGAGGGAACGACGATCGATGGCTCGGGAAAGACAACTCTGATTCGTCATAAGGCGATCGGGGTGTCACGCCGCCAGACGGATGGCGGTTGGAAGCTGATCATGGGCGACCCCAAATGGACTCGGATGAAAAGGCCTAACAAGCGTAAGAACAAAGTTTCCGAAGAAGGGGTGCGCCGGAGTGCGATCCCTGTGGCTGAAGGCCAGGCGAATGCTGAGGCCGAAATTCGCAGACTCATCAATGACCGCATCGCCGCCGTTCGCGCGAAAGATGTCAACCGCGCAACCTCAAACGTCGCCCACGATGTCGTGGCCTTCGACGTGGTCGATGCGTTCCAGCAAGTGGGTATTGAGGCGATGCGCGAACGAGCAGCGTCATGGTTCAGCTCGTTCGAAAAACGCCATTGGAGTCGAGGTGCGCGACCTCACTGTTGGCGTAAGTGGCGACACCGCTTTTGCGCACAGCCTGAATCGCTACTTTGGCAAACTTAAACGGCGCGGCACGATCGACATGTGCGTTCGCGACACGCTTTTTCTGAGAAAGATCAGTGGCCAATGGTTGATCACGCATGAACACAATTCCGTGCCATTCGATTCGAAAAGCGGGACGGCGGTGATCTCAGCTGACGTTGATAGGTCAGGATGAAGGCGGGGGCGAATCTAGCTGCGTAATCTTTACTCCCAGCGCGTAAAGATTCGATCAAGAGATCTTCACACCAAACCACAAGATCCAAGCGATAAGAAAAAGCCAGTCGTCGCTTGAGAGGCAAAGCGTCTCTCGCTTACTGGACCAAACTTACCTGTTAGCTGACGATAATGCCTTGGAGAACTTCAGAGAGAGCCTGAATCAATCGCTTCGGATAAGATCTAACGTTGATGCGTATGCGAGTCCGCCAGCTGCTAGCCTAACCTCGACTTTGCATGAGTTTGGCTCGCCGCTCTGCTTGAAGCGCCTCAAGTTTCTTCACTTGGTCGGCGTTCAAATACTTGGCAGCGTTATTCCGAAAGTCAGTTTGCAGCTGCTCGACTGCCTTGAGCTTTCGCAGCTTGCCCATTGACTTGTTCGCCGCAAGTGCCTCGGCCTTCTTATCCCTTTCGGCAACGAGGGGAGCTAACTGCTTCTGTTGCTGCTCGGTCAGCTGCAGCTTTTTGGTAAGTTCAGACATTTGCAGCTTAGGGATGGCCTGCTGCGCCAACGTCAACACCGAGGTGCTCAAGAGTACGATAACGACAAACAAGCAACGCCGGAGGAAAGTACTAGGCTTCATTCGTGAATTCCTTGATCTGTTTGGTTGAAACGAGATGCCTTCGATCCATGAAGGACGAACTAGCTGTGACGTCCTGAAATTCGACCGATGACCTGGGCTGCCCACAACAAAAATGGAGCGGAGAAGGAAAATCAGTCGAAGCAGCCCATCGGTTTTACTCACAACTTGAGATCAGAACAAGCATCAATTCAATGAACGCCAACGAACGACAGCCGAGTTCATTGATGTTGGTTGGCGGTGGTTGGCGTTCGTTGGCTTTCGCCGCGCAGTTTTTCGACCAAACAAAAGCTCACCGGAACCAGAAACACGGCCAGGACGCTTGCCGCCAACATACCTCCGATCACTGTTGTGCCCATCACTTGCCGGGCAATTGCGCCCGATCCCGATGCCATCCAAAGGGGCACACATCCAAGGATGAACGCAAAGGATGTCATTAAAATCGGCCGCAGCCGCAATCGAGCTCCAGTGAGAGCCGCCTCCACTAGTGGGGTTCCTCGCTCGAATTCAGCTTTGGCAAATTCGACGATTAGAATTGCGTTTTTGGCGACCAACCCGATGACCATCACCAGGCCGATTTGAGCATAGACGTTGTTCTCAATCTGAACGAGCGACGGCGAAAGAACGGCTCCGCTGATAATCCTTCGCAGATAAAGGAGGGCAAACGCGCCAAAGACCGCGATCGGCGTGCTTAACAACACGCTAAAGGGAAGCGACCAACTCTCATAAAGCGCGGCCAGGATCAGAAAAACAAACAACAGCGAAAAACCAAAGATGAGTGAGGGTGGCACACCTTTTTGGGCCAACTTCTCCTGGAACGACATTCCGAGATAGTCGTAGCCCATTTCTGAGGGCATCGTCGCCGCAAAGACCTCTTCCAGGGCCTTCATCGCTTGAGCAGAGGTAAAGCCGGTCGCCGGCGTTGCGTTGATCTGGGCGCAACTGTAAAGATTGTAGCGCATCGTGAATTCCGGTCCGGTTCGGCGGTCGAGCCGAGTGAGGCCGCTCAACGGAACCATTTGCTGACTACTGTTGCGGACGTAGAACTGTCCCAGGTTTTCGAGATTAGTGCGGTACTCGCCTTCCGCCTGAACATAGACCTGCCACTCTCGGCCGAACCGGTTGAAGTAGTTAATAAACGATCCACCCATAAACGTTTGAATCGTCTGATAGACGTCACTGATGGCGACTTCCTGTTTCAGAGCGCGCTCGAGGTCAACGTCGATGTAGACCTGCGGCACGTTCGGCTGGAACGTTGTATTGAATTGCGCCAGCTCAGGGCGTTTGCGGGCGGCGTTCAAAAATGCAGAGACGTTGTTCGATAGAACGTCGGGATCACCACCGGAGCGATCTTCCAAAACAAAGGTAACATCGCCCGACGTACCCGTTCCGGGAATCGCCGGTGGAGAAAAGGCAAAGGCGATGCCCTGGGGCATTTGAACCAGGAGACGGTTTAGGCGTGCCTTGATTTCCGGATAGAGTTCGCTCGTTTGCTTGCGATCTGCCCAAGGCTTGAGGGTGACAAAAAAAAATCCGGTGTAGGTGCTTTGTACTCCACTCAAGAGACTGGAACCTATGGTGGTCGTCACGTATTGAACACCTGGACTATCAGCGAGCGTCGCTTCAATTTTGCGACATACCTCGTCGGTGCGTTGCAAGGAAGCGGCGTTAGGCAACTGCAAATTGACGTAGAAAAATCCTTGATCCTCGTCCGGAAGAAAACCGGTCGGAACTTTCTTCCCTAATAGGAACGCGGCAGCGCCGAACCCAAGCAACACAATCACGGCGATTCCGGCCCGGCGAATAAAGAAACCGGAAACCCGGACGTACTGGTGAGTGGCCTGTTCGAACAGATTGTTGAACCAATCAAAGAACCGTCCGAGCAATCCGCGGTTTTCCGGACGAGGTTTCAAAAGCAAGGCGCATAAAGCAGGACTGAGCGTGAGTGCATTAAAGGCCGAAATCAAAACCGAAATCGCGATGGTCACCGCAAATTGCTGGTAGAGGCGTCCGGTAATCCCAGGGATAAAAGCAGTCGGCACGAAAACGGATGCCAGCACCAGGGCGACTCCGATTACCGGTCCGGTAATCTCCTTCATGGCTTGCTTAGTCGCCTCTTTAGGTGAAAGCCCAGCGTGGATGTGCCGTTCGACCGCTTCGACGACTACGATCGCGTCGTCGACCACCAAACCGATGGCCAACACCAGTCCGAATAGGGAAAGCGTGTTGATCGAAAACCCAAGCAGAGGAAAGAAGATGAACGTACCAATGAGCGAAACCGGTACCGCGAAAAGCGGGACCAAGGTGGCACGCCAGCTTTGTAGAAAGAGATAAACAACCAGGATCACCAACCCGATAGCTTCGACGAGTGTCGCTACAATTTCGTGGATACCAGCTGTCACCGGCTCCGTAGTATCTAATGAGATTACATAGTCCACCCCCCGAGGGAAACGTTGCTTCAAGGTTTCCATCAACTTTTTTACCCCTTGGGCCGCAGCCAAAGCATTAGTGCCTGGAAGTTGATAGACTGAGATGACCGCGGCCGGCTTGCCGTTAAAGCGACCCCGTGTGTTGTAGGTCTGCGCCCCGAGCTCTATCCGCGCAACATCCTTCAGCCTCACCGCGCTTCCGTTCGGTTCTTCGCGAAGGATTATACCCTCGAATTCCTCCGGTCTAATCAGACGACCTTGGGAACGAGCAGTATAAGTATACTCTTGGCCGCTCGGCACAGGCTCGCCTCCGATTTGACCGGCGGAATTAACCGCGTTCTGGGTCTGAATGGCGCTCACGATATCCGGAACGGTGAGGCCAAAGTTCGCGAGCTTTTCGGGCTTCAGCCACAACCGCATCGCGTATTGGCCAGCTCCGGAAATCTGCACATTGGAGATACCGCGGACTCTGGTGAGCGCATCGTTCAGATTGATGTACGCGTAGTTAGATAGGAAAAGAGCATCTCGGCTGTCGTCTGGTGAGCGAAGAGCTATTACCATAAGCGGGGAGGCAAATGACTTCTGTACGGTAACTCCGAGATCGGTGACCGAGCTCGGCAGCTGGGACGCAGACTGCGTCTGCCGCATTTGCACAAGAATCTGATCGGTATTCGGATCGGTGTTCAGATCGAAGTTGACCGTCAAGACCATCTGACCGCTATTCGCGCTAACCGAATACATGTAGTTCATGTTATCGACTCCGCTCATCTGCTGTTCGATGGGAGTCGCGACCGATTGCTCGATGGTCCGGGCATCGGCTCCGACGTAAGAGGCAGAAACCACTGTCTCGGGTGGCACGATTTCGGGAAACAGCGAAACCGGCAGAACCAGTGCGGCCAGAGCACCGACAATCAATGTCACTAGAGAGATAACGATTGCCAGAATCGGACGGTTGATGAAGAACGCGGACATGCAGCTAGCTCCTGATCGAGCGATCGGTTCCGGCTGATTGCTTGCTCGGCCAACGAATTTGGATGCGGCTGCGGATCGAATCGGCCAGCCCCTCGACCAGGCAGAAACCCGCTGGAATAAAAAAGCTTGCCACCAGACAAGCCGCGAGCATTCCGCCGATTACACCTGTCCCCATTATTTGGCGCGCGACCGCTCCAGATCCCGAAGCGAAAGCAAGCGGCACGCAGCCGGCTATGAAAGCGAGTGACGTCATCAAGATCGGCCGGAACCGAAGTTTCGCGCCGGCCAATGCAGCGGCCATCAGGGTGCTTCCCTTTTTTCTCTCCGCCTCGGCGAATTCGACGATCAAGATCGCGTTTTTCGCGACCAATCCAATAATCATCACCAGCCCAATCTGGGCATAAACATTGTTCTCAGTCTGTACAAGGATAGGAGGCAGAAAAGTTGTCGCGATGGTTCGCCGCAGGTAGAGCAACCCCAATGTTCCAAAGACTGCGATCGGTGTGCTGAGCAAGACGCTCACCGGAAGAGACCAACTCTCATAAAGCGCCGCGAGAATCAGGAATACGAATAGGAGCGAGAATCCAAAGATAACGACGGGAGGCGCCCCTTGTTGCGCTTTCCTTTCCTGAAAAGACATCCCAAGGTAGTCGTATCCGAGTTCAGCCGGCATGGTTTGAGCAAAGACGCTCTCCAAAGCGCGCATGGCCTGCGCTGAACTGAAGCCCGGCGCCGGAATTGCCTGAATCTGGGCACTCCGATACAGGTTGTATCGCATTGTAAACTCGGGATTAAATCGTCGTTCAACCCGAATCAGGCCTGCGAGTGGAACGGCTTGGCCATTGTCGTTCTGAACGTAGAACGATCCGATTTGATCGGCATTGACGCGAAAATTACCATCGGCCTGTACGTAGATCTGCCATTGCCGGCCAAAACGGGTGAAATAGTTAACGAAAGTTCCTCCCAAAAAAGTCTGCAGAGTGTTGTAAACATCCTTAAGCGCCACGCCCTGCTTGAGCGCCTTATTGCGATCCACATCTAAGTAAACCTGCGGAACACTAGGCAGCAGTGTGGTAGTAACCCGCGCGAGCTCCGGCCTTCGGCTTGCCGTGGCCAGGAAGGTGTCAACATTGTGCGCGAGATACTCGGTACCGCGGTCGGTGCGATCTTCCAGGACAAGCGAGACTCCGCCCGCGACTCCGAGGCCAGGAATAGCCGGTGGCGAAAACGCAAAGACGGTACCTTCAGGCAGTCGGATTAACTGAAGGTTCAATCGTCCTTTGAGCAGCTGATATTGCTCAGTAAATTTCTTTCGTTTCTCCCAAGGAGCGAGAGTCACGAAAAAGAACCCGCTATAACTGCTCTGAACGCCGCTGAGCAAGCTGAAGCCGGCCACCGCCGTCGTATACTCCACGCCTGGTGTCTTGGCTAGGATAGCCTCCACTTTTCGGCAAACCTCATCCGTACGCTGAATGGAGGCAGCGTTTGGAAGCTGCAAGTTGATATAGAAGAATCCTTGATCTTCGTCCGGCAAAAAGCTCGTGGGAAGCTTCTGTCCAAAGAAGAACGCGACCACGCTAAATAGCAATAGAAACGCCAGCGCAAAGCCGGTCTGCCGGGTAAGCATTGCAGCCACATGAACGTATCGGTCGGTGATCCAGTCGAACCGGCGATTAAAGGTGCCGAAAAACCGAGTGATCAATCCATGTCCTTTTGTACGCGGCCGCAGCAAAAGAGCACACAAGGCCGGGCTCAAAGTCAGCGCGTTGAAAGCAGACAATAATACTGAAACCGCTATGGTAACGGCGAATTGCTGATAAAGGCGGCCGGTTATGCCTGGGACAAAAGCGGTCGGTACAAATACGGCCGCGAGAACCAACGCCACGCCGATTACCGGGCCGGTAATCTCTTTCATGGCCTGGAGGGTCGCTTCCCTTGGCGGCAAACCCTCGTGAATGTGGCGTTCGACAGCTTCGACCACGACGATTGCGTCATCTACGACCAATCCGATCGCCAAAACCAGCCCAAACAAAGAGAGCGTGTTGATAGAAAATCCGAGTAAGGGAAAGAAGACGAACGTGCCGACCAACGAAACCGGCACGGCCAACAGCGGGATTAACGTTGCCCGCCAACTCTGCAAAAAGAGGAACACCACTACGACCACCAAGGCTAAGGCTTCCGCGAGCGTTTTGATCATCTCGTGAATACCTGCCGTCACTGGCAGTGTCGTATCGAGAGCGATCACGTATTCAAGCCCTTGAGGAAAACGCTGCCTCAGCTCCGTTAACAATTTTTTGACGCCCTCCGCGGCCACCAGCGAGTTCGTTCCGGGCAATTGATAGAGCGCGATGATTGAACTCGGTTGTCCGTTCATTCGCGCACGTGTCGAATAGACCTGGGAGCCAAGTTCCAATCTGGCTACGTCTGCCAGCCGGACGACGGCACCGGTCGAACTCTCTCGAACGACAATCCGACCAAACTGCTCCGGGGTGAGCAACGGCCCGCGAGCAACCGCCATGTAGGTAAATTCCTGACTCGGCGGCGCCGGTTCGCCGCCGGCCATGCCAACGGGGTTAACCGTATTCTGCTGTTGAACAGCGCTAATCACTTCCGGCACACTGATGTTGAAGCGAGCTAACTTCTCAGGGCTTAACCAAATGCGAATCGCATACTGACCGGAGCCGAAAACCTGCACATTCGAAATTCCGGGAACCCGCGTCAGTTGGTCATTCAGATTGATGTAGGCATAATTAGTTAGAAATTCAGAACTGAAACGCCCGTCGGGCGAACGAAGCGCAATCAGCATCAGGGGAGCGGCAAAAGACTTTTGAACACTGACACCCTGCGCAACAACTTCCGGTGGAAGTTGAGCACTCGCTTGAGCCTGCCGCATCTGCGTCAGTATCTGGTCGGTCTTCGGGTCACTGGTCTCATCGAAGTTTACCCTGAGCTTCATTTGCCCGGTATTCGCGTTGAGCGAATACATGTAATTCATTTTGTCGACACCACTGATCTGCTGCTCGATCGGCGTTGCCACCGACTGCTCTACAGTGAGGGCGTCGGAACCAGGATCGGTAGCCGAAACCACAATCTCAGGCGGTGTGATATTGGGAAAAAGCGAGACCGGAATGAAACCCAGAGCGACAAGACCAACGATGACAGTAAGGAGCGAGAGAACAATTGCCAAAATCGGGCGCCGGATAAAGAAGGCCGACATTGCTAGCGCGCTGATGGCGGCGTAGGCGAGCTCCACGCTACCGGTTTGACCACTTGCCCGTCGCGGATTCTTTGCATCCCTTCTACCACAATCCGATCCCCGGCCTTTAGCCCATCCTCAATAACCCAAAGCGAACCTACCTTTTCACCAGCCTTGACCGGACGGATCTGCACTCGATTTGTTCCATCGACGACGGCAACTTCATAGCTGGTTTGCAGTTCGTTCACCGCGCGTTGTGGAACCAGGAGTGCGCCTTGATTATTTCGGACTGTAACCCGGACGCGCGCAAACTGGCCGGGTCGCAAAATATTGTTCGGGTTGGCAAACAGCGCTTCAATTCGGATCGTACCGGTCTGTTGGTCTACCTGTCGATCGATGGAGGCGAATTTACCCTGAATCGGGTAAAGCGAGCCATCAGCCAGGATGATTTCAACTGGCGGAGCTACTTCTCCGGTCCCCCGCAAGCTCTCAATTTTTCGTGCCAGCTTTAAATAGTCTTGTTCGCTGATTTGGAAGTACGCCTTGATCGGATCGACCGTTGACATGGTCGTCAGCGGCTGGGCATCGCTCGGACCGACCAAATCTCCAATACCAGCATTAGCGATTCCGGCGACCCCGGTAATCGGTGCAGTGACTTTGGTGAATTGCAGGTTCAACTCCGCCTGACGGACTGCCGCCTCCTGAGCTTTTACTTCGGCCTTAGCGGCCGCATTTGACTGGATCGCATTATCGCGATTCTGCTGGCTCTCTACCTTTTTTTCGAAGAGTTCGGTTTCGCGCTTCTCCGTTTGTTCGGTTTGGAGCTGATTAGCCTGAGCTTGAACAAGCGACGATTTCGCCTGCTCCAGCGCCGCTTCGTAGGTACTCGGATCAATTTGAAAAAGGAGATCGCCTTTCTGCACCACGGCTCCTTCCTTGTAATCTTTCGAAATCAGATGGCCGGTGACACGGGCGCGAATATCGGCATTTTCCGAGCCGTCCAGGGAGCCAATCCACTCTCTAACTATCGGCACATCCTGCGCTGAAACTTCCGTGATCAATACTTCCTGAGGCTGATCCAGAAGTGCATTGGCAGCAGGTTTCGAACAACCCAAGAAAAAGGTGAGAGTGCCGCCCAGCACGGCCAGGTTGCCGGCCAAAGTCAAAAAGTGCCGGAGCCTTCGGAAAATAGTTAGGCGCCGCTGAGACCGGCAGCGTGGAAATCGGGCTCCCTCCGTGGTCGCCAACACCGGATGTGTTCCGACCGCTTGCGCCAGCCATTTCATAGTTGCGCGTCAGACAATTTTCTGACCATTAACAAGATTGGCATCCTAATGATCTCCGGGTTTAGCTCAAGAGCGAAACCGCGCAGGTCACAGAAACGGGAGACCGACCAAAACCGGACGTGTTGGACCAACTTAATCACGCCGGTGCACTCTGCCGTTTCCACCTCGAACCGATCGCTCTGCACTCCGAACGGAACCGCTCCCTCGTTTTTGCTGATAGCGTTGCTGAGCGCTCGCATTCTGCGCACCTCGTTGGCGACTCGAGGCTTCGCGATTGAGGCTGTTAGTAAGATCGTCCGATGACTGTCCCGATCTGTCTGAGGGCTTTTCTCCTCGTGTGTTGCCGGGAGATGGCTTGGCTCGAGAGGTTTCGGGCTTGGCGGCGGCGTTTGCGCCCCGACCTTTTTGATTGTTCAGTTGGCTCGGCGTAGAGGCGCCGGCCGCATTTCGGCGATTAGTTTCCTGATTTTGGCTAGAGAGATTGTTTTGGCTAGAGAGATTGTTTTGTCCCGGCTGATTTGTCCCGCTGCTCCTGCTTGGTGGGTTAACCGGTTGCCATTGGCCGCTATTCCACTTTGACCAATCACCATTATCGTCGCGCTTGTAAACGTTCCCATCATGTGCGGCGTAGAGGTTGTCCTGGCCTTTTACTACGCCGGTACTCCCGTAGTTCGTCGCTACATGACCAGCCTGAATCGTTTGGCCGCCTCGGGTGACAGTGGACGTCCCCCATTGACCGTAGTAGCCGTGCCCTTGTTGGGTAGTCCATGAAGTGTCAGTGGTAGGATTGTAACCCCATGCGCTGGTTCTTCCTCCATAGGGATACTGCTGCGTATAGGCGCGACCGTAGGCGCCGGTCGAAGGATTGTACCAGGCAGCGCGACCGGCCGCACTGTATGGGCCATATGCATAGCCACCTACTGCGTAAGTACCGGTGTACGGATAGTAGGCCGCTGAGACACCGTAGGTCGCATAGTAAGGACGGTAGACAGGTACCGGCCCCGAATAAACATAGGGGGGATAGTAGTAGCCGGTCCCCCAAACCAATGCAGCCCCGGTCGCAACGCCCGCAATGTAGGCGCCCGAATAGCCGGCGGTGTAACTGCAGACGACCTCATCCTGGTTTGATTTCTCCACTTTGACGTAGGTTACGTGGTAGACTGGACTACTCGGCGGAATCGAATAAATCGGCTCGGGCACGTCAGTAACAATTTTCCATGGACCCTTGGGTGTGCTCGAGACAAACCAGACCGCGTTCAAACAAAGATAGTATTGATCGGCCAGCCGGATCACGTCCGCATCCGCATTGGTCGCATAGCTTAAGTCGGTACCGGGAATCGACGCGAATTCCGGCTCTCCGGTGTACTCCACTTTCGCCTTACCCTCTGCTTCAGCTCGTTTGACGACAGCAACGGTTGGAACCTGGGCGAGCAGCACCGCATCTTTTGATTCGTCGGTACCTGGAACCGAAGCCAAAACTTCGGACACTTCGCTGCCCGGCGGGATCTTCGAGAAATCTTCAGGTAAGTCATTACCCGCGTAACTCCAAGGCCCTTCTAGTTTGGAGGCTCGGAACCAGCGTCCGGCAATCAGGTAATAAAACTGTCCATCGGCCGAATCCTTAAAGACCCAACTATCGGTGTTAGTTGCATAGCTGAGTTTCGTTCCTCGAATGTCTTTGTAGGTAGGCTCGCCCGCAAACGCGATCAGCTCGGCAGGTTGATTGGTGAAAAGGACTTTGGGTACTTTTGATGCCTTTGTCGTTTTCGTGGTAGCCGCTTTCTGTACATGTTCCCAACCGTTTGCGGCCGAAAGTTTAGAAAAATCTGACGGCAGTTTTACTGCTGCGCTCCAGGGACCGTCCAATGATTTCGCCGTGAGCCAGCTCTGTCCGGCTAGCAGGTAGTATTGAGACTCTGATGGTTCAAAAAAAAGATCCCATCCGGTGTTCAAAACAAACTGCAGCTTGGTACCCTTGATTGGTGCCAGAACCGGTTTGCCCTCCACCGACAGCAGAACAGCGGGTTGCGTGGTGACAAAAATCTGTGGTGGTTCCGTTTTGATCGCCACTGGTTTCACATTCTCCTGACCGGATTGCACACTGGCAATCAAGCGATCGAGTGAGACCGTAAGCGGCTTCCCTGGAAAATTCGATTTCAGTATCGTTTCCATTTTAGCTGCTTCGTCCTCAGACAAGGAAGGGAAACGAACAGCGACGATCTCAATGTTGTTGATCAGAACTGTACGCTTCTCGAAATCGGTTACTGTGTCGCCTTTTAACTCCTCTATTCCGACCGTCGGTTTTCCACCTTTAGGTGTAAGCGTAAAGGCCACGCGTGCCCGTATCTCGCGGAAATTTTTCCATTCATCCACCTGCGGTTGGTAGTAGACAAAACGAGTGCCGTTTCGATCAACCTCGCGGGGCCAACCTGGGTCAATCGACGTCGATGCTGATTTTGCTGCAGTAGATTTCTCCGCTGAATCCAAGGAGAACACGGTTTTCGGTAAAGACGGCGACAGAAAGACCGCAAAGGCTAGCGTACAATGGAGGGACGCTTTCATAAGAAAGATGATCGGGGGGAGTGTGCGTGGTGAAAACCCGTCACACCCTATATCAGAACCCCTGGACCTGATACCAGACATAAGAAATGATCGCAGCGAAATCGGATCGCCAGACCAATGCGATCGGTCTAACTTGCGACCGAAAGGTCGGTTTGTTCTTATCCGGCGGCATTCGCTCCTCGTGTGCAGGGATAAATAGGCTGGTCAAATCGACAACCGGCGAATTACGATTGATTACTGCTGGTCACGAGTTGGCCGCTCGATGGACTATCTTTTCCACAGTTATCCAAAAGAATTGGCGAAACAGATTGTTTCAAGATGGAAGGCCGATTCAAACGTGGGCAAAACACTCCCTCCGGAAGAGGCGCTTGCATCACTCTTGAGTGAGGCGTATCAGGCCAGCTTACTGCGCGAGGAAGATCGCGCTGTTATCTGTCGCCTTATTCTCGTCGATCCAAGTGAGCTGAGCGGCGAAGAAGGACCGCCCAATGGATTACATGTCCTAAAATTCCGCGAAGAGAGACCGTTGAATGAGGACGAGATCAGGCGTTTAAGCCCGACCGCAACTTTTTATCGGACCTTAATTGGAGTACGTTGGGACTCAAACAAAGGGTTTTTAATTTGGGGAATCGTTAACTCCGGTTCACGTTGGATTAACCAGACGGATGGCGGACGCCTGCGCAGCCCGGTCATTCCGGATCGACTGATCATCCACATCCGCGGACCAGGCAGCTTAGTCGCCCTAAGAGGCGAGAATCGCGTGGCAACGCTGCTCAAAGGCAAACTTCAAGGCCACGGCTTCAATATCTATGAAGCAAGTTGGTTAGCCAGCTTGCAAGAGAGGTTCGCGAGGTGGGTTCTCCACGAGTGCTTCAATGCAGGCCATCGTCCTGGTGCAGAGGTAGAACTAGATTTCAGCCGAATGCTTGCTCAAAACGTGATGAGGCGAGTGATTAGCCAAGTCCGAAGAGCGCGGCATGGGGGCATGCTGATCATCATAGCGAGCCCGAATTGGGGTTCGCTGGTCCGACCTGATGGACCGATTTGCCCGAAGTATTGGATTGAAGACACCAAAGCGCGGCGACGCTACCGAGAGCTGCTTTTCGCGGCGGTTCGGACACTGTCAGAGGTTGGACCTCTGCACGGCTTTGGCAGGGTCGGTTGGAAGGAGTATCAGGAGATTCGGGACGACCGCTTGGCGGATCTGGATGAGGCCATTTTTGAGTGCGCTCATCTATTGGCCGATCTGATGGCGGTGGATGGCGCGCTTGTTCTGACCGCGGCAAGAGACATCATCGGTTTCGGTGCAGAAATACATGTGCCAACCCGTGAAAACGAAATCGTACACCGGGCACTTGACATCGAAGCCACGCAGGTAGTCGCAGAGCGCGCGGACAAAGCCGGAACGCGGCATCGTGCTGCCTATCGACTCGCACGGGACCATCCCGAGTGCATGATCATAGTGGTTTCACAGGATGGAAGCGTGCGGTATGTCGGAAACCCAAACGGCAAAGTCACCTATTGGGAAATTCTGTCCATTTAGCCCATCTTGCTTCGAAGTGCTACCAGCAACCGGTCGGTATCAGTGAGTCGAATAAATCCAAACCGCGGCAGCTCGAGATCAATAATGAAATAGATTATCACAGTGATTGTCGCTGCAAACACCACAACATGTAACCAACTGCGCGCCTTCGCCTCAGCCATCGCGTATCCGGCAATCAAGGAACTCACTAGGGCAAGGCCGACCAGGACAACGTAAATCGCGATAGGTGGATGCGTATTGGCCGCTACCACCCGATTGGTCGAATTTGCGATCCAGTCATTAACTGCAGGCAAAAGGACATAGGCGCCTAGCGCCTGGCTTTTTGGATCCTGACACACGGCTATTACCTGATTTTGAATGTCGAGCTTTGACGCAGACGATCTTGAGTATGCCAGTTCGGCGGCGTGCCGATCGGGTAACGCCTTAATTGCTTGGAGCTCGGCGTCGACGTAGTCGCGGAAGCTATTCTTGAGTTTCGCCTGAACCGGCTGAGGAAATAGATCTAGGACATAGTACGCCTTACTCAGGGTATTGACCTCCTGGACAGCTAACTGTCTCCTGGCATCAAATCGCGATGCCGCGCCGGAAAAGGTGAAGGCGAGAAGCAGCGAAAGCAGACTAAAAACGACACCGACGACCACACCATGGCCAGCCTTGGCGCCTTCAGGATCCACGGCCATTTGCCGAGCGCCGATCCGACGGCCGACCTCGAGTAGCAGCAACATCGCGCTAAACAACGCGACAACAAAAAAGGCCGAAAACAAAGTATAGCCCATATCGATTTCGTCCAGACCGCGAATGGACACCGATCAACCGCTTCGCCTTGCAATTCCAACCACGAATAGCCCCGCCTTGCTGACCGTATCGAAAATAGCCCTTATCGCAAAAGGCTGCGGCGGACAAGCCACGAATGGACCCGATCGTAAGAGGCGAAGGCGGATCTATGTCGTAGTTTCTATTCTTATTCGCGTCTCTTCGTGTCCCTTCGTGGTTTGTATCCCTTATTCCTGGCTGGCCTAAACTTTTAAAAAGAAGCGACCAACAAAGATGGAATCAAACTAGGTTCCGTTTTCGAAGGAAGGGAGAGCGCTGCTGTCGGCGATTCGCGAAGGTCAGCTATTAGAGATCGCAGAGCAAATCACCACCACTTTCAAGGAATTCACACACACCCCGAAGTCGAGGCCGCGATTGATGCTGTAAACTCGCCCGACGAATGTTATTACCACCTGCCGTGGGGCAAAATCTTCAGTCGTCTTTTCGTTATAAGTACCTACCGTGGAAGCTCTTATGCTTTATGGCTACCGCGCATGGATTCGAACCATGAATAACGCCTGCAAAGGGCGCACATTCACATTCATAAGCTGTTGTGTTTCAGTGAGTTAGAAAGTCGAGATTTTTTGTTGCTGCATTTGTTGCTGTTACCCGTGTTGCCTTTTCCTTCAACAATGCGTCCTCCTGTACTTGCAAACCGCTTCGGGAGAAAGGACTTTTTCCGCGTCGAGCTCCAGGGCGGTCTCACTTCCTCATTCTCCTTAAAGGCCGCGGGACAAATTTAATCCAGTAGCGAGCCGTCGCAAGGTATAGCATTCCCAAGAAGCTGTCGGCGAGTTGGTCGTACCTTGTGGCGATGGCACGATTGATTTTGAGATGGCCAAGCACGCGCTCGATGCAGTTTCAATCGAGCAGTTTACCGGAGTCCAGGTTGATATCCGCTTGGACCTGTACTCGCTGGGCGTAACGCTCTGGGAGATGGTGACGGGCAAGCCACCATTCCGGCAAACCGCTGGCGAGGTGATGAATCAGCATCAGCATGGGTTCTTCGGTTTTGTCGTCCTGCAACTTCTTCTTTTCATTATCCGTCCACCGCGAGTTGATTCCGAGGGTCTGTGCGCAGGCATTACCATTTACCTAATGCTCGGACTATTCTGGAGCCTTGCTTACAGTCTCATTGACTGGTTGGCTCCAGACTCCTTTGTTTTCAATGCCGTCCCCACTTCCGGCCGTTCGATGCAAGGCTTCCAGGCTCTTTACTTCAGTTTCATCACGCTGAGCACCATCGGCTACGGGGACATTGTTCCTGTTTCAAAACTAGCCCGAATGCTGGCCATAGTGGAAGCGGTGACTGGTATGTTTTACGTGACTCTGCTAATTGCTCGGCTGGTCTCACTCTACTCGGCGAATCAAGCCAGAAATGATTGAGGTGCGAAGCGCAGACAGGACAGTGAGCCCGGGGCGTAGGGTTGGTGGAATCCTGGGTATCGTAGTAAAAAGCGCGTAGCTCTGAAGGGGCGAAACCGGTCCAACGCAGCGCAAAAAAAACTGGACACTATTCGGAGACCAAGATACGACGCAACGTCGCGGACTTTCTTCCGCTCCTTATGAGAGCGGTACGTACTTGACATTGTAACCCAGGGTTCCATCAAGCCTCCACCCTGGGGCTATAATCTTGTCTGCGCTTCGCGCCTCATTAGTTGCGATCCTAAAGTCCGACAGGCTTCTATGAAGCCATTTCTTTTACGCCTTCCGAGTTCGCGGCCCACCGGTCCTGGTTTGAAAAGCCTGCGATAGCTTCGTCGGACACGTCGACGTTATCGATGTTCCTGCATTCCGGTCCCTTCCAACCAGCGCTGCCATTTGATGCACTGATCACCGGATGTGACCAAGGTCCAATATCGGAGTGGAAGCAAATCTATTAACTTCTTTTGTTAACACGCCCGCCGGGCTCGTAGCAGCAGGCTTTTTTCCCAAAAACGACCGACCGGTTCTAAACGAACCAAAACAGCGAAGTATGAAAAGCAGACCGATTGCCATCGTCGCCATAAATTATGTCCTGATCTCCACCGCGCTTGCCGCGGACACCGCGGAAAAATCAACTTCTCCTGAAACAACTGCGATCACAAACCAAGCTGCTCAATATACCAAGGCCTACAACGCTGCGGATGCGAAAGCATTGGCCAAATTCTTTACCGAAGATGTCGAGTATACTGACGAGAACGGACAATTCACTCAGGGTCGCTCGGATATCGAAGACCTGCTAAAAAAGACTTTCGAGCAAAATAAAGGAGCGAAATTGGATGTGGAGGTGGATTCGGTACGGCCGCTCGCTCCAGACGTGATTGAAGAAAAAGGGACAACCACCGTTACCTCTTCGAATGGCGAGAAGCAGTCGTCTGACTATACCGCCATTCATGTGAAAAAGGACGGCGAATGGCTGATTTCCCGCCTGTATGAATTTCAAATACCAGACCCTACCGCCGGCCAGCAACTCAGTGAGCTGGCCTGGATGATCGGAACCTGGAAGGACAAGGGTGGCGGTTCTGCCGTGGAAACGAAAGCCGACTGGGCACGCGGCAACAATTTCCTGACCCGGACATTCAAGGTTTCTCAAGGAGGCGATGTTACCCTCGAGGGCTGGCAAATCATCGGCTGGGATCCTATCGAAAAGCGCATCCGATCCTGGATATTCGACAGCGACGGTGGATACGGCCAAGCCTTCTGGACTCGTGATGGCAACCGTTGGTTGCTGAAGGAGACCAGGGTGTCGGCTGAGGGCAGCGAGTCGAGCGCGGAGCAGACTCTTACCTACGTCAATCCAGACCATTGCACATTTGAATCGGTTAACCGAACCCTGGATGGGGATCCGCAGCCCAACATGGACAAGATCGAAATCGACCGCGTGAAAACGCAATAGGCAATTCCGGAGGTACGGAGATGCACTTCACAATGAGAATGTTGATGGTCGCGATAGCCATTGCGGCATTAGTCGTACATGACGTAGACGCTCGAGGCGGGCGAGGCGGAGGAGGTGGCCGTGGCGGAGGAGGTGGCCGTGGCGGAGGAGGGCGAGCCAGCAGTGGCAGTTTCTCCCGAGGTGGCGGTGGCGGTTACTCTCGCGGCGGCGGTGGCAGCAGTTTTTCGAGGTCGGGTGGAGGATCGAGGGGAAGTAACTTCTCCCGGTCATCTGGTTCTTCGAGAAGTTTTGATCGTTCCAGTTTAGAGCGTTCCTCGAGGACTTCTTCCAATTTCAATCGAGGAGGTGGCGGTCGAGTTCCTTCCCGAGACACCGGTTCGCGTACCAGGGGTTCCGGGCAACGGCTGGCCAACAGCTCGGCCCAATTACCCTCGTCCGGGCGGATCAATCGATCCGATACCAATCGGCCCTCGACCAAGCCCGCTCGCCCGGGTACCGGGGCTGGCCAAGGTCTTGCCAATCGCCCGGGTGCCGGGGCTGGGCAAGGTCTTGCCAATCGACCTGGCAACCGGGACGTGGGCAATTTCTTAAACCTTGACACCAACGCTGGTGGCGGACGCTTAAGCGGGTCGAAATTGGCATCGGGACAACGACCGAATCAATTACCGGCCAATACCCAACGACAAGGACTCAGCCAACGCATTGGCGCAGGCACTCTCGGCGCAGCGACTCTCGGGGCGGGGACTCTCGGCGCGGCGGGTCTCGGCGCAGGTAATCGCGAGCAACGTTTTGCGGCCGGCGAAAACCGCCCGAACTGGAACGAGTGGAGCCAGAATCGAGGAGACAAATGGCAACAGGCGGTCAATAATCGTCAGGATTCTTGGAACAATTGGTCCAACCAGCGACAGGACAGGCTTAACAACTTTCAGCAAAATCAGGATCAACGCTGGGACAATTTGAATAACGCGCGCGAGGATCGTCAAGCCTGGAGAGATACCAACCGGGAGGATTGGCAGAATTATCGCAAAGACACATGGGATTACCGCTATGATCGCGCCGACCAGATCTGGAACGATGTCAAGGACTACCACGATGATCTTTTTGACGACTACTGGTGGGGCAGCTCGTATCCGGGTTACATAGGTGCATATCCAAGCAATCCCTGGTGGTGGTGGGCTCCTGCTACCGCGGGGTTTGTAAGTGGGTTCGTTACGGGCGCCGCAACTTCTGAACCTTACTACTACGATTACGGCGTAAGCACCGTCTACCAGGGCGATACGGTCTATGTCGATGGCAAGCCTGCGGGCTCGACAAAAGCCTATACCGAAAAGGCTGTCACACTTGCTAATACGGTTGCAGAAACGTCTCCTCCCACACCCGCTAAAAAAGAGGGGTCGGAGGAGTGGCTACCGATGGGCGTTTGGGCTCTGACCCAAGAGCAAAAAGGGGATGCGGTTATGTTCTTTCAGCTCTCGATCAGCAAGCAGGGCGTCATCAGCGGCGCTTATAAAAACACTTTGACCGGCGGGAGCGAACAGATCATTGGCTCGGTGGACCGTGAAAACCAACTGGCTGCTTGGCGAGTCGGCCAAAACGGCAAGACCATAATTGAAACCGGTCTGTACAACCTGACGAGAGATGTAACATCTGCCGCTATCCATTTTGATACGGGTAATACTCAGACTTGGCTCATGGTGCGCCTGCCTCAGCCAACCATGCCGGACCAGCCGACCAAATTGGAAGATATCGATCGGACTCCACCACCGTATGCGCCGGCAAAAAAAGAGAGCTGACCGGCCCGCAAATCCCACAAGTCAAACCGAAGCGGCGCTCATTGCCGGCTAGCGAGTCAGCGCTTTCGCCAGACACGACGAACGGTATAGGTCCCTGACTCACCTGTTATTTTGAGCGTGCCAGTTAAAATGAGCGTCTTTCCCCTATCCGCTAATTCGCGAACAATAGTAAATTGGGCGTCGCGCGAATCCTTGGTGCGAAGAGAAACGGCTGAGATTAGTTGTGTCCTATCGGCGGACCAAAAAGTCCGAATCGTGTATCGCCCGGTGCGGGATTCTTCCTTGGTCTCGGGTTTGTTATCGATACGCATCACGTCCGTCCTGTTAAATGCGGGACCTCGGATGTGGACCGTTAGCAAGTGTGGCGTTTGAATGTAGGTCGATTGAAGCTGTAGCGAGGATCCCAGCGTGCGTTCGACCCAGGAAGCTCCCAGCCGCTTCAGTATCGGTTCCGGAGAGCTGGAAGCGCGAAGATCAAGCACCCAGGTTCCGCTCAAGTCGGTCGACCCGGCCGCACCAGAAACCAACCAAAAAAACCCGGTAATGACCAACAGTAAGCGCATTGTGAAATAAGCGACGATCGCCCTCATGGTAGCGATAACTTTTCTTAGAGATCAACTCATCGAAGCTTCGTTCGGCAGACTATCATGCCGCTTCGCGTACTGCACTACGCACTAGCGTGAGAAACGCCTCGTCGTCGAACGGCTTGACCAGAAACGCTAATGCCCCTCCTTTTAATGCGGCCGCGCGAATCGGTGATTCCTCGCGACCGGTTATCATGATCACTTGCGTCGCCGGCGATAATTCGCTCAGGCGCTCCTGCACTTCAATACCGTTCGTTTCCGGCATCCAGACATCAAGTATGGCCAGCTTCACCGCATGCTCTTTGGCGTATGCGAGGAACTGATCTGGGCTATCGAACGTCCACGCCTCAAAGCCATCCGAATCGAGCAACTCCTGAAGTGAACTCAGAACTGAGACGTCGTCGTCGACAATGCAAATCGACCCGGTGATTCTAGGCACGTGTGGCGGCGCTGAGTCCACAATTAACTTTAAGATAGCGCCCGCTTATTTCTATGGCCCTTAGGGGCCAGACGGGGCCGGCGTGACGCCCGCCTTTTGAGCCAAGCGGGCTAGCTGGGCCACGGAGTCTACACCCATTTTGTGCATCACGCGGCCGCGATGCGTTTTGATCGTCCGTAGCGCAGCGCCGAGTTCTGCGGCGATCTGTTTGTTAAGCAACCCCGCGAGCACTAGCCGGAAGACTTCGAACTCCCGAGGAGTGAGCGTCGCCAGACGTGCGCGGATTTGCGCGACTTCGTCGTGCCTTCGCCAATTCTCAGCCGAGCGCGCGAGGGCCTGTCCAACCGCGCTCAGCAGAGCCTCGTCTTCAAAAGGCTTTGGTAGAAAGTCGACTGCACCGAGCTTCATAGTCTGGATACCCATCGGGATGTCGCCGTGTCCGGTGATAAACACGATTTGCTCCAGCCGACCCCTCTCCGCCAATTGCCGCTGGAGCGCCAGACCGTCGAGCCCCGGCAGTTGCACATCGAGTATAAGGCACGCCGGACCAACGTAAGGAGCTTGTGCCGAGTACTCGGCGGCGCTCGCAAAAGTCTCGACCGCGTAATCGGCGCTCTCCAGCAAATTAGCCAAGCCCGTGCGAACCGACTGGTCGTCATCCACAAGGAAAACCCGCGATTCCCGCTCTCTCATGCCATGCCCTCCGTGACGGCCGGTAAAGAGAAGTACACGCACGCGCCTCCACCCTCGGCATTCACGGCGGCCAAATCGCCGCCGTGCGAGGTGATGATCGATCGTACAATGGCAAGGCCCATCCCCAGACCGTCGTGCTTTGTCGAAAAGAAGTGCTCGAAAATCCGCTCGGGATTTTCTGTCGGCAGCCCGGTCCCAAAATCGCGCACACTCACTCGGACGCTCCCACCAATTTCGCACTCGGTGCGAATAATCACCCGGCGCTCTGGTACCGGCATCTCGCGCATGGCGTCAAACGCGTTAATGATGATATTCAGCAACACTTGCTGGAGCAGCACTGGATTGGCTTTGACCATCGGCAGCTTAGGATCCAGATCCGTCACAATAGCGCAATGCCGTTCGACCGCGTCCGATCGGACGAACAGCATTACCTCGCCGATGATACTATTGAGGTTGACCGAACTTCGTACCTCCTCGCCCTTGCGCACCATGCCTCGGATACCGCGGATAATTTCGCCCGCTCGGCGAGCATCCGCGACCACCGATTCGAGCAGCCCATCTATTTTTAGCATGCTCGCGCGTCCTTTTGCGATAAAACGCCTGCCCGCGCTGGCGTTGTTCATGATTCCAGTCAACGGCTGGTTCAACTCGTGGGCCAGCGATGCAGCCATTTCCCCCAGGATCTCGACCCTACCAAGCAGGGTGAGTTCTTCACGGTACTGCCGTACTTCCGCTTCGGCCTTCTTTCGGGCAGAAATATCTACAATAACGGTCAAAACGAGAACACCTTCCTGACTTTGGATGTGACTAAGCTCGAACTCGATCGGAAACTCGATCCCATCTTTTCGGCGGGCAAACAATTCCCTTTCAGCGCCCATGGCCAGCGTCGCAGGCGCGGCAGGAAAGCACGCCCGATGAACCGGGTCTTCGCTGCGGAACCGCTCCGGCACAAGGAGTTCGATGGATTGCCCGACGAGCTCTTCGCGGCCATAACCGAACAATTTTTCGACGCTGGCGTTCACCAGCACGATTCGGCCTTGCGCGTCGGCTAGGACTATGCCGTTCGGCGAACCTTCGACGACAAGCCGGAACTGTTCCTGCGCCTGCTTGCGCTCAGTGATGTCAATGGCAGACCCGACGTACCCGAGGAATGTGCCGTCGGCGGCAAAGCGCGGCGTTCCATTATCCAGAACCCAGCGATACTCACCGTCACTTCGACGCAAGCGATATTCCATTGTGAACGGCTGCCGCGCGTCAAAAGAGTTAACATAGACTTTAAGGCAGCGGTCGAAGTCTTCGCGGTGAACGCCTTCCGCCCATCCGTTGCCAAGCTCTTGCTCCAACGCACGGCCGGTAAAGCCAAGCCAACCTTTGTTGAAAAAGGTGCACAGCTTGTCCGGGCCCGAGATCCAAATCATCACAGGTGCTGTGTTGGCCATGACGCCAAAACGAGCCTCGCTTTCCCGCAGCGCGTCTTCCGCTTGCTTCTGCGCTGTCACATCCATCGAGACGCCGAGCAGCCTGGTGCTGTTGGTGTCCCCATCGTTTGTGCAATGGCCCCATGCGCTGATCCAGCGCAGCGTCCCATCCGCCAGCACTATGCGATACTCCATGGCGTAATCACCCTTGGTCTCGATCGCGCCCCTGATTGCAGCATCTCGAGCCGCACGGTCCTGCGGATGCACACGCGCGGTCAATGCCTCGTAATCCACCCACTCGTTCGGAGCGAAGCCGAGCAAGGTGCGTCCTTTATCCGTCATCCAAATCTCATTTCCACTCACATCCCACACCCAAATGCCCAGGTTGGCGGCCTTCGCCGCGAGGCTCATCCGCTCCTCGCTTTGGCGCAGTGAAGCCTCTGCTTTACGGCGCCATAACCTTTCCACAACCAACCCGGTGATCAGGAGCGCCTGAAGGATAATGGCTCCCAGTACAACGAGAATGAACGTGCGATCGGTCTCCCACAGACTCGCGGGCCGCAGCCGCACTTCAGCATTCGCTGGCACCCGCCACTCGGGCAGGCCCACCCTCTTTAGTGCCTGCCAGTTTATAAGCACAGGATTACGGCTCTCGGTATCCGACGTGCCGTATGGTACCCACTGCCCGCGCAGTGTCTTCAACGCCAGCTCCGCGGTACTCCGCGCGTTTTCGCCAAAATCGAACATAGCCCCGCCGACCACCCCTGCGTCCAGAAACTGTGAGGAGACACCATAGACCGGGGCTTTCGAAGCGCGTGCGAGATCCCGTACGGCATCGACCGATGAAGTTGATTGTCCCGCCCCGTCGCGCAGCATCGAAATGAAAAGCACGGCCGACTCTCGAGGTACTCGGCTTACTTCATTCACGGTTTCTACAAGTGACTTGTCCGTAATCCAACGCACGCGCAACCGCGAACGAAATCGTTCCATGATTCTGCGCGTCTCCTCCGCCCAGCGTTGATCAAAGCCGGAGGTGCCGCTCACACAGACGATCTCCGGAACATCGGGCTGTAGCTGTAGGATCAACTCGACCGTGCGTTCAATGTCGAAATGTGCGGTGATCCCTGTCGCATTCGCAGGTAGGCGCAAATTCTCAAGCTCTCGCCGATCGACCGCGCAAAAGACCACCGAGGCGCCGGGAAAGAGCTCACGGTGACCAAGCACAAAGTCCAACGCAAAGCCGGTAACCGGTACAACCAAGTCAATTTGTCGTCCCGTGTAACGTTCTTGCAGATAGCGCACGAGGCTGCTCTCGTATTGCTCCGGCGGGAACCGGGTAAAGTCCAGGTATTCAGAAAATAATTCGATTCGGGGCGAGGTGGAAGCGTGGAAAACCCAGCGAATATTGTCTTCGACCGCCTCCACCGCCGGCAGATCGCCCCGCTCGCCGTACAGGACGAGTACGGACTTTTCGGTTGCGGGTGGAACGCTGGCAAACGTGCTGGCCACGAGGAGCAAAGCGCCCTTAACGAAGGCGCTCAGCTCGATTAGCCGGCAAGACAATCGCGATACACGGATGGGCACAGGAGAGGCTACAAATTTATCTGAGGAGCCTCGATAAAGTAAAGAAATCCAACGAGCCGGCAACGCGCATCGGCCGGCAGATTTGTGCGCGATGCAGGCCTGCAGTGGAATTCCGCCGTCGCTTCGCTATGACGCGATCTCTGCTTTTCGAACGCGCCGAAGCTCGAAGAGCGAAGGTGGTCTCCGGCCGCGCCGGAAAATTCCGCTGCTTTTTTGGAGAGAAGAGTCTAAAGCGCTCTGTTTGGAATCACTTGTGCTAAAAACGGTATTAAGCGTGTGGCGCCAACTTGCGTGGATGAGTCATGTTCTCGGGTTTGAGGATGTCGTCGAGTTGGGCTTGGGTAAGCAGGTTTTTTTCAAGTACCAGTTCGTAGACGCTACGGTTGGTGACGAGGGCTTCCTTTGCGATAGCCGCGCTCTTTTCGTAGCCGAGCACCGGATTGAGGGCAGTGACCAGCCCGATGGAATTTTGCACATAGGCGAGACAACGTTCGCGGTTAGCTTCGATGCCAGTAATGCAGCGGGTGTTGAGGATAATCGCAGCGTTGCGCAGGAGTGTGAGGCCGAAAAGCAAGTTAAAGGCGATGATCGGCTCGGCCATATTCAGCTCAAGTTCGCTCGCTTCGCAGGCCATGGATATAGCAACGTCGGTTCCGATGATCTGGAAACAAACCTGGTTGACTACTTCGGGAATCACCGGGTTCACTTTGCCGGGCATGATCGAGGAGCCAGGCTGCATCGCAGGCAGGCGGATTTCGTAAAGTCCGCAGCGCGGACCGGATGAGAGCCAGCGCAGGTCGTTGCATATTTTTGAAAGCTGCACGGCGGCGGTCTTCATCACGCTGCTGATCAGTGCGAACTCGCCCGAATCCTGAGTAGCCTCGACCAGGTCGTCAGCCAGCGTGACCGGTAGACCGCTGATTTCCGCGAGGCGTCGCGTGCACAGCTCGGAATAACCAGGTGGGCTGTTAATGCCAGTACCAATGGCGGTGGCACCCATGTTCACCTTGAGAAGTTCCGTGCTGACCTGCTCCAGGTGACGGATGCCGTCGCCGATCATCACGGCATAGGCGCCAAGCTCCTGCCCAAGGGTCATCGGCACCGCGTCCTGGTTTTCGGTGCGCCCCATTTTTAGCACATCAGCAAATTCGTCAGCCTTGGCTTTGAGACCAGTCTGGAGTTCGCGCAACGCTGAGACGGTGTCACGGAGGGTCAACACGACGCCAAGCTTCACTGCGGTTGGGTAAGCGTCGTTTGTCGACTGTGAGCAATTCACGTGGTCGTTCGGATGGAGATATTGGTATTCCCCTTTGCGGTGGCCAAGTAGCTCGAGTGCGCGGTTCGCAATGACCTCATTGGCGTTCATGTTTGTGGAAGTGCCGGCGCCACCCTGAATCATGTCTACGGTGAAATGCTGGTGCAGCTGGCCCCCGATGATTTCGTCGCAAGCGGTCGTGATCGCTTCTGCGCGCTTCGAATCGAGCACGCCAAGCTCGGAGTTTGCGGCTGCCGCGGCTTTCTTTACGAAAGCGAGCGCGCGGACAAAGTGCTCGAAGTGGCTTAAAGGGATGCCGGAGAGTGGGAAGTTTTCCGTGCCGCGCAAGGTTTGCACGCCGTAGTACGCGGTGTCGGGTACCTCGCGTTCACCGAGAAGGTCGTGCTCCCTCCGCCAAGTCGCGACAATCGGCGCCGGGCCGCCCCCAAGTTGTTCACCGGCCGCGCGCAGCCGCGCACTGAGACGCCGGGCGATATGCCCAACCATCCGATAAAAGAGCTCGGGCTTCGCACCGCGAACTTCTTCAAACACCGCACGCGGAATCTGCCATACGCGCGCTGCGGTCAACGCGATGGCTGACCCGGAATGCGGTAAGTCGTCGAGCATCACCCCCTCGCTGAAACCGGTACCCGGTGTGAGCGTAGCGAGCCGGACGGAGCTGCCGTGCAGTCCGCGAACGATTTCGATTTCACCTTCCTCGACGATGCCCATCCACAGACGCGGCGTGGATTCGTGGAAAAGGTAGTCGCCGGCTTTATAGCTGTGCGATGCTCCGCGCGCGATGATCGCCTCTAGATCGGTAGCAGAGACGCCCACGGTCTGTGCGAGGGTAGCGATGCGTTCAGGAGTGATATTCATGGTAAGCGGATGTGGTTTTTCGTGAGGTGTTTCATTTTGCAATCACGCCGCCGATGAGCAGGCCAATGGCGACCGCGACAATTGTGCTGACCAGGCCCGGGATAAGAAAGGAGTGGTTGATCACGTATTTGCCGATCCGCGTGGTGCCGGAGCGGTCGAAGTTGATCGCAGCGATGATCGTGCCGTAGTTGGGAATGAGGAAATAGCCGTTCACCGCGGGGAACATACCAATCAGCAACCCGGGCCATATGCCGAGAGAAAGGCCGAGCGGCATCAGCGCTCGGGTCGTCGCGGCCTGGCTATAGAGCAATACCGACGCAAAGAACAAACCGAACGCGAAAGTCCACGGTGCCGCCGACGCCATCGCGCTGAGGCCACCAATGATGGTATCGCGGTTGGCATTGATGAAGGTGTCGCCCAGCCAGGCCAGCCCAAGAATGCCAATGATTGCAGTAATGCCCGACTGGCAGGTCTTGCACCTGGGCACTTCGGCAACCGGAGCCCTGGTCACCGTCAAAATCACCGCAGCGACGGCGAGCATGACAATGGCGATGGCAAAAGGCATTGATAGAATGACCGGCTTTTCCACGCCGGGCACCGTCCGCAGTTCCGGGAAAATGCCCGACAGTACGACCAGCGCCACGCCCGCAAGAAAGATGAGGGCGCTGGCCATTGCGCCGGGCTTGAGCGGAGCGCTCCCTTCTCTACCAGCCGTGCGGTGTGGCTCCAACTGAGGCACCGCGCCCGGATTGAGCGGAGCGTTAGTTTTGGCGCCAGCCGTGCCGGGTGACTCTACCTCACCGGATGCTAGCCTTTTTTGATACTCGGGATCGTCTTTCAATTCCTTGCCGACGCGGAGTTGGACTAAGGATGCGACGAAGACCGCGATGAGTGTGGATGGCACGCAGATGATGAGGATCTGCACCAGTCCGATATGATACGGCGCGAGCAACCCGATCATGGCGGCAGTCGCCGCAGAGACCGGACTCGCGGTAATCGCCTGCTGGGAAGCGATCGTTGCAATGGCCATCGGCCGCTCCGGCCGGATGCCATTTTCATGCGCCACTTCATAGATCACCGGCAGCAGCGGATAGACGATGTGTCCCGTGCCCGCGGCAAAGGTGAAGCCATAAGTAACCAGCGGCGCGATGATAGTAATCTGCTTGGGATTCTTTCGGATAATCCGCTCCGCAACTCGCACCAGGAAGTCGATTCCACCGGCCACTTCCATCGCTGATGCGGCCATAATCACCGTGAGAACGATGAGCAGCACTTCGCCAGGGATGTTCGCCGGCGCAACATCGAAGCAAACAACCAGCACGAGCAATCCCATGGCTCCCCACAAGCCAAGTCCAACCCCTCCCATCCGTGCACCCATCGCGAGGGCGCCGGCGATGACGAGAAATTCGAGGATCAGTCTCCAGTCCATAGTTTGAAACTGGGCGGACAAAGTTGCATGTAACGATGAAATTCAGCTCGTGAAAACGTGAAGGCTCTTTCGGCCAAGCGGCTCGCACCTACTGAGCCGAAGCTATCAACTCTGATCGGGCGCTGCTATGGCACCTTGGGGCAATGCCACAGCACAGGTAGTTGTAAGGGCAATATGATCAGCCCTGGTCCGCAGTCCCTCCGTTTAATAGAATACCGCGCGGTTATACTCCCAGTTCATCCGAGCGATGTACAAAACTGAAATCTGCTGGGGACATTCCACCTGGCACGCCTCGGTATTGCTGCAGTGGCCGAAGCCCTCCTTATCCGTCTGCAGAACCATTTGGCGCACGCGCCGGCGGGTTTCTATCTGGCCCTGCGGCAATAGAGCCAGATGAGTGATTTTGGCAGAGGTAAATAGCGCTGCGCTGGAGTTCTTGCAGGTAGCGACGCAAGCGCCGCAGCCGATGCATGCGGCTGCATCGAACGCCGCCTCGGCTACATCATGACGAATAGGAATGCTGTTGGCTTCCGGTGCTCCGCCGGTACTCGCCGAAGTGTAGCCCCCAGCCTGAACGATGCGATCAAAAGCACTGCGATCTACTTTCAGATCACACTTTATTGGAAATGCAGCGGCCCGAAAAGGTTCTACATAAATGGTATCACCATCTTTAAATGTCCGCATATGCAACTGACAGGTGGTTGTATTGGGAAGCGGACCGTGCGCCCGTCCGTTTATCATGACTCCGCATTGGCCACAAATGCCCTCGCGACAGTCGTGATCAAACTCCACCGGTCTTTCTCTTTGCCGGACAAGCTGTTCATTCAGCATGTCCAACATTTCCAAGAACGACATATCCGGGTTTACATTCGGCAAGTCATAGTCCACTAACCGGCCTTGTTTGGCCTGGCTTTCCTGTCGCCAAATTTTGAGTTGCATCCGCATATCGAACGGCCCGTTATTTGTAACTTCTTACTGTCGGAGTGACGTAATCGAACTGCAGGGATTCCTTGTGCAGGACCGGCTCCTGGCCGACCCCGATCCACTCCCACGCGGAGGTGAAAGCGAAGTCGCGGTCATTCCGAACGGCTTCCCCATCGGGTGTTTGATATTCTTCGCGAAAATGGGCGCCGCATGATTCTTCTCTAGTTAAGGCGTCGTAACACATTAACTCGCCTAGCTCGAGATAGTCAGCTATCCGGCCCGCTTTCTCGAGCTCGCTGTTCAGGTCAGGACCGCCCGGAATAAGCAAGTCGGCATAGAACTGGTCTCGCAGAGAACGAATCTGCCTAATACCTTCTTCTAGTCCGGCGCGGGAACGCGAGAGGCCGCATTTATCGTATAAAATCGTCCCCAAGGCTTTATGGAAGTGGTCGGACGGCGTCGTCCCCTGAATACCCAACAATTGCTGCAATTGCCGGAGCGCCGCTTCTTCTGTGTCTGCGAACGCCGGATGGTCGACCGAGATCGGCCCGCTTTTGATTTCACCGGCCAGGTAGTTAGGGATCGTGGCTGGGGCAATAAAGTAACCGTCTACGCAAGCCTGCAGCAAAGAGTTAGCTCCTAACCGGTTTGCACCGTGATCGGCAAAATTGGCTTCGCCCAACGCATAGAGCCCAGGAATCGTCGTCATCAGTTCGTAGTTCACCCACAGACCACCCATGGAAAAGTGTGCCGCCGGCGATATGCGCATCGGTTCCCGATAAGCGTCTACGCCAGTAATTTTTTGATACATGCGAAAAAGGTTGCCGTACTTCTCCTCTATCCGCTGCCTCCCCTGTTCGGCGATAGCTCTGGAAAAATCGAGATAGACGGCGTTCTTGAGCGGTCCTACTCCATAACCGGCATCGATCCTTTCCTTAGCCGCACGTGAGGAAATATCACGAGGGGAAAGGTTACCAAACGCCGGATAGCGGCGTTCGAGGTAATAATCTCTATCTGATTCCGGAATATTATTTGGCGCCCGGTGCTCTTCCTGATTTTTCGGTACCCAAATACGGCCATCGTTTCGCAACGACTCAGACATTAACGTCAGCTTTGATTGATAATCTCCGGATTGGGGCAGGCAGGTAGGATGGATCTGGGTCCAGCTCGGATTGCCAAAAAAAGCTCCCCGCTTATGAGCGCGCCAGATGGCGGACGCGTTACAACCCATGGCCAATGTCGACAAATAATAGATCTTGCCGAATCCGCCGGAAGCCAACACTACCGCGTGGGCACCGTGGCGCTCTACCGCGCCATTATCCATGTTGCGTACAATGACGCCGCGTGCCTTCCCGTCGATCGTCACCAAATCCAACATTTCATGACGCGGAAAAAGCGTAACCGTACCGGCGGCTACCTGTCGCATCAGCGCTTGGTAGGCTCCTAGAAGCAACTGTTGACCGGTTTGCCCTCTGGCGTAAAACGTTCGTGATACCTGAACTCCGCCAAAAGAACGGTTGCTGAGGTATCCGCTATACTCACGGGCGAAAGGCACACCCTGAGCCACAGCCTGGTCAATCAGATTGGCGCTACACTCTGCCAATCGGTACACATTCGCTTCGCGAGAACGAAAGTCACCGCCCTTAATAGTGTCATAGAACATGCGGAAAACGGTGTCCCCGTCATTCTTATAGTTCTTGCAGGCGTTAACGCCGCCTTGCGCGGCAACTGAATGGGCGCGTCTGGCACTATCCTGAAAACAAAAGCAAGTTACCTGGTAACCCATCTCACCTAAAGACGCTGCCAGTGAGCTGCCGGCCAAGCCAGTTCCTACCACAACTATCTTTAGATTTTTGCGGTTAGCAGGACTCACCAGCTTAGCGGTCGAACGATAACGGCTCCACTTTTGCTCTAGTGGTCCGTCGGGTATTTTTGCGTCCAACGTAATCATAGTCTCGCGAAGTGAACGTACAGCGGTATAAGAGCGAAGCCCGCGCTGATGCCTATGCTGTAGGCCCAGCCGGCGATTCGAATCCAGTTAGCGTAGCGCGGGAGATAGACACCAAGCGTCCGAGCAGCACTGAAAAAACCATGCAGTAAGTGGTATCCGAGTGCCACCATGCACAGGACATAGATTAGAACATACCAGCCGTTGCGGTATACCGTGACTACCAGGGTATACAGATCTTCCTGGCCATCTTTGTCTAAAGGCAGATGGCCAAACTGCACCTGATACCAGAAATCCCGTAAGTGGATAATGAGGAAAAAAAGAATAACCGTGCCCAGCAACCCCATTTTGCGAGAGTACCACTTGCTGCTTACGCCGCGACGGTCGTACTCATAACGCCTCCCATTCGATTGCCGGTTCTTTATTGTGATTACGAGCGCATAGACGGCATGAGCCGCTATGCTGCCAAACAAAATATAGGAAATGACGTGGATAAAGATATTTTCAGAAAGCAGCTTCGAATAAAAATTGAATTGCCACTGGGCCACTTGGGTTGGTAACAGCAGTTGCAGGTTGCCTAATAGGTGGATGACGAGAAAGATACACAGGAAGAGTCCGGTGATCGCCATCAAGTTCTTCTCGGCTAACGTATGCGATAGGCGCTGTCGTATCTGACCGGGCGCTTCCGGCTGCTTCTCGAGCAACCCGCTATCGGGGTCATGTACCGGGCCGTCCACCAGGGATACGCCGGTCTCAGGATCATGATTACTGTTGCTCATACTAGGCTCATCGTTGGTCTGCTACTGAGCAAAGCAGATGCTAAACGAATGTTAGTTGTTAACTGCAAAAATTCACTTGCGCTCTCGTCCGTAGAAATGCTCACGCAATATTCGAACCAACACTTCGGTCGCGCTCGGGTGCACGACCGAGAGATTGGCGACCCCACGCGCCGTTAGGCGGTTAGCCATTGCCGTGGAGACGAGATTGATAATCTCCGCCGCTCGAGAGCCAATTCCCAGGCACCCCAGAATGCGGTCGGTTTCCGTGTCGAGCAAACATTTTATAGCCATTTGTTCGCGCTGGACAGTGCTGAGATCGTTATCGGTAAAGAGTGGACCGTTCCAGGCTAACGCTTTGACTTGGAGCCCGGCATCCTTGGCTTCGTCCTCGGTCCAGCCGATGCTCGCAATCGGCGGATCGGTGTGTAGAAATTCTGGGAACCAGCGTTTGTCGAATCGGGCCGCTGTTCCCAGAATGTTTCGCACGGCCACATCGGCCTGAGCCGCGGCAACACTGTCAAGCAAGGCAATGCCATTAACGTCACCCACTGCATAGACTGACTCGGTTGGTGTTTGCATCTTCTCATCGACTGAAATCCAAGCACCGCTAGTCAACCCCACCGATTCCAGGCCGAGGTCATCGCTGTTCGGGATTCTGCCAGTCGCGATGAGGGTAATGTCTGGTTGAACAACTGTGCCCGTGGACAATTTATAGCTTGTTGAGTTCCCGGTAATGTGCGGCGGCAGCTGGACCGATTCATTCAAGAGAACTTCAACCCCGGCTGCTACCAGAACACTACGAAATTGCTCACCCGCGATTGGATCCCAACTCGGTAACAAGCGGGACTTACATTCGGCCAAGGTTACTTGAGTACCGAACGCTCGATAAATCGCAGCAATTTCACAGGCGATATAGCCAC
>Ga0207684_10000683_pt1 | contig 40239 bp, 47 predicted proteins | sample KBSK5501metaG_FD_184342 | JGI IMG/M metagenome (GOLD analysis project Ga0207684, IMG submission 184342) | Corn, switchgrass and miscanthus rhizosphere microbial communities from Kellogg Biological Station, Michigan, USA - KBS K5-50-1 metaG... | ecosystem: Host-associated > Plants > Roots >... | reverse complement strand
TGACGGGGTGCTGTCGGCCGCGAGGCGCGCGGGTTTCCGCGGCGCGACGACGGCCGCCGAGGTCTTCGAGGCCGCCCGCAGCGGCGACCAGAAGGCTCGGGACGCGGTCGCGTTGGTCGCCGAGGGGATCGCCCTCGGGATAGCGGCGATCGTGCCGGTTCTCGACCCGGCTCTCGTGATCCTCGGCGGCGGGATCGGTCGCAACGCGGACATGCTCCGCGAGTCGCTGGAGCGGGAGCTGCGTGCGCTGTCGCCGTTCCGGCCCCGGATCGAGGTCTCGTCGTTGGGCGAGGAGGCCGAGCTGATGGGCGCCGTGTCGCTGGCGCTCGATGCGGCGCAGGATCGTCTGTTCTCCCGGATGGACGGGGGACGGCGGGTAGCTGTATGAGTCGGTCGGACGTGCGGTAGAGGCGAGGAGGAACGACATGAGACGGTTGTTGATGGTCGTGGCGGTTGTGGCTCTGGTGGCGACGGCGTGTTCATCTGGAAGCAACAGCCCCGGCGGGCTCCAACCGTCCGCGCAGGCATCGTTGACGCCCGCTTCGTGTTCGACGAAGGGGCTTACCACGGTGGGCGGGCCGAGCGCGGGGCCAAGTGGCGAGCAGCCGGTGACCATCCAGCTCTGGAGCTTCTACAGCAGTGGCGAGTTCAAGAAGTACTGCGAGGTTCTCCAAGACTTCCATCAGAAGTATCCGTGGATCTCGATCCAACATACCGGCGGTAAGTCCGACCAGGACATCTTCCGGGCGGTCAACTCAGGCACCGCGCCGGATCTGGCGATCACCTCGGGCCCCGACAACGTTGCGAAGTTCTGCTCCGCCAACACCTACACGAACCTCGCGACGTACCTCCAAAACGACAACATCGATCTTGCGGCGATCGTCCCCGACGCCGCGCTTCGCTACACCAGCTACAACGGGGATCAGTGCTCGCTCCCCGTCCTGTCGGATGCGTACGGCCTCTACTACAACAAGGACATGTTCTCCAAGGCCGGCATCGCGACCGTCCCGAAGACGCTATCGGAGCTCGAGACCGACGCGAAGAAGCTGACGGTGTTCAACGCCGACGGCTCGATCAAGGTGGCCGGCTACGTTCCGTTGCAATCCTTCTACGAGAGCACACAGCTCTACAACGGCGACTACAGCGGTGGCATCTGGTACGACCAGAACGGCAACTCCGCGTTCGCGTCGGACCCGAGCTGGGCCAACCTGCTGCAATGGGAGAAGGGCTTCATCGCCGATGTCTACGGCTCCGACGGTTACCACAAGCTGCAAGAGTTCTTCTCCAAGCTCGGCGGTCCCGACTCCGAGTGGTCGAGTTCCCATGGCTTCGAGACCGAGCAGGTGGCCATGATGATGGACGGTGAATGGCGCAACGCCTTCATCGCCGATGACGGGTCCAAAGTGAACTATGGCACCGCGCCCTTCCCGGTCGCGGATGACACCCCTGACCTCTACGGAGCGGGGCAGATCGGAGGGGACGTGGTCGGGATCCCGTCGAACGCGAAGAACCCGGACGCGGCGTGGTTGTTGCTGAAGTACCTGGCGCTCGACACGAGCGCAGAGGTCAAGCTCGCGACGATCCTCAAGAACGTTCCGACCACGTTCGAGTCGCTGAAGGACCCGGGGCTCAACAGCGACGAGCACTTCAAGGTCTTCCTCCAGATCTTCGGGAACGCGCACTCCGGATACAAGCCGCTGACGCCGATCGGCGATACCGACACCAGCCTATGGGGTTCGTTCATCGACAAATGGGAATCGGGCGGGGTCACCGACCTGCAGGGCGGTCTGCAGGACCTGGCGACCCAGATAGACAACCAGCTCCAGTTGGGGTGAGCACGAAGACCGACACCATCGCTGCAGGGGCGGCGGGTGCGACGCCGGCACGCCGGCGGCGCACCCGCCGGAGGTACCTCACGGTCGCGGCGTTCATGTCGCCGTGGATCGTTGGGTTCCTGGTGCTCTACGTATACCCGATGCTCGCGAGCCTCTACTACTCCTTCACGAAGTACGACGGCAGCAAGGCGGGCCCTCGGTGGACCGGGCTGTCGAACTACCAGTTCATGTTCACGAAGGATGCGCTCTTCTGGCTGTCGCTCCGCAACACGATCTGGATGGTGCTCGTGAGCGTCCCGCTCGCGATCGTGCTGGGGGTCGGCTCGGCGTACGTGCTGACGAAGCCGCGCCGAGGGCGTGCGTTCTACCGAACGGCGTTCTTCCTGCCGACCATGGTGCCCGCGGTCGCGGCGGCGGTCGCCTTCCTCTTCCTCCTGAACGCCGGTGGTCCCATCGATCACATCCTCGGGTTCTTCCATCTCCCTCAGCCCCTGTGGTTCGTCAGCGCCCAGTGGTCGAAGCCGGGTCTGGTCGTGATCGGGCTCTGGGGCGTCGGGAGCACGATGATCATCTTCCTGGCGGCGTTGCTCAACGTGCCCGCGCATCTGTACGAGGCGGCCGACATCGAGGGCGCGAATGCGTGGCAGAAGTTCCGGCGCATCACCCTGCCCATGATCAGCCCCGTGATCTTCTTCACGGCGGTGATCGGGGTGATCTACGGGTTCCAGTACTTCACCGAGGCCTACGTGGTGGGCGCGAGCGTTGGGAGCGCGGCCGGCGGCTCCAGCAGCGCTCTGGGATCTCCCCAAGGCTCGACGCTCTTCTACACGATCTGGCTCTACCAGCAGGGGTTCGAGAGCTTCCACCTCGGGTACGCGTCCGCGATGGCCTGGATGCTCTTCCTGATCGTCATGGCTTGCACGCTCGTCTTGATCAAGTCGTCCAATCGGTGGGTCTTCTACCAAGGTGGATTCCGGTGAGCGGCGCCACCGTGGCAGCCGTCGCGCCCCGAACGCGGCAGCGCACCGCCGAGGCCCGCCGAAGGGCGTTCCTGACCACGGTGGCGAACCACGCGGTGGCGATCGCTCTGACGGCGGCTTTCGTCCTGCCGCTCTTCTTCGTCGTGACGACTTCGCTCATGACGCAACAGCAGGCACTGAACCCGCACGATCTGATCCCGCATCCGTTCCAATGGCGGAACTACACCGACATCTTCAGCGAGGAGCCGATCCTCCGCTACGGGTGGAACACGCTCGTCTACGCCGGCCTGGCCACGCTCGGCGTCGTTCTCTCCTCGGTGCCGGTCGCGTACGCGTTGTCGGTCATCAAGTGGCGAGGACAGCGTGTGGTCTTCCTGCTCGTGATCTCGACGATGATGTTGCCCAGCCAGGTCACGATCGTGCCGCTGTTCCTCCTCTTCAAACAGTTCGGATGGATCGGTTCGCTCAAGCCCCTCATCGTGCCCGCGTTCCTCGGCGACGCGTTCTCCATCTTCCTTCTTCGACAGTTCTTCCTGACGATCCCCAGCGAGCTCGTCGACGCCGCGCGTGTTGACGGCGCCAACGAGTTCCAGATCATGTGGCACATCGTCGTCAAGGTCGCGAAGCCGGCGATCGCGGCCGTGGGCCTGTTCCAGTTCCTCTATTGCTGGAACGACTTCTTCGGTCCCCTGATCTACTCGCTCAACAACGACAAGATCTGGACCCTGTCGGTCGGGCTCCAGCAGTTCACGACGATCCATCGTGGCGTGCTGTGGAACCAGCAGATGGCCGCCTCCGTGGTGTTCATGCTCCCGGTGATCATCGTTTTCCTGATCGCGCAGAAGGCGTTCATCGAAGGCATCACGCTGACCGGTGTGAAAGGCTGAGCCCTGTGCGGGTGGCGCTGATCGGGTCCGGCTGGATCCAGGACTTCCACGCGCGCGGGATCCAGGCCTACCCGGGCGCGGAGCTCGCCGCGGTGGCGAACCACCGCGAGCAGAGCGCCCGAGCGCTCGCCGAGCGGTACGCGATCCCGCGCGTGACCACGGACTGGCGCTCCCTGACGGAGGACGACGCGATCCAGGCCGTGATCGTCGCCACGCCGAACGCGCTGCACGCCGAGCAGTCCGTCGCGTTCCTTCATGCGGGCAAGCATGTGCTGGTCGAGAAGCCGATGGCGGTCTCCGTCGAGGGATGCGACGCGATGATCGGCGCCTCTCGGCGAGGGGGCGCCTCCCTGATGGTCGCCCATTGTTGGCGGTTCCACGACCAGGTGATCGCGATGCGGGGCCGGATCGCCGCCGGAGAGCTCGGCGAGATCGTCAAGACCCGCGGATACGGCGTCCATGCCGGCTGGGGTCCGAAGGGCTGGTTCGTCGACCCCGCGCTGGCCGGCGGAGGCGCCCTCGTGGACATGGGCGTGCACGCGATCGACACCGCGCGGTTCCTCCTGGGCGATCCGACGCCCGAGCGTGTCTGCGCGGCGGTCGGGACCCGGTACGGCACGTACAGCGTCGATGATGACGGGATCGTGCTGATCGGCTGGTCCAACCGGACGAATAGCGTGGTCGAATCGGGTTGGTGGCATCCCCACAAGGAGGGGATGGAGGCCGACACGGAGGTCTACGGCACGAAGGGATACGCGCGCATCTTCCCTCGTGAGGAGCCGAGTGAGGATCACGATCATGCCCCCCAGTCCATGTACACGGCCCAGATGCACGAGTTCCTGAGCGCGATCGAACAGGGGAGGGCTCCTAAGCCTTCGGGGAACGACGGCCGCGTGGTGATGGAGGTCGTGGAGCGCGCGAACGCGTCGGCGGGTCGCGACGCGTGACCACGGTCCTCGGGGTCGACGGGGGTGGACGCAAGACCTACGCGGTACTCGTGGATGCGTTCGGCGCGTTGCTCGGTGCCGCGACGGCGGGACCCTCGAACTGGGAGATGGCCGGCGTCGACGTCGCTCGTGACGCGATCGCCGAAGCTGCCGACGGCGCGCTCGCGGAGGCGGGTATGGCGCGCGGAGCGATCGACGCCAGCGTGTTCGGCCTCGCGGGTGTGGATTGGCCGTCGGACATCGATCGGCTCCTAGGAGCGATCGGGCCGCTCGGGCTCGGCGGACCCTGCCGGATCCTGAACGATGCCTTCGTTGCGCTCCGCGCCGGCACCGTCCAGCCGTGGGGGGTCGTCGTTATCGCCGGCACCGGAACCGTCGCCGCCGGTCGGAACCCGGCCGGGGAGGAGTTCCGCACGCTGGGGGAGGGCGCGATCTTCGGCGACTTCGGCGATGAATTCGACGTGTCCGAGCTGGCCGTGCGCGCGGTGGCCGACCAGTACACGGGCCGCGGCCCTTCCACCGCCCTGTCCGAGATGCTGTGCGAGCACCTCGGGGCGGACTCGGTCGCCGCGATGCTCGAGCGGCTCTGCCGGGAGGATCCGCGGATCCGTTCGCCCGAGGTCCAGATCCTGACGCCACTCGTCCTCGAAGCGACGGAGCGCGGCGACCTCGTGGCGCGATCGATCCTGGAGCGGATCGGGCAAGCGCTCGGGGAGGCCGCCGGGCTCGTCGCGACCCGCCTCAGCATGCGCGACCTCGAGTTCGACATCGTGTGCTCGGGGAACCTGTTCCGGACGCCGAACCGCTACCTGCTGGATCAGCTCGAGCTGGAGGCCCGTCGCGCCGCACCCGGCGCCCATCTGGACATCCTCGAGATCCCGCCCGTCGTGGGCGCCGCGCTGATGGCTCTCGAGCTGGCGGGTCCGCGGATCGGCGTCGGCGCGAAGCCTCGGCTGAGCTCGGCCGCGCTCAAACGGTTCTGGGGCGAAGAGCCGTCGGCCTAACGATCACTCCAGCGGGAAGTCCGGCCATGACCGAGCGGAAGACTGGCAACAGCTCGCTTACGGCGGAGCACGGCAGCCGAGCGGATCGGGTCGAATCATGGGATGGTGCAGCGCTCAGACGGTCTCGGGCGGCGGGAGCAAGACCTGAACGTCGCTTCCGTCTCGACGGACCAAGAGGGTCGGTAGCGGCTTGAGCGGATCGGCGAACTCATGGAACAGGACGGTCCCGTCGAGCGAGAAGGCCGCCCGGTGGCACGGGCAGTCGAGCCGAGCGGACGCTTGGTTCGCACGGAGCACACACCCTTGGTGCGTGCAGACGCCGGACAGGGCTCGAAGCGTTCCGCCCTGGTTCACCACGAACCCCGGGACGTCATCCTTCAGGAAGGGCGTGATCGGGTTCGCGTCGACGCCGTCCGCCGTGGCCACCGTCACCCACTGCCCTCCGTCGGGGACCATCGGTCCTTGCGCGCCCTCTTGGAGTGCCGGTCTTCCCTCGATCAGATGCTCGGCGATGCCCCCGATGACCGCGGCGGACGCGGCGATGCCTGCTCCCTCGAGCAGACGTCGACGGGACAGCGTCCGCGCGCCCGAGCCACGCTTCTCGACGGTTGACTCGACCTCTGCACCCTCCGCGGGCAGAGCCGAAGGGGCTCCGAGGCGGTCGCGGAGTCGATCGTGCAGGTCTCGAACGAATGCGTCGGTGGGCTCAGCGGCAGCTGGCTCTGCTGCTCGCAACTCGACCGCTGCGTGGATGGCCTGCACGTCCTCGGGGTCGGCCTTGAACGGCCGCGGCTTGCGGTCGTGGAGCAAGGCCTCGATGAACGAGGACAGCCGGCGGGGCCTCACGGAACCACGTCCTTCCCGGCTTCGGCCGCCATCCGAAGGGCACGATGCTGCAGGACCTTCGCGTTGCCCACGGTGATCCGCATCTCCGTGGCGACCTCCTTGAGCGACATCGATCGGAGGAACCGGAGCTCGAGGATACGTCGGTACCGCTCCGGCAATCGGTCGAGGACGCGCCATGCCCGATCGTCGGGGTCGCTCAGCGGAAGAGGTGGATCGTCGATGAATAGGACCGCGGCGTCGACGTCGATCGACGTCACCTCGATCCCGAGCGTTCGGCGCCAGTACCCGGCGAGCACGGTCCTCGCCGTCGCGATGAGGTAGGCGCGGACCTCCGGCTTCGACGCGCTGATCCGAAGGGGCTCCAGGGCCGCCATGAACACTTCGGACGTCAGGTCCTCTGCGTCGGGCCGGTTGCCGACCCGCGAATACATGAGTCTGTAGAGACGCTGCACGTTGTCGACGTAGATCGTTTCCCAGTCCGCGTAGGTCTCAGCGTCCACGGCGTGTAAGCGTCGCACCGTCTCCTGCTTCGCGCAGGTATCCCCAACGAGACCGGCCACGACTTCGACCTATCGATGGACGCGCCGAGGAGGAGGCGACGTGCGCTCCATCGCGAACGTGATCAGCAGGAGCAGGAGCGCGCTCCCTTCGGTGAGAACGGCCAGGGCCGCCTGGGGAGACGGGTGAAACCCGACCTCGCGGAAGTTGAAGAGCCCGGCCGGCGTCCGGCTGACGGCAAACGCGACGAGCGTTCCCGCCGAGAGGACTATCCCCGCCAGACGGACCAGTCGGTTGGCGCGTCCTCGCAACACCGCGAGCCCGAGTGCCAGGACTCCCGATGCGAACACGGTGAGCAGGAAGCCAACGCCGATCTTCGGGATCGTCCGGTAGCCGTGGCGGTAGAGGCACAGATGAACGTACCCTCCCGCGGCGATCAGGAGGGCCGACAGCAACGCGACCCACCGGATCCGTCGTCGGAACGGCGCCCGAGCCCGGGGCAAGACGATGATGCGGCCGGGCGTTCCCGCCCCGAACGCCCGTCGTTTGGACCTACGACGCACCGATACGTGACCATCGTTGCTGACCGGATCGAGCGTCGAACGCATCTCGGGCCTCCCTACTGCGTGGCGGATGGTGTCTTCCTCATCTAGAGATAGGCGACGGGGTTACACCCGTCCCAGAGCCGGCGAACGCCCGTCGCCCGTGGCCCTCGAAAGCGCTCGCGTAACCCCACCCCCTATCCCTCTCGGAAGGATCGCAACCGGCGCTCATCGCGTCGGGCCCGCACGACGACCGGAAGGGGTTCGTGATGGAAGCAGGCTCTCTCGACAGCCAGGAACGAAGGGAGATCCACCCGAAGCGAAGGGTGAAGCAGCTCGCGATCGGCGCGCTGGCGTGCGGTATGGCTCTTCAGGCGGGGGTGGCCCTCGCCCGGCCGGCGGCGCAAGGAACGGCCGATGCTCTGACGGCGAGGACGGCTCCGGAGTCCGGGCAGCCGGTGATCGACTGGGATCAGGTTCTGCTGTCGATCGTGCGCACGCCAGGGGCGCAGCCGGCGTCGATCCAGTCGACCCGGAACTTCGCCATCCTCCACGCCGCGATCTACGACGCGGTGAACTCGATCGACCGCTCGCACGAGCCGTACCTCGTCTCCGCGCATGCCCCGCGCGACGCGTCGGCGACCGCGGCTGCAGACGCCGCTGCTCATGCAGCGCTCCTCGGGCTCTATCCGACCCAACGGGTCGCCCTTGACGCGGACTATGCCGCCGAGCTCTCACAGGTCCCAGACGGCGATCCGAAGAACGAGGGCATCCGAGTGGGTGAGGCGGTGGCCGAGGTCCTTCTGGCCATCCGTGCGAACGACGGGTCGAACGTCACGGCGACTCCGTTCACCCCGGGCTCCGCCCCCGGGGACTACCGGCCGACGGCGCCGGACTTCTCGGCGCCGGTCTTCACCACCTGGGGACACGTCGCGCCCTTCGTTCTCCACTCGGGCCACCAGTTCCGCCCCCTGGCGCCGCCCCCCCTCTCGAGCCACGCGTACGCCGCGGCGATCAACGAGGTGCAGAGCCTCGGGTCGGCGAACAGCACCACCCGCACTGCCCTGCAGACCGAGATCGGCAAGTTCTGGGCCCCCCCGATCCAGAACTTCTGGAACGAGATCGCCCAGCAGGTCGCGATGGCTCACCACACCGACCTTGCGACGACCGCGAGGCTGTTCGCGGCGCTCGATCTGAGCCTCGCCGACTCGGCGATCGCCTTCTACGACGCGAAATACACGTTCCAGCGTTGGCGGCCGGTCACCGCGATCCGGATGGCAGACACCGACGGGAACCCCGCGACCGTCGCCGATCCCAACTGGCTTCCGCTCGCCGGGATCACCCCGGCCGACCCCTCCTACCCCGGCGCACACAGCACGATCAGCGCCGCGGGAGCCGAGGTGCTCTCGAGCTTCTTCGGCGACCACCAGCGGTTCTCGGTCACGTCTCCGGCGCTGCCCGGCGTGACGCGCTCGTTCACGACTTTCACCGCCGCCGAGCAGGAGGCGGGTCTCAGTCGGATCTACGCCGGCGTCCACACACGGATCGACCACGTGGCCGGTCTGGAGCTCGGCCACGACGTGGCCGCCTTCGTCCTGGGGAACGCCCTTCTGCCCGATAGGGGCGACGGGGCCGTCGACGGGGTTCGACCGGCCACCGAGAGCACGAGAGGAGTGCTCCGCCGTGCCTGGTAAGGGGCTGATCACTCGGAACCGGACGACCCTGGCTTTCGCCGGGGGACTCGCCGCGGTCGTCCTGCTGATGGCCGCGTGCGGCGGCTCGTCGGGAGGAGCCGTGGCGATACCGGCCGGCGGCGGCTCGGGAGCCATGGAGATGCCGGCCGGCGGCGCCTCCGCTCCGGCCTCCAACGTTCCGGCACACACGGACCACGTGCAGATCACGAACTTCGCCTTCGCTCCCGCCGTCGTCACGGTCGCCGCCGGGGCGACGGTGACGTGGACGAATGAGGACACAACCCAGCACGACGTGTTCGCGCCGCCGGTCGGGCTCCAGTCCCCGGTCCTGAACCAGAACGAAAGCTATGCCCACACCTTCTTGAGCCCGGGGACGTACACATACATCTGCTCCATCCACCCGTTCATGCACGGCACCGTGGTGGTGACGTCCGGATGAACGGGAACCGGGCGTTGCCGGTCATGGAAGTCGCCGTCGGGGAGACGAGCAGATCGGAGACGCGACGGGTCGACTCCCTACCATCGAGGTCGCACCTCGCTCATGCTCGCTTCTCGCGAGACTGGGCCGGCGCCGCCGTCCGGGTCGCCTTCGGCATGGTCTGGCTCGCCGATGCCGCGCTCAAGTGGCCGCCCGCGTACCGGACCAACTTCCTCGACCAGTTACGGACCGGCGCCCAAGGTCAGCCAAGGTGGCTGCATCCCTGGTTCCATCTCGTCGTCAGGCTCGTGTCCCCGCGCATCGCGCTGTTCGCCTACGGCACGGCGGTCCTCGAGACCCTGCTCGCGTTGGCGTTGCTCGCCGGGTTCGCCCGGAAGTTCACCTACATCGGCGGCGCGGTCTACAGCCTGCTCGTGTGGGCAACGGCCGAGGGATTCGGAGGGCCATACTCGGCGTCGAGCACGGACATCGGCGCCGCGATCATCTACGCAGTGGTGTTCCTCGCGCTCCTGGTGGTGAACGCACGATCGGAGACCAGCCGGTACAGCGTGGATCGGCTCATCGAGCGGCGATGGGCTTGGTGGCATCGGGTGGCCGAGGTCGGACGTGTGCCGGTGGGCGGGGGGGACCGGTGATCCCGCCCGGCAAGTGGACGTGCGAAGAGTTCGCCAGCCGCATCCACGTCTACGCCTTCGGCCGACTCAGCGGAAGCGACGCGGCGTCGGTCGAACACCATCTGCGCGGGTGCGCGAGCTGCGGGTCGATCATGGCCGAGATCGGCCACGACACGGCCGAGGTCCTGGAGGCAACAGGGCGGCGTGATCTCCCTGAGGATCTGATCGACCTGATCATCGCGGCGGCGGCGCAGCAAGGCGCAGGCCGGGAGATCTCGCTCAGCGCCCGCGCGAAGCTCGGCCACCGCGCCTGAGGAAGTCCCGCTCCGCATCCGTCGGTGCCATGGCGGCAGCGCGCTCATACGCGGACGTTGCGTCGCTGTCGCGGCCCAGCCGACGGAGCAGGTCGGCTCGCGTCGCGTGGAACGCGTGGTAGTTGTCCAGGTCCAACTCGTCCACCAAGGCCAGCGCGGCAGCGGGGCCCTGTACCTCGCCGATAGCGATGGCATGGTTGAGGGCCACGACCGGCGTGGGGGCGATCGCGAGCAACTGGTTGTAGAGGGCGACGATCTGCGACCAATCTGTCTGCTCGACGGTCGGAGCGTCCGCATGGACGGCGTTGATCGCTGCCTGGAGCTGATAGGGGCCGGGCTGGTTGCGAAGTAGGCAGCGGCGGACGATCGCTTGACCTTCTTCGATCATGACTCGATCCCATCGCGTGCGGTCTTGCTCGCCGAGCACTACGAGCGATCCATCGGGCCTCGTTCGTGTCGCGCGACGGGACTCGGTGAGGAGCAACAGCGCCAGCAGGCCGGCCACCTCTGGCTCGTCCGGCATGAGCGCCGCCAAGATCCGCGCCAGCCGGATCGCCTCCGAGCAGAGACCGGACCCGGCCGGACTGCTCAGCCCAGCGTTGTAGACGAGGTAGACGACGGCGAGCACGGGGCGCAGGCGACCCGGTAGCTCGTGATCCTCAGGTACGCGGTAAGGGATCCGCGCCGCCTTGATCTTGCGCTTGGCGCGTGCGAGGCGTTGAGCCATGGTCGGCTCGGCGACCAGGAACGCGCGGGCCACCTCGCCGGTCGTCAGCTGGCAGAGCAGGCGCAGGGTCAACGCCACCTGCGCTTCCGTGGAGAGCGCCGGGTTGCAGCAGGTGAAGATGAGGCGAAGCCGGTCGTCCTGCACGGGACCCATCTCCTCGGGTATTCCCGCATCATCACGTGCGGGTGACAGCAAGGCCACCTCGCTGGACAGCTCACGTCGACGCGACTCGCGGCGCAGGCGGTCGATGGCACGATTGCGGGCGGTGGTCGTTATCCAGCCGCCAGGGTTGGGCGGCAGGCCGGCCCGCGGCCAACTGCGCAAGGCGACGGCGAACGCCTCCTGCACCGCATCCTCGGCGATATCGATGTCACCGAAGACGCGGATCAGGGTTGCCACCGATCGGCCGGACTCTTCGCGGAAGATCCGGCCGACCTCGGCGGCGTCGAGTTGAGGTGCGGCGTCGGCGTCATTCACGCCGTCATGCCTCGGACTGCCGGAACGGCCGGACCTCGATCGGCTTCATGACGCAGGCGGTCGTCTTCGACGCCCAGGCGATCGCAGCATCGAGATCCTCGGCCTCGATGATGTAGAAGCCGCCGAGGTGTTCCTTCGATTCCGCGAAGGGGCCGTCGGTGGTCAGCACCTCGCCGTCAGACATGCGCACGACTGTGGCGGTGTCGGGATCGTGCAAGGCGCCGCCGAAGACCCAAGCGCCGGCCGACTTCAGCTCTTCGTTGAGGACTTGGATCTGCTTCCAAGACTGCTGCATCTCCTCGTCGGTCATCGGGGTGTCGATCTCGCCCTCGACGCTGTGGACGGACAACAGGTACTGCGCCATGGTGCACCCTCCTCGTGATGGGCGGGCCCTTCCCGCCTCTCACCCCTGCCACGAACGGGGCTCGCCCAGATCGACAGGTCTACACAGGAAGATGCTGATCGGTCAACCGTGAGGGCTTGTGAGCTGCGGCCCAGCCTCGGTCACTCCGAGCGGAGGCGGACGGGAATCGAACCCGCCAGGGAGCTCGTCGCCCCCTCTACGGTTTTGAAGACCGCGGGGCCCACCAGGAACCCAGACGCCTCCATGGTCGAGCGTAACCGGTCCACACCGTGCGAGGCTCTAGTCGCATCCGCGCAGCATCCGGAGTGTCGGTCCATGCGCGCCTAGGATGTCGGAGCCATGGAAGCGGCCTTCTTCGACCTGGATAAGACGATCATCTCGCGCTCGTCCTCGCTCGCCCTCTCGCGACCGCTCTACCGAGCTGGCATGGTGTCCCGCGGGCAGCTGCTGCGCGGCGCGTACGCGCAGCTGGTGTACCTCCTGGTGGGGGCCGACGAGCAGAAGATGGAGCGGCTGAAGGATGGGATGCTGCAGCTCACGAAGGGCTGGGATCGCGCGCAGGTCGAGCGGCTCGTTCAGGACGTGATCTTGGAGGTGATCGACCCGTACGTGTATCAGGAGGCGCTCGATCTCATCGCGTTGCACCACAGCGAGGGGCGGAGCATCTACGTCGTGTCGTCTTCCCCGGAGGAGGTCGTTCGACCGCTGGCCAGACACTTCGGGGTCGCGGGCGTGATCGCGACGCGCGCGGCGGTCGGGGACGACGGCCGGTACACCGGCCTGCTCGAGTTCTACGCCTACGGCGTGGAGAAAGCCGGCGCGATGCGCGAGCTCGCGGATCGCGCCGGCCTCGACCTCGCGGGTTCCTATGCCTATTCCGATTCCATCACGGACCTGCCGATGCTCGAGGCGGTCGGCCACCCGGTCGCGGTCAATCCCGACAAGGAACTGCGTCGGGTGGCAGAGGAGCGCGGATGGGAGACGCGAGACTTCAGAAGTCCCGTTCGGCTCCGGACGCGGATCGCGTCGGCGGTCCCGGCTCCGCGTCCGAGCTACGTCGCGGGCGCCGTGGGGGCCGTTGCGATCGCCGCGGTGCTCGGTTGGGTGGCGCTCCGATCACGCGATCGTCGCGTCACCGATTGAGGCTCCGGCGCGGCGCCAACCGAGGCCGGCCCGGCGATCTGCGTTGCGCCGTCAACGCGACCGGGTGTACGGTTCAAGTGGATGCCGAGAGGCACCCGCGAGGGGAGCAGAACCCACGCGCGAGTCATGCCGCGGAGGCATGCCCCAGGACCCGGGACGTGGTCCCGGCTCCAGGGGCACGTGCGGACAAGCGCCTGATACCTGCTCCCTTCGCTTTGCGACGGACCGATCCTCGACGGCGCAGGGCGGCTCTCAGTCCCGCGCCACCGACAGGGCCCGGTAGCGGAACAAGGCTCCCTGTGGATACGCGTCTCGTCCCGCCCAGCCGAACCCCCACCGAGCCATCGCCGCGATCAGGGCCTGCGGCTGCTCCGGGGCGGTGCCCGGTTGGTTCGTCCCCCGGTTGAGTTCGATCGCCGCACCGAACGCCTTCGCGGTGAGCGGCCCGTCGGGATCCGTGGGGTCCGCGACCGGCTCGTAACAGGTCCCGGCGCTCGAGACGTCACTCGCATGACCCGCGGACTCGAGCTGGTTCATCGCGCGCCGAAGCAGATCGAGCACGGCGGTGTCGCACGTGACCGTGTGCAGGAGTGGGAGGTTCTCCGAAGCGATGTGCGTCTGCACCCACGCGGGGTCGATCGTGATCGCTCCGGCCTTGGTCGGATCCGGAAGGGCTTCGAATTCGCCGAACCGCTCCTTGAGCACGATCGGCGGGGCCTCCCGGTCGTTCGCCCGCAGGTATTTCGTCTCCCCTGGGGCACGCACCTCGACCACGGGGTGCGGGATGTCGATCGGGAGGTAGGGGACGAACCGCTGGGCAAGCTGGAGGGCCGTCGGGTGCGCGTAGGGCCGGACCTGGAACAGGATATACCGCTCATGCGTGACCCCGATCCCAGCGGCGGTCGCGCGGTCGACCAGGAGCTCGTACCCGCCCATCAACACGTCCGGCAACGTGCCGACGATCGTGACGTCGTTCCCGGTCGAGAACGTCAGCGTGCTCCCGACGCCGAGGTGACGGAGCTTCGCAGCCGACTCCGAGAGGATCCCCTGGCGGGGGTTGAGCCCGGCGACCAGACGACGCTCGGGTTGCGGGAGGAACGACGCGAACCCGGGCTCGACCCCGGTCGTGTCGATCGGGATCATGTACGGAGCGACGGGCTGGTCGACGGGTCGGCCCCGGGCGTCGGACGATCCCGTGAGCCATGCGATGTCTGCCATCGCCGTGGTCGTGGCGGCGATCGCCGGGATCGCCGTGATGCTCGAACCGAAACCGGCCGGAAGGCCTCCGGGGACCCATGCGAGCCATGCTTCGGGCGTCCCGGTCGCAGGTTGCACCGGGGTCGGACTGATCGGGGTCGGTGACGGCTGCCCGTCGGAACCGCCCCGCAGACGCGCCGATGTGAAGACGGCCGTCGACCCGACGACGAGGACCACCGCGAACGCGATCGCCCCTCGGATGAGTGCCGTGCGGGTCAGATCGTCGAAGGTCATGGGCCGGGGGCGAGTGTAAGCCGCACCCCGGCTGGGACCGGGACCTTCTCAGCCGGACGCCGCGGGGTGTTCGAGGATGCCGGCGAGCCGTTCGGCCCGTTCGGCCGCACGCGCGGGCCGTCCTGCGGAGACCGCGCGAGCGATGGCGACCAGCTCGCGCTGGATGGTTGGACTCAATCGGTCGATCCGAGCGCGCACGAGCGGGTCCAACCGTTGGACCGCGCGATCCAAGCGCCCAAGGGCGCCGTGGCCGAGGTCCCGGCCGGCGCGATAGTCGCTCAACGAGACCACGTCACCCATGCGAGCACCGTAGCGAGGGGGTCTGACACGGGAACGGCGGGGGCCCGGGTCGCGTCTCTACGACGCCCGGACGCTCGTCACCGGTGCCAGTCGGGGAGCCACCGTCGCCCAGGTTCGCCCCGCATCGGCGCTCCCGAACACCTCGCCGCTGGTCGCTCCGAACCAGAGCCCGAGGTCCGAGCCCTCACCATCCCGCCCGAGCGCTTGACGAAGGACCGTGAGCCACGCGTCGTCCCGGGGAAGACCGTCGCCGCGCGCCGTCCACGATCCACCCGCGTCGCGCGTCTCGAAGACGCGGACCTTCCCTTCGGGGGTCACTCGGTCCGCATCCGCCGTCAGCGGGATCACGAACGCGCTGTCGGGATCTGCGGGGTCGATCGCGAGCGGGAAGCCGAATCCGCTCGGGAGCCCCTCGGCGATCTCGTTCCAGGAAGAGCCGGCGTCGTCGCTGCGGTACACGCTCCCGTGGAACTGCATGAAGAGCCGTTCGGGCGCAGACGGCGCTCGATGCATGTTGTGCACGCAGAGGGTGTTCGTCCCCGCTCGAGCCTCTTCCGGCAGGTAGCGCGGAACGAGCCCGGTGTACCCGGTCGTCCACGAGGCCCCGCCGTCTTCCGTCAGCCATACGCCGGCTGCCGACACCCCGATCGCCAGACGTTGTGGGTCACCCGGCCACGGGCAGATCGAATGCAACGCGAGTCCGCCGAACCCCGGCTGCCAGTCGCCCGCGATCCGCTCCTTCCACAGCGGTTCGTTCAAGCTCCACGACGCTCCCCCGTCCGTGCTCACGAACAACGCGGCCGGGGCGACGCCGGCGTACAAAACCCCATCGGCTTCGCCGGGGGTGATGACCCAGATCCGATCGACGGAGGTGTCCGTGCCCTCCGGGAACGCCGGACCCTTCGCGGCTTGCCACTCGCCGAGGGGATCGTCGGTCCACATCACCCGGGGCCCGAAGAAGCCACTGGTCACGCTTGCGAAGTAGCGGCCCGTTCGAGGGTCGCGGATCGCGAACTCGACCACGTCGCCCTCGAACGCGCGCGTCGCGACCTCGAACGCGTCGGGTCCGTCACCGCGAAGAACGAACAGCCCTTTCTTCGTTCCCACCAAAAGCTCGCGCATGCGTCATGACCCCCCTGTGATGGATGCGAGGACGTGGACCGTGTCATCCGGACCGACCTTGGCGTCTTCCCGTACGCGTTCGCCGTTGAGGAAGACGTTGACGTGCTGGCGAACCCGGCCCTGGTCGTCGAGGACCCACCCGGCGGTCTTTGGCCAGGACGATTCCAGGGAGCGGATCACCGCGCGGATATCGGGGCCCTCGAGCCGGAGCTCGCGGTTGCCTCCCGCGAGGTCCTTCAACGGTGCGCGCAGGATGACGACGGGCATCCCGGCGAGCCTATCGCGAGGCGCCCTCAAGCGTTCGCGGCCGGCGGCGTCCGGTACTCGAAATGCATCCCGTCCGGGATCAGGAACTTCCCGCCCCAGTCGAATCCCCAGCGCTCGAAGATCTTCACGACCCCGCGGTTCATCGTGGGCGTCGAGCCGTACGGGTTCTCGGGCGCGTTGATATCGATCGCGGCCCCGTACGCGTGGTTCGAGGGCGGGGCGGTCGCAGACCGCGCCACCGTCCGGGCCGCGTAGCAACCCGAATAGACGTGGATCGCTCCTCCCAGCCCCGCCGCCTCGACGTCGGTGAGGGCACCGATCAATGCGGGGAACAGCTGCACGTTGCAGGTGACCGCGCCCAGCAGCGGCACCGTCCGCGTCTGGATGTGCGCGTCATACCAGGCGGGGTCCATGTTCAGGAACGCTGGGTCGTCGCTCCGTGGATACGCATCGAACTCGCCGAAGACCTTCTTGATGAGGACCGGTGGGTCGACGCCTGACGCCACGCGCAGGAACCGCGTCCCACCGGGCGGAACCGTGCGGAGGTAGCTGTTCGGTGGCAGCAGCGATCGAACCTCGTTCGTGAAGCGGGCGAGCGTCATGCCGGGGTCGGCGAACGCCAGGAGGTAGCGTTCGTCCGTGATCCCAAGGCGCCGTCCGACGTCGCGGTTCACGAGCAGCTCCGACCAGCCGACTACGTCATCCGGAGCGACCGTGCCCACCTTGACGGTGACGTCGCCGAAGGTGATCGAACCACGCGGGCCGAGCCGGCGGAGCTCCGACGAGGTCTGACCGAGCACCGCTTCGCCCTTGGTGAGGGCCGTCACGATCGCGTCGCGTTGGCCGTCCGGGAGGAACGGGGCGTATCCGGCCGGATCGACGGCGAAGGCGTCGATCGGGATAGCGTACGGAGGGGTCGATCGGTCGACGAGGGTGCCGCTCGCGTCGTGCGAGGCGGTCATCCATCTCGTATCGCCGGCGACCACGACGGTCTGGTTGAGCCCGTCCGCGCTGGTGACCTGGTTCGGGAACGTCGCCGGGAAGCCGCCCGACATCCAGGCCAGCCATGCCGGGACCGGCTGCGTCGGCGCCTGCGCGCTGGTCGCCGGGGCGGCGGCTGTCCGGGATGGCGCGGCGACCTGACCGCTCGAGCCCTTCGGCCACACGATCACGATGAGCGCCAGTACCGAGACGCTCATCAGCGCGGTGAACGTGCGCCGCCGGCGCATCTGGACGCGCGTGACCGGTGTCATCGGGTTACGAGGCTACGACTCGTGAACGACAGGACGCGAAGCAACCTCCCGGGATCCGGGTCCCGCGTACGCGTGGATGTTCGTCGTTTCCTATGGGACCGGAAACCCCGGCACTCCCGCATCCAGCCAGAAGACCCCCGGCCCGGAGCCGGGCGGCAGGCCGAAGAGCTCCCCGATCGAGAAGTTCACCCCGTACAGCTTCGTCCGCCCGCCGCGTGCCGTTCCGAAGGCGATGCTCGACGGGAAGTCCAGCGGATCGCCGCTCGCAACGACGTCGAGCGATCCGTCCGGGTGCACCTCGCCGATCGCGTTCTGGAGGTTCATCGCGATGAACGCGTCCCCGTGGACGTCCATCGCGACCCCGTCCGGGTTGTCGCCCGGCGGCAGATCGGTCAGGACGCTGATCGGACCGGGCCGGCCCCCGATCTTCGGGATCTGAAGCACGGTACGCCGCTCGGTGTTGGTCACGGTGAAGAGCCCGTTGCGGTACGCGATCCCGTTCGCGCCGAGGAAGAGCCCGAGGCTGCCGTCGCCGGTCAGGGCCGGGTCCTGCAACCACACCTGGGCGCTGCCGCCCCACGGGATCCGCCAGATCGCGCCGGTGGAGGAGTCGGTGACGTACAGGTTCATCTGCTTGTCGAAGGCGAGCCCGTTGGGGAGCGCGATCGACTCGGTGCCGGGGAGCCGGGTTGCGTTCCCGGTCCCACGGTCGAAGCGCCACACCCCGACGGCATCGGGGTTCGCCGATTGCACGGCCGCGTAGACGTTGCCGAACACGTCCACCGCCAACCCGAGCATGCCGAAGTCACGGCCCGGCACGATCCCGTCGACGTGCCCGAACGGCTCCGGTTGGGTCGATCCAGGTGGGATCCTCCAGAGATCGCCGAGCGGTGAGACGCTGACGTAGATCCCGCCGACGCGGTCGACCGCCATTCCTTCGGTGTTCTGGCCGGCCGACTCGTCGAACGACACGAGCACATGGACCTCGGTCTGTGCTTGTGCCTGCGCGGCGCCCATCGTGACGATGAGCAGGGACGCTGCGACCAACGTAGCCAGACCGCGGATCGGGTGAGCGCGCATCAACGACATAGGTCTTTCCCTCCCTCGGGGGGTCATGGAGTCCCCTCGACCCTACGAAGAGTCGCGGGTTAGGGCAAGGGGTGAGGTCGAAGCCTGGTCGGTAAGGCCTCGGTTCGTTCCGTGTGGGGGTTTCGTGACTGCTCCGAGCGGGCGGCGTTCCGCTAGGGCTCGGCCACTATCATCCGCGTCATCGACGCTGCACGTTCCTCGCGGTTCAGCTTCCGAGCGTCTCATCGGTCGCTCATAGCGCTGATGACACTGGTCGGGGTCGCGTGCACGGGTGCCGCCTCCGGGACGTCGGACTCCCCGGGCGCGCCCGCATCTTCGCCACGCGGATCCGCGGCACCGGCCACGGCGCCGGAGGAAGCCACCCTCGCCGTCAGGTCGGCCGGCTACGGTCTGATCGCACCGATCCAGCGGAGCGTCGCGGTCTGGGACGGCGGGGTGATCTACATCGCCGGTGGACTCGATGCCGCGAGCACCACCGTGGGTGGCGTCTTCTCGATGAACCCGACCTCGGGACATCTGACCCCGCTGGGCTCCCTCGCGCGGCCGGTGCACGATGCCGCGGCGGCCATGATCTCGGGCAAGCTCTTCGTCTTCGCCGGAGGCGCGGGGATAGGGAGCGATGCCGTGCAGGCCTTCGATCCCGCGACCGGAACGGGTTCGGTCGTCGGCCACCTACCGGTCGCCCTTTCGGATCTGGCCGCAGCGCAGGTCGGCGACGTCACCTACTTGGTCGGCGGCTACGACGGCACGCGGCCGCGTTCGGAGATCTACGCGACGACGGACGGGACAACGTTCTCGACCGTCGGACATCTCCCCGTCGGGCTTCGCTACCCGGCCGTGACCGAGTTGGGTGGACGGCTCGTGATCGCGGGCGGGCTCGCGTCGAGCGGCCCAGTCAACGATGTGTACACGTTCGATCCGAGTTCGGGGGCGACCACCTTGATGGCTCATCTCCCTGCCCCCGTCGCCCACGCGGCGGCGTTCACCCTCGGCGGCAGGATCTACGTCGTCGGCGGCCGAGACGCGGCCGACACGGCACTCGCCGGGGCGAGCGAGATCGACCCCACAACCGGGCACGTCGAGGCGGAGCCACCGCTGGCGCAGCCCGTCGCCGACGCCGCGGTCGCGGCCGGCCGTCGCACGTTGCTGATCGGGGGCTGGAACACGTCGACGTCGAGCAAGGTGCTCCTCGCGTCCCTGCGCACCGAGACCGCGACGCCGGCGTCGCTAGGCAACGCCGGCTCGGCTTCGCACCAGGGCGGCGGAAACGTCTACGCCGCGATCGCGTCGAAGCGGTTCCGCCCATCCGTGGTGAACGATCCGACCTTCGTCTACGTACCGAACGGCGTGCCGGGGACGGTGGAGGTGATCGATCCGAAGACCTTCCGCATCGTGCGGACGATCGATCTGGGGTATCGGTCGTTCCCCGAGCACGTGACGCCGTCATGGAACATGCGCTGGCTCTACGTGGACGTCGACGGGAGCAACGAGCTGGCGGTGATCGACCCGCGCACGGGCAAGTTGGCCCGGATCATCCACGGCGTCGAGCACCCGTACAACCTGTACTTCACCCCCGACGGCTCCAAAGCGATCGACGTCGCGGAGTACTACGACCGCCTGGACTTCATGGATCCGAACACGTGGAAGCTGATCAAGCCGCTCACGATGCCGTGCAACGGCCCCGACCACCTGGACTTCTCGGCGGACGGCTCATACCTGTTGATCGGCTGCGAGTTCGACGGAACGGTCGTGAAGGTCGCCCTCAAGACGATGACGGTCGTGGGAACGATCCACGTGGGTGGCCTCCCCGTCGACGTCAAGCTCTCGCCGAACGGCAAGGTCTTCTTCATCGCGAACCAGGGCCTCGGAGGCGTGTCGGTCGTCGACCCCGTGTCGATGAAGGTGCGCCGTTTCATCCCGACGGGGAACGGCGCCCACGGGATGGCCGTCAGCCGGGACACGACGAAGCTCTACGTGACGAACCGGCTGGCCGGGACGATCTCGGTGATCGACTTCTCCACGCGCAAGGTCGTGCACACGTGGAACGTCGGCGGAAGTCCCGATATGGTGCAGGTCAGCCCGGACGGATCGCAGATCTGGGTGTCGAACCGCTATGGCACGACGGTCGAGGCGATCTCCACGATGGACGGACACGTGATCCGTCGGATCGAGGTCGGAGGCGATCCCCATGGGCTCGCGTACTTCCCGCAGCCGGGTCGGTTCAGCCTCGGTCACAACGGCGTCTACCGCTGACGCGTAATCCCCCGACAAGACCGGCGGATGGGCCGGTCTGGGGATGGTTCCGTATCCCGTCTCGGGGATAGGGTTGCGTCGTCGGAGCGCACGCTCTCCTCCTCCCGACGATCCCCCTCGTTCCTTCCCCTCGTACGTGGCTGCCTTACGCACGCGAAAGGAACGGCGATGGATGACGTCGCACGGGTGATCCTTGCGATCGGTTCGCAGGAGGTCGCCCAGGAGGTGCTCCACCTTCTCGATCGCAGTGGCCGCGCGCGCGTCGTCGCGACCGCCGCGGACGACCGGCAGCTCTCCGAGGCCGTCAGGCAGCTCGAGCCGGACGCCGTGGTCGCCGAGCCGGCGATCGCGGCGGCCGGCGTGGGGAGCGCGGCGCTGCTGGCGCTCGCGACTCGCGAGTCGATCGCGGCGCTCCGCGCCGCGATCGGCGCCGGTGCGCAGGGGTTCTACGTATGGCCCCAGGAGCGCCAGGCGCTCCTGGGGCGCGTGCTCGCGCTCGCCGCCGCGCGCCGCCTGCCCGAGCGCCGCGCCACCGTCGTGGCCGTGCACGCGGCGCGCGGCGGCGCCGGCTGCACCTTCGTCGCCACGCATCTGGCTCAGGCCTTGGGGCGACGCGACACGTCCTGCCTGCTCGTCGAGTGCGACCCGGTGTTCGCCGACCTGACCCAGGCGCTCGGGTTCGCCGACCAGGAAGTCCGCACGATCGCGGACCTCATCCCGGCGAGCGACGAGCTGACCGTTGAGCACCTCGATGGGATCAAGGTCCGTCACGATGCGGGGTTCGACGTCGTGCTGGGCTGCGAGGCGTCACTCACCGACACCGTGGAGGACGGCCTCCTCCGGACGGCCTTCGGTCTCGCGGCCGCGTCGGCCGATGTCGTCGTCGCGCACGTGCCTCGCCAGCTCTCGGTGTTCACGCGGTGGTGCTTGGAGCAGAGCGATCGCATCCTCGAGGTCGTCTCGCTCGACGTGCTCTCGTTCCGCGCCGCCTCGCGCGCGATCGAGATCCTCGCTCCGCTGGGGCTCGACGAGCGCGTCGGCCTCGTCGTCAACCGCGCCGCCCGGAGCGAGATCACCGCAGGCGATGTGCGTCGGGTCTTCGACCGTGAACCGCTCGCGGTCGTGCCGTTCGACGGGGCCATCGCTCGCCTGCAGGATCACGGGCGCCTCTCGCCTCCCCGTGGGCGCATCGGGCGCGCGTTCGACCGGCTCGCGGGAACCATCCTCGAGACACCCGCCGAGGCCGTCGAGGTCGCGTCATGAGCCGGGATGCGTTGACGCTGGTTCGTCGCGAGCTCCGCGACCAGCTCCGGCAGCGGGTCGACGCGCGCGGGCTCGCAGCGGCGCCGCCGACCGAGCGGCGGTTGCGCGTGCGCGAAGAAGCGATGGCTGTGCTGCGCGAACGCGGCGCCATCCTGCCCGCTCGCGACCTCGCGCGGGTCGTCAACGAGGTTTCCGATGACGTCGTCGGGTTCGGACCGATCGAGTTCCTGCTGAAGGACCCATCGGTGACCGAGGTCATGGTCAACGGACCGGACGACGTGTTCGTGGAGCGGGAGGGGCGGATCGAGAGGGTGCAGGATCGGTTATTCGAGGGGGAGGAGCCGGTCCTGCACCTGATCGAACGTATCGTCGGGCCACTGGGTCTCCGGGTCGACCAGGCGTCACCTTGGGTGGACGCGCGACTTCCGGATGGCTCCAGGGTCCATGCGATAGTTCCGCCTCTCTCGCTCCGCGGTCCCGTGCTGACGATCCGCCGGTTCTCCCAGGTCGCGATCGAAGCACGGGACCTCCTCAGCACCTGCAGCGTCGGGCCGCGCGCACTCCGGTTCCTCGCCGCCTGCGTCCGCGGTCGCGCCAACATCGTGATCAGCGGCGGCGCGGGGAGCGGCAAGACGACGCTCCTCGGGGTGCTGTCAGGCTTCATCCCCGACGAGGAACGCCTGATCACCATCGAGGATGCCGCGGAGCTCCGGCTCGCGAAGCCGCATGTCGTCTCGCTCGAGGCCCGCCCCGCGAACGTCGAGGGACGTGGCGAGATCACGGTCCGTCACCTGGTGCGCAATGCGCTCCGGATGCGCCCGGACCGGATCATCGTTGGGGAGGTCCGCGGCGGTGAGGCGCTCGACATGCTCCAAGCGATGAATACGGGCCACGAAGGCAGCCTCAGCACTGCGCACGCCAACTCGTCCCGCCATCTCCTGTGGCGCCTGGAGACGATGGCGATGATGTCCGACGTTGACCTGCCCGCCGCGCACATCCGCTCGCAGGTGGCGGCCGCCATCGATGTCATCGTTCAGCTCGCTCGCCTCCGCGATGGTCGACGCGTCGTCTGGGAAGTCGCGGTCGTCGAAGGGACGCGTCGGGGGGAGCCGGTGGTGGAGCCCGTCTTCCGGTTCCGTCCTCGCGAGGCCGGCGCCGGGCGGTTCAGCGCGAGCGGGATGATCCCGGCGCTGCTCGACGTCCTCCAGCAACGCGGTGAGGACGTGGGGGAGGAGCTGTTCGCCGTCGGAGAGGACGCCGGGTGAACGGCCTGGCGGTCGCGCTGCTCGGTGTCGCGGCACTCTGCGCCGACCGGGGCGCCCGCACCGCGAGCCGGAGTCGGATCGTGCCTGGTGCCCGTGGAGAGCCCGAGCCTCGAGAGCGGGAACGTCGGATCCACCTCAGGGCGCGAGCGCTGCTCCTCCCGCTCGCGATCGGGTGCGCGGGACTGGTCATCGCAGGGCTGCTCGGCGGGCTCGTCGGGTTGGCCGGGGCGATGGCTGCCGGGCGCGTGCGCGAGCGTCGAGGCCGGAAGGGCCTCGCGAACCGCCGAGACGAACAGCTCGCCGATGCGATCGGCGCGCTGACCGCGGCCGTTCGTTCGGGCATGTCCGTGCCACAGGCGATCGCCTACGCCATGCGCGAGGCCGGATCACCCGTCCGCGACGACCTGACTCGCGTGGTCGCTGACATCGAGGTGGGCGTCCCGCTCGCTGAGGCGGTCGATGCATGGGCGGAACGGAGCCAGAGTCGCGACGTCCAGCTCGTGGCCGGTGCGTTGGACCTTCACCGTCGGAGCGGAGGCGATCTCCCCGCGGTCCTCGATCAAGTGGCTGCGACGATCCGGGAGCGGGTCGCCGTGAGCCGCGAGGTCCGCGCGCTCACCGCCCAGGCACGCCTCTCGGGATGGATCCTCGGCGTGCTGCCGATCGGCTTCTTCGCCTTCCTCTGGTTGACGTCGCGACGAGACATCGAGGGCGCCCTCGGGACACCCGCCGGTCTCGCGTCCGTGCTCCTCGGGCTTGGCCTCGAGGTGGGGGCCTTCTTCTGGATCCGCGCCCTGCTGGAGGTGGCGTGAACGTGCCGGTCCTCGCGGGCGCGCTGGCCGCCGCCGCCGTGCTTTCCGTGTTCGGGTCGGTCCGCCCGAGGGGGGCACCGATCGCGGGATCCGTCGCGGAGCTCGGCCGGACTCCTTCCGCGCCGGGACGTCGGGCGAGCCGGCGACGAGCGCGGCAGGTCGAGGGCGAGGTCCCGCAGCTCCTCGACCTGCTCGCCGCAGGATCGACCGCTGGGTTGTCCGCCGAGCTGTCCCTGCGCAGGGCGGCCGAAGCACTGCGGGGCCCGCTGGGCGAAGACCTCCGCGGGGTCGGTCTTCTCGCCGATCTCGGCGCTCGATGGCGGGACGAGCTCGATGCCTACGCGACCGCGACCGGTTCGGTCGACCTCAGACGGACCATGGCGGTCCTGCAGCGGACGGAGAGCCTCGGGGCCTCGCTCGCGGATGCCACCCGCGAGCTCGCAGCAACGGTTCGTCAGGCGCGACGCGCGGCGACATTGGAGCGCGCTCGGACGGCCCCAGTGAAGATGCTGTTCCCCCTCGTTTTCCTGATCCTGCCTGCATTCCTCCTCCTCACGGTGGTGCCGGTCTTGCTCACCACCGTCCGGTCCATCCGTTGAGAGGAAGCAAGGTAGGCCGCCTACCTGCGATTTCCCTCCTGACCTGGGCATCATGAGCGTGTGCGGACCCTGGTGGACGGGAGGGGAGTTAGCGAAAAGTTAGTCGACCTCCGCTTCGATTCGATCATTCGGACCCTCGCGGGGAGCGCACGGGCGGCGTTCTTCCTACCGCGGTCGTGCCCGTCCAGCCCGGGCTACGAGACCACGATGCGGTTCCCGGCCATCCTTCCAAGTCCACGTAACGCGCCCGCGCCCTGCGGCTAACCCGGACATCGCTTCGGACTTCGGCGCTCCGGCCTCACCCGCGGGACGGAGCTGGAACGGGGCTGGCTGCAGCCGGGTGGGGCGCACCGTTGTCCACGCCTGGGGCTGTCGGCTCCTGTCGGTAAGATTCCCTACGCTTCCCCACGCACGAAGGGAGCACGGCAATGGCTACGGAGGAGCGGGACGATTACCCGCAGCGGATAGCAGACTGCCCGAACTGCGGCAACCGGACGCCGCACCGCGAGTTGGCCTGGACGGAGGCCGTGAACGACGACAGCCCCGACCAAAGCAACTGGTTCATGTCGATCGTCCACTTTGCGGAGTGCTCCACTTGTGGGCAACCGAGCCTGTTCGCGAGTACCAACGAGTACGACTTCACAAGCGCATCTCTCATCTGGCCACAGCCGCAAGCAACGATCGTGCCGATGGAAGCCCGTCACCTCGCCGCCGCGACCGAGCTGTTGACCACCAGGGGCGATGCACAGGGGGCGTCGTTGCTGGTGGATGTGCGTGGTGTCTCGTACGTGTTCGTGGACCGCACGCCGTTCGACAACGTCGTTATCGTGACCGCGACACTCTTGGTGGAGCCTCCGCTTGTAGACCGTTTCACGCCCGACGTAGTGGAGCGGATCGAGACCGCGCTCAACGAGGCTGCGTGGGGCGATCACCACGCGATCAACAAGGTGGACATCGCGCCCGTGGCCGCGGATGGTGACTGGCGAGACCGGGTCGAGCGGACCCTCGGGCTCGGGCCGACCAACCAGGCGATCCTTCTGCCACCCCGCGATAGGCAACCGCGCGCAGACCGTATGACCTTCGGGAGCGAGGAGGAGCTGCGCGTCTACGAGGTGCTACGGACGCGACAGGAAGCGCTTCCCGCCAACGACACGATCCTAATCGCACCGAACGCCGCCGTTCGCGTGTGTGGCTCGACGATCTGCCCCGACTTCCTGGTGACCTACCGAGGGCGGGTGGGCGCGATCGAGGTGGATGGTCCGGGGCACCGCGGCAAATGGGCGAGCGATCGCTCGCGGGACCAGCTTCTGGAGGACGGCGGCGTCACGTACGTGCTCCGCGTGACGGTCGAGGAGACGACCGATCCGGCGATGCTGGATGTCCTCGTCGATCGCTTGCTTGGTCGGCTGCATGGATGACAACGAGCTCCGCGAGGCAGAGGATCGATAACTTGGACGACTCGTTGTTCAACCGCGGAGAGCTCAGGCTCGCGCTGGACCACCAGCTTGCACGGCTGCGCGATGCGGTCGAAGCGGAGCCGGAGGAGAGCCTGAGGCAGGCCGATGTTGAGCAATGGGCGACAGCGTTGGCTGAGCACTTCGCCATCGAGTGTCCGACGATCCTTCTCGAAGACGTGTGGATGGAACCGGTCCAGGACGACACCATCGACGTGTCGTGGGATCGTGGCCACTACTTCTCGGATCCCGGTTCGGCGCTCGCGCGGAATTTCCCGGCCTACAGAGTCACCGTGCACATCCCGTTCGACGGTGACCAGGGTGTTTTCGACCTTCGACCGAGCACGTTCACGATGAACCCACCGCGCGCCGAGGTTTCGAACGACGAGCTCGTTCTCAGGATCGTCTACCCGCGGGACCAGCAGCCGAACATCGACGCCCAAGTGCAAGTGTTCATCAACTCCGTGGAACAGATGCTCGGCTACGCTCGATCGCAGATCGATCCGATAAACGTGGGACTGCGGGAGCAGGCGAGACAGGCCATCACGGGCCGGCGCGAACGCATCGAGCAGCGAGATATGCACCTTGCCCAGTCGAAGATCCCCGTCCGCCGTCCTGGCGAAGGAAGGAGGAAGACGTACATCCCCGACGTGCTGGTTCGGCGACCAGCCCCCGCCCTTCCGCGGTCGCGATCCGAGTCAGGGCCACCCACGCTGGAGCCCGTCCTTGGTGATTCGGTGTTCGAGCACATCCTGTCCGTGATCCGTATGCACGGGCGCCAGATGGAGCAAAGCCCTGAAACCTATGCGGGCATGGGGGAGGAGGATCGACGGCAGACAATTGTCGCGACGCTGAACACGCACTACGAGGGGCGTGCTCACGCCGAGGCCTTCAACGTAAGCGGCAAGACAGACATCCTCATCCGTCACGAGGGTAGGAACCTCTTCATCTGCGAGTGCAAGTTCTGGACCGGACAGGAAGGCTTCACCGCGACGATTGACCAGATCTTCGGATACGCGGGTTGGCGCGACACGAAGCTCGCGATCGTGATGTTCGTCCGAGAGAAGGGGCTCACGACCATTGTGAAGAAGGCAAGAGGCACCCTCGAACGGCATCCCGGCTTCGTCAAGTGGAAGACGGCGGCCGAGGAGACAGAACTGCGAGCGTCGATGCGGTGGCCCGGTGACGAGGATCGGCGGGCGGACCTCAACGTGTTCCTCGCCCACACGCCGAGGGGATCGTAGATGGATGCGGGCATCGCGGCCGTCCGTCGGCCGTCGTCGTCGCTACTACGGATGTGAACCGCGCTGTAGTCACCTGTAGTTCTTTCGGCCATTTATCTGCTTGCCGATCTGCTTGCTGGGCGAAAGACGAGGGATCACCGGAGGTTGTGACACAGCGACTCCCGTCTCGTTCGGGTCTGAAACCTTGTGGGACTACGGGTTCAAAGAACTTGTCCCGCAACCTAAGTCGTGGCCTCGATGAGCTGGTATCCAAGTAGAGAGACGAGAGAAAGGGGAACGTGATGAACGCCAGGGAAGCCGTAAACGTGCTGGAAGACGCGATCGGATCGACCGACGAGTTCGCGGTCCTGACGACGGCCCCGACGAAAGATCAGATCGCAGCTCTCAACGCGGTGCCCCGAGACGACATCGCGCCGGGGTGGGTCAACGCTGAGTTCGACCTGGCACCTGGCTCGACATGGGGCGATGTCGTGACCGAAGTTCGAAAAGATGCGCGCCAGGCGTTTGACGCGGGCAAGGGATAGCCGCGACTAGCCGCGACTAGTACCGCCGGATGGCGAGCTTTACCAATCTCGGGCTGGAACCTAGACCTGCCCGGACCGGGCCGACCCGAGATCGGCCCGCCGGGCAGTCTTTCGTTATGAGGAGTCATGGACAACCGGGAAGCCTGGGCTCTCGTTCAAGAGCACGACGCCCTGATCAAGTCGACGGTCCGCCGATACGTCCAGACATCCTTCGCCAAGCAGAACGAAGTCACCTACGACGACCTGCTGTCGGGCGCGTACATGGTCGCTCACGCTGCTGCACTGACCTTCGATCCCAGTAAGGCGACTTACTCGACGTGGGTCTACACGGCACTCCGCACGGGACTCCGTGACGAGGTCATCGCCCTCGGCCGCGGCGCCCGAACCCCCCGCAAGGCGGGCAACGAGCCCTACGCGGAGCCGGTCTACTGGAACCGTGTTGAGTTCTCCGATGATGCGGACGACCTTCAACCGGTAGAGCGTGAAGCCCGGTCCGCCATGGTCGAACCATCCTTCGAGTACCGCACGGACGCGCAACTCGACTGGGCGCGGGATCTCGACTGGCATGAACGATGGACCGCGACCGTCGCCGAGCTGTCACCCATAGACCGAGACATCGTGGAACGGCACGCGGTACGGGAGGAGTCGTTGTCCTCGATCGCGAAGGGCTATGGCTACTCGACCTCCTGGGCATCGAACCGTTGGCGGAAGGCCCGGGAGCACCTACGACGAGCCCTCCCCGAGTGACTTACAGGGTTGTCATTTCCACCCGGTGAACCAATAACTAGCTAGGGGCCCGTTTCAGTCAGAGTCGACAGAAAGCAGAGGACACATGGCGCCAGGAACGCAGTTCGTATCCACGATCGAGTTGTGCGCCCAGCTCGGAGTCAGCCGAGACACGGTTGCCCGCTGGGTCCGCGAGGGTTGTCCGACCCTCCGTACATCGGCAAGGGGCTCGTTCCGCTTCGACCCGAATGAGGTTGTCGCGTGGGCTCGCATCCGGGATGAGCAACGTGCCGACGCGGTTTCGTACGTCGAGCGCTTCGCCTGATCCACCTTGAACCCGGACCGACTCCGAGCCGAGCTTCGCGCTGCTGAACGGCGCCGCGACCAACTCCCGGAGCCCCGACGAGACTGCAGCTCGGCAGCGAGGTTGGCGCAGATGCTGAGAAAGATCATCGACCAGGCAGGGGCACGAGGACGACGAGAGCGTGACCGCCTCATCTGAACACTGGAGGGAAACAGTGAGCACTGACGAACAGGAACCCCCGTACCTCAAGGAAGCTCTTGAGGCGTACCGCTCCGGTGCGTATGAACCGCCAGATCCAGACAGCCCGTTCTACGAGTACACCACCGTCGCAGATGACGACCTAGCCGAGCAGAATCGCTCAAGGCACGCGAATGGCCTTGAGCCACTGACCGAGCTGCCCGAGCGGAAGATCCAGAGAGTCGTGCTCAACGAGAACCTGCGAAAGATCGAAGAGGCACGCAAGGCTACGGAGGCTGCGGAACGGACCGCTGCCGAGAACAGGGCGTTGCTCGAAGGCAACCTAAACCTACGTCGTGAAGAGAAGCTCACCGACGAAGAGGTCGGACAGCTACTTGAACTTGGCTCGGTGGTCAACGTCGATGCCATCGAAGCTCAGATCGAGGGACTCGCTCAGCTCGACGACGAGGCGCTCCAGGCTAAGGCTACGGAGTTACGGGCGGAGGCGCTACGGATCGGCCTGGAGGAACGCGTCCCGGATGCGGCGTGGGCTCCCGACGCCGACGCACTCGCGGAGCATGGCAGGAAGCTCGACACGGCAACCGCCGAGGTAGCTGTCGTCGATGCAGAGATCGCGCGACGCGCTGCGGTTCAACTTGAAACCGAACATGTTACGAAGACACAAGGTGCGGAGATCCAGCAACCCGCGTGGTCCTCAAGCACGGCGCCGATCCCAGCGCATGGTTGGGGCTCACCGGCCAACGACAAAGCCGAGCTGATGGCGCTAACGGACAAGGCCATCGCAGGTGATCGCGGTGCCCAGATCGAGCTACAGAAGCGCTACCCGACACTGCCCGTGCCGACGCCGATGAGCGAGGAGGAATACCAGGCCGAGTACGACCGGGCACCGTCTGAGGGACGACCTTGGGGCGCGGCTCTGTCCGGTGACTAGATGCGGCCCGATGGAAGCAGGCGCAAGGGCCACCCTCCACGTAGCGACCCGAAGCCTCGCGAGAGCCACGGCCCTCGCGGCGGAAAGCTCAATCCGAGGAAGCTCGATCTGGAGCTTGAGCGGAACCTCCTGTCCGGTATCGCCAGATGCGACGAGGTGATCGTTGAACACGACCGTTGGGCCGAGGGGAACAAGTACGCGAGGTACAGCCACCGACCTGACCGAAGCTGGCCTCGAATGGCAGGTCTACAGCCTCCATCACCCAGCCCCAGGAGCCCGCAGAACCCGGTATCGCCTGAGCGGTACGTGGAAGTGATCGAAGAGAGGGAACGATTGGTCAACCAACTTGACGAGTTTCGACACCACCAGCAAGTGATCCAAGACACGAAAGGCAAGTAGCAATGGCGAACAGAGGACAAACACCGGCCAACATCGAAACGCAGCGAGTCCCCGATGACAGCGATGGCGAAGACTCAAGGGCGCTGCGTGACGCAGTGAACGCTGCACGCTCTACGGCTGACGGCCACGGAGATCAGACCGTTGTCGTCACCACCCCGAGGCCGGATGCAGGCCATGACCAGTCGCCGTGGGATGTGGAAAATGCCCGGACCGCCGCACACGATGCTGAGTCGGCTGCGAAGGTGGCGCGCGACTGACGAGCGTGAGGTAGAGCGAGCCGCCAGACCCTCGCTCCCTCGCAGGGCGGGGCCAGGGCACAGTCCTCCAAGTCGGTCCCTGGTCTCGCCCATCATCTAGAACGGAGACGCAATGGCAAGATTCCAAACCGTCCTGCCCTCGGCCGCTAGGGGCACCACGACTACTCCTGCATCTGGTGGCGGCTACAGCACGCATGAATCCTCGTTGGTCATCATGACCGTTGACACGACCGCTGGCGCCGGTACTTCGCTCATCGTCAAGCTCCAGGGGTTCGATCCCGTCTCGGGCAAATGGTTCGACGTGACAGACGGAACTTCGGTCGCTCAGTGCCAGGCTTTGACTTCCACGCAGACAGCAGTCCTCGTGGTTGGCCCAGGGATCACGACCAAGGCGCCTGCTAACGGCGGGACGTATCAATCCCTTTCGACGGTCGTGCCAGCGCAGCTCCGTGTCGTTTCCACGGTCGCGGGCGCCAACCCCACGTTTAGCGTCGGGCTCTCGTTCCTGCCGTAGATGGGCCACCTAGACCACGAGTCGTGGACGCAAGCGATGGAGCAAGCCCAGGACGAACTTCGAGGCGATGCGACGTGTGCTCTGTGCTTGGGGTTCGACCTGTACCGCGAGCATGACTATTCCTGCCCAAGACTCAGGGCGCGGGTCGGCAACATCTTGAGTGAGCAGCGGAAGAGGGATCTGGTCTAAACCGGACGTTCGTCTGGCCACGGGTATACCTGGACCGTAGGACGCCGGAAGACACAACGGCACGCGATCGGAGACGCAAGTGGATGAGTCACTTCCCCCGAAGTTCATGTACACGGTTCCCGAGGCTGCCCGATTGCTGAGTCTGAGTAGGTCTCAGTGTTACAAGCTCTGCGCCGAGGGCGTGATCCAGACCGTTGTCCTCGGCAAGAGCCTCCGAGTCCCAATCTCGGCGCTTGAGGCGCTTTGCCATCCCGAGGCGACCCGATGAGGACGACGTTCGAGGTAGCGCGTGACGGCGCGGAACCGCGCATCTTTCACCGACATCGTGACGAGGCTTGGACCCATCCGGCCCATACACCCGATCCTGACGTCGCCTGCCCCTGTGACTCGACTGGTCCGAAGTTCACATACGAGCACGCCGAGGTTTGGCTCTGCCCATACTGCGGATCGGACGCCAACCCGGGGATCTGCTCAGGGTGTGACAAGGGCCCGACACTCGCTCAGATCTTCGGCACCGAGCCCCTACTCGGCAGTCGCAAGATCGGGCGTCCGACCTGCAAGCACCCCCTTCGGATGCGGTCAAAGAAGACGGGACAGTGTCTCGAATGTCGCCGCCTCGCCGGTCGACGCTACCGCGAAGCCCATAGAGGGACCGTGCGTGATGAAAAACCCTCCATTTCCGCAGGTCAGGAGGGGTGAAAATGAGTCCTCTGGTACTACCAGACCCCCTTTCTGCCTCAGATCCGAAAACCGCAGGTCAGAGCGTTGCTGACTGCGAAACTCCGGAGGCGTCCCGGTGATCCTCTACCTCGCCAGCGTCGCCACTCTCGGAGCAGTCACGAGCGCGATCCGCTGCTGGGTTGCCGTTGTCGAACATCGCGAGCGGCGGCGCCAGGGGCCCATCCGCATGACCGAAAGGACTTCCCCATGAAGAAGCTCACGCCCGACCAGATCGCCGCCCAGATCGCCTTGCTTCGGCAAGCTGGTTGGAGCGTCAACGACATCGCGGAGAAGTTGCAGCGGACGCCGCGCAACATCTACCAGATCCTTGAGCGGACCACGATCGAAGAGCCCGAGGCGTGACCTTGCGTACCTGTAAGCGCGGACATCCCGAGGGTCGCTCTGTGAACTGCCGTCGTACGGCTCTAAGTGCTACGCCCACGAGAAAGCGGAACTGCTCCCGATGTCCTACCCGGACTGGATATGGAACGAGCGCGAACAGGTGCGGATCAAGATCGAGATCCCGTTGTCACGGGTGAAGGTGGCGATCACCTGAGCTGATCTAACGAACAGATTTCCCGAAGCGGACGGGATACCAAAACGTGGCCCTCCAGGGTGCCGAGTCCGCTTCTCGGTCCTGGAGGGCCACTTTCACTTCATGGAGGTTTGAACGATGAGTCAGGAACGATCCGATGATGAAGCTGTCGCGAAGATCCTCGAAGTCGTCTTGGAGTCACTCGACCCGGACAATCCGTGGAGCGTTCGGGCGATCGAGTCTGATCCCGGATGCTGGGATGTCGTGCTCCGTCTCGACGGTACCTACTTCGATTCCAAGGAGGCTAGCGAGGAACTCGGATGGAGCGGGCGAGAAGCAGCCGAGCGATCCGCGCTTCAGTTTCGAGCCGACCTCTACGAACTGGCCGCGAAGTTGACACCGCATGATCCTGACGAGGAGTCGTCATGAGCACGACCGAGGACAAGGTCACGATCGCGAAGGCCGTGATCGACGCAGCATCCCTCGTCATGGATGGCGAACCACACGAGCTACGGATCATCGACAAGGATCGCCGCGTCGCATCAGGTGTATTCGCCACTCCCGAAGAACTGTCCGCTGCGGCGCTGGACTACGACGGTAGGGCGAACGTCTACATCGGTCTGAATCCGACGAGCCTCGCGCCGTACCCGCTACGCCAAGGCGCTGCCGTGAAGGATCAAGACGTGTCCCGCATCCGTTGGCTCGGGATCGACGTCGACGGGGCGGACGCGATCGACGTGGCGCTTGAGATCGACGAGTACCTCCGAGGACGTGGATGGGGAATGCCCGTACTAGCGGGGTCGGGCGTCGGCTACTGGTTGCTGTACCGGATCGACCAAGAGAACACCTGGGAGAACGCGGGGCTGCGGCGGTTGGTCCTCGTGGGCTTGAAGACGCTGTGGCCCGCCGTGGATGTCTCCGTCCACAACGCATCACGGGTGTGCCGACTGTTCGGTACACGGAACATCAAGGATGGAGCAGCACGGTCCGAGATCATCTTCACGGACGCGTTCCAGGTCGTCACCGACGATCAGCTCAAGGAAGTGGCCGACCTCACGACGTTGCGACAGGGACGGGTCCCGCATCAGCCGGACGTGATCCTCGACGCGCTCTCGGGGCAGCTCGGCATCACGCCGACGAAGCGCAAGGTGCTCTCGAACGGCGGCGAGCTATTCGAGCTGTCGGACTGTCCGTTCGTTCCCGGTGAGGACCACACGACCGCCGCGTTCCTGATGACGTACGAGGACCGTGGCGTCGCCTTCCGCTGTCACGGTGGACGCTGCCAAGAGCCGCGCAAGGGCATCAGGGAGTTGCTCGAACTGCTCCACATCGAGACGGCCATCCTCCGAGAAGACGATGGGTTCCGGGTCGTGATGATGGACACCATCAGCCCCGAGGCCGTAGAGACCTGTTGGGATGGGCGCCTCGTCCTGCATCACCTGAACCTGATCGTCGGTGAGGAGGGGATCGGCAAGGGGGTGCTCGGGGCACGACTGATCGCGAACATCACGACCGGATGGGCTGAGGCGGGATTGCTGCGGCCCGCCTTGGTCGGCATGTCCTCCACGGAGGATCGGCCAGCGGTAGACATCAGACCGAGGCTCTCGGTCGCTGGCGCTGATCTCAGCAAGGTCGCATCGTTCGAGATGGGCGGGCTGAAGCTCCCCGAAGGCTCCGAACAGCTCGCGAGAGTCATCCGTTCCTTGAACCTCGAATGGCTCTGGCTCGACCCGCTCCACGCCCACTTCTCGGCAGGGCACGACGTCAACAGGGCACAGAGCGTGAACCTCGTCCTGTCTGAACTGGTGCGGGTCGCCCAAGACACCGGATGCACCATCGTCGCGACCCTTCACACGAACAGATCCGCGTCCCTGGACCCCCGGATGAGGCTCGCACATCAGATCGAGTTCAACCGGGTCTCCCGATCCGCCATCCTGATCGGGAAGGCTGACGAGAACGAAGAGGCGGAGCGGACGATCATCCACTTCAAACACAACTACACGGTCGAAGCCCCGGCCCTCCGCGTGATGTTCGAGAGCGCGGACATCGAGATCGACGGCAAGCTCGTCAGTTACCCCGTCATCACCCTCGACGGACCGCTCGACGTGACTGCGGAAGACCTGTTCCTCAAAGGTGTCGATACCGATGGAGCCGTCAGGGCAGCGCGGCAGCGCAGGACGAAGACCGACGACTGCGTCGAAGCCATCATCGAGCACCACAAGAAGCTCGACTCCCGAGCCCTGCTCCAGGCGTCGTTCTTCAACGAGGCGCTTGAGAAGTTCGGAGGCAACGTCCGCCAGGCCGCGCGGGAGAGGCTCGGGATCGTCGCCACGAAGGCCGGTGGGGGCGATGGGAGCCCTCCGTACTGGGTCTGGGAGTTCCCGCCGACGATGACAGGCGAAGAGCCCAAATCCTCGAACCCAGCGCCCTGATACCGCTTTCCCCGTGCTTTCTCTCTACGGGATATGGGTATCTGGGCCCACATCCCCTAATCCCCTACCTTGTTTATCTGTTAGCGGTCGGGATGTGGGAACTTCTTCACCGTTGCTGTTGGACGCTGATCTGAGCAGTTCTCCGGGGTTTGGATAGCCGTTCAATCGTTCATGTTCGTTCATGCTCGACCTGCGGTTTTGACATCTCGACATGACGTCTCTGCTATATGCCCAGGTCACGGTACGTTTTGAGGCACCCCGATCTGGACACTGAACGCTCTGACCAGCATGTTTCACAGGAGTCCCAGGTCAGGGGTTGTGAAGACATGAAAGCGGTAGTCCGCAACTGACGCTCCGCTACTGAGCGAGTCATTTTACTGACCCGGTCGATCAGATCCGGGAATGTGGCACTTCCCTTGCGCTGCAGCGTCTAGCTTCCCTCCCAGGCTGATCTTTGCTGCTATGTGAAGGAACAGGCGCCCTGAGCTGCCGTGATACCCATTACGTCCTCGTGCTGGAAGGATTGGACAGGCCATACGCTGCGAGGATGGCATCAGCTTCTAACAGGCGCTAACTGCTGGGTCTCGCCGGTCATGGTTTTTGATCCGTCGCGTATCGGCCCCGATCGGGGAGCGAATCGGTCCTGTCCCGAGCTGTACCTCGGCGTTTCGGTCTGTGACGGAGCGTTTCCGAACTGGAAACAGGGAATCCGACCCGAAGCTTGACCGTGTGCGCGCTTGTGTCTCCGAACACCTGTTTGGTTATTCGAACGTTAGCGTCCAACGCTAAGCTCCCTGGCGTGAATCCGGTACAGAATCCGTACACCCCCGGAGCTGGCACCCGGCCTCCCGTTTTGGCAGGCCGCGAGGGCCAGATAGCGCAATTCGAGACCCTGGTGGACCGATTGCTGGCTGGAAGGACCGAGAAGGGCCTCATGGTCACCGGACTCCGCGGTGTCGGCAAGACCGTCCTCCTGACCACGTTCTCGGATATCGCCGAGAGCAAGGGATTCAGGACGGCTCACCATGAGATCACTGAGGCCGCCGACTTTCCGGTGACCATCGCGAGGATGAGTCGAAAACTGCTCTCGAGCCTGAGTTCCGCGGAAAGGATGAAGGCTCACGCCGTGGCGGCGCTGCGGATCCTGAAGGCCTTTTCTCTTCGTATCCCCAACGGTCCCGAAATCGGGCTTGACGTCGAAGCGATTACCGGCATTGCAGACACCGGAACCTTAGCTGAGGACCTGCCTGAGCTGTTCTTGGCACTCGGCCAAGCTGCCGAGGAAGCCAACAGCGGAGTGATGTTCTTCCTTGATGAGATTCACTACGTGCCCCGGATGGACCTAGAGGCTCTACTCGCCGCCGTACATCGAGTGGGGCAGGAGAACTTGCCCGTCGCAGTCGTTGGTGCAGGTCTTCCGCAACTTCCCGGGATCGCAGGGCAAGCAAAGTCATACGCCGAGCGCTTGTTCGATTTCCCATGGATTGGTTCACTGAGCGTCGACCACGCGGTCGAAGCTATTAGTCGCCCGGCCCGTGATCTAGAGGTGGAATTCGAGGACGCGGCGTTGATTCGCATTGTTCAACTGTCCGCGGGGTATCCCTACTTTTTGCAGGAATACGGGAAGCACGTATGGAACCTGGCTGAAAACTCGCCGATCTCCATGGCCGACGTCAACCGATGCGAGCAAGCGGTGCAGTCGCAACTGGATGAGAACTTCTTTCGCGTTCGGATCTGGAGGACCACGCCAGCGGAGAGACGGTATTTGCTCAGCATGGCCGAGCTAGGCGACGGCCCCTACCGCTCTAGCGAGATTGCGGACGCGCTCGGCATGAAGATGCAGTCGGTCGCTCCGACTCGTGCGAATCTGATTCATAAGGGACTGATCTTCAGCCCGGAATACGGGCTTTCAAACTTCTCCGTGCCGAAATTCGCCGACTTCATGCGACGAACGTACTCGGAGTAGCTGAACAATCGTCAGGGTGATGCTTCCAACTCGCCCAGCAGTCTCACGTATCTGCGTCGTAGTTCAGGGTCGAGCGAAAGCCGATCGACGAGATTCACCCAAGCGGTCCCACGTTCATCCCTGAACCTAAGTAGCTGCGAAGCAATCGCATCCCGGTCGGCCTGGTCTCGGATCAAGACGTCGCGGAGGTGTTCGCGGGCCGAAGGGCTGAGCGTGCCGAGAAGATCGCGGAGCTCCGCGTCCTCAGTCGGAAGCGTCACTTCCCCCGCCTCCGTTTCCTTTGCCGGGAAGCAGGACGAAGTAGAGCATTAGCCCCAGAAGTATGCTCACGCCCCCTAATGACCACATCTGCGCGGTATCTGGATGCAGAAGCGGATGACTTGTGAGTTGATCGAGTGCAGCTAGCTCCCCGCCGAAGATAACCAATGCGAAGACGACTCCCACCGCTCTTTCTGGTCTGCTCATGTATCGGCCGCGGAACGAGAATCCCCTCTCTATCACGAGCGCGATCAGGAGCGTCGGTATCACTTGAGCAGTCGTCGTGAACAGGTCTCTGTTCAAGACCTTCACCTCCGGGCCGGATTCGTCGGCTGTCCGAACAGACGGCAAGGTCGCTCAGGGGTAGGGATCAAATACACATCCCAATGCGCGGCCAACGTTCGACTCCATCCGGCGACTCGATGTAGATGCTCAAACGTCCCTCCTTGTCGGACCGAGGATCAGTCCACAACTGTCGCTGCCCGTCGTGCCAGCCAGCGAACGTCGCGCCCGCGGGCAGGGTGGCGTCCGGGTCGAATGACACGGGCGTGTATCTGGCGAGTTTCCCGTTGACGTCGCGGACGTATTGGTCCAAGTTCCAACGCAGGATTGTCAAGTCTTGCCAGTCGCAACCGGTCGACCCATTACCTTCGGTGACGGTGTCGGACTTCGGATGAGGGCGACTCATTTCCCATGATGTCGCCCCGATGTCGAATCCGCGGTGATGATGCGTTACTGCGACCGTAGCGAGTAGAACGCCGACGAGCGCGAGCGGCAGCACGATCCACTTCTTCATCGGTCCTACTATCGGCGGGGACGAGGCCGTTTGGAAGGCTCCACGAACGTCTGCGGCCACCCGTACAGCTCGCAGATCCGTTCCCAAGTCACGGAGTCCGGGAACCGCTCCCCGGCCTCCAGCTCCCGATACTCCCGGACACTCACTCCGATGAGCCACGCTGCGCGACAGACGCGAAGCCCTTCGCGCTTCCGGTCCCGCTCCATCATCGAAGGGAACGCGGCGAGGATCGCAGCCATGGATTCAGCCTAGATCTTCGTGATGTCGATCTTCGATCGGTCCCACTGCCCAGGTGGGCATCCCTCCATCGCTCGCCGCTCCATATCGACCCAGCGCTCTTGGGCACCGTCACCATCACTGGAGAAATCGACGGCGATATTGGCTGTTGTGCACGTCGGGTGCAGGTGCCAAACGTGCCACTCGTAACGAGCGAAGGGCGCAGCCAACAGCGCCACCACCACCATGCCCGACGCGACGACCCATCGCCTAATGACCGGGAGACGATCGCCGACTCCGAATAGGATCGCTAATCGCCTCATCGCTAGGGGCAGATCACGATATCGAACGACGTGGTGCAGGCATGAGAGGGGTGATTCTGATGCCACCACAGGAGCCCGCCAACGACGAGGACCAGGACCACGGCGACGAAGACTAACCACTGCCTCATCTCAGGCGCCCGCCGTCGCCGTCCCGTCACAGGAACTATGCGGTTCCTGGTTGATCCACTCGCAGGGTGATCGACTGTGGTGGATCGCAAGTGACGCGACGAGCAACGCGACGACGAGCATGAGCAAGACCAGAGTCGCCATCCACCACTTCACGGGTTGCATCCTGACACGACCTACCGACCGAGGCCAGCGGTCTAGGCGGGCAGAGCTGCCGGAACATCTTGCGCATTCGCCAAGGCCCGGAGCCGTGCCGGATCTGCCTTCCCCCCATAGATCTCTGTCGTTGCGAGCCGGGTGTGACCGAGCACGGCAGCTTTCTCGCGCTCCGAAGCTCCCTGTTCCTCAAGGATGCGCGTCTGCATGTCGCGGAAGTCTTTGGGTTTCGGAGCTGGCACGCCTGCCACCTTCGCAGCAACCCTCAGCGCCCTGCCGAAGTCATCTGCCCTGAACGGGTGGCCGCGCTGGTTCGTGAAGACCCACGCCTGCGGGTCGTTCGGGTCGCTGAAACTCTCGATGTGCGTCCGAAGGATCGGAGCGAGGCTCGGGTGCAGATGGATCGTCCGACGGCTGCCCTTGGTCTTCGGCGTCCCGAGCACTCGCTTGCCGTTCACCAGGACCGCGTTCTCCTCCACCTTGAGCGTGAGGGCTTCCAGGTCGAGGTTCATGACCCGCAGCGCCGAGGCCTCACCGACACGGATGCCGGTCGCGTACATCGTGAGCACCAGGGCGCCGTAGTTTCTCGGCTGCATCGCCATCGCGAGCTGCCACGTCTGCTCGGTGTCGAGGAACACGAAGGTCTTGTCAGTGTCCTCGTATCCACCCGTGATGACCGGATTCCCTGGAATCAGCTCTTCTTTGAAGGCTTCCTCCATGATGCCGTGGAAGCGTGCCTCGATCCGCTTGAGGCTTGTCGAGGCGAGTCCCTTAGCCCACAGGTCGGCACGCCAGTCGTTGTAGGCCGCTCGCTTGATCCTCTGTAGGGGCCACTCTCCGAAGGTCGGCTCGATGTGGAGCTTGAAGTCCCCTCGGTAGCCCAGCTCCGCCTTCGGCTTGAGCTTCCGCATCTTGATCTTGTTCGCCATGTATCGGGTCTCGAAGT